>Ga0180221_1001284_pt1 | contig 17447 bp, 11 predicted proteins | sample eDN5th37CKraftMG_FD_151339 | JGI IMG/M metagenome (GOLD analysis project Ga0180221, IMG submission 151339) | Enriched Miracle-Growth compost microbial communities from Emeryville, California, USA - eDNA 5th pass 37_C Kraft MG (version 2) (version 2) ...
GCCGACCGCCACCGCCTGCTCGGGCTCGAACTCGTGCCCGGCGCGCTCGACGGCGCGGCCGGGATCGTGGCGGCGCCTCCGGCTCCCGCCCGCCGCCGCGCCGCGGCGCCTGCCGCGGCGGTCCCGCGGGCCGCCTGACGAATCCTGTTACAAACCTGTCAGACGCCGCGTGATAGGTGCGCGGCGTCTCCCTGTTGATCGATCCCCGCCACCATCCCCCCGACTGGAGCAGCGCAGCATGACCGATTCGCCCGTCCATGCCCGTTTCGACGGCCCCATCGTGATGATCGGGCTCGGCTCGATCGGCCGCGGCTTCCTGCCGCTGCTGGAGCGGCATTTCGCCATCGACCGCGCCAGGGTCACGGTCATCGACCCGGTCGATACCGACCGCAAGCTGGTGGACGAGCGCGGCTTCAAGTTCATGAAGCTCGCCCTCACGCGCGACAACCATCGCGAGGCGCTGACGCCGCTGCTCAAGGCCGGCCCCGGCCGCGGGCTGGTGGTCAACCTCTCGGTCGATACGTCGTCGGTCGCGATGATGGAGCTGTGCAAGGACCTCGACGCCTTCTACATCGACACCGTGGCCGAGCCCTGGCCCGGCTTCTACACGGACCGCAGCGCCTCGGCGTCGCAGCGCTCCAACTATGCGCTGCGCGAGCAGGTGCTCGACCTGCGCCGCCGCCGTCCCGGCGGCGTGACGGCGGTGAACTGCTGCGGCGCCAACCCCGGCATGGTGTCGTGGTTCGTCAAGCAGGCGCTGCTCGACATCGCCCGCGACCTCAAGATCGACGCGCCGGAGCCCAGGACCCGCGAGGACTGGGCGCGGCTGATGCAGCGCGCCGGCGTCAAGGGCATCCATATCGCCGAGCGCGACACCCAGCGCGCGCGCGACCCCAAGCCGCTCAACGTGTTCGTCAACACCTGGTCGGTGGAGGGCTTCGTCTCCGAGGGCCTGCAGCCGGCGGAGCTCGGCTGGGGCACCCACGAGAAGGCGCTGCCGGCGATCGGCCGCACCCACGACTTCGGCTGCGGCGCGGCGATCTACCTGCTGCGGCCGGGCGCGGGCACGCGCGTGCGCTCGTGGACGCCGACGGCGCGGGCGCAGCATGGCTTCCTCGTCACCCACAACGAGTCGATCTCGATCGCCGACTATTTCACCGTGCGCGAGAACGGCAAGGCGGTCTATCGGCCGACCTGCCATTACGCCTATCACCCGTGCGACGACGCGGTGCTGTCGCTGCACGAGATGGCCGGCGCGGCCTGGACGCGGCAGCCGGCCTGGAAGATCCTCGACGAGCACGAGATCGTGGACGGCATCGACGAGCTCGGCGTGCTGCTCTACGGCCACGGCAGGAATGCCTACTGGTATGGCTCGCAGCTCTCCATCGAGGAGACGCGCATGCTCGCGCCGTACCAGAACGCGACAGGGTTGCAGGTGTCGTCGGCGGTGCTCGCGGGCGTGGTGTGGATGCTGGAGAACCCGGACCGCGGCATCGTGGAGGCCGACGAGATGGACTTCCGCCGCTGCCTGGAGATTCAGCGGCCCTACCTCGGCCCGGTGATCGGCCGGTACACGGACTGGACGCCGCTCGATGGCCGTCCCGGCCTGTTCCCGGAGGACATCGACAAGGACGACCCCTGGCAATTCAAGAACGTGCTGGTGACCTGACGCTCCGGCGGCGCCGGGCCGCGCCACTTGCAAAACCGCCGCGAGGGAACGATCTCATGCCGACCCGCTTGACGGCAATGGGGCGTTCTCCGGCGGTATTCCGCGGCAGCAGAAGGAACAGTTCATGACATGGTCCAAGTGGGTCGGGGCGGTATGCGTCGTTGCGGCCCTGTTCGGTTACGTGGCGGAGGCGGGCGCCCAGGCGAGCGGCGGCAACCCGCTGCCGCGCCTCGCGGGTCACTGGAGCGGGCGCGGCACCATCACCATGGACGACGGCACGCGCGAGCGCATCCGCTGCCTCGCCGACTACAGCCCCGAAGGCGAGAACATGCGCATCGGCCTGCGCTGCGCCAGCGACAGCTACCAGTTCGAGCTGACGTCGCACGTGGTCTATGCCGACGGCCAGATCAGCGGGAACTGGGACGAGACCACCCACTCCGCCGCCGGCACCTTGAGCGGCACGGCGTCGCCGAGCCTCATCCGGCTGCGCGCCGCCGGCCCGACCTTCGCGGCGCTGATCTCGATCTCGGTCCATCCGACGAGCCAGCTCGTGTCGATCCGCTCGCCCGGCAGCAAGATGTCGGACGTGGCGATCACGCTGTCGCGAAAATAGACGCTATCGCCTGCGCCCCACCGTCGTCAGGAACATCACCGTCGGCCGCAGGATCAGGAGGTCGGCGGTGAGCGCCGCCAGCATGGCGAAGGCGGAGAGCCAGCCGAACAGCCTGAGCGACGGCAGGTCCGAGAACGCGGTCATGGCGAGCCCGCAGGCGAGCACAACCGAGGTGAGGATCAGCGCCGGCCCGACGAGCACGGTGGCGCGCTCGACCACGACCGCGGGGTCGGTGCCGTCGGCGCCCTCGATGCGCATGCGGTTGAGGAAATGGATGGTGGCGGAGAGCCCGAGGCCGAACGACACCGTGAGCGCCACCACGCTCGCGAACTGCAGGCCCTGGCCCATGGCCCACAGCACCGTGCCCGACAGCACCACGGGGAACAGGCCCGGCAGGATCGCCGCGAGCATCGCCACCCAGGAGCGGAACATCAGGCCGATGAAGGCGGCGACGAACAGGAACTCGAACGTCAGCCCCATGTTCAGCTTGTGGATCATGCCGGCGCTGTTGCGCGCCGCGATGGCGGAGAGGCCGGTGACGGCGATCTCATAGCCGGGATGCTTGGCGCGCACCGCCGCCAGCGCGTCGTTGAGCCGGTCGATGATCGGCAGCAACTGGCTGGCGTCGATGTCGGGGACGCGGCCGGTCACCACCACGGCGTCCTCCTTCTCGGAGATGAAGCGGCGCACCAGCGGCTTCGGCAGGATGTCGATGTATTGCCGCAGCGTGGCGGCGTCCGACTTGCCGATCTTCTCCGCGAGCCAGCGCCGCAGCGTCTCCAGCGACCACACGTTGCCGACGCCGGGCTGCTTCTCCATGGTCGCGTGAACGTCGGCGATGGTCGAAAGCGTCTCCGGCGACAGCAGCGTCTGCCCCTTGGGAAACTCGATGAGGATGTCCACGGGATTGGCGCCGGTGAGCTTGGCGTCGATGCGCTTGCTGGCGGCGACCGCCTGCTGCTTGTCCGGCACCTGGTCGGCCAGCCGGTAGCGCGGCTGAAGGTTGGCGTAGACCAGCGCGAGGCCGCCGACCACGACGAGGCCGGCGAGGCTGTAGAGCCCCGGCCGGGTCACCATGCGCGCGGCGATGAAGGCGCAGAACCGCCGCAGCATGTCGACCGCGAGGTCCGCGCCCTTCACGCGGGTGGCGAACACCTGCTCGTTGCGGATCAGGAGGACGCCGAGCAGCGGCACCAGGGTCAGCACCGCGGCGAGCGCGATCAGCGTGGCGAGGAAGCCGGCCTGGCCGAAGGTGCGGATCAGGTCCGAGTTGGAGAACTGCAGCGCGATGAACGACAGCCCGGCGGTGGCGTGGGTGAGCACGCAGGCCGGGCCGACCACGAGCACCGCGTTGCGGAACGCCATGACCTTGTCCTCGCCGGCGATCAGCCGGTCGCGCGCGGCGAAGGTCAGCTGCATGCTGTCGGAGAAGCTGATGACCATGATGAGCGGGGTCATCACGTTCAGGAACATGTTGAGCTGGAAATCGAGCCAGCCCAGCGCGCCCATGGCGAGCAGGATCGCGGTGAGCGGCGGCGCCGCCGCGATGATCATGAACGAGACGCGGCGGAAGAACAGGATCGCGATCAGGCAGCCGGCGACGAAGCCGAGCGCGTTATAGACGAGCTTGTCGCGCTCCACGGCGTTGCGGATCTCGAGCTGCATCACCGGGATGCCGGAGAGCTCGGCGTTGAGCCCGGTGTCGGCGAGGTCCTCCGCCATCGTCTTGCGGATTTCGGCGACGGTGGCGTTGAGCCTGCTGTTGCCGACGATGGCGGGATCGAGCGCCAGCACCATCAGCGTCAACTGGCCGTCGGGCGAGATCAGCTTGTCGTGGATGATCTCGTTCGACAGCACGCGCTGCACCAGGGCGTCGTAGGCCGCGCCCTGCGGCAACTCCTCCGGGAACAGCGGCTGCGGAATCCCGTCCGGCGTGTCGGGCGGCTGGCGCGCCGAGAACAGCGAGATGAGGCCGCGGGTGCCCTTGACGAGCTGCAGATCGGTGACGAGGTCGCGCAGCTTCTCGATGGAATCGCGCGCCATCAGGGTCTTGCCCTCGATGACGATGAGCACGTCGTATTCCGCCGAGGGGAAGCGCCGCGTCACGTCCTCGAACTGGCGGAACTCGGCGCTATCGGAGCGGAACAGCTGGCTCAGCGAATCGTCGACCTTGATGCGCTCGACGCCGAACCAGGCGGCGATGGCGAGGGCGACGAACACCGTGAGCGCCACATAGGGCGCGCGCAGCGCGACCAGCCCGAACCGCTCGATGCCGAGCGCGATGTTGGCGTGCGCGCGCTGCGGCCACCGCGGCTTGGCATCCGGAGCCCGGTCTGACTGCCTGGAATCCACGAACTGCTCCTGAACAACGCCGCCGCGACCCGCCGCAACCAGGGCAGGCCGGCGGCGATTTGCGCAGCCACCTGCGACAACATTGGGGCCGTGCACGCGATTGGGGCCGTGCACGCGCCGTTCCGCGCGGTCGGACCCTACCGTCCCCGGCCCGTGCTACGCCAAATCGAGAATGCCTGCCTCGCCGCCTTCCGTGCCGAACGCCAATAGCGCACCGGATGCGCTCCAGGCAATCGCGGCGACCGCATCGCCGTCCGGCTTCCGCGCCAGGATCTCCGCGCCGTCGCCGATCCGCACCAGCAGGATCAGCCCGTCCTCGTAGCCGACCGCGACCACGTCCTGCGCCGGATGGCAGGCGACGGCCACGACGCGCTTGTCGCGCGGCGCCAGCAGTTCGGGCTGCTTGCCCATGGGACCGTCCTTGCCCTGGAACGGCCACAGGATGAGCTGGGTCGAGCCCGAGGTGGCGAGCCACTTGCCGCCCGCGCTCCAGGACAGCGAGCGCACCTTGGCGTTGTAGCCGGACATGCGCATGTTGCGGCCGTCGGCCAGCCGCCAGCCGTGCAGCGTCGGCTCCTGCATGGCGGTGACGATGAAGCGGCCGTCGGGGCTGAAGGTGACGGCGAGGTGGGAGCCCTTCCATTCCAGGACCTCGGGCTTGGCCGCGGCGTTGGCGAACCACAGGCTGACGCCGTTGTAATGCGCGACCGCGAGGCGGAAGCCCTTGGGCGCGAAGGCGAGCCCGCCGACGGAGGAGGGGAACTCCTGCGTCCGCTCCTCGCCCTTGGCCGGCTTCACGAACGCCTGCCTGCCGGCCGACCACGCCACCGCGCCGTCGCCCGAGACCGCGACGTGATCGATCCAGCGCCGCTTGGCGTCGGCGGCGATGACGGCGGTCTCGCCCGTCGCGGTCGCGGCCACGACCTTGCCGTCGTCGCCGCCGGTGACGACGCGCCGGCCGTCGCTCGCCGCGCAGAGGATGCCGCCGCCGTGGACGGCGACGCGCCGGGGCTCGGCCTTGCCGGCGATGAGCAGCGCCTCCTCGCCGAGGACGAACACGGCCTCGTTGCCGAGCATATGCACGGCCACCACCGGCGCGCCCGCCGCGATGGGCCGCGTGCACTCGACGACGGAGGGGACGGAGGGAATGTCGGCGGCTGTGTCGGGCATTGGTCCGTTACGCGACGCAGCTCTCGAAGCCCTGGCGGATCTTCTCCTCCGGCAATTCGCGGCCGATGAAGACGAGCCGGCTCTCGCGCGCCTCGCCGGGCTTCCAGGGACGCTGGTGGTCGCCGTCGAGGATCATGTGCACGCCCTGGAGCACGAAGCGGTCCGGGTCGTCCTTGAACGACAGGATGCCCTTGCAACGCAGGATCCTGGGGCCGTCCTCGGCGACGAGCTTCTGCATCCACGGGAAGAACTTGTCGGGGCTCAGCGGCTTGTCGGTCCGAAGCGACAGCGATTGCATGTCCTCGTCGTGGTAGTGCTTCAGGCCGCCGTGATGATGGTCGTGGTCGTGGTCGTGACCATGGCCGTGGTCGTGATGTTCGTGGTCATGACCGTCGCCGGTCTCCAGGAACTCCGGCTCGATGTCGAGGATGCGGTCGAGGTCGAAGGCGTTGCGGCCGAGCACGGCGTCGAGCGGCACGTTGGAGCGCTGGGTGCGGTGCAGCTTGGCGTAGGGGTTGATGGCGCGGATGCGCGCCTCGACCTCGCGCAGCTCGTCATCGCTGACGAGATCGGTCTTGTTGAGCAGGATCACGTCGGCGAAGGCGATCTGGTTCTTGGCCTCGGGCGCGTCCTTGAGCCGGTCGCTGAGCCACTTGGCGTCGGCGACCGTGACCACGGCGTCGAGCTTCGCCTTCTGGCCCACCGCGTCGTCGACGAAGAAGGTCTGCGCCACCGGCGCGGGATCGGCGAGGCCGGTGGTCTCGACGATGATGGCGTCGAACCGGCCCTTGCGCCGCATCAGCCCGTCGATGATGCGGATGAGGTCGCCGCGCACGGTGCAGCAGACGCAGCCGTTGTTCATCTCGAACACTTCCTCGTCGGCGCCGACCACGAGGTCGTTGTCGATGCCGATCTCGCCGAACTCGTTGACGATCACGGCGTATTTCTTGCCGTGCGGCTCCGACAGGATGCGGTTGAGCAGCGTGGTCTTGCCGGCGCCGAGATAGCCGGTCAGCACCGTGACGGGGACTTTGTCGGATGTCGTCTCGGGCATGCGGGAACTCCGGGGAACTTTCCAGGCACCCATATAAGGTGTCCCATTGCCGCGCACAAACGGATCCCTTTCCCGAACGTCGCATCGGGGAACCGTTTGCGGGTCCGCCGGTTACAACGGTATCAGCCCGCGCGCCCCGGCGCGGGCCTTCACGTTGAGGAGGATTCGATGCGGAAGGCTTTTACCACCGTGGCGGCCCTTGCCCTTTTGTCCAGCGCCGCCATGGCGCAAGGCAGCATGGGGAACGGTTCCAGCACCAGCATGGGCGCCAGCACGTCCGCCCCGGCTGCGAATTTCACCGTCAAGAACTACTACGGCCAGTCGGTCTATGACCGCTCCGACAACAAGATCGGCACCGTCGACGACGTGCTGATCGACAAGACCGGCAAGATCACCGGGCTCATCATCGGCGTCGGCGGCTTCCTCGGCGTCGGCACCAAGGACGTCCAGGTGGCGTTCGACCAGGTCCAGCTCGAGAACAAGAACAACAAGTGGCAGCTCTCCATGGACGCCAACAAGGACCAGCTCAAGTCCGCCCAGGGCCTGAAATACGACAGCAACAGCACCACCTGGGTCGCCGACAACGGCAGCAGCAGCACCGGCACGACCGGCAGCGCGACCGGCAGCGGCATGGCGCCCAGCGGCGGCACCAGCCGGTAAATTTTCGGTCTGAGGCACGCGCCCGCCCGGAGCGATCCGGGCGGGTTTTCGTCATCAGGACATCAGCGCCGCGAAGGCGGCGTCGAGCCGTTGCGCGGCGGCGTCGAGCGCGGCGCGCCTCGAGTCGAGCCAGGCGCGGTCGTTGGAAAGCCGCGCGTTCTCCGCGGCCAGCATGCGCGCCACCTCCGCCCGCTGCGGGCCGCCGAGGCCGAGGCTCGCCTCCACCATGGCCCGCGGCGACAGCGCGGCGCGGAACTGCGCCTCGGTTAGCGGCAGCGTCCCGCTCGCGAGGCCGGAGGCGCGGGCCGCCTCCGCATAGATGCGCTGCGCCTCCGCATAGGGAATTTCGGACGGCTTGAGGGCGTTGCCGCGGCCGTAGTTCACGAGCTCCGACGCGAAATGATGGCCGGCGCGGAACGGCACGTCGGCGACCCGCTGGAGCGTGTCGGCGAGCTCCGTGGTGGTGGAATAGTCGGCCTCGACCTCGGTGAGCGCGCGCGTCTCGTCGAACACCAGCGTCGTCACGATGGCGGCGGCGTTGCCGAACAGCGCCGCGGCCTCGCGCATGACCGCGTTGGGCTGGTCGCCCTGCAGCGGATTGATGAAAGGCTTGTAGTCGCTCATGCCGGCGGGCACGTTGTGGGCGACGATCAGGAAGGTCTGGGCGTGGCCCAGCACGGTCGAGGCCTGCGCGCGCAGGAACACGAGGCCGGAGGGGTTGCGCTTCTGCGGCATGATGCTCGACGTGCCGGTGAGGTCGCCCTCGGCCATCACGAACCAGGGCCTGGTCTGCGCGTATTGCTGGGTGATGTCGGCGACGAGCGTGCCCAGGGTGAGCGCGCCGGCGGCGGCGAGGCTCGCCATCTCCGCGCCGCCGTCGATGGGCGAGAGCTGGTTGGCGTCGAGGGAGTTTTCCACGACGCCGTCGAAGCCGAGCAGCTCCGCGAGCCGCGGCCGGTTCACCGGGAAGCTCGACGTGCCGAGCGCGGCCGCGCCGAGCGGCGACAGGTTGAGCCGCGCGTAGGCCTCGCGCATGCGCATGGCGGTGCGGGCGAAGGCGGCGGCATAGGCGCCGAGATAGTGGCCGAGCGTCACCGGCTGCGCCTGCACGCCCCAGGTATAGGCCGGCAGGATCGCGTGCGGGTGCCGCCCGGCGAGCGCGAGCAGCGCGCCGCGCGCGGCGGCGAGCGCCTCGAACGCCGCCAGCAGGTCCTCGCGCATGGCGAGCCGCTGCATGGTGGCGCTGATGTCCTGGCGGCTGCGGCCGGAATGCAGCCGCGTCACGTCGGGGCCGCCGGCCCTGACCAGGTCGCGCTCGACGACGAGGTAGTTGCCGGAGCGCGGCGCCCCCGGCCTGCCGCCCTCCGCCGTCACCTGCGATACCGCCCGCGCGATCGTCGCCCCGAGCGGAGGCGGCACGATCCCCTGTTCCACCACCATCACGGCGGAGGCCATGTTGATCCGGCTGAGCCAGTGGAACGGGTCGTGCGGTTCGGTGATGGTCACGGGTGTCCTCCCCAGGGTCCGGCCGGGGATTTTACCTGCCGTCCGGCCGGCGCAAGCCCTCCCGAAATCGTGATTTTTCCGCAATGCGCCAAATTTCCGCCGGACGGCCGCGGGGCTCATTCCGTTGCCTGCCCCGCCCGCGCCGCGAATTGTCGTTATCTGCTTGAAAGTGCGGCCTTCCGGCGGCTTCGAGCCGAGGCTATAAGCTCATCATGGCGGTTCGGCAGCGGCACCGCCGCGGAGACTTGCGCGATGACGTTGAGGAATACGCCCCTGTGGGACGTCTCGCTCGCAGACAAGTACGACCTCACGCAGAGCCGCGTTTTCGTCACCGGCTACCAGGCCATCGTGCGCGCCTGCCTGATGCAGAAGCAGCGCGATCGCCTCGCCGGCCTGCGCACGGCGGGCTACGTCACCGGCTATCGCGGCTCGCCGCTCGGCGGGCTCGACCACCAGTTCGAGCGCGCGGCGAGCGTGCTCGCGCCCAACGACGTGATCTTCCAGCCCGGCCTCAACGAGGACCTCGCCGCCACGGCGCTGTGGGGCTCGCAGCAGGCGGAGCTGCGCGGCGAGGGCAAGTACGACGGCGTGTTCGGCATCTGGTACGGCAAGGGGCCGGGCGTCGATCGCTCCGGCGACGCCCTGCGCCACGCCAATTTCGCCGGCACCTCGCGCTACGGCGGCGTGCTCGCGCTGATGGGCGACGACCACACGGCGGAGTCCTCCACCACCGCGCACCAGTCCGAGTTCAATTTCGTCGACATGATGATCCCGATCCTCAACCCCGCCGGGGTGCAGGAGATCATCGACTACGGCATCTACGGCTGGGCCATGTCGCGCTACTGCGGCACCTGGGTCGGACTTAAGTGCATGCACGAGACGGTGGAGTCGACCGCCGTCATCGAGGGCCACCCCGAGCGCATCAGCGTCGTCACGCCGCAGGACTTCGCGATGCCGCCGGGCGGGCTCAATATCCGCCTCAACGACACCGTGCTCGGCATGGAGGCGCGGCTCTACGACTACAAGCGCGACGCCATGCTGGCCTTCGTGCGCGCCAACAGGCTCAACCGCGTCGTCACCTCGGGCGGCCGCAACCCGAAGATCGGGGTCATCACCACCGGCAAGGCCTATCTCGACGTGCGCCAGGCGCTCGACGAGCTGAACATCGACGAGGTGAGGGCCAACGACCTCGGCCTGCGCATCCACAAGATCGCGTGCCCGTTCCCCATCGGCCGCCAGGAGCTTGCGGCCTTCGCCGCCGGCCTCGACCTCATCATCGTGGTCGAGGAGAAGCGCTCGCTGATCGAGGTGCAGGTGCGCGAGGAGCTTTACGGCACCGCCAACCAGCCGGTCTGCATCGGCAAGAAGGACGAGCAGGGCAACTGGCTGTTCCCGGTGAAGGGCGCGCTCGACCCCAACGACGTCGCCATCTGCATCGGCGAGCGGCTCCTGAAATACGTCGCGAGCGAGGAGCTCGCCGCCCGCGTGGCGCGGCTCAAGGAGGCGCAGCGCGCGCTGGCCTCGATCCAGGACGTGGCGACGCGCACGCCTTATTTCTGCTCCGGCTGCCCGCACAACACCTCGACCGTGGTGCCGGACGGCTCGCGCGCCTACGCCGGCATCGGCTGCCACTACATGGTGCAGTGGATGGACCGCTCGACGCTGGGCTTCACCCAGATGGGCGGCGAGGGCGCCAACTGGATCGGCGAGTCGCTGTTCTCGAACCGCCGGCACGTTTTCCAGAACCTCGGCGACGGCACCTACAACCACTCGGGCTACATGGCGATCCGCGCCGCCATCGCCGCCGGCACCAACATCACCTACAAGATCCTGTTCAACGACGCCGTCGCCATGACCGGCGGCCAGAAGAACGAGGGCGGCCTCACGGTGCCGCAGATCGCGCGGCAGGTGGCTGCGGAAGGCGCCAGGCGCGTCGTCGTGGTCACCGACGAGCCGTGGAAATATCCTGCCGGCACCGAGTGGCCCAAGGGTCTCACCATCCATCACCGCGACGAACTCGACGCGATCCAGCGCGAGCTGGCCGCGACCGAGGGCTGCACGGTCCTGATCTACGACCAGACCTGCGCCGCGGAGAAACGAAGGCGGCGCAAGCGCGGCCAGTTTCCCGATCCCGAGAAGCGCGTCGTCATCAACGAGCTGGTGTGCGAAGGCTGCGGCGACTGCGGCGTCAAGTCCAACTGTGTGTCGGTGCAGCCGCTGGAGACCGAGTTCGGCCGCAAGCGCACCATCGACCAGTCGAGCTGCAACAAGGATTTCTCCTGCGTCAACGGCTTCTGTCCGTCCTTCGTCACCGTCGAGGGCGCGACGCTGAAGAAAGGCAAGGCGGTTTCTCTCCCTCCCCTGAAAGGGGAGGGTCGGATCGCCACAGGCGATCCGGGGAGGGGTCCGGCTGAAGGCCCTCACCCGACGGCTTCGCCGTCGGCCTTCCGCTTGCAGGGGGAGGCAACCCTGCCCGATCCGGTTCTGCCCGCCATCGAGCGCACCTACAACATCATCGTCACCGGCGTCGGCGGCACCGGCATCGTCACCGTGGGCGCGATCCTCGGCATGGCGGCGAACCTCGAGGGCAAGGGCGTCGGCGTGCTCGACATGCAGGGCCTCGCGCAGAAGGGCGGCGCGGTGCAGAGCCACATCCGCATCGCCAGGAACCCCGAGGACATCCACGCCATCCGCGTCGCCGCCGGCCGCGCCGACCTGGTGCTCGGCGGCGACATCGTGGTCGCCGGCAACCGCAAGGTGCTCGGCGCGGTGAAGCCCGGCGCGACCCACATGGTCATCAACACCGCCGAGACCATGCCCGGCGAGTTCGCGCGCGACCCCGACTATGCGCTCCCCGCGGCGCGCCTGCGCCGCGCCATCGCCGGCGCCGCCGGTGTGGAGCGCAGCCATTTCATCGACGCCAGCAGGATCTCCACCGCGCTGCTCGGCCAGTCCATCGGCGCCAACCTGTTCCTGCTCGGCTATGCCTACCAGCTCGGCGCGCTGCCGCTGTCGGCGGAGGCCATCGAGCGCGCGCTGGAATTGAACGGCGAGGCGGTGACGATGAACATCGCCGCGTTCCGCTGGGGCCGCCGCGCCGCGGTGGACCGCAAGGCCGTCGAGGCGGCGGTCTCGCCCGCGCCGTCGGCGCAGAGCGAATGGCGGCGGCTCTCCGAGAGCTTCGACGAGGTCGTCGCGCGCCGCGTCGCGTTCCTGACGGACTACCAGGACGCCGCCTATGCCGCGCGCTATCGCGCGCTGGTGGAGACCGCGAAGGGCGCGGAGGCGGAAAGGGCGCCGGGCAGGTGCGGACTCGCCGAGGCGGTCGCGCGCTACCTGTTCAAGCTGATGGCCTACAAGGACGAGTACGAGGTGGCGCGGCTCTATTCGACCGATGCGTTCCGCGAGCAGGTCGCGAACGAGGTGAGCGGCGACAAGCTGCGCTTCCACCTGCACCTCGCGCCGCCGCTGTTCGCGCGGCGCGACAAGGTCACCGGCCTGCCGCGCAAGACCACGTTCGGCCCGTGGATCTTCGGCGCGCTGAAGGTGCTGGCGAAATTCAAGGGCCTGCGCGGCACCGCGCTCGATCCGTTCGGCTACACGGCGGAGCGCCGGCTGGAGCGGCAGTTGATTCGCGACTACGAGGCGCTGCTGGAGGAAATTTTCGCCGGGCTGACCCCGGAGAACCACGCGGTGGCCGTGGGCCTCGCCTCGATCCCGGAGAAAATCCGCGGCTTCGGCCACGTCAAGCGCCGCCATCTCGACGCGGCCAAGGCGGAGGAGGCGGCGCTGCTCGACCAGTTCCGCGCACCGCCGGCGCCGCTGCTCAAGGCCGCCGAATGACGGGCGCGGCCGGGCCGGCGGGGCAGGTCGGCGTCCTCATCGTCAACCTCGGCACGCCCGAAGCGCCCACGCCGGGCGCAGTGCGGCGCTATCTCAAGGAGTTCCTCACCGACCGCCGCGTTATCGAGGGCCAGGGGCCGGCGTGGCGCTTCCTGCTCAACGCCGTCATCCTGCCGCGCCGCTCGCGCGCCAAGGCGCGGTCCTATGCGTCGATCTGGAACAAAGAGGCCGGCGAGTCGCCGCTCAAGACCATCACCCGGTCGCAGGCGGAGAAGCTCGCCGCCGCGCTCGCGCCGGAGCATCCCGGCGTCGTGGTCGATTGGGCCATGCGCTACGGCCTGCCGGCCATCGCGGAGCGCATCGCCGCGCTCAAGGCGCGCGGCTGCGACCGCATCCTCGTCGTGCCGCTCTATCCGCAGTATTCGGCGGCGACCACGGCGACCGTCGCCGACGCCGTGTTCCGCGCGCTGATGACGATGCGCGCGCAGCCGGCGCTGCGCATCGCGCCGCCCTATTACGACAATCCCGCCTATATCGAGGCCCTGGCCGGGTCGGTGAAGGCGGCGATGGCCGCGCTGCCCGAGCCGCCGGAGACGATCGTCGCCTCCTATCACGGCATGCCGCAGGCCTACGTGGACAAGGGCGATCCCTATCCCGCGCAATGCGAGGCGACCACGCGGCTTCTCCGCGACAAGCTCGGCATGGGCGGCGAGGCGCTCATCATGACCTATCAGTCGCGGTTCGGCTTCTCCGCGTGGCTCAAGCCCTACACCGACAAGACCCTCGCGAGCCTCGGCCGCAAGGGCGTCAAGCGCATCATGGTGCTGATGCCGGGCTTCGCCGCCGACTGCCTCGAAACGCTGGAGGAGATCGCCATCGAGGGCGCGCATATCTTCAAGCGTCACGGCGGCGAGCAGTTCACGACCGTGCCCTGCCTCAACGACAGCCCCGGTGGCATGGCCGCGCTCGCCGCGCTGGTGAAGCGCGAGCTGCAGGGCTGGGGGTGATAACCGGACGGCTTTGACGCCGCGGCGTCAGGAGCTACGCCACTCCCGCGCGCAGCAGGTCGTGCAGGTGGACGATGCCGGCGGGCCGGCCGTCCTCGACCACGAACAGCGCCGTGATCTTCGAGGCGTTCATCAGCTCCAGCACCTCGCCGGCGAGCTGATCCGCCGTCACGGTGCGCGGCGTCCGCGTCATCACCTCGTCGACCCGCTGCTCCAGCAGGTTCGGCCGCATGTGGCGGCGCAGGTCGCCGTCGGTGATGATGCCGACGAGCCTGCCGCCCGTGTCGATGACGCCGACGCAGCCGAAGCCCTTGCCGGTCATCTCGACCAGGGCCTCGGCCATGGGCGTGCCGAGCGCGACGCGCGGCAGGCTGTCGCCGACGTGCATCAGGTCGCGCACGAACTTGAGCAGGGAGCCGAGCCGGCCGCCGGGGTGCAGGTCGCGGAACTGCAGCGCGGTGAAGCCGCGGCTCTCGAGCAGCGCGATGGCGAGCGCGTCGCCGAGCGCGAGCTGCATCAGCGAGGACGTGGTCGGCGCGAGGTTGTGCGGGCAGGCCTCGCGCGCGGCGGGCAGCGCGAGCGTCACGTCGGCGGCGCGGCCGAGCGTGCTCGCCGGCTCCGCGGTCACCGCGATCAGCGGGATGCGGAAGCGGCGCGAATATTCGATCAGGCCGCGCAGCTCCGCGGTCTCGCCCGACCACGACAGCGCGATGATGACGTCGTCGGCGGCGATCATGCCGAGGTCGCCGTGGCTCGCCTCGGCCGGGTGGACGAAGAACGCCGGCGTGCCGGTGGAGGCGAGCGTCGCCGCGATCTTGTTGCCGATGTGGCCGGACTTGCCCATGCCGCTGACGATGACGCGGCCGCGCGCGGCGCGGATCAGGTCCGCCGCGGCGACGAAGGCCGGGCCGAGCCCGTTCTGCATCGCGGCCGCCAGCGCCGAGATGCCGCCCGCCTCGACGTCGAGGGTGCGCAGCGCCGAGGCGATCAGCGCCTGGCCGGCGTCGTCCGAAGGGGCGCGACTCACTTTCGGCTTGGGCATGGGGAACCTTAGCACGTCGCGGCCGGCGAGGGCGATCTCAACCCTCCGTTAACCATCCTGATTTAACGCTCGTTAACCAATTTCCGTTGGCTGGCCAAGAGGATGACGTGCCGCGTCTTGGCGTTCGCTGGTTCGCTCGGATCGGGGTCGCGGCGCTTGCCGGCGCGGCCGCGGCGCCGCGCGCCCAGGCCCAGGCGGTGGATGCGTTCACGCCGGCGCTCGACGCCGGCTCGGCCGACGCCGCGCAGCTTCGCCGGACGGCGCAGCCCTCGGCCCTGAGCACCCAGCGGTTCAGCATGCTGCCGCAGCCGCCCGCCCGCGCGGCCCCCGCGCCGCCCGCGGACGACGACGCCGACACGCCCGACCTGCCGCTTTCGGCCCCGGGCCCGACCGGGTTCGATTCGACCTATGCCGCCCGCAAGGCGAGGAAGAAGAAGGCGGCCGGCTACGCCGCCCCGCCGCCGCAACTGTCGCCGGCCGAGGCGGCGACGGCGCGCGAGATCGCGCGCGGGCCGCAGCAGCTCTACGCCCGCAGCGTGGTGCTGCCGCCGCCCGGCGAGGCCGCCACCGCGACCCAGATCGTTCCGGTCCACCGCCGCCCGCGGCCGGACGTCGATCCTTACGCGCCGGTGGGCGTGCGCGCCGGCTCGTTCACGCTGTTCCCCGCGGTGGAATTGAGCGGCGGCTACACCAGCAACCCGCTCGCCATCCCCAACGGGCCGGGCGCGGGCGAGATGGTGGTGTCGCCGGAACTGAAGGTGCAGTCGGAGTGGACGCGCCACGAGCTCAAGGCGGAGCTGCGCGGCTCGTACTACGCCTATTCGCGCACGTTCGACTCCGAGGCGGAGTCGCAAGTCCCGCTCGACTGCGGCTGCGGCGGAACGACGCCGGAGCTGGTGTCGAGCGGCGTGCCGCGCAAGCTCGACCGGCCGGACTTCAACGGCGTCGTCAACGGCCGCTACGACACTTACGGCCGCAGCCACATCGACGCCGAGGGCCGCTTCACCGTCGGCACCGACAACCCCGGCAGCCCCAACATCGCCGCCGGCCTCGACCACCTGCCGGTCTACACCCGCGTCGGCGGCTCGCTCGGCTACACCCAGAACTTCAACCGCCTCGACGTGGCGGTGAAGGGCGGGGCGGACCGCATCACCTACCAGGACTCCACCTTCACCGACGGCAGCACCGCCTCCAACGACGACCGCGACTTCAACCAGTACAGCGGCTCGCTGCGCGCGAGCTACGAGGTGTTCCCGGACGTGACGCCGTTCGCCCAGGTGGACGTGGACCAGCGCGTGCACGACCTCGCGGTGGACCGCAACGGCCTGCGGCGCGATTCCACCGGCCTCACCTGGCGCGTCGGCTCGACGTTCCGCCTCACCCACGAGCTCGTCGGCGAGGCCTCCGCCGGCTATACCACGCGCGACTACGACGACCCGACGCTGCCGAAGCTCTCCGGCCTCGTCGCCGACGCCTCGCTGATCTGGACCGCGAGCGCGCTGACCACCGTGACGTTGACGGCCAAGTCCGCGACCGACGAAAGCATCGTCGCCGACGTGTCGGGCGCGCTGCGCCGCGACGTGTCGCTCGAGGTCGACCATGCGTTCCGGCGCTGGCTGGTGGGCTCGCTGTCGGGCGGCTACGGCTTCGACACCTACGTCGCCAGCGGGCCGGAGCGGCAGGACCAGCGCTTCTTCACGGCGGCGGCGCTGGTCTACAAGATGTCGCGCGAGTGGCAGGTCAAGGGCGAAGTGCGCCGCGACTGGCTCACCTCCAACATCTCCGGCGTCGGCTACGACGCCAACACGTTCCTGGTCGGCGTGCGCTGGCAGCGCTGAAGCCGCCACGGGTTGAACCGGCGGATCGTTTCCGCCACAGTCGCCCCGCCGCGATCCTGCGGCGCGGAGAATGCCATGGCCGAGCGCGGCCCGCGCGTCGGGTTGTTCGTCACCTGTCTCGTCGATCTGATCCGGCCTTCGGTCGGCTTCGCCGCGGTGAAGCTGCTGGAGGATGCCGGATGCACGGTCGAGGTGCCGGCGCAGACCTGCTGCGGCCAGCCGGCGTTCAACGCCGGCGACCGTCAGACGACGCGCGCCATCGCCGAGCAGGTGATCGACGGCTTCGCATCCTACGACTACGTGGTCGCGCCGTCGGGCTCCTGCGCCGGCATGCTCAAGGTGCACTATCCCGAACTGTTCGCGGGCGACCCCAACTGGCGCGCCCGCGCCGACGCCTTCGCGGCCAAGACCCACGAGCTGGTGTCGTTCCTGGTCGACGTGCTGCATGTGGAGCGCGTCAACGCCGCGTTCTCCGGCAGCGTGACCTACCACGACGCCTGCTCGGGCCTGCGCGAACTGGGCATCCGCGCCCAGCCGCGCCGCCTCCTCGGCACCGTGCAGGGGCTGACGCTGACGGAGATGAAGGACGCCGACGTGTGCTGCGGCTTCGGCGGCACGTTCTGCGTCAAGTATCCCGACATCTCCAACGCCATCGTCGGCAAGAAGGCCGCCAACATCGCCGCCACCGGCGCG
>Ga0180221_1001285_pt1 | contig 17436 bp, 19 predicted proteins | sample eDN5th37CKraftMG_FD_151339 | JGI IMG/M metagenome (GOLD analysis project Ga0180221, IMG submission 151339) | Enriched Miracle-Growth compost microbial communities from Emeryville, California, USA - eDNA 5th pass 37_C Kraft MG (version 2) (version 2) ...
AGCCCGACACGGATAAGCGCATTCGCTGCCTCAGTGGCCGTCATCCCGACCAGGTCGTCCGGGACCGCCACCATCTCCGGCTCGGGCTCCGGCTCCGGCTCCTCGGCCGGTTCCTCCGGCTCGTCCACGACCGCGGCCGGTGTGTCTTTCACGCCAGCGGCCGGGGTGTCCCGGTCGCCGCCGCCACCGAGCGCGTTCCCGATGCCGCTGATGACGATGATGCCTGCGAGCACACCGACCGGGATCGCGATCGCCTTCCGCCTGTACCACGGCTTCTTCGCTGCTGCAGCCGACGCAGGGGCGGGGGTGGTCGGCGCGGCTGCCGCTACGGGGGCCGCGTTCGGGCCGCCCGAAACGCGGGTCTGCTGCGTCCATCCGTTGCCGTCATACTAGCGCTCGGTGCCCGGCGCGGTGACGTCCGGGTACCACCCCGGCGCGTAACTGCTCTGCCCATCGGTGGGTGTGCTCATGCCGTGTGTCCCCTTCATCGGAAACGCGTTCGCCCGCTGCGCGAACGAACCTCCTGCACTCTCTCGGGCGAGTGCGCGAGGTCTACCCCAGACGCGTTGCGCTCACCATACTGAGCGGCGCGGACATCGGTCTAGGTTGACCTTTTCTCTCAGGCCGAACCGCGCATGGAGGAGCACGTGGACGTATCACTTACGAGCTCGCACTTCGCCTTCGTCGCGCCCGAGGAGTTGGCTGAGCGCCGCCGCAGGCAGGAGGACGGCACGGTCTACCACCAGCTGCTCGCCCGAGGGTTCACTTTCGGCAACGTCACTATATGCGTGAAGGGCGCGAACGTCAGCCCCAGAAAGCGATGCCCTCTTCCTCCAGCTTCAACGACGCCGTCTGCTCTTCTCGCTCCTGCTCGCTCAGCGGATAGTCCGAAAGAAGCAGCCGGGTCGTCTCGATGCCGTCTCGGAACGCCTGGCGGATCATCTGTATGTCGCGAGCGGAAAGCGGGACCCGCAAGTTCGTGCCGCTGGGTGGCCAACCACCCCAACCTTGCCGTGCCTGGGGATGGGTGGCTGCCGCCTGCGAGCCTCGTTCCATGAGCTCGGCCGCGTGGGCGGCGAGCTCCTCGTCCCCGCCCACCTGTTCGACGTTCTGGACGTTGTCGAGCACTGCGTAGGTGGTCATCCAGATCGGCATCGGCACGTCGACGAGCTGGACGTCGTCGCCTTCGCCGTCGCCCCGTTCCTGCGGGACGGATGCAGGTTCTGTGGCTTGCACTTCACCGCCACGTTCGGCCGTCGCGCAGCCTGCCAGCAGTCCGACGAGCACGGAGGAGGCTGCGGCGACAGCAAGCGTCTTCATGGCGTCACTGTAGCGGGACGTTACCCGGGCCGGAGTCAGCCGAGGATTTAGGCGCCGCGCCGTTCGAGACGAATCATCCCGAGCGGGATGAACCATGAGTACTGCGGCTACCTCCGTTTCACCGACGACACCGTCGCCATGCTCGAACACGCCATGAAGGTCCTCGGCCGCATCAACCGGATCCTCTACGCCGCCTGAGACTCTGACGAGAAAAACCTTCTCCCATGTATCAGGGCCCGCGCCCTGTTCAGCTGCTGCCAGCCCGGCTTACGCTCATCCCAGCGCGCTGGGGAGCGCGTGAACACTCACACTCCTGGGGGATACAGATGACGCACCACCGTACCTACTCGCGCGCACGGCAAAGGGTCACGGCGGTCGCCGTCGCCCTCGCGCTCACCTTCACCGGTGCTGCCGCCACCGGGAATGCCGCCGCGGCCGCACCGCCCGTGGCAGTCGCTGTCGCGCCCGCGCCGCAGGCGACCGGAAAGGTCATGGTCACCACCGCCGACCTGAATCTTCGGACGTCTCCGTCCACCAGCGCGAAGATCATCACCACGCTCGCCAAGGGCACGAAGGTCACCGTCATCGATTCCTCCGGGTCCTGGAAGAAGGTGAACGTCGGCAAGCGCACTGGATGGGTGGCCGCGAAGTTCCTCAAAGCCGTCGCCGTGAAGAAGAAGGCGACCGTCACCGTCACCAGCCGGACCAAGTCGAACGTCGACCTCGGCACGAAGCTGACGTTCGCGGGGACGACGTCGAAGAATCTCAAAGGCAAGACGGTCGCGCTGCAGATCCGCACCGGATCGAAGTGGTCAACGCTGAAGAAGGCGAAGGTGACCTCGAAGCTGACGTTCACCGTCTCGGCGAAAGCCACGCAGGCGGGCGCGCAGAAGTACCGGGTCTACGCGCCGAGCACCTCCACCACGAAAGCTGCGACCACGAAGGCGTACAAGTACACCGTCTGGTCCTGGTACAAGATCGGCGGGACTGCCGTCGACGACCGCAGCATGTGGACCGGCGACGCCATGATCGGCGGGGTGAACTTCACGAAGAGTGTGTACAGCGATTGGGGGACCGGCGATGTTTGGGCGGACTACAACGTCAGCTACAAGTGCACGGCGTTCCGCGCAACGATCGGAATGAAGGACAATTCCAGCACCGGCGCTGTCCGGAAGTTCACCCTCGACGTCGACAGCACAGCCGTCGAGCTCGGCTCCCGCGGAATCGGAGCGGGCCTTGCGATCACCGTCGACATCACGGACGCAAACCGAATCCGGCTCAATGCCACCCGCGACGGCAACACCATCCGTGGGTACGCGGCCTACGGCACCCCGCAGGTGTACTGCTCGACAGCACCCTGACCCTCGATGATTCACAGAAGCCCCGCCGGTGTTCACCGGCGGGGCTTCTCGCGTTGCGTGACCGCCCCGGACGAAGGCTGCGCATGGACAAGGGTGCCGACGCGATCGTGCGAAGTGTCTGCGCCGACTGGGGCATCTGGCCCGATGACTACTACCCGAGCGCCTGGCACGAGAACATCCCACTGAACGAACAGTTTGCGAACCAGATCGATTTCGACGAGGCCGTCGAGCACTGGGAAGTGTTTGCTCTCGCCCGCTCCATCGCCCACCACGCCTACGCGAACGGGCCCGGAACCATCTCGTTCCCGTCCGACGTCCCCGACTTCGACATCCTGAGCGTCGGTCACCGCAAATAGGATGCGGTCATGACGACACAGGAGCACGCCAGCAACCCGGTGACAGTCGCCCCCGACATCCTCGGCCATGCACAAGCTGTCGGCGATACGTGGGGGAGGGAGTACCCGCGTATCTGGGACTCCCGTGATTTGGTTGTCGCGCAGCTGCGCGACTTCGCTGCGCCCATCTCCACCGTCATCCTCCCAACCGCGAGGTGGCGCTCCTCCCCTTGGTACTGGGCGGCATGGATCGCCCTCATCGTGGGCTGCGCCGCCGCGGGCATCGCGGGAAGCAGCAGCAACTACAGCTCTGACCGAGGTGCCGCCGGGATTGTCACCACCCTGATGTTCCTCCTTGCGTTCGCGCTCTGGCTCGCATCAGTGTTCCACACCTCGGCGAAGAACCATCAGATCTTCGAACGCAGGCAAGCCGTCGAGCAGGCGGTCGCCCATGCTGCGCTCGACGCCATCGAGACGCGCCGTAACGAGGCCCGCTCACACGACCCATCGAAGACAGCGAGGGCGGGCGGGTTCGTGCCCGCAGGCCCCGCTCCTCTGCCGCAGACGTACGGGGTATCCCACGAGGGCGCGGAGCGGCTCGTAGCCGAATGGATGTCCTACCTTGGCGCGAAAGACGTGGCCGTAACCTCATTCGCCGGCGACGGGGGAGTCGATGTCGCGTCCCTGAACTACATCGCCCAGGTCAAGAACTACGCGGGGTCTGTCGACGTCGAATCCATCCGCGCGCTTGGCGGTGTCGCGTACGCCGATGGGCGCAAGCCGCTGTTCTTCACTTCCGGTACGTACACGGCAGCGTCGATCGCTTTCGCGTCACAGGTGGGCATGGCCCTGTTCCGCTACGACGCCGTCCGGGGAAGCCTCGAACCTGTTGGGGATATGGCCGCTAAGTACATGACCACCGGTCTCTGAATAAGGTGACGAGACGCGGGAGAAGCATCGAGAAAGCCCCACCCGTCTAGGTCGACGAAATGATCCGCCGCGCCGTCGAAGCGCTGCGGTACAAGGTGGCCCTGTCCTCGGACATGGCGTGTGGAGGATATAGCAAGCCGCGAAAACCGCCTTCGCGGAGGCGGACCGGATCGGCGCGTTCGGTGATCGGGACCGCGACATGATGCGGGAAGCTGGAAAGTGGGACCGCAGCTTCGTTCGTGACCTGCGGCCGCATCCAGTCAGGGGAGGCGATACATCGGCGGGACATCGTGGTACACAACGTCCTGCTGGTGATTGGGCACGATTGCCAGGCGAGGCTTGTCCGTTTCGTGCGCCCACGTGTAATCGGGTTCGCACGGCCAGTCCGGACCCCACAGGGCATTGCAGTCGAACGCGACACCGGCCGGATAATAGACGAGGTACATGCTCGCTGCCGTCGTGCAACTATCGTCCAGGTCGTTTATCAAGCAGATGTGCATTTGCTTCGCACCCTCGACGAAATCGTCCGGGCCGTAGCCGTCAATGAACCAATCCGGGAACTCATCCGCGATTCCGGCGAGGGAGAAGCAGAACCCGTCCCCGTGGGGTTGTACCGTCACCGAGTTGTCTTCGGCGGGGACGCGAGTGCACCACTCTCCACGCAGTTCCGCGGGAATGTCCGCCTCCACGTTCAGCTCGTCGACCCGGTCTGCCACCACTCCCAGCGCGGTGTTCGTCAGCTCGACCGTTCGCATGAGGTTCCCGTGGAAGCATGCTGAGTCCTGTATGCCGCTGACCGACTCGCGGACCTCGTTCGCGGTCTTGAGTTGCCACAGGTACGCCATCTTGTCGTCACGGGAGCCTGCCTCGTCGAGTGTGTAGCGGCAGGATACGTTCTGACTTAGAGCGGCGCCGCCGTAGGCGGATTCTGTACCGACGATGAAGTCGCCGACCTGCGCTGACCCGAGCGAGGTGCTGCCCAGCCCAAACCATCGGATGCGAGCGAACTCCAAGTCCGCCGACCCGGCCAGCGCGTGGACGGTCACCTCTTTCGGCCATGGGGCAAGAGCTTTCCCCTCGGGTGACCCGATCCGCAGGGCTTTGCCTGCTTCTGACCTGGCGCTCGACAGAAACGACGGGAGCAGTCCGCACATCCCTGTGTTGGTGAGCGAGCTTGTTGTCACCGCCCCACACGTGACCAGCAGGCCCTGGACGGCGGCGATCACCTTCCCTGTTGCTCCGGGTATGTAGCTCGCGATCGCAGCAGCGGTTGTCCCGGCGTCGACGACCGATGCGACCCAGGAGCCGTCGTTCGGAGTGCCGTAGGTGACGACGTCGCTCACGATGGAAGAGATGGACGTACCAGACGTCTTCAGAAGTGACAGCGCCTCGCGGGTTGCAAGACCACCCATGGAGTGCGCGACGACAACGGCAGGATGTCCGTGGACGGTGGCGACGCACGACAGCGCGTCGGCAAGAGGCTTTCCGATGCCGGGGTCGGTAACCCATCGGGCGGACAGGTCGTGGTAGTCGAAGGTATAGACGGTCGTCCCGCCCGCGTCTTGGAGCTGACCGATGAGCGAACGTCCGACACTTGCTTTCCCGGCACGGTTAGCCATCAGGTCGATGATGTGTGAGAAAGCGCCCTCCCTTTGCGGGGTGTGTTCGCTGCGTCCCGTCCACCCGTGGACGAAGACGACGGGAATGCTCGTCCCGTCCGCCATCGCCGTGACCTTGACTGGTGACCCGTCCCGCCCGACGTCATCGCGAAGCGGTTCTGCAACCTTCAGCGAGGCCGGTGCGCATGAGGGGGTACTGGCCGCGACCGCCGCGGATGCAGGTGTCGCGGCAGTGATTGCCGCGAGGAGGACCGCGGCCCACACTGCCGCTGCGGGTCGCTGCCACCAAATCATTCGACTGTCCCCGCCGGGAATGTCTGGAGCACCTTCCACTGGCCGTCCTCTTCGAGCATCACTACGTCGAGCGTCTCGGACGTACCATCCGGGTAGTTGAGGATGACCTCTATCACACCCCCGCCCGCCGTGGATGGCCGCCACCGCCCCGGGTCTGCGACGACTTCTGTCCCCTCAGGTACCGCGTCGGCAAGGTCACCGCCCAATTCCCCTCGGAGGGCATCAGGAACGAGTGCCTCTGGTTCCGTCGTGAGCAACAGCAATGCGGCGGCGGCTTCCTCCGCGTCGCCCGTCGGCGTCACGGACACGCTCGGCGCACTCGCGGGCGGCGGCGCCGGATCCGTATTCGACGCGGCGAGCGCCCACCATGCGCCAACCGTCACGAGCAACACGCCAGCAAGCGCGACAGGCCCCCAAATAGCCCACCGTTTCCCCATGCGCTCACAATGGCACCACGTTGCCCCCGCGGCAACTGAAGCGCAAAACCAGAGCCACGCGAAGCGCGGACACCGAAAGTCTGCGCAAACATGTCCGCCCGGGTGCGGGCCTGTCGGCCGCGATCAGAGCAACAAGACCCGTTCGCCCGCCCGTCTGGAGCCCGATGGGGTCGGCTCGCGCAACAGTACGCTCCGACTTAGCCCCCGAAGAGTGCGGAAAACGGTGAATGCCTGGAACAAGACGCTTGGAGTGAAATGAGGATGAGCACGAAGCGGCGCGAATAGCACGTCGCTCTCGAGAGTCGCGGATGAGCGGTGAGTTGCCTTTTCCGTTGTCGCAAGGACTCGTTGCCGCTACTGTTCCAACCACTGGGGAAGGGGAGTGACCATGGCAGGTCGCCGCTACGTCGCGCTTGCCGCGATCGTTGCACTCGGTTTCAGCATCTCCGGCTGCGCCACCACCGCACCGGCGGCTGAGCCGTCAGCGCCCGCCGGGGGAGAGGTGGGCGCTGACGATGCGCCCCCGCCGCCGGCGTTCTACATCGTCGGGCGATGGGAATGCCGGATCGAGAACAACGGCAACGGGATCGATGTCTACACGTTCGATGTCGGCGACAGTGTCGTCCACATGTCGGTCCTCGAGGAAGGCAGCCGGAGCCAGCCGTACGCGAAATCGTACGACTACACCCTCGTCGGAAACATGATGACCACCCACCCGGAGGAAGGGGCGGGATGGGCGATTGAGCTCCCCGATGAGATCACTTACGGCGGGACGAACTATTTCCGGGTGACCGGTGCGGACGGAAGCGGTGCGAACTACGAAGCTGAGCTCACTGCCGACACCGCCACCCTCAAGCCCCTGGGCCTGAACCCCTACGACTGCAAGCGCGTCCCGCAGCCGTAGAGCGGTGACACGGAGTAACCATGGCGAACGCCGCCTACGATGAGTTCAAGAGCGCTCTCGTTGATCCGACCTTGCGTCATGCACTCGGCATCGACATCACGGACGCCGCCGCGAAGCGCGTGCTGTCGGAAGAGCGTTTCACCCGCAGTTACTACGACACGTGGCGACGACAATCCCACGCGCCCCAGAAGCCACCGAAGGAACGATTCCCGTGGGGGTGGGCGATCGCCGCTCCGGTCGCGCTTGTCATCATCGTGGCCGTCGCCGTCAACGGGGTGAAAGAGAATGCGGATCGCAAACCGGTCTACGACCGTGTCTCCGCGTACGTGTACTGCCAAGCAGCAGTGAAGGACCTCCTGAAGTCACCCTCGACGGCGAAGTTCTCCAACAGCGAGGCCGTCGGCTCCGGCGGCACGTGGACCGCCACTGGATACGTCGAGTCGGAGAACTCATTCGGGGCGATGATCCGTGCCGACTTCCAGTGCAGCATCAAGGACGGCGACAAGGTCCGCGTAGATTACCTCGAATAGCCCCGCCGGACCCGAGATCCTAGTTCGCGGCGTCCGCGAGCTTCCGGGCCGACTCCACCTGGTCTTCGAGCTCGGATACGGCAGTAAGGATGGTCGGTCCGTCTTCGGTGGCGATCGCTTCGCTGAGCTCGTCCAACCGCTTGTCGAGCTTGGCGAGCTGACTGTCCCACTTCTTCGCCACGTTCGCGGGCACGTCGAGCGCTTCCAGCTGCCCGACGTTGAACGCCAGCTCCGCGTAGTTGCTGAGCAGCCGCCAGAAGCCTTCCTCTTCCACGGTCACCCGCAGGTCGTCGAGGTCTTTCCGCATGTCGTCGAGGTGGCTGTTCGCCTGCGCCGTGAACGCGACGGGGTCCGCGGCCGGCTCTTCCGGCTCGTCGGTCGGGGTCGGCTCCGGGGTCTCCTCAGGCTCCTCATCGACAGGTTCTTCGGACGGGGACGGGGCCTCGGCAGTCACCGTCGCGGTGGGAGCGGCCGCAGGCTGCGCATCGTTCCCGCCGCGGCCCGCGCCGATGGCTGAGCCGATCGCACCGAACACGAGGGCGCCCGCAGCGATCGCGCCGCCAATGACCCATTTCCTCTTCGCGGATCCGGCCGCCGCCGGGACAGGTGCGGGAGGTAGCGGAACGGTCGGTGTCGGCGGAAGGAGCGGGACGGTCGGTGACGTGGGCGCCCCAGCAGGCGGCGGGGGCGGCGGGGTGACGTTCGGCATCATCTGCTCCGTCCACGCGCCGCCATCCCAGTACCGGCTGGTGGCTGACCCGTCCGGATTTGGATACCAGCCGGCAGGCGTGCCAGAAGGCATGTTCCCTCCCCAGGTGCACCAGCGTCGGCGCAAGGGCGGCCCGCTCGGGCGGCGGGCATTAGATCGGGAATCTAGCACCCGCCGCGGCATCAGGTCGAGAGCTAGTTGCTCGCCGTCCGCGTCATGCGGCATCGACTAATGGCGGCCACTCCCGCCCAGCTGCCGCCCAGGCGGGCACCGTCGTACGTGCGGCCCTTGAGGTGTTGAGGTGATCGCGTAGGGCGCACCACCGGCACGTCGTTCCGGCACGTCCACCGGATGCCACCTGCACTTCGATGTGTACTACGACGGTCTCCTACTCGACCCGTGCCGGTGCTCCTCTCCATGGCGTCGGAACCTGACGGATCTGCCGTTCCCGATACGATCAGCGACATGAAACGCCCCGCCCTCGCCGTCATCGCGGCGGCAAGCGCTCTCGCCTTCGCCGGCTGCTCGGCGGCTGCGGAACCGACACCCACTCCCACGGAACCGGCGGTCGTCGCATCCGAGCAGACACCCACCCCTTCGCCCGAAGCGACCGGAGCGACCGAAGCGGTCGTCTCACCCAGCGAGCTGACCGCCCCGGCGTGCGAGGAGCTGCTCGACCTCACGTGGCTGCGTGGTCTCACCGACGACCGCGTCGAACCGTCCGAGCACTGACAGATCCGCTCATAACGCTCGCTCCCCAACACGGCTCTTTGGAACGAGAGCCTATCTTCGGGCCGCGAACCTGCTAGCGGATAGGATCGCACCCTCGGCGCGTTCAGCGTCTAACTCTGGTCCCTCGCCTCGGGTAGCGCGAACGCGGCTTTGGGCGCCCGGAGCACGACCGTTTCGCGAGCGGGTGAGTGCAACGGTGCCCGTGCCTAGGTCCCCCCTTGGCACGATGTGCTTCCCGCAGCGGGGGTACGGCGCTCGGTCGGGTCCTCAAACGCGCCCAGCTCTATCCAGTGATTGCCTTGAAAATGATTGGAGCACCGTACGTAACGGCCTTTTCTATCCCGATCGCCGCTAGCGCCCCGAGAGTATTCGTCCAGATTGATCGCCAGGCGCTCTGCGCGCGAGTGTTCTCGCCCTCCGCAGCCTTGACAGCGACATATAGTTGCGAGATTCCAGTGCCGAAATCGTAAACAGCACCCAGCCTGGCATCGTTGAGAGCAGCTTCGATCTCGTTCAATTGTCGGCTGATGAAGAGCCTTAGCTCACCGCTAAGCTCGGTGTCCCGTTCCAGCGCGTCCCGCGTCGTGCGCAGGGCTTCTCTCAAACTCTGCTCCGCTCGCGCATCGAGTTGCCAGAGCTTCCCATCGAATAGGTCTGCGAGCTCCTCGAGCTCGGCAAGCGTTTCATCGGTGATGTAATACTCCGGCTCGAGATCCATCACGGGTTTTGCGTGAGAGATCACCGCGTACCACCACCCGGTCCATCGTTCCTGATGCCGCCTAACGTCCACTAGGTCGTTCGCCATCGCGGTAAGTAGGTGGTCGATCCTCCCGAGCAGATGAGCCGCCAGCTCGACCTCTCGCCACAGTGACGGGCCAGCAGTGCCTGCGAAGCCGGGGAAGTCCCTCGGATCCGGCTTCCATGACGCGAGGACTGCGTGGAGCACTCGCGCCGGGTTCGCCATGCTCGGATCGTACTGGAAATGCGGCTACGTCGGTGGTCGAGCCGCGCACGGGTTCGCAGAACCTTTACGCCTGGGAGGGCAGCACAGGCCCTGTTTGCGAGCCGGTCGCGCGCCGAGACCCTCAAACGTCAATGCTCGCAACGGGACCGGCTAACGCACGCCGTGGAACGCTATCGAAGCCGTCGGAGTGCAATCGACCGACCAATCCACAGTTGCCGATAGAGTGCCGCACGTGTCGCACTCACCGTCGCCGGTCCCTATCGAGGCTTTGCCACTTGGCACGCAAGCGGACTGGTGGATGGTCGCAGCGACTGCGTTGGCCGCCGGAGCTTCAGTTTGGGTCGCCATCGAGGCGTTCAGGTCATCCCGCACCGCGCGAAGGATCGCCTCCGAGTCCGAAGCTGCGCGCGTCCGCGATGAGGAGGGCCGCCGCACACGCGAGTACGAGCTTCGATTCGAAGATGCGCTAGTGAAGTTCCTTGATGATGTGGGTCGGCAACTCGAAACTCTCCGAGCCGCAATTAGTGCCCACCATACGAAGTCATCCATGGCGCCGCTCATCGCCTCGCTTGAAGCGGTCCGGCTTCGCGCTCGTGGGACGGACGTCGAGGCAATGGATGTCGTGCGCGAAGTCTTCAAGATTGCTTGGGACACGGTTGACCTCCGTGAGCGAGAATCGATCCTGCGCGCGCTCCCGCGGAAGATTCGCAAATGGCGAACAGGTGAGTTGTCGGTCGTTGACTTCGCGGACTGGGCAGAGGGCCTTGCCGGTGAGCTTGCGAATCCCGATTGAGGACCGTCAACCACCACCTGGTTCATCATCACGAGCGACTAGCGGAGCGCTTAGGTCAGCGCCAGCCCAAGCCACGAGATGCTTTAGGGTGCGGGGATGACCCTAACCACGGCAGAGCTTCGTCAGCTCGCGGACGACCTCGTCTCAGCTTGGGATGATGAGGGCCATCCGACAGAGATGTCGCAACCCCGCGCACGGTCAGGTAAGCCGATCACGACGTCTGACGTAGCGAGGATGGAGTCCGTCGTCGGGCTAGCGCGGCATGTCCACGAGACAGCGCGTGCCATCCGGTTGCTTATCAACAGTGATCAGTCCAACGCTGCTGTCCCTCTGGTGCGTCTTGTATTCGAGTGCGCTTTGACGGCGACCTGGCTCGTGCAGAGCGAGAATCACGACGGTGTGAAGGCGTTTATGCACGAGTACACCAGGCAGCAGAGGAACCTTCAGTCAGTGCTCAAGCGCTCGATCGTCGAGATCTTCCGCGAGGGTGCGGATGGCGTCGCAGACACGAACATGGACGCTTATCTCGGTTCAGCCGATAACGTTCGCCGGTTCGACCTCATCTGCGAAGACCTGGCTCCTGGCGGCACCGATGCGTACCTCTACTACAAGGCGCTCAGCTCCTACAGCCACGCGGGCGTCCGCGTCGTTGACCTCTACTTCTCCGCGGCGAGACCCGGCGACCAAGTTCCGCCGCCGCGGCGAGAGCCAAGGATCGCGCTGGGCGAAGATCTACTGCTATTTCTAACCAACGCATCAATGGTCTGGAGTGGGCGCGCTGTCACCTACGTCAGCAAGAACCAGTCATACCGGGGCACGCTCCGTCGCGCTGCCAGGGCGCTCGAGGTGACCTCCGAAATTCAACTGAGCAGTGCGTACAGGAAACGGCACGCAGACGCCCGGAGGAAGTCGCGGGAGGCCGCGACCAGCAGCGTCCCATGACTCAACGGCACAACCGCTCGCCCAGCGACCGTAACGGCCCGGCCCGCGCAGCACACCGGACGAACGACGAACGTGCCGGTGAATAGAGTTGGCCTACAGGCGCATCGACGCGACGGTCACGCGCTAAGCAATCAGGAGTGCAATGCCGAATGGAGCGGGTGGTGGTGCCGCCAACGAGCAAGGCAGTCTGCATCGCAGTGGTGCCGCCGCATACTTCGCCGTGCACGCCCTGCTAGGCAAGGCAGTAGAGGATCGTGATGGCGCGGTTCCGAAGCGCATCTACCTCGAAGCGTCGGAGGATGTTGACGACATCGTCGTGGAAATGTCCAACGGATCCACCTGGTACCTGCAGTGCAAGCGCTCCGCGGGGGTAGACGCCGCGCTTCGAGCGGCGATCGCTCAGTGGAGCCGTCAGGCAAATAGGCCCGGCGATCGACTCGGCCTGGTGGCCCGTGAGCTGCGCGGGCACCTCCGGCAGATACAACAGACGATCGACCAATTGAACGACGAGCATGCCGCGCCGCTGAACACGGGGCAGCGACAGTCGCTAGATGTTCTCCGGCGCGAGCTCAGAAGTGGCGGATGCATAGATCCCGACGCGACTACGCGCGACTTGTTGTTCTTGCAGCTCGCGACCGAGGCATCCGCCGATCCGCACGCGCAGATTGCCCGTGCACTACTCGGCTCGATAGTTGCGCCGGAGAGGGCAGATGCGGCGTTCCGCGCGCTCCGGGCGACGATGCAGGAGGCAGCTGCGAATCGTCGGTGGACAGACATGACGGACTGGCTCGGGGCGATAAACGCCGCGGGGATCGACGTCATTGCGGACATTGAAGGGGCGCCCGCAACCGCTTCTGAGGCGAAGCGACGGGCAGTCCGCGCTTATCGCGAGCTCGTCTCGAGGGCGCGGGACGTACTCTCCTTGTCGGCACTGAACCCGAGTCTGGGCGAAGTTCACGTCGACGGCCTCTTGAAGGACTGGACAGTCCGAACGGATGCTCACCGGATGTCCGAAGATCTACTTCGGATCACGCGCCGGAACAGTCGATTCGTTCTCACCGGATTACCGGGAATTGGCAAGAGCGAAGCGCTACGACAGTTGGCCGCCAACTTGGCCTCCGATACTGAGGCCCCCGTGCCTGTGCTGTTTGACCTGAGGGAATCTCTCACGGTCGCTAGCGCCGGCGACACGATCACGTTGGACGTGATACTTCGCAAGTTATCCGAGCGTGTTGTCGGCACCGACCCCGCGGTGACCGCGGCGGCACTACGCGATGCGCTCATGTCGGGGAACGCGATACTCATCGTTGACGGGCTCGACGAAGCGAGGAGCCGACGCGGCACGGTTGCTCGCGATCTCGCGCAAATACTGGCCGGTCTTCCTTCGGCGACTGGGTTCCTGCTATCGACGCGCCCCAGCGCGGTCGATGCGGCGCTTCAGTTGTCGCTGCCAAGCGTCGAGCTTGAGTCACCGAAGAGCCTCGAACGATCGCTCCCTGCAATCGTTTCTGCGCTTGCTCCGGCGGACGCTTCAGTCCGCGACGGGTGGGTCGATCAGCGCCTACGGCGACTAACAGCCATGTCGAGACGAGCAGATGACATCTGGACCGTTCCGCTCCTGGCGACGCTCGCTACTATCCGCGTGGCTCACGACGAAGAAGAGCTGACCAATCCAGTTGAGCTACTGAGCAGTGTGATCGACGACAGTGTGACCGCATGGGAGCAGCTCAAGGCTAGTCATTCCGACGGGCTGGACCGGGAGATGCGGGCGCCGATGCTGACGGATGGATTTGTAACGATCGGTTGCCTCGTCAATATGGGCGGCGCGACCGTCGCGGATGCCGAGGTAGCCGTGCGAGAGCAACTTCGAACGTGGGGTCTCGGCGAACGGTTGAACGAGGAGCTATCCCGTCAGGTGGTCCACTTCTGGGACGAGCGGGTCGGTGTGTTCGTCAAGAATGGCAACGAGCTGGTGGCGCGGAGTCGTCAGTTCGCCGAACTTGCAGACGCGCGTCGAGCCAACCGGCTCTCAGCCAACGAAAAGCAGTCATGGATGGCGAGGTCGTTGGAGGATCCCGATCTACGGCCCACAGTTCAACTTGCAGTACAGACGGACGGCGCGATGCGCGGCATCCTCATGGACTCAGCAGAGCGCGGCGCGCCCGAGAGCACTAGAGGGAGGGCTGTTCTGTGGGTTGCTTCGTTCGCGCCCAACTGGTCAGACCTTGACGACGTGGCAGAGAGGCGGATTATCGATCTACTCGCCGACGCGGCAGAAGACCACCTCCCGCCGCCCGCACTCGGCACTTCCTTGACAGATCGACTCATGAGTCATGGTCGAGACCCTGACGGCTGGCACTTCGCTGTGCAACTGGTTCGCATTCGCTCGAGCGACGACGCGAGGGACCATCAGCGTTCCCGCCTTCGCCTTCTCTCGCTTGCGCCCCAGCAACGTGACTTGATCGAGCTGCTGATTGCTTTGCAGGATGCGAACGAGCATGGCCGTCCCCTGAATACTGATGAAGTCGCGCTCGCAAGTGCACTCCTGGAGACGCCTACGCCGGAGCCGCCAGCATCGGAGTATCGAGGCGGGACCCTTGTGATCGAAGCACGCGAGCGATTGATCGAAGGGGTCGATGATGCGATCCGACTTGCCGTCGATCACGTGAATCAGCTACCGGCTGGGTCGGCCGAGAAGTTTGTCGCTATAGCAAAGCGTCTGAGCGCGGGAACATTTGAAGCGGTCACAACGGCGCTGTCGAGACACGGGCACAATGTTGACCTATCCAACCTTGTCGCCGGGTTCGAAGGTCTGCGTGGCGTTGCTGAGCTCTACGCAGATCGACACGGGCTCGGGTGGCTTCTGAGAATCCTGGCTGCTTTGCCGGCGCTCGACGGAGCCGGAGTCCCTCCCGAGCCTTGGCGGTGGGGTGAACTTTCGGAGCTCGTATCGATCATCGGCTGGGGCCAGTCCAGCGCGGGTGACATTCGGAATCTGACAGCGACGCCGGAGAATCTCAAGCGCGTATGGATAGAGACCGTGGTTGACGCGTACGGCCTTGATCGTGAGCGACTCGCGGCAGAGGCCCGAGAGATTCTTCGTCAGGATGACGACGGGGTGCTCCGGCAGATCTGCACGACAGGGATGTCCGTTCGCGCTGTCAAGCGACCTCTGAGCTGCGACGAAGCAGAGGCGATGGCGCAGTGCTTTGTCTCAGGCTCTGAACAGATCGTGACGATGGTTGCGCAACTCACCATCAACACAGGATGTCCTGAGGTGAGCTCAGCGATAGAGAATCTCGACGTGCCGATGACTTGGCAAGGCCGCTTCTTGTCAACAGCCGTTTCGATCGCGACCTCCGCGGACCGCTCTCGCCTAATCGAGCGCTATAAAGCGGCCGAGAGCTCGCAGCGATCGGCTGTCGCTTTCGTCGTCGCCTCCGTTCCTGACGAACATCCCGAACTACTTGCGCAACTCCGACTCGACCGTGACGCAACGGTGCGACACCAATGTGGCGGGGACGTGCGACGCGCCGAGATCTGGACCTGCCGCCACTGCTTCACCGAGAATCCGACTTCCCAGAGCTCGTGCGAGAAGTGTCACCTACTCTGTTCTTGGCTCGACTAGTTCGGCTGGCGACTCGTCCTGCACATAGCTCTGGAGGCGAACAGAGCTCAATGCCCGCCAAGGTTCCCCACGCGTGCGATGCCCGCAAGAGGATCGGCTATCGCGCAGCGCGGCAACTCGATCGAGAGATAGCTTCGGTGCTTTGGATAGCGAGGGCTGTGGCGAGTGAAGAAGCCTCGCTGGCCGCACATGTTCGAGCGCGACACTGACAGTGTCCGCCGGGGTCGTCAGTGTTGTGGGCGAGTGTTCGCCCTCGTTCCCGTTCCGATGCCAGTGGTGATTCCTGGCGTGCTTGCCATCGCGGCTGGGATGCTCGGACTCGTCCTCTATGGCGCTCGTGTCGGCAGCGCCGCCGCGAAGCCGTCTAGGACGCGGGTTCTCCGACCCACGCGACGGCCAGGTCCCGCCATGCCGACGCGGGAACTTCATCGTCGATGATGTCGGCGATGTCCTCCCAGTCGTCGCCGCCTGCCGTAGGGAGATATGGCCAGGACGAAACCCAGCCCGTCGGTGTCGACGCCCGTCGCCGGACCTCGCCGTCGAGGATGTGGAAGATGTCGTCCTGGGCAGGTCCAGCCTTGATGGCGGGGAACCGGTCGGCGTAATCCCACGCGCGCCAGGCCCGACGGAACGCGAACTGCAGCGCGGTGGCGTTGCCGTGCACGCTCGGGATTCCTGCCATCACGGCGCCAAGCGCCAGGCCCTCACCGACCGCGTGCCGCTGCCGAGCCTTTGTCAGTTCCGTAGCCACGACGACGATCGTGCCAGACATGACGGGGAGGACGCACCGTCACACACGATGCGTCCTCCCGTGGCGGGGTCAGTTACCCCTAGATGCGGAACGGCGTCCCGCAGTGGGCACAACGGATGACGCCGTGGCGCTGGATGGTGAACGGACCGAGCTTGCGACGGCACCGCGGGTTGGGACAGGTGACGGTGTAGGCGCGTGCCATGACCGGCCCCTGTTAGTGCTTCGTCGGGTCGACGAGGATGTAGCCCATCCCCGGACGCGGCGTCGGCGGGAGCGGTTCGCCGCGCGTGACCGTGCGCTCCGCTCCCGTGCGGCCGCCGCGCGGTCCGACCTGCTCATACTGGCCCGACTTGGGTGCCCGGTCGCCCGGGCTCATCGGCTTGGACATGTCTACCTCCCGGTAGAGTCTCGCCGGGGCCAAGGACCCGAGCGGCGTGCCATGGTGGTACGCCGCTCGTCGATAGGTCTAAACTTGACCATGCTAGGCCCTAGGAAAGTTTTGGCACGTCAAGCCCGTGACCACGGTCCACCCGATTGGTCTCGGGCTTGTCGCTTACCGGCTGAAGCCCAGTTTACCGGCGCTTTCCGACGAACCCACAGTTCCGCAAGGGCTAGTAGTTACATCGGTGTGGTTTTCCACTGCGCTCCCCATGTGCAACATGGGTTGTCCACAGTTTCATCCACAGTTTCTCCACATGACGCGCTCCATCCAGAACCCCGGGATCTAGGGGAATACGGGGGGCTGCGCCGGGTTCATCCCCAGCTTGCGGGATATGCGCGATCTCTTGGTCGAATCCTTGTGTGGAAGGCACGCATCGGTGTGTCGCGGCGTGTCGCGAGCGCCGAGCGGCGGGTCATGCAGTAGGCAATGTTCACTCCTGCACCAACGGCCTCATCAGTACCATGAGTTCGTTCCTGACGCCCGAGTTCGCGTAGAGGACCGGCCACAACACCGTGCCAACTACTGTGACGCATCGACACCGCACACGGGCAAGCCGCCTTCAGTCGCCCCTTGAGCCAACTGTGTCGATTCCGTGCCGTCTGTCCTGACGCCGCACAGACCTTGTGCGGCGTCACAGCGGTTGGCACAAACGCACCTTGAAGTTGGCACCCGTCAAACAAGTCGGCACAGATTACGCAGTTGGCACATGAGATCACTGGGCTCGCGTCGACCGGTTCCACACGAG
>Ga0180221_1001286_pt1 | contig 17431 bp, 19 predicted proteins | sample eDN5th37CKraftMG_FD_151339 | JGI IMG/M metagenome (GOLD analysis project Ga0180221, IMG submission 151339) | Enriched Miracle-Growth compost microbial communities from Emeryville, California, USA - eDNA 5th pass 37_C Kraft MG (version 2) (version 2) ...
AGCCTGCGCGGACCGTAAGTGGCCTGGTAGAACGCATCGGCCGATTGCTCCACCGCTTTCAGCCAGACGAATGCGCCAATTTCTTCCAAGCCGCTGGGTATCAATGCTCATCGTGAAAATACTCTAGCCTTCGCGGCGGCGCGCTATGACCCCTGCACCGTGCTCTGCAACAATGCGGTCGACCATAGCGCAACGCAGATGGCGCGCGACGGCATGATCGGTGACATGGACGCAACCGTCTGGGATCGCGCATTCATCATTAACGCAAAGGGCACCATTGCTCATGATAAAGCATGCGGTGACGCCGATGGCCGAAGCGGGCGACGGATCGATCATCAACATGAGTTCCGGCGCGTCGCTGAGGGGTGATCTTGTCGCTTCCGCCTATGCCGCGTCCAAAGCCGCCATTAATTGCCTGACGCTGTACGTAGCGACCCAATATGGCCGGTCGAACATCCGCTGCAATGCTGTCGCGCCCGGCCTCGTCCTGACGCCTGTCGTCCGAGAGACCATGCCGTCGGATCGCATTTTGGGAATACGCGCACATGCACCGCTGGCATATCTCGGCGAGCCTGAAGACGTCGCCGGCGTGGTCGCCTTCCTGGCGTCGGATGATGCGAGGAACATATCCGGACAAGTTCTCGAGGTCGACGGTGGCTATATCGCCCATATGCCGCATTATGCCGATGTCCTGCGCGGCGGCTGAACAACGGGCGGACCCCGCGCGAAGGAAATGCCCGCCGGTGACGCTCAGGGAGTTGCCTATGTCGTCGCGAATTCGGCGAGTACCGACCGGTCGACGGCATAAATGCTGTGGAAATAGGCGTTGACGATCCGCTCCGGCGCTTCCGGATGAAATAGCCGATCGATCACGGCCCAATGGAACGGATGGTTGAGATAAGGTCCCGTCACATCATCGGCGGTCGCAAACTCCTGCTCGAAGCAATGAGTCCAGCCGCTTTCTCCTTTTTGCTCAACGACCTGCGAGAGCGTCCAGTTGATCATTTGCGGCAGTAGCCGCGCAAATTCCCGAAGCCTCCGTTCGAGGAAGTCGATCCGTGTTCGGGGCACGCCGGCGATCGTGCGGAAGAGAACGGTCCGTTTCACCGCTGTCGCAAGATTAGGATCGCGCAAGCCTGTTTCGAACGGCATCACCTGCACAACCTCGTCTGCGACGCCAATGGATTCGGGCAGAGCGACAGATGCGCCGGGTAATTCGATCGTCAGATCGCCCGGACGGAAAGTATAACCTCCGTCATTATACCCGCCGCGAAGACCTTGAGCGGCCAAGGCGGTGGAGGTCACCGCGTGGGCCGGCGTGACCAAGGCGATCGACCGGGGCGCGCCGCCCAGCTCGAGCCAGGCCGGGTCTTCCGGAACGTAGCTGCCCAGGAATTGGTCGAGCGCGAAGGTACGCGACCTCGTGACGAGCAGGGGCTCGAGATCATTCCAGAACGCGCTAATTCGCGCGTCGCTTTCCTCGATGCCGCGCGCGATCCAGAAAGCAGATAGGGACGGATATTCCCAATGAACGATAAGGGATGCCGGCTCCCCTGCTATGCTTACTGGCGGCACCGCCCAAAGATCTACCTGCCGGAGATCGCGCTGCCTCGCCAAGGGCGTATAGTCCCGCGCCAAGCGTTCGATAACCTCGCCTTCGCCACCCGGGTGGACCGTCAGGCGATCAATGATCCGGATGGGCTTTGTCACTGAGTCGGCCATGAGATAGCAAAGCCCTCAGTTCGATGCGGCGATAATTTCGGGTATCCGCATGCCGCAGGACACGGCGGGGCGGTTGCCGACCTCCTCCAGCCACCGGCCGATGTTCGGCTTGGCCTTCAGTGCGTCGGCGAGCGGTTCCGCGAAAAATCGTGTCGCTGCCGAAACCCAAGGGAAATTCGCGATGTCGGCGATGCTGTAGTCGTCTCCTGCCAGATGGCGATTAGCTGCGAGCCTGGTTTCTAGAACGTTCAACAGCCGACCCGACTCCTCGGTGAAGCGATCGATCGCGACGGGAATTCGTTCCGGCGCCCGTAACGCGAAAAAGCCCAACTGCCCGAGAATCGGTCCCAAGGCACTGATCTGCCACTGCAACCATTCGAGCGCCTTCCAACGCACGGGGCCGGAAGAGGAAAGGAAGCGGCCGTGCTTTTCCGCAAGATATATCAGGATCGCGCCCGATTCGAAGATGGAGAGCGGGTCCCCGCCACCAAGGGGATCTTTGTCGACGATCGCCGGAATCTTGTTGTTCGGTGCGATAGCCAGGAAGGCCGGATCGAACTGTTCTCCTTTGCCAAGATCGATCGTGTTAACGGAATAGATAGCGCCGAGTTCCTCCAGCATGATGGAGATCTTCCAGCCATTGGGTGTCGTCGAGGTGTAGAGATCGATCATCCGGGCACTCCTTTGAGCCGCATTCCCGACGAAGCGGTGCGCCGTGTCAAACGTCGTTTAATGTCAGATCACTCGGTGGCATCTGGGCGGTATCCAGATATTCCTCGACATAGACTATGCCGAGGTCGTCTGCGCGGACAATCAACAGCATGGGCATGGTGACTTCGGCACCGCTTCTGCTCCTTGCACGGAAGGTGGTCTGGATGACGCTGCAGCCCTCCGCTTCCGTCAGCCGGCGATCGTCATATTTGAAGGACGTAAGAAACGACGACATCTTAGAGAGACCGCCCCTCAGCTCAGCGAAGCTTCTGGGGACTGGATCAAAATTGCGCCAGACTCGACCCCGTTCTCCAAAGAGTTCGTGCAATTGGTCCATGTCCTGTTCTTCTATCGCGTCTAGGACCGCGTGGCCGATATGCGCTTTCTCGTGTGCATCGGAAAATGTCACGCCACACTCCTATCGTGAATTATGCAATAGGTCCTGTACAACACCAATTTCCTCTAGAATTTGTAAGACACGGAGACGCCATAGGTTCGAGGTTCACCGGGAAGGGATGTATTGAACCCCTGTCCGTAGAAAGACATCTTTCGAAGATCATAATATTTGTTGAACATATTCTTAGTCCACAAACCGATTCCAAGATTAGTACCTTTCGGTTCGAGCCTGACTTGGGCATTGCCGATGCCATACCCCTTCTGGGTGACCGAAGCGATTTGACGATCGCTGAAGACGGTCGGAGGGTTAGTCGCTACGTTGTAATCGGTGAAATAAAGCTGATCGGACTGATAGTGGTAGTCCGCGCTGAGCGTCAGTTTGCCCGCACCCGTGTCGATCGGAAGCCGGCCCCCGACGGAGAATGTAACCTTGGGCGATGCGATAAAGGCACTGCCTTCGTAGGGACCCGACGTGAACTTCGCGTCGACGACGCCGAGACCGCTGGTCAGCTCCAGCGAGCCGAGAAGCGCGGTCGCCTCAAACTCACCCCCGGCAATCCGGGCCCTGCCTGCGTTCAGAATCCGCAGCACGACGACGGTCGACCCGCCCGCCGGGTAGAATGGTATGCTCTGCTGGATCGATCCATACTGCGCGACATAGCCGGCGACCGACAAGCGGAGATGATTGTTGAACAACGCCAATTTGCTGCCGAGTTCGTAGCTCGTCACCTTTTCCGCGTCGAAGGCGCCGAACGGTGTGCCAGTGTCGGGATTCACAATCACAGCTTGCTGAAAGCCGCCGGACCGGAAGCCGCGAGAGACTTTCGCATATATCATGCTGCGATCATCCGGCCGAAAGTCGACGCCGACCGTCCAAGGCACGTAGTTGAACTTGATGGGATCGGCCACGTTGACGCACGGCTCCCCGCCATTCGACAGCGCAAGCGCGAAGCCGCATCCCGCAGCACCCGCTAGGATCTGGCCGGTGGCCAGGGACCGGCGCGGTTGACGATATGTAATTTCGCGCTTGTCGCTGACATATCGCGCGCCGACGGTGAAGCGGAATCGGGGAGTGAACTCGTAGCTGGCCTGCGCGAAGATACTCTTCGATTGGTTCACGACCCGCGGCAGCGATTGCTCGGTCGACACGCCGCCGAGCGCATCGCTGTTAAAAAACCGGATGTCGGCGATTCTCTCGCGAAAATAGTAGGCCCCGATAATCCAGTCTAATTTGTTGTTGAATGCCTTGCCGGTTACTTGGAGTTCCTGGCTGATCTGGTGGCCCTTGGTATTGGAGATCGCAAGATCGCCGAGCCGATAAGGCGTTCCATCCAGGTCGACCCCGCTCGACACATCAAGATCGCGATAGGCAGTGATCGACTTCACGCTGAGCGGCCCGAGATCGACGCTGAGGGTTCCGTTGATATCGAAGATATCCAGCCGCGTCAGAGGATCGATCCCGGCCTGGTTATCCCGGCCTTCGCTCCGGAGATAGCTGCCCAGATCGGCCGGAAGCGTCGGCGAGCGTGCCGCCGGATCGGGATCGAAATACGACAGGACAAAGTTTGAGGAATGGGAACGCGATTTCACATAATCGCCGACAAGGTCGAAGGTGACGTTGGGCAGCGGTTTGATCCGGAGGCTGCCGCGGAAATAATCGGTATCCTTGTCGGAGAGGTCGACACCAAGATTGGTGTTGCGACCGTAGCCGTCATGCTGCTGATGTTCGTAGACAATGCGCGTCGCCACTCCTTCCGAAAGGGGAAGATTGACGATCGCGCTCGCCCGGATATCGTCATAGTTTCCGTAGGACGCGCTGACGACACCTTCTAATTGGTCGGTCGGCTTTCGAGTGGTGATGTTGAGGGCGCCGCCGATCGTGTTTCGGCCAAACAGCGTGCCCTGTGGACCTCGAAGAACTTCGACCCGGTCCATGTCGATCAGGCCGATGTTCGATCCCACCGTGCGCGCATAGTAGGTGCCGTCAACGTACATTCCGATCGTCGAGTCGACGTTTGGAATAATCGTGAAGAGCGCGAGGCCGCGCATGCCGAGAAGAACGTCGCCAGCGCCATTCCCCACTGAAGAGGTGACGGTGAGCGTCGGAGCGATCGAGGCCAGGGACTGGACGGAATCGATTTGGCGCGCCTTCAACTGGTCGCCGGAGAACGTCGTCAGCGAAATCGGGACCGTCGACAGCCGCTCCTCACGTCGCTGAGCAGTCACCACGATGTCGGGAATGCCCTGGTCGGCCTTGTTCAGCGGTGTGCCGACCTCGCCGCTGGCGGCCGGAGGCGCCGCCTGCTGTGCCGATGTCTTCGCCGGGCATGCAAGGGCAGCTGCGGCCACACCGCAGCATAACCAGTGCAGAATCGAGGTTTCGAGTGCGCTACGCGAGCGTGAATGCCCCCCCGGCCGTCGGGGAGCTTGTATGATAGCCATGTAACCTCTCCCACCATTTTTTCGTTCATCAGCGATTGTCCGATCGAGCCGTCGGTCATGCCGTGTCCCTGCCTATCATCGATATATTGAAATGGTTGGTCGCCGCAAGAATTTTATATCGGTGATATGGCAGAGGTGTCGTCCATTCTGCTCGCGTGGACGGTTTGTGAGGGTCGGCTGCGGAGAGACTGGCTTGCATAATATAGCATCGATATATAAACATCGCAACTGAGGAGTGAAGCTGCAGCAATCAGAAGAAGCATGTCTTCAATAGTAAAGGGCGCGGATACTCGTTGCGGCACTCGACGGCACTCCTGCCCTCGATTGTGCGAAACGCGCCCTTCAAGCCAACGGCAGCCGGCCACAGGACCATTTGGGCAATCCAGGAGCAGGATATGAACGATCGAACAGAACGCGCGTGGCGCAACATTCACGCCATGCGGAGCACGGTCGAAGGAAATCGCGAGGAGGCGGAGCGGCTCCGGCGACTACCCGATCCCGTTGCTGAGGCTTTTCGCCAGGCCAACCTGCATCGGCTCCTGGTGCCGGAAGATCTCGGCGGCGAGGGATTGGATCCAATCACTTATTTTGAGATGGTTGAAGAACTTTCCTTCTATGACGGCTCGGCCGGCTGGAACCTGGCTGTAACATCGCCACCCGTGCTGATGCTGGGCACGCTGCCGCTGGAACGCTCCCAACTATACTTTCGCGACCCGGAATTCGCATTCTCCGCCGCCTTCGTTCCCAGCGGTCGCGCCCAGGCGGTTGATGGCGGTTTCAGGGTCACCGCGAAATGGGGTTTCCTCAGTGGCATCCATCAGGCCAAGTGGTTGCTGGCAGGATCTGCGATTTATGACGGAGACGTCCCGCGCGATGGCGCCAACGGCCAACCGCAAGTGCTGAGCTTCGTCATTCCTGCCGAGCGTCTGCGCATCCTCGATACCTGGCACACGGGCGGAATGCGGGGCACCGGCAGCGAGGAGGCGGAAGCGGACGATTTGTTCATTCCGAGCGCGGACGCATTCCAGCCCTTTGCAAGGCAACCGGACCATCGCGCGCCGATCTTCCGCGTCCCGGGTACCTTGCTCGGCATGTCCATGAGCGCAGTTCCCCTTGGGGTAGCCCGGCGCGCGCTTGAGGCGCTGAAGGAACTGGGCAAAAACAAGTATTCGAAGACGAGCCGGGTCAGCACCAAGGATGTGGGATCGGCACAATATGCCGTGGCCAAATCCGAGGCGCTGCTGGAATCGAGTCACGCCTATGTACGCGATTCTTTCCAGGACATCTGGAACAAGGTGATCGCGTCGGAAGAGATCGACATGTCGGTCAAGGCTCGTGCTCGCCGATCTTATGTCCACGCCGCCGAGTCTGCGCAGGAGGCTGTCAAGCTTTGCTACCAGGCTGCAGGTACGAATGCGATCTTTGAAGCCGAACCGTTCGAGCAGGCGCTGCGCGATGTCTTCGCGGCATCGACCCATGCCGCCTTGCATCGTTCGATGATGGAAATGGCGGGCAAGGTCGCCTTTGGCGGCGCTCCGAGCCTGCCGGCATTCTAAAGGGGGAACTGGCTGTCGGGTCATTGCCCGACAGCCAGATTCAATGTCGGATCAAGCTCCTTCGGAGACCTTAACCAGCATCTTGCCCTTGTTGGCGCCTTCAAACAGCGCGTTCATCGCCTCTGGCACGCGCTCCAAGCCGTCGATCACCGTCTCGAACCAGCGCAGCTTTCCCTCCTGTGACCACTTCATCAGCTTCGCTCCGGCTTCCGTATATTGCGCCATATAGTCGGCCGCATTCAGACCGACGACGGTAATCCGCCTCTTCAGCAGATTGTTATAAAGCTGATGCAGACCGCTCCACGTTCCGGGGCCGCTCTCTTCAGCCATCGTCCCGCACGCCACGACGCGCCCGTGGTTTGCCATGTGTGGGAGAACTACGTCCAAGATGGCGCCCCCTACGACATCGAAATAGATGTTGATCTGGTTAGGACAATTTTCGGCGAGCGCTGTATCCAAGATTTCAGATCTATAGTTGATCGCTGCATCAAAGCCGACCTGATCGACGAGCCAGCGCGTCTTTTCGTCGCTGCCTGCCAATCCGACTACCCGACATCCTTCGTTTTTGGCGAGCTGACCGACGATGACGCCAATCGAGCCCGCCGCTGCCGAGATCAGCACCGTCTGGGCGGACTTGGGATGGCCGAGATCGTAAAGGCCGAAATAGGCAGTCATGCCACTATTCCCCAAGCCGTTGAGCGCGATGTCCAGGGGAATGCCGTCAGGTAGCCGGTGATTGAACGGGTTGCCCTGCTTGACGACGGTATATTCCTGAAGGCCCAGCATCCCCCCCACCGAGCACCCCACGGGCATGTCCGGATTCCGGCTTTCGACGACTACGCCGTTACCGAATGCGGTCACCACCTTGCCGAGTTCGACTTTTGGCAGCTTGAATCCGCCGTCCAGCGGGATGTCGTGCTCCAGCCATAAACGCAGGGGAATGTCGATCGACAGATAGACAGTCTGTACGAGAGCCTCTCCATCCGCGAGCTCGGGCGTTTGCGTGACGACGATCTTGAAATCTTCGTCCTTGACCGGTCCGACAGGCCTGCGCTCCAACAGAATCTGCTTGTTTTTCATCATCGACGCCTCTCGCTTGTTTTAACTGGGCTACCGGAGAAACTATACCGATGATATATAAAGTGCAACGGTTAAGGCTTCGTATCCCGAGAGGCGGCCGAGTCCTCGTCGGCGGAGTGCAGTTCCGTGTCGCCAAACCACGCCGCCGTCGTTGATCTCGTTGACGGTGCGCAGGCGGAACGCGGCAATGCGCCGGCCCGCCTGCCGCACTGTCAGCGTTGTAGAGCTTCCCGCAAGAGTGCCCATGCGGCGGGGCTTCCGTCTAGCGACTGGGCAGTCCGCTTGCGGACCCGCCAGCCATTCGCCGTGCGGACGATATCCCAGCGGCAAATAGCCACTCTCAGCAGGAAATACCCCTTCGAGGCGCCTAGGCCAGGCACGCTGGTCACTTCCCCCTCATGTTGTGGAACGATCAGTTGCAAATAATTGAACGCGACGGCCGAGTTCCCCCCCACCCGAACCAGCGGATGGCTCGAAAAATGTGCCAGCCCGCCATCAAGAATGCGCTTGTAGTCCGTGCTTCCCATATAGCGCTTGATATCGTCGACGGACATTCGCCCCTGACCGTCCGGAAGGGCAAATTCCCCATCCTCGGAGAATAGCGAGCCGGTCGATTCCGACGCACCGGAATCGGACAGCGGGGGTTGGATCGCGAGAAGGTCGTAAATTGCGAGTTTGTCTTCAAGCGCTCGCAATCGGGATTCAGGCGAAGAGACGTGCGTGTCTGTCACTTTCGATTCCAAACTGACGTGCCCCTGCTGAGGGCTAGCCGCCCGGCAGGTTGAACCAGAAGGCGGCAAGGCGGAAAAGGCCGCAACCGCGAATGCGGTGACAGTCCGTTGTGAAAGCGCGCTGCTCAACGACGCCGCGGCACGGCACGGCGTGCGAAACATCGCGTCAAACCGTCTCCAGTAGAAGTGCCATCATGTTGGCCGCCGTTTCTTCCTTCCTCGCCGGTGTGAAGCCGCAGAGGGTATTGAACACCGGCGCTACCGAATAGAGCTCGACGGAAGCACCGTCCGGAGTCCGCGTGTAACTTCCCGCCGGCAGTCCCTTGGGCGAAAATGGTGCGCTGATCGTGCCACCCGCGGCTTCCACACGTTCGGCGCAAGCGTCCAGCTGGTCACGGTCGCGATACCCTACGCTGGGGTTCATGATGCCTTGATCGCTCAATATGCGATCCTCGGCGGGCGGACGTCCTCGGGGCGATCGATATTCCACGATTTCGAAATAGCGGTCACCCCCGCGAGCGAGGAACGACACCTGCTCCGCGCCGTCGAGACCCCACAGTGCTTCCATTTCCGGCAGATGCAGCTTTTCGCGCGGTTCTTCCACAAGGCCGATCGTATTGGTCCAATAGCGACGCGCCTGTTCGATATCCGGCACCGACAAAGTGGTGTACCGCACTGCGGGGGGCCGCTTCTCCTGCGCCGATGACGCGTCGGTGCCCGGCTGCTCGATCAGTTCGACGATGACGCCCACGTATGGATCGCGGAAGGCAACGCGGCGGCCCATCGACCCATAATCCCGGACAGGCGTGATCGTCTGCACGTTGCGCTCGGCAAGTCGCTCAACGCAAGCGTCGATATCGTCCACTTCCATACCCCAGCGAACCCATCCGAGATCGCTCGGCCGCCAATCGGCAGGCAGCGGACGCTGACGGGGCTGAAAGTGATAGACGACTTCCAATTGAAAGAATTCTTGCCGGTCCACCAGCCAGAAGATGACGACAGACCCATCATCGCCAAGCTCCTGCACTTTGGCCAGCCATTTGCCCGCCATCACCTCCGCACGGGTGCGCAGAAAGCCGAGCGCCTCGGAATAGAGCTCGACCGTGCGAGGCAGGTCGTTTGTGCACATCGCAATTTGAGCCAGCGTGGGATTGAGCAGATCCGGTTCAATGCCTGTCGAGCTAGCCATTGAGATTCTCCCTCGTTTCATTCCGCATGCCGGATAGCCGGCGCGATTTAGGACCTTCGGCGCGTCGGTGAAGGCGCAGGTGCATGCACCACCCGGTTGACCGGCTTGCGCTTTCGCTCCAGCGGCACAGCGTCGATCACCGTGCTCATCACCAAGGCTGGCGCCGAACCGCGATTGACCCAGCCATGGTTCACGCCCCGCTGGATCAGCGTATCGAAGCGCTTGAGCGTAACCTCTCCCCGATCCACCAAAACAGTGATCTCGCCCTCGAGCACCACGACGTAATCGAGCGTATCCGTGGCATGCATCTGATGGGATTTGGAAATGTCGATTTCCATCGCCTCGGGAAAGGTCCGGGCGACGGGTGTCGTCGCTGCAGCCCGAGCCTCGGGCGTCAAGCGATCCAGCGAGGATTCGGGCGGGACATGAATGAACATCAACGCGGCTCCACCCGACCCATGCTTTGGAAAGCCCGTGATCGGAAACGGCAGATCCTCGTCCCGGTTGCTGGCAGGCGCCTGGTTCGCAGTCCAAATGGCCGTCACACCCGAACCCGGCAGAAAAGGCGACTCCATTGCGTTGGAAGCCGCATCATCGGACAGGATTATCGAATAGCCATCGACGTCCGCGCCAAGAACGACGCGGCGAATGGGTCTCAGCACATCAAATTCCTTCGGCGACTTGTGTCAGGCATTATTGAGCCGGGATGAAGATCAGAAATCGAGCGGATCGGCGCTATTGATTGCCACCGCGACGAGGCAGTTTTCGGTTCCGCGGTTGACGCAGGTCCTGCTCGTACCGCGTTGGATGATGGTGTCGAAGGGCCGCAGCACTGTTTCATGCTCATCGGTGATGTAGGTGAGTTCACCCGTCAACACGATCATATAGTCCACAGTGTTGGTCGCATGTGTCAGATAGCTGTGCTGCACGCCGCGCTGAATGAAGTGCGGCGCCATCTGGATAACCGGCGTAGTTGCGACCTTCCGGTCTTCCTCGGACATGGCGTCCAGTTCCGATTCAGGCGGGAGCTGCATGATGTGGAAGGCAGTGCCGCCGTGACTGGGAAGCGATTTCACGTCGTCCCACGGATTGCCACTGTTATCGGCAGGAATCTTTTCGAGTGACCACATATTGGCCACGCCGCGCGAGGGCCAAACAGGATAGGTCATCGGTTCGACCATATCATCAGCGAGGATTACCGATTTGCCTTCGGCGTTATGTCCGGTAACCACACGCCGGATAGGCTTGAATTTCATGATAAACTTCCTCTCTAGTCTCTGAACACATCCAGCGGGCGGCTGGCATATCGTGAAAGCTTGCGCCGTCGCAGATGTCTTTATGTATCGTCGATATAATGGTCCGGCAAGCGCTTTCTGCGCATGCTTTCGTGAGATGGCTGCGGCGAGACCCTCAACCCTACACCGCCGACGATCCGTACGTGATGGGAGAAATGCCACGTGGCTTTACTTCGGATCCACCGCACCAACTGACGCAACCATACATCGGACTGTGTTGGCGGGTTGGGCTATGAGAGGCGCTCAATGATCGCCTATCAGGTCGTGGACAGGCGGCCTGCGGTGGCGAGTGCGGCGACTCTGCCCCTACTTGCAGGCGGGGGACTGGAGGCAGGCGTAGGCGATCACGGTCGTCTATCGCGCAGCCGAACGAATCGCGGATTTCGGGTGACCCTGAACCGCGCCGGGTTTGCCGGAGGCTCCAACTCCTGAGAAGGTGGAGCCTGTATGAGCAAGACGATGAACAAGTTTGCGCCGGAAGTCCGTGAGCGTGCGGTGCGGATGGTGGCTGATCACGAGCGCGATTATCCTTCCCGCTGGGCGGTCGTGGTGTCGATCGCGGAGAAGATCGGCTGCGCTCCGCAGACGCTGCATGAGTGGGTGAAGAAGGCCGAAGTTGATGACGGCAAGCGCGCCGGTGTCCCGACCGAGGTTGCCTGAAGGCGCTGGAGCGTGAGGTCCGCGAGCTGCGCCAAGCCAACGAGATTTTGCACAAGGCGTCGGCATATTTTGCCCAGGCGGAGCTCGACCGCCCGTTCCCGCGATGATCGCCTTCATTGACGATCACCGCGAAGCCTGTGGGGTCGAGCCGATCTGCCGCGTCCTGCCGATCGCCCCATCGACGTATCACGAGCGCGTCGCGCAGCGACAAGATTCGACACGCCTGTCAGCGCGGGCACGGCAAGATGCGGTCCTCAAGCCCGAGGTTGCGCGCGTGTTCGCCGAGAACTTCGCGGTCTATGGTGTGCGCAAGGTCTGGCGGCAGATGATCCGCGAAGGCGTGTCCGATCGCCTGCTTGTACAGTCGCGCGGTTGATGCGTGAGATGGGCTTGGCAGGGTAATCCGGGGCAAGCCGGTTCGCACGACCATCAGCGACAAGGCGGCGCCGTGCCCACTCGATCACGTCAACCGCCGATTCTACGCGCCAGCGCCGAACATGCTGTGGGTGTCGGACTTCACCTACGTCGCGACCTGGGCGGGCTTCGTCTACGTCGCCTTCGTCATCGACACCTACACCAGGCGGATCGTTGGCTGGCGGGCCAGCAGGACGGCCCATGCCAGCTTCGTCCTTGATGCCTTGGAACAAGCGCTTCACGATCGCCGGCCAGCCCATCGGGGCAGCCTCATCCATCATAGCGACCGCGGGTCGCGATATGTGTCCATCAAATACACCGAGCGCCTTGCCGAAGCGGGGACCGAACCATCGGTCGGCAGCGTCGGTGACAGCTACGACAATGCTTTAGCCGAGACCATCAACGGTCTCTACAAAGCCGAGGTGATCCACAGACGTGGGCCGTGGCGCAGCTTCGAAGCCGTCGAATATGCCACGCTCGAATGGGTCGACTGGTTCAACCATTGCCGCCTGCTGGAGCCCATCGGCAACATCCCGCCTGCCGAAGCCGAAGACCAATATCATGCTGCCGCGGACAATATCGATATGGCAGCATGACTCACAACCCAATGCCTCCGGTAGACCCGGCGCGGCTCACGGCTTGTTTCCCGCCTTCAACATCACCCGGATCCGCAACCTCGTTCCCGCTTATCGTCGGCTTGAGAACCTGCGTACGTCACTCGTGCAGGAGCGCGATCGGACCAGCCAGTCGATCCGGACCACCGAGTAGTCGCGCGACACGCGCGCCGCGGCCCTCACCCTTACCTGGCAGGATTGGGCATGCCCAATCCAATCACGGTCGACGCGACCACCAACATCGATGAATTGCGGACACAGCTGGAGTCGGAGCGCAGCGAGGAACGCGCGCTGGCGGACCTTGGCGGCGCACGATCGCACGTGAGCGGCCTGATCGAACGCTGGCGTTCGTTGCCGGAGGCTGACGTCGGGCACGATCGTGCGGCGAACGAGCGCGCGGAGACGGCTGCGGCCGAGGCGTTGCGCACGTGGCGCAATGGGGCGGGCAAGGAGCCGGGCGAGTTGATCGCGGCGCTCCGCAGCCAATTTTCTGACAGCCCTGAAATCGACGATGGGCCGGAGAAAGCCCGCGCGTTCGCGGCGCGCCGTGCCGAGGCGTAGGCGACGCGCGCGAACAGTCTGTTCAAGGTGAGCAACACGGCAGCCGAGAAGGTGAAGACGCTGAACACGACCGTGCAGCGTGCCACCGCAAGGATCGGCGAACTGAACGAGGCACTGGCGAGCGGTGCTGAGGACGCGCGTTCGCTGGCGATCGCACTCGCCGGCGTCGTACCGCATGTCGAGGGCGATGTCTGCCCGGTATGCGACCGCAATTTTGCCGAGCAGGATGCGGGGTCGCTATCGGCGCATATCGCGGCCAAGATCGCGTCGCTCACGAGCGACGCCGGCCGGCTCCAAGCCCTGTCGACAGAGCGAGCCGAGGAAAGCGCTCGGCTGGCGGCTGCGCAGCGCGATCTTCTGAGCGCGACCAGCGGACAGCTCGGCGGCGAGGAACAGGCCGATCTGACGGTGCGTGCATCGCAGATGGCGGATGCCACACAACGCCTCAAGCAGATGGCGCCCATCGCCGGGAACGGCGAGCGCCTGACCACGGAAGCGCGCGACGCGCGCGATGCGGTTGCCGCAGCACGGCGGCTGGACGAGATGTCGATATCGCTGGTGCCGGAGATTGAGCAGCTCGTGCAGAGCGTAACAGGCACCCCGGCGAGCGGCTTCGACACGATCGATGCGGCGTTGGCCGGAGCAGACCGTTTGTTCGGCGAGCGCATTCGAGCGGCGGAGGCGGTGCTTGCGGTGCGCGTCCGCGCCCTGTCCGAGCTCGACCTGTACGCCAGGACCGGGCGCAAATCGAAGTGCTCAAGGAAGAGCTTGAGGCGACCAAGAAGCGCTTGGCGACCGTCGAGCGCGCGGCGGCCGAAGTCGACAGCGACCGCGGGCACGCCAAGAAGGTATCGGGCGCGGCCGACCGGGTGCGCTCCGGCATCGTTAAGAAGGTGTTCAACACTTCGCTTAATAAGGTTTGGCGTGACCTGTTCGTGCGCCTGGCGCCGTCGGAGCAGTTCGTGCCGCAGTTCCAGCTTCCGGCCGAGGATGGCGGCAGGGTGGAAGCTGTACTTGAGACGTTGCATCGCTCGGGCAAAGCATCGGGTTCTCCCGGCGCCATGCTCAGTCAGGGCAACCTCAATACCGCCGCGCTAACGCTGTTCCTAGCGCTGCATCTTTCAGTGCCATCGCGCTTCCCATGGCTCGTGCTCGACAATCCAGTCCAATCGATGGACGATGTCCATATCGCCCAGTTCGCCGCGTTGCTGCGGACGCTCGCGAAAGGAATGGGACGGCAACTGATCGTCGCTGTCCACGAGCGCGCGCTATTCGACTACCTGACGCTTGAGCTAAGCCCCGCCTTCCTAGGCGACAGTTTGGTTGCGGTCGAGATTACCAGAATTTTGAGGGTAATGCCGTGGCGATGCCGATGTCGTTCAATCAGAGAAAGATCATCTTATTGCGGCCTAAAATAATATGACGCTATTGGAAGCCAAGCGCTTTTTTTTGAAGGTTGTTACGCCTGTATCTTGGTAAATTTCTGAAACTTTAGGTTGGACACCCAAAGAATACTGTTATACAAGGCATTATCTTTCAGAAATCCCCGGCCATAAGGCTAGAATACCTGCAGCGAACGTCTCTCCATAACTTAAGGATTAGTTTTTGGCGTGATCCAGCCGTTTCGCCAGAACAGACTCGAACCTTCCTGACTTCATGCCGAGCCAGCTTGGCGTAGGCACGGCGACCATTGGCGGCGGAAAGCGGCTTTAGCGTATCATAGCGTAGCAGCCACGGCGGTTTTGAGGAATGGTGCCGGCTGTCGGACTCGAACCGACGACCTACCGCTTACAAGGCGGTTGCTCTACCAACTGAGCTAAGCCGGCGTGGGGCCGTCACTCCATGCGTCAGGTGATGCCGAAGGTCCAGCCCTCGGTGCGCGCGAGGGCGGGGGTCAGGGCTTCGGGTGACCAGTGGGTCGGCAGGACGGCGGCGCGGCGGAGCCAGGCGGCGGTGATCAGCGCGTCGGTCATATGATCGTCATAGCGCGGCAGCGGCGTATGCGGCCCGTCGCCCAGCGCCGCCAGCGCGGCGTCGAGGCCGGCGGCGTCGCGGATCTTGGATCGGCCGCGCGCCCGGCTCGCGGCGCGGGCGGCGACGGTGGTGTATATCTCGACGATCAGCGGCCCCCGCGCGGGCACCGGATCGAAGGGCCAGACCGGCACGCGCCCGGCAAGGCGGTGGAGCAGCCGCATTCCCGTCAGGCCGGATTTGCCGACCTGCGCCGCGCCGATCAGGTTGAAGCCGCTCTGCGCCGGGCCGTGGCCGCCTTCGCGGCAGGCGCGCTCCACCACGCGCAACCGGCCGGTGCCCGCCACGAATCGATCGCCGATCCGGTCGGCGGCGTGGCGGAAATGGCGCCCCGCCTCGGGATGGGACAGGAAGGCGGTGGCGCCCAGATGCGGATCGTCGCCGCACAGCCGGTCCACCATTGCCCAGAGAGAGGCTGCGTCCGGCGGGCTCTCGCGCCAGCCGGGGAAGAAGCCGCCCGCGTCGGCGAAGGGCAGGGAAGGCGAGAAATCGATGCCGATCAGCATGTCGCTCCCCGCTTCGGCATGAGCGAGCAGCCAGTCGAGCACCGCAGGGCGCGACCAGAGCCGATCGGGCGGGGGCACCAGTCGCGGAGCCTGGCCGGCGCTGTCGGAGACGGCGAGCGCGATTCCCTTCTGGCCCGCCCCCTTCGCGCCCGACCAGTCGATGCAGGCGAAGCGGGAGAAGGCGCGCGTCACGTCGCGGCGGCGGCGCGCTCCGCGCATTGCGCCTTCGAGGCGCGCGCGGCCCAGGCGCGTTCGACCAGCGCGAGGATGCGCTCCCGGTCCGCCGTCGCGAAGCGCGCCAGCACGCAGGGCCACCCTTCATAATGCGGCGTCTGCCAGAAGCAGGCGGGATCGATCTCCTTGAGCATCTCCACCTCGTCCAGCGGCACGCGCAGCGCGAAGGAATCGGGCTCGCGGCCCCGCGAGACGAACGCCTTGCCGCGCACCTTGGGCACCATGTCGCCATAGAAGCTAGCAAGCTCCGTTCCCGGCAGGGTCAGCGCGAAGGCGACCACCTCGTTCCAGCTCACCGCCATCAGCGCCGCCTTTCCGCCCGCAGCCGTTCCCAATAGGCCAGCCGCTCGGCGATCTTCGCCTCGAAGCCGCGCGGGGAGGGGGTGTAATATTCCTGCGCGGCCATTTCCTCGGGCCAGTAATCCTCACCGGAAAAGGCGTCGTCGGCGTCATGGTCATAGGCATAGCCCTTGCCGTAGCCGATATCCTTCATCAGCCGGGTGGGGGCGTTCAGGATCGATTTGGGCGGCATCAGCGATCCCGTCTCCTTCGCCGAGCGCCATGCCTTGCCGGCGGCGACATAGGCCGCGTTCGATTTGGGGGCGGTGGCGAGATAGAGGCAGGCCTGCACGATCGCCAGCTCACCCTCGGGCGAGCCCAGGAAATCATAGGCGTCCTTGGCGGCGAGGCACTGGACCAGCGCCTGCGGATCGGCGAGCCCGATATCCTCCGACGCGAAGCGGACGAGGCGGCGCAGCACGTAGAGCGGCTCCTCCCCCGCCACCAGCATCCGCGCCATATAATAGAGCGCCGCCTGCGGATCGGACCCGCGCAGCGATTTGTGGAGTGCGGAGATGAGGTTGTAATGCCCCTCGCGATCCTTGTCGTAGACCGCGACGCGGCGATGAAGGAGGGCCGCCAGCCCCGCCGGATCGAGCGGCTCGCCCAGCCCGACCGAGAACAGCGTCTCGGCCTGGTTGAGCAGGAAGCGCCCGTCGCCGTCGGCCGACGCGGTGAGCGCCGCGCGCGCCTCGGCCGTCAGCGGCAGGGAGCGCCCTTCGGCCGCCTCGGCACGCTGGAGCAGCGTTTCGAGCACGGCGGTGTCGAGCCGGTTGAGGATCAGCACCTGCGCCCGGCTGAGCAGCGCGGCGTTCAGCTCGAAACTGGGATTCTCGGTGGTCGCGCCGACCAGGATCACCGTGCCGTCCTCGACGAAGGGAAGGAAGCCGTCCTGCTGCGCGCGGTTGAAGCGGTGGATCTCGTCCACGAAGAGCAATGTGCGCTTGCCC
>Ga0180221_1001291_pt1 | contig 17352 bp, 13 predicted proteins | sample eDN5th37CKraftMG_FD_151339 | JGI IMG/M metagenome (GOLD analysis project Ga0180221, IMG submission 151339) | Enriched Miracle-Growth compost microbial communities from Emeryville, California, USA - eDNA 5th pass 37_C Kraft MG (version 2) (version 2) ...
TACGCGAGCCAGACCGGCACGGCCGAAGAACTCGCCAAGAGCACGTTCCGCGCGCTCGAGGCGGCGAACGTGGCCGCGCGGATCGTCTCTTTCGCGCACCTCGACGCGGCAACGCTGGCGCAGGCACGGACCGCGCTGTTGATCGTCTCGACGACGGGCGAAGGCGATCCGCCGGACTCGGCGGCACGCTTCGTGCGCACCGTGATGGGCGCGCGCCTTGCCGCGCCGGGCCTGCGCTATGGCGTGCTCGCGTTGGGCGACCGCACCTATGCGCAGTTCTGCGCATTCGGCGATGCCGTGCATGACTGGCTCGCCACATGCGGCGCGGCGCGCATGTTCGATGCGATCCGCGTCAACAACGAAGACCCGGCGTCGCTGGATCTGTGGTGGCAACAGCTCCAGGCGCTCGCGGGTGCGCCGATCCGCACCGGTCTTCCCGCACAGGCCGTCGCGAGCACGTGGACGCTCGCGTCCCGTACCCTCGCCAATCCGGGCGACGTCGAGCACCCCGCCTACTACGTCGCGTTGCAGCCGAGCGGCGAGCTGCCGGAATGGTCCGCGGGCGACATCGCCGTCATCCGCCCGGAAAACGATCCGGCGGAGGTGACATCGCTTCTAAGGCACCTCGGTCTCGGCGGCGAAATGCAGCTCGACGGTCCGGCCGGCCGGCGGACGCTTGCACGCCACCTCGCGGGAAGCGTTCTGCCGAAGACTGCCGAAGAGGTCGCCGCGCTCGTCCGTCAATCGCCGGCGTTGCTGGTCCAGGGATTGCAGCCGCTCCCGGTGCGCGAATATTCGATCGCCTCGCTGCCCGCGGATGGGCGCATCGAACTGCTCGTGCGGCAGATGCGCCTTGAGGATGGGCGCCTCGGGATCGGCTCGGGATGGCTCACATCGCATGCTGCGGTTCACGGGCCGATCGAACTGAGCATGCGCGCCAATACCGCATTTCATCCGCCGGACCCGCGGCGGGCGTTGATCCTCATCGGCAACGGCACGGGCATTGCGGGCCTGCGCGCGCACCTGAAAGGCCGGGTGGAGGCCAACGTCGGCAAGAACTGGCTCATCTTCGGTGAGCGCAGCGCGCAAACGAGCTTTTTCTATCGCGACGAGATCGAGGCGTGGCGCCGCAGGGGCCTGCTCGAGCGCGCCGACTTTGCCTTCTCGCGGGATGAGGCTGACCGCACCTACGTGCAGGACCGTGTGCGCTCACGCGCCGATGACATCCGCGCGTGGATCGCGGGCGGCGCGGCGATCTACGTATGCGGCAGCCTGCGCGGCATGTCGACGGCGGTCACCAAGGCGCTCAGCGAGATCGTGAGCGATGAAAAGTTAGCGGAGATGATCGAAACGGGGCTCTACCGGCGGGACGTCTATTAGCGGCGTCCCGTGGGGACCACGCCGACAATCGGATCCGCCCTTCCGTTGCGCGTGTCGCGCCGATACGTGATGCGCGATAGGGCATACGGTTTGCGTCCGGTTAGGGCCGCAGGAAACCGGCGCATATGTTGTTCGATGATGCGATGGCGCCGTTGCTGCGCGCGAAAGCGCAACCAAGCAGCATCAGGCGGGCGCTGTTCTACTTCTTGACGATCGTGGTGATCCCATCCACCTCGGGCTCGGCCACATAGCGCTCATCGGGCGTGTAGAAATGGATGCGCAGCTTACGCGTGGCATCGGCGAAGCCAATGGTCCAGCCCTCGTAAAGGCGCCACGCCGTGATGTCGGCCATCACAGGAAATGTCTTGGCGCAGTCTTGCGCAATCTCGATTGCGTTGCCGCCGATGGTCGGGTCTTTTTTCAGCATCACCGCGCAGCGCTTTGAGTCGTCAGCGTTGCTCACCTCCCATGTGCCATACATATCCTTGAGCAACTCCGGGCTGACAGTGCTCGTGTCCATCGGTTTCAACTCCTGCGCTGCGAGCGCCGGGGCGAGGGCAAGCAGGAGCGCGGTGAGGGAGACGCGGAAAAAGGCGGGCATCGCTGGCTCGTCGATTATGGGATCTTCACAAATGGTCGGCGTTCGAACTATGCGATGGAGAACGTTCTGTCCATCGGCCGATTGCAATGCCTTGAGCGGGCGAAACATTTGCGCGCACCGTATCGCCCCGCCGGGCCCCGGGGCTCAGCCTCGCGTCATTTGAGATCGGCACGGGTGCGATGGGGCCTCAGCACGACGATTTCGCGGCGCTTGAAGCCTCCGCGCGGGGAAGACCAGAAGGGTTAGCGCACGATGCGAAGGCGACACCGCATATCGTTGCAGCGGTCCTCGTAAGACGATTGAGCCGTCTGGTTTGTCTGCTGCGGCACAGGGTCTGGCGTGATCCATGCAGCGACGACGCCCGCGAATATACGCATAAGAACGTCCATTGCTTCGCCTCCCTTGTCGGCCGGCGCGCTATGGCCACCGCGCGCCCGGTTTGCCAAAGGCGGACTGCCTGTTGCCGTTTCCTGCGTCGCAAGCAATCCGCAAATCTAACATGCCACCGAAGGACGCGCACAGCCGGTGCGCGTCCATGCATTCACCTTTGGCAGCTAGCGGATCGGCGGGGGCTCGTCCCGCGCATCCGCGCAGCGCACGCCATTCCAGTATCCGTACATGCCGCAGTCATCGCCGCTGCGGGCCGTCCAGCCGTAGACGCGCGGACCTGGGACCTCCGGAGCTGGGAGGACATCCTCGACAATCGCTCCCTCGACGATAACCGGACCATCGATGACCGGGCCTTCATCGACAAGCACCGCTCCGTCCTCGACGATGACTTCCTGGGCCGACGCCGGTATCGCAACCGCCACGACCGCCGCGCCAGCTGCCGTTGCCGCCAGCGCCGATTTCACCCAAGTGTGCATGGTACACCTCCGTTATGTGCCATCCGCCGTCTGGGGAACCGCCCCTACCCCGATTGGTTCCTCGCTGGAAGCTTGGAAATGAAGCGAAATTTTCTTCAAACGATAGGCGAATGGCGGGATTGGAACGGGTGCGAAGGCACAGGCACGCGCCGCTGTTTACAGCGTCGGTGGGGCGCACAGCGGGCCTTAGGTGCCCGCAGCGCATAACGACGGGTTCTGACGTGTGACGCGCGGAAGCAGCCTCGCGCTGTCGCGACCGCCACCCGCGTGGCGCGGGTCAGCGCCCGGGTGGCACGATGTCAGCAGTCGTGCGCGTTCGCTTCGACGATGGAAACGCCCTCGCCAGCGTGCACGGACTTCAGCCGGCTCACGTCATCGAGCGCCATCGCCCAGATGTTGCAAGGGCTCGCCATGCGGATCTCGCCGCGGCGCGATACCGGTGTCGGGCCGAAGCCAATCGCGATCGCATCGCCGTCGGGCCAGAAGGCGATCTCGCCCGCGCTGACCACGTCGCGCGCCTCGGGCTCGCGATCGGAACTCACGGGTGAGTTGAAGTAGATCTCGCGCCCCCACATTTTGGCTTCGGCGTGGATCGGCAGCGCCGCCCAAATGCGTTCGGCGGTCGGCGTCTCCAAGAGCCGGGCACGAATAGTCACCTTCCCCGCACGGATCACTACCACGCGCATCCCGCGACTCCCATACGGCCAGTCTTTCCGCCGGCCCGCGGCCCACTCTGTCATTGTGGCGCGATCGCATCAATACCCCTGTAGACGCACCACACAGCCCACACAGCGGAGCCGGGCATACGTAACCACGCGCGATCGCGGCGATCGGGGGCTATCCTATTCGGGGGAAAAGGAAACTGCTGGAGGATGGCACAGCTCCGCGCCGGATGGCGCAGAGCTGCTGTAGCTTCCATGCCACGCCATTCGATTGGCCAGCGCTTACGGCGTCAGGCCGGCGGCGGGCCGAAAACCAGCACGGCGTTGAGGCCGCCGAAGGCGAAGGAGTTCGACATCGCATAGGTGACGTCGAGCTTGCGGCCGGCATTGGGGATGTAGTCCAGATCGCACTCGGGATCGGGATCGTCGAGACCGATGGTCGGCGGGACCCAGTTCTCCTGCATCGCCATGATGCAGGCCGCCGCCTCGATGCCGCCGCCCGCGCCGAGCGGATGGCCATGCATCGACTTCGTCGACGAAATGGCGAGGTTCTTGGCATGGTTGCCGAACACGGCCTTGATCGCGCGCGTCTCGTTGGCGTCGTTGATCGTCGTCGCCGTGCCGTGCGCGTTGAGATACTGGATGTCGGACGGCGACAGCCCGGCATCGTTGAGGGCGCCGCGCATGGCCTCGTTGGGGCCCTCAGTGTCCGGGTTGACCATGTCCTTGGCGTCGGACGACATGCCGTAGCCGACGATCTCGGCGAGGATCTTGGCGCCGCGCGCCTGGGCGTGCTCCAGGGATTCCAGCACGAGGATGCCGGCGCCTTCACCCAGAACCGTTCCGTTGCGCTTCTTGGCGAACGGGAAGCAGCCCTCAGGCGAAAGCACGTGCAGTGCCTGCCAGGCTTTCATGGTGCCGTAGTTGATGACGGATTCCGACGCGCCGGCGATGGCGACGTCGACCACATTGTTGCGGATGTAGTCGCGGGCGATGCCGATAGCGTGCGTTGCGGTCGAGCAGGCGCTGCAGGTGGCGAAGGTCGGACCCTTGACGCCGAACTCAATGCCAACGTGGGCGCTCGCCGAGGAGCCGATGATGCGCAGGAGTGTGAGGGGGTGCGTCGCGCGCTTTCCCTCAATGAACAGTGCGCGATAGGAATTCTCGAAGGTGACGAGGCCGCCAGCGCCCGAGCCGACGATGCATGCCGACCGATAGGGGTCGGTGAAGGGAACCTCGAGGCCCGCCTGCTTCACCGCCTCGTCGGCGGCGGCCGCCGCGAACCAGGAATAGCGGTCCGCGTGCATGACGAGCTTGTCGCGCTGGAAGTGGCGCAGGCGCTGCTTTGGATCGAAATCCTTGATCTGGGCAGCGATGAGGATCTTCAGATCTTCGAGAGGAAAGCCAGTGAGCTCGGTCACCCCGCACTTCGCGGCCTGCATCGAGGCCCAGAAATCGGGTACGTTGAGGCCGATCGGCGTAACGACGCCCATTCCGGTCACCACGACGCGGCGTGCGCCGTTCGCGTTTGCCATAGGTTACCTGCCGGTTTGCGGGCGGCGTAGCAACGCCGCGACATGAGAAAGACTTGCGAGCCGGCGATCGCCGTTCGGGGGGAGCTCGCGAGCTCGATCCAGGTGCGCGCTTTGATCAACGCGCGCCGGGATGATTTTGTCTTCAGGCCTTGGCGCCAGCGGCCGCGGGGCCCTTCGCCATCAATTCCTTGACGCGATCGACGACCGATCCGACGGTCTTGAAATCTTCGACGTCCTCGTTCGCGTTATAAGGAATCTCGATACCGAAAGTATCTTCGATATCAAATACGATCATTGCAAGATCGAGGGACTCAATCTTGAGATCCGTCAACGGCGTCGACAACGAGATGTCGTCGCGCGGTTCCTTCATGTGCTTCTTCAGGATCTCGACGATCTTGGTGCCAACTTCGTCCATTTCAGTCTCCCACCCCCGCTATATTTAAAGCCTGGGGCCCGAATTACTTGGTTCCTAGCTAATGCAAGGCCTGTAGCACAACAAGCTGTGGCGTCACATATCCTTAAACGCCCAGCAAGTCTAGCAGAGGCCTTCAGCCGGCCTGCGGCCGGCTGGCACGACGCTTACGGCTGCTGCCAAACGCGTGCTGTCTTCCAAGGTACCGCAAAATGTCTTCTCAACCGTTGCTGACCTTCGGGAGCGATGGGCACTCCCACACTTGGCCGAAGCACCCGAAACGTGTTCAATAACAGAGCGCATTTCAAGGCCCTGTTATCGATTGGTGCCCGGGAGCGCAACGGTCCGGCAATCGCTCTACTTTATAGTAGAAGCCTCGCCTGGGGAGATGCTCGAGGATGATGACGACAGTCCGCCCTCCAGCTCCGGCCGCCGCTGCGCAGCCGAACATGCCCTGGCTCGACCATTATCCGAGCGGCATCGACTGGCACATGCCTCTTAAGGTCGCGCCACTCTACGCCCTCCTGGACGATGCGGTCGCCGGCTTCGGCGACTTCATCTGCACCAATTTTCTGGGCCGGACGCTCTCCTATTCCGACATCGGCCGGCAGGTGGACCGGGCCACGGTCGGGTTGCAGAGGCTCGGCGTCCGCAAGGGGACCAAGGTCGGCCTGCTCCTGCCCAACTCGCCGACGTTCATCATCTATTTCTACGCCATCCTCAAGGCGGGCGGAACGGTCGTCAACTTCAACCCCCTTTATACCGTCGCCGAGCTTACCCAGCAGGTGAAGGACAGCGACACCGAGCTGATGGTGACCCTCGACCTCAAGGTGCTGTTCGACAAGGTCGAGGCGTTGCTGATGTCGGGGTGCCTCGCCCGCGCCATCGTCGCCCCCTTCCCCGCCCTCCTGCCCGCGACCAAGGGCGCGCTCTTCCGCCTCTTCCGCTCCAAGCAGCTCGCCCGCCCCCTCGCCTCGCCGGCCGCCACCAAGGTTGTGCTCGAAGCGGAGATCATGGCGGGCGATGGCAGGCCGGAAAAGGTCGCCATCGATCCGATGAACGATGTGGCGGTACTGCAATACACCGGCGGCACGACGGGCACGCCGAAGGGCGCCATGCTCACCCACGCCAACGTCTACGTGAACGTGCAGCAGGTTGCGGCGACCTCGCCAAACCTGGAACGGGGCGTGGAACGGGTGCTCGGGGTCTTGCCATTCTTCCACGTCTTCGCGCTGACGGTGGTGATGAACCTCGGCATCGCCTACGCCGCTGAAATCGTCATCATGCCGCGTTTCGCGCTCGACGACGCCCTGAAGCTGATCGACCGTACAAAGCCGACGATCATGCCCGGCGTGCCGACGCTCTTCAACGCGATCCTGAACCACCCGAAGATCGCGACCTACGATCTTTCCTGCCTCAAGTTCTGCCTTTCTGGGGGCGCCGCCTTGCCCATGGAGGTGAAGCAGCGCTTCGAGGCCATCACCGGTTGCAAGGTGGTGGAAGGGTACGGGCTGTCGGAGGCTTCGCCCGTCGTCACCAGCAATCCGCTCGAAGGGCCGGTGAAGGCCGGATCGATCGGCATGCCGCTCGTCGGCACCATGGTCTCGCTGCGCGATCTCGCGGACCCGTCCAAGGAGGTGCCGCGCGGGGAGAAGGGCGAGATTTGCGTCAAGGGCCCGCAGGTGATGAAGGGCTACTACAAGCGCCCCGAGGACACCGCCGAGCAGATGGTGGGCGAGTTCCTGCGCACGGGCGACGTTGCGCGCATGGATGCCGACGGTTTCTTCTACATCGAGGACCGCATCAAGGATCTCATCATCTCGTCGGGCTTCAACGTCTATCCGCGCCGCGTCGAGGAAGCGATCTACGAGCACCCCGCCGTTGCCGAGGTGACGGTGATCGGCATCCGGGACAAGAAACGCGGAGAGGCGCCGAAGGCATTCGTGCGGCTGAAGCCGGGCGTGGGGGTCACGACAGCCGAGCTGATGAAACACCTCGAGGTGCGCATCTCGAAGATCGAGATGCCCTCCCAGATCGAGTTCCGCGACGAGCTGCCGAAGACGATGATCGGCAAGCTGTCGAAAAAGGAATTGAAGGCCGAGGAAGAGGCGAAGGCCCAGCCGAGCGCGTGACGCGGGGCTTTGCCCGGGCAGCTCGGCCCGGCACCATTCAGAAAACCAGCGACCGGTGCAGCGCGGTGCCTGCCGTCACCCCGTCGGCGCTGGCCCAGGTGGCGCTATGGGGCTGGCGGGCGATATCGCCGGCCGCCCATACGCCGGGCACGGTCGTTTGCTTCTGGCCGTCCGTTTTAATCAGCGCTCCGAACGGGCCCTGCTCCAGCTCGCAACCGAGCTGCTCCGCGATGGTGCTGTTGAGGCGCGTCGGCGCGCCGATGTAGAGCGCGTCGAGGGGTGTGAAAGCGCCATCGGCGAGTTCGACCGCTTCAAGATGCGTGCCCTCGCCGCGCAGTGCCCGCACCCTGCGATCCTCGATAGTGACGCCACGTTTTGCGAGCCCGTCCAGCGTTGCGCTATCGATGCCGGTTGCCCCGTCGAGGAAGAAAGTCGTCGGGCCCCATTCGGCGATCAGCATCGCCTGATGGGCGGACATCGGTGAAGCGTACAGCACTCCGAGGCGGCGATCGCTGAATTCGAAGCCGTGGCAATAGGGACAATGCAGCACCGTGCGTCCCCAGCGCTCCGGCAGTCCTTCGATCGCCGGCAGCTCATCCGATACGCCGAACGCGAGCACGAGGCCTTTACCGCGGAGCTCGGTTCCATCGTCCAGCGTCACCGCGAAGGCATCGCCATCGCGCCGCGCAGATGCCGCCACTCCGGCGATGAAGCGCGCGGTGGGGTAGGCGGCAACCTGCGATCTCGCTGTAGCGATCAGGGCCCCTGGCGCGCTGCCGTCGTGCCCGAAGAAGCCATGGGAATGTTCCGCAAAGCGGTTGCGCGGAGCGCCGGCGTCGATCACGCACACGCGGCGGCGCGCACGGGCGATGTACATCGCGGCGGAAAGTCCGGCGAAGCTGCCGCCGATGACGATGGCGTCTTCAGTCATGGTGCACCTTCCGACGATGCCGGGCGCGGCCTGCGGCCTTCATGCCTTGGTGGAAATCCTCGCTGAGCATCGCGAGCGTGATCTCCCCGAAACGCGACAACAAAAGCGCTTCGGCCGCGTCGAAGGCATCGCCCAGCGCGCGGTTCACCGCCTTCTCGACGAGACAGGTGGGATGGTCGGAGCGATTGCCGATCGCAAGGAGCGAGGGACAATCGAGCGCCTCGTAGATGTCGCGCAGGGTAACTTTCGAGAGGTCGCAGGCGATGCTCCAGCCGCCACCGTGCCCCTTCTCCGAGCGCACGTATCCATGTTCGCGCAGGCCCGACATGATGCGGCGAACGACGACGGGATTGGTCTCCATCGCCTTCGCCAGCGTGTCGGACGTCGATGGACCTTCCTGCTCCGCCATGTGGAGCAGGACGTGGAGCACCCCGGATAAGCGGCTGTCACGTCTCATGTAACTTTTATTGTTACATTATGTGGTGCAAGTCAAGCGATGCCCCGGGAAGCCTGCGCTGCAAAAGGGATCAGCGGTAAAGGTCGGCGCGGGTGGGCGGCACGGCGGGCGGACGCTTGGCGTTCTTGGAGACGAGCGTCTGGTAGATGCGCAGCGTGCCGCGCGAGAACGCCAGGGAAACGCCTGCGAGATATGCGACCCAGATGCGATACTTCTCTTCGCTCACATGCTTCAGCGCTTCTTCGCGGTTCGCGGTGAGCCGCTCGCACCAGAGCTTGCACGTGCGGGCATAGTGGAGGCGCCAGGCCTCGACGTCGAGCACCTCGAAGCCCGCGCGCTCCATCGCGACGACCGAGCGGCCGATGTCATCCAATTCGCCGCCCGGGAAGATATACTTCGCGATGGCCTTCTGCTCGGGACGCATCCGGCGCTTGAACCAGCTCTCCTTGGGTGCGCGGCGCGAGATGGCGTGGTTGAGGAATAGCCCCTCCTTCGCCAGCAGGCTCTGCATCTTGCGCATGTAGGCAGGGATGTTCTTGAGCCCGATGTGCTCGTACATGCCGATGGAGGCGATCTTGTCGAACTCGCCCGACATCATCGAATAATCCTTGAGCTCGACGGTCACGCGGTCTTCGAGGCCGAGGCGCTTGATCTTCTCCCTGGCAAAGGCGAGCTGCTCCTCGGAGAGGGTGATGCCGTGTGCGGTGACGCCGTAATTCTTCGCAGCATGACAGATGAGGCCGCCCCAGCCGCAGCCGATGTCGAGGAAGCGGTCGCCGGGCTTCAGCCGCAGCTTGCGGCAGATCATCTCCAGCTTGTCGCGCTGCGCCTGGGCAACGTCGTTGTCCCAGTCGGTGTAGTACGCGCAGGAATAGACCATCTCCGGGTCGAGGAAGAGCGCGTAGAAATCGTTCGACAGGTCGTAGTGGAACTGAATGTAATCCTTGTTGTCGGCGGTCCTGCGCTTGCGGCCGGTGATATCGCCGGCAAAGCCCTGGTCGTCGGCGGCCTCCTGCGTGCGTGCCAGCAGGAACGGCGAGAGGCGCCGCGCGATCTTCAGCGCATCGCGGCCCTTCAGTTTCACCGAGCGGCCGCCTTTGTTCAGCTGCGCGCCGAGGTCGATGAGCGTGCCGCCGGAAAAGTCGATGCCCTTATCGACGTAGTGGCGGATGAAGTTGTCGAGGCTCGGCCAGCGCAGCAGCGAGCCGATCACGCCGGCATCGGAAATCGAAAGCTCGAAGGGTCCGGTGACGTTGCGTCCGAGCGGCGTCAGTGAGCCGTCCCACAGGCGCAGCGACGCGTCGATATCGAGCGTATCGGCCAGCTCGCGCGCCAGGGCTTTCGCCGCCGAAAGCTGCTTTTCCGCTTTTGCGCTTGTGTCCTTGGCCATGCCGGATAGGGCCCCCCGCGTTGCTTCTCCACCCGGGGTGCTCGCATACCTTCCTGCCCCTGTCGAGGGGCGAGGCGTCGAGGCCGCCGGCGCGGAGCATAAAGGTGCGGATCGAACTAAGCGGCCTGGTGAATCTCGGCGGCATCCTTCGATTCGAGAATGGCGGCAACTCCCATGCCGCCGGCCGTGCAGATCGAGATGAGCCCGCGGCCATGCTGCTGGGAGAGAAGCTTGGCGAGATTGGCGACGATGCGCGCGCCGGTCGCCGCGAACGGATGGCCGACGGCGATGGAAGAACCGCGCACGTTGAGCTTGGCGCGGTCGATCGCCCCCATGGGCTCGGGCCGCCCAAGCACGTCCTTGCAGTAATCGGGATCTTCCCACGCCTTGAGCGTCGCCAGTACCTGCGCGGCGAAGGCCTCGTGGATTTCGTAGAAGTCGAAGTCCTGCAGCTTGAGACCCGCGCGTTCCAGCATGCGCGAGACGGCGATGGTGGGTGCCATGAGGAGACCGTCGCCGCCGACGAAGTCGTTGGCCGCCGTCTGCGAATAGGTGATGTAAGCCAGAACCGGGAGCCCGTGTTTCTTCGCCCATTCCTCCGAAGCGAAGAGCACGGCGGCGGCGCCGTCGGTGAGCGGGGTGGAGTTCGCGGCCGTGAGCGTGCCGCGGGCCGTCTTGTCGAACGATGTTTTCAGCGTTGCCAGCTTTTCGGCGGTGGCGTCGGGACGGATGTTGTTGTCGCGGAAGACACCGGCGAACGGCGTGACGAGATCATCCATATAGCCCGAGCGATAGGCTTCGGCGGCCTTGCGGTGGCTCTCGAGCGCGAAGGCATCCTGCTCGGCGCGGGTGATCTCCCATTCCTGCGCCATCAGCTCGGCGTGCTCGCCCATGGAGAGACCAGTGCGCGGCTCGGCGTTGGCGGGCGCGAGCGGCACCAGCTCGCCTGGAGCGAAGCCCTTGAACACCTTCAGCCTGTCCATGAAGGTCTTCTGCTGCGCCGCCTGCGTGAGGCGCTTTGCAAACTTCTTGGAGACGACGATCGGCGCATCGGATGTCGTATCGGAGCCGACGGCGATGGCGCATTCGATCTCGCCGGTGGCGATCTTCGCCGCGCTGCCGAGGCCGCCCTGCAGGCTCGTCCCGCACGCCTGCATCATGGTGATGCCGGGCGTCGAGGGCGCAAGCGGCGTGCCGAGGACCGCCTCGCGCGTCAGGTTGAAATCCTTCGAGTGCGTGATGACCGCGCCGCCAACCACTTCGTCGATGTGCTGGCCTTTGAGGTTGTAGCGATCGATCAGCGCGTTGAGGGCGCCGGTCATCAGCTCCAGATTGGACAGGTCGGCATAGAAGGTGTTGGAGCGACAGAACGGGATGCGCGCCCCGCCGATGACCGCCACGCGCCGTAGGAACCGCTGCATATCCGTTTCCCTCTTTCCGCCTACTCAGCCGCTGCCGCGCGCGGCGCGGGGTCGGGCGTCTGTGCCGCCTTGTAGTGCAGCGGCCCGCCCCGGAACGGCGCAAAACCGGTGCCGAAGATGACGCCGGCATCGACAAGGTCCGCCGTTTCGACGACGCCTTCATCGAGGGATTTCTGCGCCTCCGCAATCAACGGCTCGATGAGATCGCGTCCGAGCTTTTCCATCTCGGCGCGGTCGAAGACACGCCCGGACTTTTCCGGTTTGCCATCCTTCCACACATAGAAACCTTCGCCCGTCTTCTTGCCGAGCTTGCCGGCTGCGACGAGGCGGTCGAGCTTGGAGCCTTCGGAGGAGAACTTGAGGATGTGCGCGACGTGCGCGCACACATCGAGGCCCACCGTATCAGCGAGCTCGATGGGGCCCATCGGCATGCCGAAGGTGCGTGCGGCCTCGTCGATCCGCTCCTTGTCCTCCCCGTGCTCGAGGCGGAGCATGGCGCCGAACATGTAGGGCGTCAGCACGCGGTTGACGAGGAAGCCCGGCACGCTCTTGGTGATGAGCGGGAACTTGCCGATGGCGGCAACGAATGCAGCGCCGCGGTTGACATCCTCCTCGCGCGACTGCGGGCCGCGCACGACCTCGACCAGCGGCATCTGCGCGACGGGATTGAAGAAGTGCAAGCCGATGAGGCGGCCGGGATCGGGCAGGCCCGCGGCGATGTCCTCGATGAGCAACGAGGACGTGTTCGTCGCCAGCACGGCGCCGGGCTTCATTTTCGCTTCGACCTCGCCCAGCACTTTCTGCTTGATGTCGAGCCTCTCGACGATGGCCTCGATGACGATGTCGGCGCGGGGGATGCCGTCGCCGGCGACATCGGCGATGAGGCGCGCTTTGGCAGCATCGCGCTGCGCCTTGGTCTTGAACTTGCGCGCAAAGAGCTTGCCCTGCGCGGCGATGCCCTTTGCGATCTGATCCGGTGAGACGTCCTGCAGCGTCACTTCCATGCCGTTGGCGACGCACCAGCCCGCGATGTCGGCGCCCATCGTTCCGGCGCCGATGACGTGCGCGCGCAAGGGCTTCCAGCCAAGCTTTTTCGGCGCCTGGCCCTTGAGCAGCTCCGACAGCCAGAACACGCGACGCAGGTTGCGCGACTGGTCGGAAATCATGAGCGGCGCGAAGGCGCGGGTTTCCGCCGCCTTCATCGCTTCCTCGTTGCCGCCGTACTGCTCGAAGAGATCTATGAGCCGGTAGGGCGCGGGGTAATGGTCTTCGCGCGCCTTCTTCGCCACCTCGGCGCGCATGCGCTTGACCAGCAATTCGCGTGCCGGCCACTTGGCGAAAAGCTGCTTGAAAAGGCCCGCGGGTTTCGATTTGCGCCCGCGCAGAACGGCCTTGCGCGCAGCCCAGGGTAACGCGCCGCGGCTATCGACGAGCTGATCGAGGAGACCGATGCGGCGGGCCGCCGAGGCCGACAGCATTTTGCCCGTCAACATCGCCTGCATGCCGGCCATCGCTCCGGCCTGGCGAATCGTACGCGCCGTGCCGTTGAAGCCTGGGAAAATGCCAAGCTTCACCTCGGGGAAACCGAGCTTGGTGCCGGGATCGCGCGTCGCGATACGATAGTGGCAGGCAAGCGCCAGCTCCAAGCCGCCGCCGAGACAGAAGCCGTTGATGGCGCACACCACGGGCACCGGCAGGCGTTCGATGCGATCGAACAGCCCCGTCACCTGCCGCAGCCGGTCGATGACCTCGGTCTCGGTCGTGAGGTCGGCGAACTCGCGAATGTCCGCGCCAACGATGAAACCACGCTCCTTCGCCGAGATAATGACGAGCCCGACGATCGACGTATCCCGCGCGCCCTTCTCCACCTCGGCGACGATAGCGTTCAGCTCTTCGAGCGGTCGGCGGCCGAGGGCGTTCTGGCTTTCGCCTTCCCGGTCGAACTCGGCCCAGCCGATGCCCCACCCGTCGACGGAGAAGCGCCAGTCCTTGAGGTCCGGCAGCGGATGGGATTTGGCCTTGAACATCGCTACTCCTAACACCCGGTCTGTCGGCGCTTGCGGCGCATCATCCCTTAAACGGCTACTCGGCGGCTGCGTTTCCGAAACTGCGCCCGTTATGTCCGAACATCTGGGTGGTCGAACGGTAGTTGGGCTTCAAGGCAGCGGCATCGAAGTTGTCGACGGCGATGACGCGCGCGGTCAGCGCTTCCAGCTCGCGCAGCTGCTGGCCTTCGCTTTCGGTGACGATGCCCTTGTCGATCGCCTCGCCGATCCAGTCGACGCCGTGGAAGCGCCGCAGCGCGCCGGAGCGTATCGCACGCTCCAGCTTCTTCTCGGCTTCCTCGGCCGCGACGGTCTTTTTCAGGGCCACTTCGAGGAGGCCAGTCGGATCATCGGAATCCCTGGAGACATAGATATAGCGGGTCAGGCGGTCGCGGATTTCGGGCGCGTCCATGACGAGCTTCACGGCGCGGTGGCCCAGCGCATCGGGCGCGGGCCGGTAAGGATTGCCCAGCGGAAATGCGACAAGGCGCATGATCCAGCGCACGGATGGCACGGGGAAATTGTCGACGACACCGCGCAACGCTTCCTGGAAGCGATAGAGCCCGTTCGCGGCGGCGAGATCGACAAAGGTGCGATCGCTCGAAAGCCTGCCGTCGTCCTCGTAGCGCTTGAGCACGCACGCCAGCACATAAAGCTCGGACAGCGCATCGGCGAGGCGCCCGGAGATTTTCTGCTTCGTCTTGAGGCTGCCGCCGAGCGTCGCCACGGACAAATCGGCAACGAAGGCGAAGCTGCGCGAGGCGCGGGCGAGCTGCCGGTACCAGTTGGCGGTATCGAAGGACTTCTCGGGCGCGGGCGCGAAGATGGCGCCGGTGACGTTGTGGAAGAACGCACCGCAACCGTTGGCGAACGAGAAGGCGACGTGCTCGCCCAGCGCGCGGTCGAACGCATCGAGCCCGCGTTCGGCGTCGGTATCCTGGGCTGCCTTGATCTCACGGTAGAGATAGGGATGGGAGCGCAGCGCACCCTGGGCGAAGGTGATGAGCGTGCGCGTGAGGATGTTCGCGCCTTCCACCGTGATGCCGATGGGAACCATCTGATAGGCGGATTGCAGGTAGTTGGTGGGGCCGTCGCAAATGGCGCGGCCGCCGTGGACATCGAAGGCGTCGTTGACGGCACGGCGCATACGCTCGGTGGTCTGATACTTCATCAGCGCGGAGATGACGGAAGGGCGCTCGCCGCGGGAAACCATGGCGGCAGTGACGGCGCGCGCCGCCTCGCTCGCGTAGGCGGTCTCAACCATGCGGGCCAAAGGCTCCTCGACGCCTTCCATGCGGCCGATGGGGAGACCGAACTGGCGCCGGATGCGCGCATATGCGGACGTAAAGCGGAGCATCGCCTTCGAGCCCGCGGTGGAGACGGACGGCAGCGAGATGGCGCGACCGGCCGAGAGGCACTCCATCAGCATGCGCCAGCCCTGCCCGGCCATGGCTTCGCCGCCGATGATCCAGTCGGTGGGGATCACCACGTCGCGGCCCCATGTGGGACCGTTGGGGAAGGCGGCGCCCGCCGGGAGATGGCGGCGGCCGATCTGCACTCCGCGGTGATTGACCGGGATCATGGCGACGGTGATGCCGGGCTCGGTGCCCTTGCCCAGCAGGTTTTCGGGATCGAACAGCTTGAACGCGAGGCCGAGCAGCGTCGCCTTGGGCGCCAGCGTGATGTATCGCTTGTCCCAGGAGACACGGATCGCCGGCTTGCCGTCTGGTCCGCGGAAGACGGTGCCGATGTCGCGCATCGTCGCCGCGTCGGAGCCTGACGTCGGACCGGTGAGCGCGAAGCACGGAATTTCATCGCCTCGGGCAAGCCGCGGCAGGAAATAGCGCTTCTGCTCGTCGGTGCCGTACTTCTCGATGAGCTCGCCCGGGCCGAGGGAATTCGGGACCATCACGGCGATCACCGCATCGGGTGAGCGCGAGGCGATCTTACCGATGATCAGCGACTGGGCCTGGGCGGAAAATCCGAGCCCGCCGTGCTCCTTGGAGATGAGCATGCCGAGGAAGCCGCGCGAGCGCACGAAGTCCCAGATCTCTTCGGGGATCTCCCGCTGCTCGTGCCGCGACTTCCAGCCGTCGATCAGGCCGCACAGCTCTTCGGCCGGGCCGTCGAGGAAAGCCTGTTCCTCCGGCGTCAGCACCACGGGCGCCACGGCACGCAGCTTGTCCCAATCCGGTGTGCCGGAGAACAGCTCGGCGTCGAAGCCGACGGTGCCCGCCTCCAGGGCCTCTGTTTCGGTATCGGAAACCTTGGGCAGCGTGCCCTTCACGAACTTGAAGATCGGCGCCGCAACGCGCGTGCGGCGGAACGAGGGGACGGCAAGCGCCGCAAAGGCCGCGGCCAGCACCCACAGCAGGGCCCCGACGAGCCCGGTCTCGCCGTGCACGGCGTCGGATTGCCAGATGAGCGCGGCCAGAGCGAGGGCGCCCGCCCAGACCCAAACCGATGGCTTGTACATGCCCAGCGCCACGACAGCGGCGAGGAGCAGCACGCAAAACAACAGCTCGACCATACTCTTTAAGCCTCCGCGCGTCGCATAGGTTGGGCGCCCCTTGCTGCCGGCAAGCTAGCGTGTGGGCCGTTGCGTTGGCGTTAAGCTCAACGCGAACTTGCCGCGCGTCCCCAATCGGGGCGTAGGGCGCAACAGGCATGTGGCAATTATAGCTCGATATCACCCAGGACAAGAGCACGCGCTCTCGCCGCCGCGCGGCAGCACCCCGCGCCTATGGTGTTCCACGCTCAAGGCGACTGTATGTCGGACGGGTAACGCCCATCCCTGCCTAGGTTTTCCGCTTTCCGGGCCTTGCGGTCGGGCCTTGCGCCGGATGGCGGGGGCCAACCCCGCCGGGTAGTCGCGAGCCCTACCCTTTCCCGTCCTGCACTCCGCCGCCGCCCGGTTCGATCTTGAGCAGTCCCTCCCAGCCGAGTGCAAAGCGGCAACCCGTTTTCCATCGTAATACGATCTTTCTGCAACTGGCGTCGCCGAAGACCCGAACCGTGCCCGGCAGGTTTCCGACCTTTCCAGCGGCCGGCCAAAAAGCGTGTCCGACGTGGCGCGATCGCAATGCGCGTAACGGTTTGAGTTTGGTTTCGGGTTTTGGTTTCGGCTGAAATCGCGGCGGCGGTCGTTTTGCAGTGGGCGTTTGCAAAAAGTGCGGTTTCGGGACGAAACTTTGGCGGCGGCATTATGCGCATGGGGCCGCGCGGGCCGCGGCGCCTCGCCGGATTGCGGCGGACTGCCCTTGCGGATAATCTAAACATACCGCTGAAACTGGCGAACTCGTGCGGTCGTAAAAGCGCTCAAATCGCGTTTGCGGAGTTTTGCGAGCCCTTTCGTGCTGCGGTGCGAAGGGCTCGATCTACACTGGGTCGCACCAACAGGGGGGTTTCTAGCCTTGCCGCGGGGTGCCTCTCTGCCCTAACTTCGCCGCGTCGTACTCACTTACAGACCGGGCCTGACGCGCGCATCGCTTCGCGCCCTCGGAGGAATATAATGACCGTA
>Ga0180221_1001293_pt1 | contig 17316 bp, 13 predicted proteins | sample eDN5th37CKraftMG_FD_151339 | JGI IMG/M metagenome (GOLD analysis project Ga0180221, IMG submission 151339) | Enriched Miracle-Growth compost microbial communities from Emeryville, California, USA - eDNA 5th pass 37_C Kraft MG (version 2) (version 2) ...
AGCACGGCGACGTGCGAGCTCTGGTTGCCGGTCGAGCGCGCGTGAGGTTCCCGGCCGGCTCGTCGCCGGTCGGGGTCGGCGGACCTGGCGTCAGGCCGTGCCGTAGACCAGCGCGCGGTGGGCGGCGAAGCGGCGGCGGCCGACGAGCCGCCACAGCAGCCGGGCGGGCGCGGGCAGGTTGCTGCGGAGCCACCCCGCACGCTCGTCGGGCGGCACGACGTCGAGGATCCAGCCGAGCTGCAGGAGAAGGCGCTCGCGGGGGACCGAGGCCATGCCGCGCTCGTGCAGCGCGCCCCACTCGCGCGGCGTCATGACGGTCGAGGCGGTCGGCAGGATGGCGTCCTCCTCGTCGCCGAGGTGCCGCAGCAGCGCGTCCCGCACGTCGTCGAGGGCCTCGGCGAGCCGGTCGCGCGTCTCCGCGCCCGGGTCCCGCTCCCACGCGTCGAGGGCGGTGTCGAGGGTGCCGAGCAGGCCCGCCATGGCGGCGTGCTGGGACCGCATGCGACCGACGTGCAGCGCGCAGGCGGGGGCGCGCTGCTCCAGGCGGTCCCACAGCAGCTCGTCCTCGGTCTCGTGGTGGTGGTGCAGCGCCTCGGCGACCTCCCCGACGTGGTCGGCGACCAGGGCGGCACGGGCGGTGTCACCGGGCTCGACGCCGCGGACGAGCCCCGGTGCGTCGGTGAACGCACGGCGGAACAGCGCGTGGATGGTCAGCATGTCGGACGTGTCGCAACCGGGGCGGTCGGCGGCGTCGGTGCGGCGGCGTGCGGCGGTGGGGGCGGTCATCGGACATCCTCGCGTCACTAGTCAACATTGAACGGTAGTGACGACTATGGTGGTCGACGTGCCGCAGGTCAACACGCTCGACGGGTGGATCGAGCCGGGCGTCGAGCCCGGCGTCGCCCCCGGCCGCCTCGAGCGGGTGCGCGCGCTGCTCAACACCGACGACCGCTTCCACGGCGTCGACCGGCTCGGCGACGAGGCGCCGCGCGCGCTCCGCGAGCTGCGCGACGCGCTGCGGGCCTTCGTCGTCGACGGGCGCCCCGAGGCGCTCGACGAGGTCGCCTCGACCCGCCCGCTCGTGCTGCGCGTCCAGGCCGACGGCCCGCGGCTGACGGCCGACGACGAGGTCGCCGCCCTGCTCGCGGACGTCCTCGAGGAGCACCGCGCGGGCCGCCTGCAGCGGCTCAAGGCGTGCGCGAACCCCGACTGCCAGTGGGTCTACTTCGACGCGTCGCGCAACCGGTCGGGCCGCTGGTGCTCGATGGGGGAGTGCGGCGACGTCATGAAGGCCCGCGCGTACCGCGCCCGGGCGCGGGGCTGAGGTCGGGCATGGACCCCGCGCGCGAGCGGCTCGACGAGCTGCGCGGCCGGCTCGTCGCGCAGCTCGCGGCGCTGCGGGCGGACCACGACGCCGTCGTGGACGCCTCGCGGGACTCGAACGCCGACGACGAGCACGACCCCGAGGGGGCGACCATCGCGTTCGAACGCGCCCAGGTCGACGCGCTGGCGCGCTCGGCGCAGCAGCGGCTCGAGGAGGTCGACGCGGCGCTCCAGCGGCTCGACGACGGGACGTACGGGACATGTCGGGCATGCGGTCGTCCGATCGCCCCCGAACGGCTCGAGGTACGGCCGGCCGCGACCACCTGCGCCACGTGCCGGGGCTGACGGGGCCCTGACCTGGGCGTCCGCCTCGGGGTGCCCAGGAGCCGCCCGCACGGCGCCGATGACCGATTGCTACCGGCGAGTACCGTTCCGGTAACGATCTGTCGCGCGCCCCCTCCCGGACTCCACGTGCGCCGGAGCGCGGGACTAGGGTCCCGATCACCCAACCCACTCGTTCGGTGGCCCTCGGGCTGCCGTGCGTGTCGCACCCGGACGACGCCCCGCGCCGGTCGGGTCAACCAGTTGCTGGAGGCAATGTGACGACCAGGCGCAAGAGTGTCGCCGTGGCCGCGTTCGCGGCGAGCGCCGTCGTGCTCGCGAGCTGCGGCACCGCCGGAGGCGGCGGCGAGGAGCCGTCGAACGACGCGAGCGCGAACCTCGCGGACACCATCACGATCGGCATCGAGCAGGCCCCTGACGCGTACAACGCGAACACGGCCGACGCGAACAGCGTCTACAACTCGTACGTCGACAACGTGACGCAGGGCAGCTTCGTGCAGGTCATGCCCGACGGGACGATCGAGCACGACGAGGAGTTCGGCACGTTCGAGAAGACCTCGGACGACCCCCTCACGGTCAAGTACACGTTCAACGACAAGGCCGTCTGGTCGGACGGCACGCCGATCGACTTCGACGACGCGCTGCTCACCTGGGCCGCCTTCTCGGGCACCCACCCCTCGGGCGAGAAGGCCGAGGACGGCTCGGAGCCCGACCTGTTCAACGCCGCCAGCACCAACGGCTGGGCCGAGGTCGAGATGCCGCAGGGCAACGCCGGTGACAAGTCGTTCACCATGGTGTTCAAGAAGCCCTACGCCGACTGGGAGGTCCTCGGCTCGGGCTTCATGCCGGCGCACATCGCCGCCGAGCAGGCCGGCCTGTCGTCCGACGACAACGGCGCCGAGCTCGTGAAGGCGATCCAGGACAACGACACGGCCAAGATCAAGAAGGTCGCCGACTTCTGGAACACCGGCTGGGCGTACGAGCAGGACCTGCCGTCGCTGCCCGACGTGGCGCTGCTGCCGGCCTCCGGCCCGTACAAGTACGACAACGCCTCCAACGGCACCCTCACCGTCGTGAAGAACGACAAGTGGTGGGGCACCCCGGCCAAGACCGAGAAGCTCGTCTTCAAGACGGTCAACGCCGAGGAGATGGTGCAGGCGCTGCAGAACGGCGAGATCGACCAGTTCGACCCGTCGAACGCGACGGCCGACATGGTCTCCCAGCTCGAGGGCCTCGGTGACGCGGTCAAGGTCGAGAAGGGCGAGTCGCTGTCGTTCAGCCACGTCGACATCGACACCGGCAAGGGCGGCAAGTTCGAGGACCAGCGCGTGCGCCAGGCGTTCGCCAAGTGCATCCCCCGCGAGGACCTCGTCGAGAAGTTCGCGAAGCCCGTGTTCGAGGGCGCGCAGGTCCTGCGCCTGCACGAGTACCTGCCGGCCCAGGCGGAGTACGAGGACGTCCTGTCGCAGGTCCCGTCGGCCAAGCTGTACGACGAGGTCGACATCGACGGCGCCAAGCAGCTCCTCAAGGACGCCGGCGTCAAGACGCCCTACGACATCACGTTCCGCTTCGCGGGGCAGTCGCAGCTGCGTGCCGACCAGGTCGCCCTCATCAAGGCGTCCTGCGACCAGGCCGGGTTCAACATCAAGTCCACGCCGGACAACGACGTCTTCACGACGCTGACCGAGCCGGGCAAGTGGGACGCGGCGGTCTTCGGCTGGGCGGGTTCGGGCCTCATCGCCTCGGGCCAGTCGATCTACATCTCGAAGGGCGCGCAGAACTACGGCCGCTACTCGAACACCAAGGTCGACGACCTGTGGGACCAGATCGTCCAGGTCACCGACCCGGCCGACGCGGTGCCGCTGAAGGCGCAGATGGAGGAGCAGCTCTGGAGCGACCTCTACAACATCACGCTGTACGCCAACCCGGGCCTGACGGCCTTCAGCTCGAAGCTGACGGGCCCCGCGTACAACCCCACGCAGTACGGCGGTACGTGGAACGCCATGGAGTGGACGAAGTCTCTCTGACGACTCGGTCCACCTGACCGCGCGCGTCCCCGGCGCGCTCGTGTCCCGACACCGGGCACGATGCGCGTCGGGGGTGCGTGCGGTCCCACGTCCACGGTAAGGAGCGAGCCCCGATGCTCGTGTTCGTCGCGAGGCGCCTCGTCGTCTCCTTCTTCATCGTCCTCGCCTCGACGGCGCTCATGTACGCACTCGTCGCAGCGTCGGGGAACCCCCTGCACGACCTGCAGGAGTACAACGGCCCCGGCCGCGAGGCGCGCATCGCTGCGCGGACCCGGGCGCTCAACCTCGACGTCCCGGTCCCCGGCCGGTACCTGCTCTGGCTGCAGGACGTCGGCCGCTGCATGGTCCCCGGCGGCGACGACTGCACCCTCGGCCTCGACCGCCAGAGCCAGCCGGTGCTGCCGCAGCTGCAGACCGCCATCGGCTCGACGCTGCGGCTCGTCATCGCCGCGACGGTGCTCGCGCTGCTCCTCGGTGTCATCACCGGCATCGTCACCGCGCTGCGCCAGTACTCGACGTTCGACTACGGCGTCACGTTCGTGGCGTTCCTCTGCTTCTCGCTCCCGCTGTTCTGGGTCTCGACGCTGCTCAAGCAGTACGTCGCCATCGACCTGAACAACTGGCTGTCGAACCCCGAGATGACGTACGCCGCGCTGCTCGGCGTCTCACTCGTCGCCGGCGTGATCTGGATGGTCGTCATCGGCGGCGAGCGCCGGACGCGGCTCGTCGTGTTCGGCATCTCCGCCGTCGCGACCTTCACGACCCTGTTCGCGCTGCTGACGACGAACTGGTTCCGGCGCCCGACGATGGGCCTGCTCGGGATCCTGCTCATCGCCCTCGTGATGGCGTTCCTGTGGGCCGCGCTGTTCGCCGGCCTGCGGCCGCGGACCCGCCGCGTGCTCTACAGCGCGCTCGCCGCCGCGGTGGCCGGCACGGTCGTCGTCGCCCTCGCGGGCCCGCTCATGCGCGGCATGACGTGGGTGTCCTTCCTCGCCGTGTCCGTCGTGATCATCGGCGTCGGGGTCGCGGCCGGGCTCGTCGGCGGGGGGCACGTCAAGCGCCTCGCCGCGCAGATCGGCGGTGTCACCGGCCTCACGGTCGTCGTCCTGATGTCGATCGACCAGATGCTCGGCGCGTACCCGTACGTCTACCGCGCCACGGGCGGCCGGCCGATCCCGACGACGGGCTCGCAGACGCCGAACCTCAACGGCACCTTCTGGCAGACGAACACGGACCTGGCGCTGCACCTGCTGCTCCCGACCCTCGCGATCATGCTCATCTCGTTCGCGAGCTACACCCGGTACACCCGCGCCAGCATGCTCGACGTCCTCAACCAGGACTACGTCCGCACGGCCCGCGCGAAGGGTCTCAACGAGCGCACGGTGATCGTGCGGCACTCGTTCCGCAACGCGCTCATCCCGCTGGCGACGCTCGTCGCCTTCGACTTCGCGGGCGTCCTCGGCGGCGCGGTCGTCACCGAGACCGTGTTCGGCTGGAGCGGCATGGGCCTGATGTTCCAGCGCGGCCTCACGAACGTCGACCCCAACCCGGTGATGGCGTTCTTCCTGGTCACCGCGGTCGCGACGGTCGTGTTCAACATGATCGCCGACATCGCGTACGCCTACCTCGACCCACGGATCCGGCTGTCGTGACCGGCGCGACGCACCTCGTCCCGACCGGCACGACGACGGCCCACGGAGACCACTGATGACAGACCAGCGACCCTCGCCCGGGGGGCACGAGCGCATCGAGGCGCAGATGGACCGGATCGTCGCAGCCGACACCGACCTGCTCGAGGTCGAGCCGGCCGCCGCGGGGATCCCCGTCGCCGCCCGGTCGTCCGCCCGGACGATCATGAACCGGTTCCTGCGCCACAAGGCGGCGATGGGTGGGCTCGTCGCCCTCGTCCTCATCGTCGTCCTCGTGTTCAGCTCGATCGGCATCGGGCCCTTCCCGGGCTGGTGGCCGCTCGACTACCGCGTCCCGCAGGACATCTCCCACGGCGGCCGGCCCACCCTGCAGCTGTGGCCGTTCAGCCTCGGCGAGCACCCGTTCGGCCAGGACAACATCGGCCGCGACTACTTCGCACTCGTCATGCGCGGCGCGCAGCAGTCGATCATCATCGCGTTCCTCGTCGGCGTGATCGGCTCCGCGATCGGCACCGTGATCGGGGCCATCGCCGGCTACTTCCGCGGCTGGACCGAGTCGGTCCTCATGCGGATCACCGACGTCATCATCACGATCCCGCTCGTCGCGATCGCGGCGGTCGTCGCCAAGGGCGCCAACGGGCGCGGCGGCGTCTGGCTGCTCGGCCTGTTCCTGGGCTTCGTCACGTGGACCGGCCTCGCGCGCATCGTCCGGGGCGAGTTCCTCTCGCTTCGCGAGAAGGAGTTCGTCGACGCCGCGCGGTCGGTCGGCGTGCCGTCGGCCCGCATCATCTTCCGGCACATCCTGCCGAACACCGTGGGCGTCATCATCGTCTCGGCCACGCTCGCGATGTCGTCGGCGATCCTGCTCGAGTCGGCCCTGTCGTTCCTCGGGTTCGGCGTCCAGCCCCCGAACACGTCGCTCGGCCAGCTCATCAACAACTACCGCGCGGCCATGGGCCCGCGGCCGTGGCTGTTCTGGTGGCCCGGCCTGTTCATCGTCGCGATCGCCCTGGCCGTCAACTTCATCGGTGACGGCCTGCGCGATGCGTTCGACCCGCGGCAGAACCGCCAGAAGGCCTGAGGGGAACCATGACCAGCACGACCGACACCACCCCGCCCGCGGGCTGGGAGGACCAGTACGTGGAGCCGATCCTCGAGGTCACCGGCCTCGGGGTCGAGTTCCGCGTCGAGGGCGAGTGGGTGATGGCGTCCGAGGGCGTCGACCTGCGGATCCGCCCGGGCGAGGTGCTCGCGCTCGTCGGCGAGTCGGGCTCGGGCAAGTCCGTCTCGTCGATGGCGATCCTGGGCCTGCTGCCGCCCAACGCGCGCGTGACCGGCTCGGCGAAGCTGCGCGGCAAGGAGCTCATCGGCGTCCCGAAGCCGCAGCTGCGCGCCGTGCGGGGCAACGACATCGGCCTCATCTTCCAGGAGCCGATGACGGCCCTGAACCCGGTGCTCACCGTCGGGTTCCAGGTCGCCGAGATCATCCTCAGCCACCAGAACGTGACGCCGCAGGAGGCCCGGGAGCGGGTCGTGGAGCTGTTCCGGCTCGTCGACCTGCCGAACCCCGAGGCGAAGGTCGACGCGTACCCGCACCAGCTCTCCGGCGGCCAGCGGCAGCGCGTGATGATCGCGATGGCGATCGCGTGCGACCCCGTCCTGCTCATCGCGGACGAGCCGACGACCGCCCTCGACGTCACGGTGCAGGCGGAGATCCTCGACCTGCTGCGGGACCTGCACCACCGGCTGGACTCGGCGATCCTGCTCATCACGCACGACATGGGCGTCGTGGCCGACCTGGCCGACGACGTCGTCGTCATGCGTGACGGGCACGTCGTCGAGCGCGGGCCGATCCGGCAGCTGTTCTCGCACCCGCAGGAGCAGTACACGCGCGACCTGCTGGCGGCCGTCCCGCACCTGGGCGCCGACATCGCGGCGGGCCGGGTCAGCGTGCAGGACCGGCCGACGGCCGACGAGACGCACGGCGAGCCGGCGCAGGCTGCGGCGTCGGGCGAGACCCCGGCGCTCGAGCTCGAGCACGTCTCGATCGAGTACCCCGGACGCGGCCGCACCCCGGCGTTCCGCGCGGTCGACGACGTCAGCCTGACGATCGCGCCCGGCGAGGTCGTCGGCCTGGTGGGGGAGTCCGGCTCGGGCAAGACGACGGTGGGACGCGCGGTCGTCTCCCTGCTGCCGGTCGCCGAGGGCGCGATCCGCGTCGGCGGGACGAACCTGGCGGGCCTCTCGCGGCGCGAGCTGCTGCCGCTGCGCCGCCGGTCGGCGATCGTCTTCCAGGACCCGGGCTCGTCGCTGAACCCCCGGATGACGATCGGGGAGTCGATCGGCGAGCCGCTGTTCCTGCACGAGAAGCTGCGCAAGGAGGCCCTGAACCGGCGCGTCGAGGCGCTGCTGGACCAGGTCAAGCTTCCGCACGCCTACCGGAACCGCTACCCGCACGAGCTGTCCGGCGGCCAGCGCCAGCGCGTCGGCATCGCCCGGGCCCTCTCGCTGCGACCGCAGCTGCTCGTCGCCGACGAGCCCACCTCGGCGCTCGACGTCTCGGTGCAGGCGCACGTGCTGGAGCTGTTCCAGGAGCTGCAGCGCGAGCAGGGGTTCGCGTGCCTGTTCATCAGCCACGACCTGGCCGTCGTCGAGATCCTCTCGAGCCGGATCGCGGTCATGCGTAACGGCCGGCTCGTCGAGCAGGGCTCGCGCGAGGACGTGCTGCTGAACCCGCAGGACCCGTACACGCGTCGGCTCATCGCCGCGGCGCCCGTGCCCGACCCGGACGAGCAGGGCGCTCGCCGTGCGGAGCGCGCCCGGGTGCTCGCCGCGGGCGCCGGCCCGGAGGAGTGACGCGGCGGCTCAGCCGACCAGCGCCGTGACGACGCAGAGGAGCACGGCGCCGCCCAGCACGACGACCGGCGCCACGGCCGGGCGCACCCGCACGGGTGCGTCCGGCTGCGGCCGGTCGAGGGCGCGCCGCCACTCGCGGCGCACCCATGCGGCCGCGGCGCCGGACCCGGCGGCCCACGACGCGCTGGCGGTCGGGGCGGCGCCCTCGTCGAGACCGAGCGTGCGGGCCTCGCGCGCGGTCATCCGCACGTCGGCGTACCGACCGGAGGCGGGGGCTGCCCAGGCGACGTACCGGCCGCCGTCGCCGGTCAGGAGGGTGAGCGCGAACCGGGTGTCCACGGCGGACAGCTGCGACCACGGCACGTCGACGTCCCGCACGACGTTGCGCAGGTGCACGCCGTCGTCGTCGACGCCCACGCTCGGGCGGACGAGCACCGCCCAGGTGGCAGCGGCGGCGAGCAGCAGCCAGGGCGCCTGGTCGAGGAGGGCCCCGGAGCCGCCGTCCCGCAGCGCGAGCCAGCCCCACGCGGCGAGGACGAGCGCGCCCAGCACCATGGCGACGAGCGCGCTGCGCGGCCGGAACGCGTGCCGACCGGACGGCGGGGACGGCTGCGCGGAGGGGCGCGAGGGGAGGGGCGGCACACCGCATGCTCGCACGTCAGGAGCGCGGGGAGCGGTCGTCGGAATGTCCGGTCCCGGACGTGTGTCCACATCGCGACCGCAGGTGACCGCTGTGTGTCTCACACTGTGGACGCGGATCGAGAGAATGGTCCCAGCGCCCGGACGACCCTGCACGCGGAGCCGCGGAGCGGTAGTTCCGCAGGTCACGGGCCTGTTTCGGCGAAGAACGATGCGTTACCGCGCAGTATCGATGTGGTAACAGTTGGACAGGTGGCCGCAGCCTGCCCGCTTTGTCCGCCTCGCGTTTCATACCTTTGCGCTACCCAACTGGTGCCACGACGGACGTGCGCGCCCTGGGGCGGCCCACCGCCGCGCCCGGGCAGTCGTCGGACCACGGCACCGCGCTCCCAGGAGGAACATTGAAGATCAGGCGCTTCGCCGGCTTCGCCGCCTCGCTCACCGTCGGCGCCCTGGCGCTCGCGGCGTGCAGCACCGGCAACAGCTCCGGCGAGAAGACCTCGGCCGAGGGCACCTCGACCGGCATCATCACGACGAACGGCAACGAGCCGCAGAACCCGCTGATCCCGACCAACACGGCCGAGGTCGGTGGCGGCAAGATCCTCGACCTCATCTTCGCGGGTCTCGTCTACTACGACGCCGACGGTGCGCCCCACAACGAGGTCGCCGAGTCGATCGAGTCGGACGACGCGCAGAACTACACGATCAAGCTGAAGTCGGGCTGGAAGTTCACCAACGGTGAGGACGTCACCGCGAAGAGCTTCGTCGATGCGTGGAACTACGGCGCGAAGCTCTCCAACGAGCAGCTCTCGAGCTACTTCTTCGAGCCGATCGAGGGCTTCTCGTGGGAGGAGGACTCGGAGCTCACCGGCCTCAAGGTCGTGGACGACCTGACCTTCACGGTCAAGCTGAACCAGCCCGAGTCGGACTTCCCGCTGCGGCTGGGCTACTCGGCGTTCTACCCGCTGCCCGAGGCCGCGTTCGAGGACATCGAGGCCTTCGGCCAGAACCCGATCGGCAACGGCCCCTACAAGCTGGACGGCGAGGGCGCCTGGGAGCACAACACCCAGATCAAGCTCGTCCCCAGCGCCGACTACACCGGTGACCGCAAGGCCAAGAACGGTGGCGTGACGATCAAGTTCTACGAGACGCAGGACGCGGCCTACGCCGACCTGCTCTCCGACCAGCTCGACGTGCTCGACGCCGTGCCGGACAGCGCCTTCGCGACCTTCGAGAGCGAGCTCGGCGACCGCGCGGTCAACCAGCCCGCCGCCGTGTTCCAGTCGTTCACCATCGGTGAGTGGCTCGACCACTTCGGTGACGACGAGGAGGGCAAGCTCCGCCGTGCGGCGCTGTCCTACGCGATCGACCGCGACCAGATCACGAAGACGATCTTCGAGGGCACGCGTACCCCGGCCAAGGACTTCACGTCCCCCGTCATCTCCGGCTGGAGCGACTCGATCCCCGGCGCCGAGGTGCTGAGCTTCGACCCGACGAAGGCCAAGGACCTGTGGGCCCAGGCCGACGCGATCAAGCCGTGGTCGGGCAAGTTCACCATCGCCTACAACACCGACGGTGGCCACAAGGCGTGGGTCGACGCTGTCACGAACAGCATCAAGAACGTCCTGGGCATCGACGCTGAGGGCCAGGCCTACGCGGTCTTCGCCGACCTGCGCACCGACGTCACGTCCGCCAAGGCGGGCAAGAAGTCGAAGCTCACCGGTGCGAACCGTTCCGGCTGGCAGGCGGACTACCCGGGTCTGTACAACTTCCTCGGCCCGCTCTACGGCACCGGTGCCGGCTCGAACGACGGCAACTACAGCAACAAGGACTTCGACGACCTCCTCAAGCAGGGTGCGTCGGACACCAACCAGGACTCGGCGAACGCGACCTTCCAGAAGGCGCAGGAGATCCTCTTCAAGGACCTCCCGGCGATCCCGCTGTGGTACTCCAACGTCACGGGCGGCTACTCGACGCTCGTCGGCGACGTGAAGTTCGGCTGGAACTCGGTTCCGCTGTACTACGCGATCACCAAGGCGTGATCCAGACGCAGTGACGAATGGGGGCGGGGCCCGCGGGCCCCGCCCCCACTCGCGTGCGGATCCGGCACCCCCGACCACCCCGCACCCCGCATCGGCGTGAGAACCCCGCCGAACGCCCTACTCTTTTCCAGCGGCGTGAACCGCCGCCGCGCACGGGCCTCGTCGTCGACGCCCCGCGCACGGAAAGACTTGACCCCCCCGAGGAGGGACACCTGATGGCCTGGTACGTCGGGCGCAGGTTCTTGCAGCTGATCCCGGTCTTCCTGGGAGCAACGCTGCTCATCTACGCCATGGTCTTCCTGCTCCCGGGGGACCCCATCCTGGCGCTCGGGGGCGACCGCGGCATCAGCGACGCCCTCGCGGAGAGGCTGCGCGAGCGGTACAACCTCGACAAGCCCTTCCTCGTGCAGTACCTGCTGTACCTCAAGGGCATCTTCTCGCTGGACTTCGGCATCACGTTCTCCGGCGAGGAGGTGATCGAGGTCATGAAGCGGGTCTTCCCCGTGACGTTCCAGCTGGCAGTGATGGCGCTGCTGTTCGAGGGCGTCTTCGGCATCGGCTTCGGTCTGCTCGCCGGCCTGCGCAAGGGCAAGCTGTTCGACAGCACCGCGCTCGTGGTCAGCCTCATCGTGATCGCCGTGCCGACGTTCGTCATCGGCTTCGTGATGCAGTTCGTCGTCGGCGTGAAGCTCGGCTGGCTGCCACCGACGGTGGGCAGCGACGTGAACTTCAAGACGCTGCTGATGCCGGCCATCGTGCTCGGCGCCGTGTCCTTCGCCTACGTCCTGCGGCTCACTCGGACGTCGGTCGCGGAGAACCTCACCGCCGACTACGTGCGGACCGCCACGGCGAAGGGCGTCTCCCGCGCTCGCGTCATCAACGTGCACGTGCTGCGCAACTCGCTGATCCCGGTGGTCACGTTCCTCGGCGCGGACCTGGGCTCGCTCATGGCGGGCGCGATCATCACCGAGGGCATCTTCAACATCAACGGCGTCGGCGGGACCCTGTACCGCGCGATCATCCAGGGGCAGGCCCCCACGGTCGTCTCCCTGACGACCGTCCTGGTGATCGTCTACATCCTGTCGAACCTTCTCGTCGACCTGCTCTACGCGGTCCTGGACCCGAGGATCCGTTATGCCTGAGACCCCCACCCGCCCGGACCAGCAGCACTTCTTCGCGCAGCTCGACGAGACGCCCGTTGGCGTCGTCGACTCGGTCGACGAGTCCGCCGCGCCGGCGAGCGTCTGGAAGGACGCCTGGCACCAGCTGCGGCGCCGCCCGATGTTCTGGGTCGCCACGCTGCTCATCGCCGTGATCGTCGTCGTCGCGTTGTTCCCCCAGTGGTTCACCTCGGTCGACCCGAAGGCCTGCGACCTGTCGAACTCGTCGCTCCCGCCGAGTGCCGGGCACCCGTTCGGCTTCAACTTCCAGGGCTGCGACATCTACGCCCGCACCATCTACGGCGCGCGGCCTTCCGTGACGGTCGGCGTGCTGACGACGGTCGTCGTCGTGCTGATCGGCGCCGTCGTCGGTGCCATCGCCGGTTTCTACGGCAAGTGGTTCGACTCGATCCTGTCGCGCGTGACGGACATCTTCTTCGCCATCCCGTTCGTGCTCGCCGCGATCGTCATCATGAGCGTGCTGTACAACCAGCGCGGCATCCTCACCGTGGTCATCGTGCTCGGCGTCTTCGGCTGGCCGCAGATCGCCCGCATCACGCGCGGCGCGGTGCTCAGCGTGAAGAACTCCGACTTCGTGACGGCGGCCAAGGCGCTCGGCGCCTCGCGCGCGTCCACGCTGGTGCGGCACATCATGCCGAACTCGGCCGCGCCGATCATCGTGTACGCGACGGTCGCCCTCGGGACGTTCATCGTCGCCGAGGCGACGCTGTCGTTCCTCGGGATCGGGCTGCCGCAGTCGGTCGTCTCGTGGGGCGGTGACATCTCCGACGCGCAGCGACGGCTGCGCGCCAACCCCGTCGAGCTGTTCTACCCGGCCGCGGCGCTGGCCCTGACCGTCCTCAGCTTCATCATGATGGGCGACGTGGTCCGCGACGCCCTCGACCCGAAGGCGCGCAAGCGATGAGCCACCCCACGTACGAGCCGATCGTCGACGCCACCGGCGCCGTCCACGCGCCGCACGGCGGCGCTCCGCTGCTGCAGGTCCGCGACCTGCAGGTCGAGTTCATGACGAACACCGGCCCCGTCCAGGCCGTGCGCGGCGCGAACCTCACGGTCTACCCGGGCCAGTCGGTCGCGATCGTGGGCGAGTCGGGCTCCGGCAAGTCGACGACCGCGCACGCGGTGATCGACCTGCTCCCGGGCACCGGCAAGGTCACGGGCGGCTCGATCGTCTTCGACGGCAAGGACATCACGCACGCGTCCGCCAAGGAGATGGTGGAGGTCCGCGGGCGCCAGATCGGCCTCGTGCCGCAGGACCCGATGTCGAACCTGAACCCGGTCTGGAAGATCGGCTTCCAGGTCAAGGAGGCCCTCAAGGCCAACGGCATCGCGACGGGCAAGGACGCCGACCGGCGCGTCGCCGAGCTGCTCGCCGAGGCGGGCCTGCCGGACGCGGAGCGCCGGGCGAACCAGTACCCGCACGAGTTCTCGGGCGGCATGCGCCAGCGCGCGCTCATCGCGATCGGCCTGGCGGCCCGTCCGAAGCTGCTCATCGCCGACGAGCCGACCTCGGCGCTCGACGTCACGGTGCAGCGCGTCATCCTCGACCACCTCGAGGGCCTGACGCAGCAGCTCGGCACCGCGGTCCTGTTCATCACGCACGACCTCGGGCTCGCCGCCGAGCGCGCCGAGCACCTCGTCGTGATGTACCGGGGCCAGGTCGTCGAGTCCGGCCCGTCGCGCAAGATCCTCGCCGACCCGCAGCACCCGTACACGCAGCGGCTCGTCGCCGCGGCCCCGTCGCTCGCGTCGCGCCGCATCCAGAGCGCGAAGGAGCGCGGCGTCGAGTCGACCGAGCTGCTCGCCACCACGGGCGGTGAGGGCGCGCGGCGCTCCGACGAGGTCGTCAAGGTCGAGAACCTGACGAAGGTCTTCCAGATCCGCGGCAACCGCCCCGGGCAGACGACGGAGTTCAAGGCCGTCGATGACGTCTCGTTCTCCATCAAGCGCGGCACGACGACGGCGCTGGTGGGCGAGTCCGGCTCGGGCAAGTCGACGGTCGCGAACATCGTCCTCAACCTGCTCGACCCGACCGAGGGCAAGGTCTACTTCGACGGCACCGACCTGTCGACGCTGGACGCCAAGGAGCTGTTCACGTTCCGCCGGCGCGTGCAGCCGATCTTCCAGAACCCGTACGGCTCGCTCGACCCGATGTACTCGATCTACCGGACGATCGAGGAGCCGCTGCGGGTCCACAAGGTCGGCGACCGCAAGTCGCGCGAGAAGCGCGTGCGCGAGCTGCTCGACATGGTGGCGCTGCCGGCCTCGACGATGCGCCGGTTCCCGGCCGAGCTCTCCGGCGGGCAGCGTCAGCGCATCGCCATCGCCCGGGCGCTCGCGCTCGAGCCCGAGGTGATCGTCTGCGACGAGGCGGTCTCCGCGCTCGACGTGCTCGTCCAGGCGCAGATCCTCACCCTCCTCAACGACCTGCAGGCCGAGCTCGGCCTGTCGTACCTGTTCATCACGCACGACCTCGCGGTGGTCCGGCAGATCGCCGACGAGGTGTGCGTCATGAAGACGGGCCAGGTCGTGGAGGCGGCGACGACCGACGAGGTCTTCGACAACCCCCGTCAGCCGTACACGCGCGAGCTGCTCGCGGCGATCCCGGGCGCGCGCCTCGAGGTCTTCGGCGAGGGCATCGAGGACCTGCCCGCCTGACGCGGGCCGACGACGCGCGAGGGCCGGGGCGACGAGGTCGCCCCGGCCCTCCGTCGTCCTGATGTCGCCCGGATGCCGTCCGGACGACGTCCGGACATCGTCGGGACCCCGTCCGGCGGCGCCCGCGACCGCCGGCCTCCGGCGCTGTGAGCAGCGCGACCTCCGTCGTCGTCCGAACCCGCGTAGAATCGTCTGCGCACCGCGGACGGTGCAGCCCCCACCTCCTGAGATGAGTACCCGTATGCCTACCAGCGCCGCGCCGACCACGGGCGTCCGCTCCGACCTGCGCAACGTCGCGATCGTCGCGCACGTCGACCACGGCAAGACCACGCTCGTGGACGCGATGCTGTGGCAGTCCGGCGCCTTCGGCGAGCACGCGCACGTCGACGAGCGCGCCATGGACTCGGGCGACCTGGAGCGTGAGAAGGGCATCACGATCCTCGCCAAGAACACGGCGGTCCGGTACAGCGGCCCGGCGGCAGCGGACGCGGGCCACCCCGAGGGCATCACGATCAACGTGATCGACACCCCGGGCCACGCCGACTTCGGCGGGGAGGTGGAGCGCGGGCTGTCGATGGTGGACGGCGTCGTGCTCCTGGTCGACGCGTCCGAGGGCCCGCTGCCGCAGACGCGCTTCGTGCTCCGCAAGGCGCTCGCCGCGAAGCTGCCGGTGATCCTCGTCGTCAACAAGGTCGACCGGCCGGACGCGCGCATCGAGGAGGTCGTGGGGGAGTCGACCGACCTGCTGCTCGGCCTCGCGTCGGACCTGCACGAGGAGGTCCCGGACCTCGACCTCGACGCGATCCTCGACGTGCCGGTCGTGTACGCCGCCGCCAAGGCCGGGCGCGCGTCGCTCGAGCAGCCGGCCGACGGGGGCCTGCCCGACTCGCCGAACCTCGAGCCGCTGTTCCGGACGATCCTCGAGAAGATCCCGGCGCCGACGTACGACGAGGGCGCGCCGCTGCAGGCGCACGTCACCAACCTCGACGCGTCGCCGTTCCTCGGCCGCCTCGCGCTGCTGCGCATCTTCAACGGCACGCTCCGCAAGGGTCAGACCGTCGCGTGGGCGCGGCACGACGGCTCGCTGCAGAACGTCCGCATCACCGAGCTCCTCGAGACGAAGGCCCTCGAGCGCGTCCCCACGGACGAGGCCGGCCCGGGCGACATCGTCGCCGTCGCCGGCATCGAGGACATCACGATCGGCGAGACGCTGACGGACCCCGACGACCCGCGGCCGCTGCCGCTCATCACGGTCGACGACCCGGCGATCTCCATGACGATCGGCATCAACACCAGCCCCATCGCCGGCAAGGGCGGCAAGGGCCACAAGGTCACGGCGCGGCAGGTCAAGGACCGCCTCGACAAGGAGCTCGTCGGCAACGTGTCGCTGCGCGTCGTGCCGACCGACCGCCCCGACGCCTGGGAGGTGCAGGGCCGCGGTGAGCTGGCCCTGGCGATCCTCGTCGAGCAGATGCGCCGCGAGGGCTTCGAGCTGACCGTCGGCAAGCCGCAGGTCGTCACGAAGAAGGTCGACGGCCAGGTGCACGAGCCGATGGAGCGCATGACGATCGACGTGCCGGAGGAGTACCTCGGCGCCGTCACCCAGCTCCTGGCGCAGCGCAAGGGCCGCATGGAGACGATGTCGAACCACGGCACCGGCTGGGTGCGGATGGAGTTCATCGTCCCGGCCCGCGGGCTGATCGGCTTCCGCACGCGCTTCCTCACCGACACGCGCGGTACCGGCATCGCGTCGTCGATCGCCGAGGGCTACGAGCCGTGGGCCGGCCCGATCGAGACGCGTCAGACGGGCTCGCTCGTCGCGGACCGCGCCGGTGTGGTCACCCCTTACGCGATGATCAACCTGCAGGAGCGGGGGACCTTCTTCGTCGACCCGACCCAGGAGGTCTACGAGGGCATGATCGTCGGCGAGAACTCGCGCAACGAGGACATGGACGTCAACATCACCAAGGAGAAGAAGCTGACGAACATGCGGTCGTCGACCGCCGACAGCTTCGAGAACCTGGTGCCGCCGCGCAAGCTCACGCTCGAGGAGTCGCTGGAGTTCGCGCGCGAGGACGAGTGCGTCGAGGTGACGCCGGAGATCGTCCGCATCCGCAAGGTCGTGCTCGACCAGTCGGAGCGCGCGCGCATCACGGCCCGCAACAAGAAGTCCTGACGTGCCCGGGCTCGTCGCGGTCCACGCCCACCCGGACGACGAGACCCTGGCGACCGGCGCCCTGCTCGCGACGTACGCCGCGGCGGGGGCGCCGGTGACCGTCGTGACCTGCACGCGCGGTGAGCGCGGCGAGGTCATCGGGGAGCGCCTCGCGCACCTCGAGGGCGACGGGCCCGCGCTGGCGGCCCACCGCGAGGGCGAGCTCGCCGCGGCGCTCGCGAGCCTCGGCGTGCGCGACCACGTGTTCCTCGACACCGTCGCTCGGCCGGGCTCCCCGGCGGTGCGGTACGAGGACTCGGGGATGGCGTGGGTCGGCACCTCGCAGGCCGGGGCCGGCTCGGACGTCCCTCCGGACGCGTTCGTGCGGGCGGACCTCGAGGACGCCGCGCGTCGGCTCGCGCGGGTGCTGCGCGAGCGCCGCCC
>Ga0180221_1001295_pt1 | contig 17311 bp, 15 predicted proteins | sample eDN5th37CKraftMG_FD_151339 | JGI IMG/M metagenome (GOLD analysis project Ga0180221, IMG submission 151339) | Enriched Miracle-Growth compost microbial communities from Emeryville, California, USA - eDNA 5th pass 37_C Kraft MG (version 2) (version 2) ...
CATGGGCCCTTGGACCTATCCGCGCCGGAGCGGGATATGTCACATCGTCACGATCCCGGGTCGCTCGCAGCGCCCGCGACCTGCGTGAATCCGCGTCATCACGCGCCGGGGACCCCGCGGTCGGGCGTGCGAAACCGTGGAGAACCCGTGTCGTCGCCGCACGGGCGCCCGCGTGTCGTGTGCTAGTGCCCGCGGCGCCGCGACCGCGCTGCATCGTCCCACGCGGCGGCTCCCGGCGTCCGCCGCGCGCGCGAGCGCGCCGGACGGGGGCCGAGCGTCCCGCTCCGGGCCCCGCCGACGTGCCAAGATTCGTGGTGCGACGCACGACGACGACGAGTGAGGACGCCTCATGAGCACGGCCCCCCAGCCCGCGACGGCCACCGGTCCCGCGATCCTGCTGTACTCCGACGACGTGGACGTCCGCGAGCAGGTCCGCCTCGCGGTGGGCCGTCGCCTGCGGGCGGGCGAGCCGGACATCCGCTGGATCGAGGTCGCGACGGCCACCGCCGCCATCAACGTCACGGAGAACGAGCACCCCGACCTGCTGATCCTCGACGGCGAGGCCGACAAGGTCGGCGGCATGGGCCTGTCCCGCCAGCTCAAGGACGAGGTGTACCAGTGCCCGCCCACGCTGGTGCTCACGGGCCGCCCGCAGGACGCGTGGCTCGCCTCCTGGTCGAACGCCGACGGCGTCGTGAGCCGCCCGATCGACCCGCAGGTGCTGCACGACGCCGTCGAGGCGCTCGTGGCCGGCGCCGCCGCCGCGCGGTGAGCGCGCCGACGCCGACCTGGTCGGACCTCCTCACGACCCTGGTCTCGGGCACGGACCTGTCCGCCGCGCAGACCACCTGGGCGATGGACGAGATCATGGCCGGGGCGGCGTCGCCCGCGCGGATCGCCGGGCTGCTCGTCGGCCTGCGGGCCAAGGGGGAGACCGTCGAGGAGCTCACGGGTCTCGCGGAGGGCATGCTCGCCCACGCGCTGCGGATCGAGGTCCCCGGCCGCACGCTCGACATCGTCGGCACCGGCGGCGACCGCGCGCACACGGTCAACGTCTCCACCATGGCGGCGCTCGTCGTGGCGGGCACCGGGCTCACCGTGGTGAAGCACGGCAACCGGGCGGCCTCGTCGTCGTCCGGCTCGGCCGACGTGCTGGAGGCGCTGGGCATCCGGCTCGACCACACGCCGGCGCGCGTCGCGGAGATCGCGAGCGAGGTCGGCATCACCTTCTGCTTCGCTCAGGTCTTCCACCCGTCGTTCCGGCACGCCGCCACCGCGCGCGGCGAGCTGGGCATCGCGACGGCGTTCAACTTCCTCGGCCCGCTGACGAACCCCGCGCAGCCGCGGTCCACCGCGGTCGGGGTGGCCTCCGCGGGGATGGCGCCGATCGTGGCCGGCGTGTTCGCGTCGCGGGGGTTCTCCGCGATGGTGTTCCGCGGCTCCGACGGGCTCGACGAGCTCGCCGGCACCGCGCCCTCGCAGGTGTGGGAGGTCCGGGACGGCGCGGTCACCGAGCACGTCGTCGACTGGACGCGGGCGCTCGGGCTCACGCCGATCGAGGTCGCGGACCTGCGGGGCGCCGATGCGGTGCACAACGCCGGGGTCGCGCGCGCCGTGCTGGACGGTCAGGCCGGCGTCGTCCGCGAGACCGTGCTGCTCAACGCCGCCGCGGCGATCGTCGCCGACGGGTCGCTTCCCGGAACGGCGGAGGGCGACCTCGTCGAGCGGATGGCCGCCGGCTACGAGCTCGCCGCGCGGTCCGTCGACTCGGGCGCCGCGAAGGGCGTCCTGGACCGCTGGGTCGCCGCGACCGCCTGACGGGCGGGCACCCGGTCCCGGGCGCCCCGGGCGAGGGCGTGCCCGCCTGGGTCAGTCCTCGAGCCCGAGGGCGAACGCCTGCTCGAGGTCGTGCTGCGAGTACGTGCGGAAGGCGATGTACGTCTGCGTCCGCAGCACGCCCTCGATCTTGCTCACCTTGTCGGCGATGACGTCCGCGAGGTCGTCGTGCTCGCGCACCCGCACCATCGCGATGAGGTCCACCTCGCCCGTGACCGAGTAGACCTCGCTCACTCCCTTGATCTCCGCGATCTCCTTGGCGACCTCCGGGATGCGGGAGGCGTCGGTGTCCACGAGCACGATGGCGGTCAGCATTCCGACATCATGCCGCGCCGCGTGCGCGCGGACGAGGGACGTGCGGGGCGGGCGCGCCGCACGGCCGCCGCTCAGGCGATCCGGGGCTCGACGGCCGGCGCCGCGGGCGCGTGGTGCGAGGGCGCGGCGGGCGTCGGCGCCGACCCGGTCACGCGCGCGAGGTGGGCGGCGACGGCCGCGGCCGGCTCGGCCTCGCTGAGCGCGCTGCGCACGGGGAGCGCCCACGTGCCGTCGACCTCGACGAGCCGGGTGCCGGGCTGCTCGAGCCACGCGAGCAGCAGGTCCGTCTCCTCGGGGTGCGCGGCCGACGACGGCGGGACCGGCGGCTCGACGTGCTCGGCGCTCGCCTGCAGCGCGATGACGAGCGGCCGCGGGTCGGTGCGGCGGTCGGCGACCGCGGTGCCGGCGAGCCGCCCGTGCCGCACGAGGACGAGCTCCCACCCGCCCTCGTCCGTGCGCCGGGCGGCGACCACCTCGGCGCAACGGGCGAGAGCACCGGCGCGCTGGGCCCGCACGGCGCCGCGCAGGAAGGCGCCGAGCCTGTCCCGCACGGTCGCCGCCTCCTCGAAGCGCTGCTGCTCCGACAGCGCCTGGATCCGTTCGGCGTGCGCGGCGACGACCGGGGCGGCGTCGCCGAGCATCGTGGCGCGCACCTGGTCGGCGACGCGCGCGTAGTCCTCGACGGGCTGCCGGCCCTGGCACGGGGCGCCGCACCGCCCGAGCTCCGCGAGCACGCACGCGGACGCGCCCGCCGGCGCCACGAGGGGCAGGCGCCGGCTGCAGCGACGGATCGGGTACGACTCGTGGAGCGCCTCGACGGCGAGCGCCGCCGACGAGGCCGACCCGAACGGGCCCAGGTAGGCGGCGCCGGGCTCGTCCCGGACCTCGCGCACCACGGAGAGCCGCGGGTACGGCTCGCTGGTGAGCCGGACCCACGGCATGCGTTCGGGGAACCGCGAGCGACGGTTGTACCGGGGCGAGTGCTCGGCGATGAGCCGCAGCTCCCGCACCCGCGCTTCCAGGGGCGTCGCGCACACCACGGGGTCGACCCGCTCGGCGACGCGGACCATCTCGACGATGCGCCCGCGCTTCTCGGCGGAGGTGAAGTACGACCGCACCCTCCGGCGCAGCGACGTCGTGGAGGTCCCCACGTACAGCACCTCGTCGCGAGGCCCGCGGAACAGGTACACACCGGGAGCGTCCGGCAGGCCGTCCGCGAGCGTGCGCTTGCGCCGCACGTCTCCCGGCACCGGGTCCGCGGCCGTCGCGAGGTCCTCCAGGTGCGTCACCCCGAGGGGGGCGAGGCGTCCGAGCAGCGCGTGCAGCACGTCCACGGTGGCGCGCGCGTCGGAGAGCGCGCGGTGGTTGGGGGTCACGGTGGCCCCGAACGCGGCGGCCAGCGTGCTCAGCTTGTGGTTGGGGACCTCGTCGCGCGTGACCGCCCGGCGCGCCAGCCGCACGGTGTCGACCACCTGCGGACCGGGCCAGGCGTGCCCCGTCCGTGCGGCCGCCGCCTTGAGGAAGCCGACGTCGAACGGCGCGTTGTGCGCGACGAGCACGGCGCCGCGCGCGAACTCCAGGAAGCTCGGCAGCACCTCCTCGATGCGGGGGGCACCGATCAGCATCGTCGTCGTGATCCCGGTGAGGACCTGGATGTACGGCGGGACGGGGCCGCCGGGGTCGACGAGCGTCTGGAACTCGCCCAGCACCTCGCCGCCCCGCACCTTGACCGCACCGATCTCGGTGATGCCGCAGTCGGCCGGGGTGCCGCCCGTGGTCTCGAGGTCGACCACCACGAACGTCACCTCGGACAGCGGTGTGCCGACCTCCTCGAGGGTCACCTGCACAGGGACCCCCGTGGGGAGCGCGACGTCGGCCCACAGGGGGCGAGCGGGGCGCAGCGGGGACGGCATGGCGGGGACGGTAGCCGCGCTCACCGACACGGTGACTCCGCCGCGCCGGGGGCCACGGGGACGCCGTGGAGCCGTGTCAGTCGTCGTCTCTAGCGTCGCCGCATGATCATCGACTGCGACACGTGCACGGTGCGCGGCGCGGCCTGCACCGACTGCGTCGTGACCTTCCTGACGATCCCGGTGCGGCCGCCCGTGCCCGACGAGGCCGTCGGGCGACGCGTCGAGCTGGTGGCCGTCGAGCAGCGCGCCATCGACGCGCTCGCGGCGTCCGGGCTCGTCCCGCCGCTGCGTGCGTCGCCGGCGGTCTGAGGTCCGACGCCCACGGGCGCGACCGGGGCCCCGGGCACGCGCGAGGGCCGGCGCCGACCCGCGATCGGCACCGGCCCTCGTGACGGCTCAGCCCGGGATCGGGCCGTCGTAGAGCGCGTCGACCTCGGCCGCGAAGTCCTTGAGGACGACCGACCGCTTCACGCTGAGCTTCGGGGTGAGGTACCCGTTCGCGATCGTGAGGTCCGTCGGCAGGATCCGGTACTTGCGGATGGACTCCGCGCGCGACACCGCCTTGTTCGCCTTCTCGACCGCCTTGTCGAGCGACTCGAGGACGTCGGGGTCCTTCGCCGCCTCCTCCAGGCTCATCGCGGGCTTGCCGTGGGCGGCGAGCCAGCCCGGCACGCCCTCGGGGTCGAGGGTCAGCAGCGCGCCGATGAACGGCCGCTGGTCGCCGACCACCACGACCTGGCTGAGCAGCGGGTGCGCGCGCAGCCGGTCCTCGAGCACGGCCGGGGCGACATTCTTGCCGCCCGCGGTCACGATGATCTCCTTCTTGCGGCCGGTGATCCGCAGGAACCCGTCGTCGTCGAGGGTGCCGAGGTCGCCCGTCTTGAACCAGCCGTCCTCGAGCGCCTCCGCCGTGGCGGTCTCGTTGTTGTGGTAGCCGCGGAACACCTGGATGCCCTTGATCTCCACCTCGCCGTCGCCCGCGATGCGGATCGCCGTGCCCGGCAGCGGCCGTCCCACCGTCCCGATCTTCGTGAGCTCGGGACGGTTCACCGTGGCCGGCGCCGTCGTCTCCGTGAGCCCGTAGCCCTCGAGCACCTTGAGCCCGACGCCGCGGTAGAAGTGGCCGAGACGCTCGCCCAGCGGTGCGCCGCCCGAGATCGCCCACTCGGCCTGGCCGCCGAGGGCGTTGCGGATCTTGTGCAGGACGAGCACGTCGGCGACCTTGTGCTGCAGGCGCAGCCACGGGGACGGGCCGCGCGGCGTGTCGAGGGCTCGCGAGTAGACGATCGCGGTCTTGGCGGCGCGCTGGAAGATCGCCGACTTCCCGCCGGCCGCGGCCTTCTGCTCCGCCGAGTTGTAGACCTTCTCGAAGACGCGGGGGACCGAGAGGATGAACGTCGGGCGGAAGGTGCCCATGTCGTCCACGAGCGTCCGGGTGTCGGGCGTGTGGCCCATCACGGCGCCGGCCGGCACGACGAGCACGTGGATGAAGCGCGCGAACACGTGCGCGAGCGGCATGAACAGCAGCGTCCGCGCGTTCGCGGCCGAGACGACGACACCCAGCTCCTCGATCGCGTTGAGGACCAGGTCGGTGAAGTTGCCGTGCGTCAGCTCGACGCCCTTGGGGCGGCCGGTGGTGCCCGACGTGTAGATGACGGTCGCGAGGTCGTCGAGGCCGGCGAGCCCGGCGCGCCGGTCCATCTCGGCGTCGGGCACGTCCGCGCCCGCCTCGACGAGCGCGTCGATCGCCCCCTCGTCGATGACGAGCGTCTCGCGGACGCTCGTGTCCGCCAGCACCTCCTCCGCCACCGCTCGGTGCGCCGCGGTCTCCACGACGAGCAGCGTCACGTCGGAGTCCGTGAGGATCCACTGGACCTGCTCGGCCGACGACGTCTCGTAGACGGGCACCGGGACGGCGCCCGCCGCCCAGACGGCCCAGTCGAGCAGCGACCACTCGTAGCGCGTCCGGGACATGATCGCGACGCGGTCACCGGTCCCGACCCCCTTCGCGACGAGCCCCCGCGCGACGGCGCGGGCGCGAGCCTGCACCTCACGGGCGCTGATGGGCGTCCACCCGCTCGCCCCCTCGGGCTTGACCTCGTAGAGGGCCTTCTCGGGGGCGGACGCGACGCGCGCGGCGAGCAGGTCGTTGAGGTTCTTGCTCCGGTCGGTCTCGATGAGCAAGGGGGAGGTGAACTCGTCCATGCTGACTCCAGTGGCAGTGGCGAAGGTGACCAGAGGATACGGGACCGAAGGTCCCGTGCAGCCGGTACGCGCGTGAGTACCCTCGGACGCCGGAGTAGCACCTACCTCCCACCCCACGGACGGGCGGCCCGGACGGCCCTCGGGTCCCGATACGGTGGGGCGTCGCCGCTCGGCGGACCATCCACCACGAGCTCGAGGAGCACGAGGACCCCATGCACGCGATCGGTGTGGACATCGGCGGGACGAAGATCGCCGCCGGCGTCGTCGACGAGGAGGGGAAGCTCCTCGCCACGACCCGCCGCGACACGTCGCCCGACGACGTCGCGAGCATCGACCGCGCGATCGCGGACGTCTACGCCGAGCTGAGCGCCGAGCACGAGGTCGGCGCCATCGGCCTCGCGGCCGCGGGGTTCGTCGCCGCCGACCGGTCCGGCGTGCTCTTCGCGCCCAACATCGCCTGGCGGGACTACCCCCTGCGGGACAACGTCGCCGCGCTCATCAAGGACGACGTGCGCGTCGTCGTGGAGAACGACGCCAACGCCGCCGGCTGGGCGGAGTTCCGCTTCGGCGCCGCGCGCGACGTCGACGACATGCTCATGCTGACCGTCGGCACCGGCCTCGGCGGCGCGATCGTCGTCTCCGGCGAGCTGGTCCGCGGCGCGTGGGGCGTCGCCGCGGAGATCGGCCACATGCGCGTCGTGCCCGGCGGGCACTACTGCGGCTGCGGGCACGAGGGCTGCTGGGAGCAGTACGCGTCCGGCAGCGCGCTCGTGCGGGAGGCGCAGGCGCAGGCCGTCGTCGACCCGGAGGCCGCCGCCCGGCTGCTCGAGCTCGCCCGCGGGGACATCGAGAAGATCACCGGCCCGCACGTGACGAAGGCCGCGCAGGAGGGCGACCCGCTCGCGGTGCGCCTGCTCGCCGAGCTGGGTCGCTGGGTCGGCGAGGGGTCGGCGTCCGTCGCCGCGCTGCTCGACCCGGGCCTGATCGTCGTCGGCGGCGGCGTCGCCTCCGCGGGCGAGCTGCTCCTGGGCCCGGCCCGCAAGGGCTTCGCCGAGCAGCTGTCGGCGCGCGGCCACCGCCCGGAGGCGAACATCGTCGTCGCGTCGATGGGGAACGACGCGGGCATGGTCGGCGCCGCGGACCTCGCGCGGGTCTGACGCTCCGGCCGGCGCCGCCGACCGCGCCTGAGCCGCGCGAGCCGTCGGGGCCGGGCTACACCTGCGCGCCCGTGTCGTCCCCGGACGGGTCTCGGTGCGTCGGCATGCGCCAGACGAGGACCGCCACGCCCAGGACGAACACGATGCACGCCGCCTGCACGAGGGCGCTCGGCGCGCTGCGCCAGGCGATGAGCACCACCAGCAGCAAGATCGGCATGCCCGCGACGGCGAACCACGCCATCGTCAGCAGCGGGTCGCCGCCGAGCACGGGGCCGGGGTCCGGCGGCACGAAGTGCTCCTGCTCGTCGACCGAGGCCTCGGCCTCGTCGTACTGCGACGTGCCGTCCCAGTCACGGCCGGTGAGGCCGGAGCCGTCCGGCTCGCCGCCGGGCAGCGACGGGCGCACGACGCGGTGCTCCACCCACGGCGCGACGGGGAAGGCGCCCGCGCGCGTGGCCGCCCCACCTGCCGGTGCCTCGGGGGAGCCCGACGCGTCACCCGCGGTGGGGCCCGTCGCATCGCCGCGCACGCCCTCGTCGGACGGGCCCGACTCGACCGCCTCCAGGCGGGCGACGAGGGAGGCCCACGTGTCGTCGTCGTCGGAACCGGTGCCGGTGCCGGGAACGGAGCGGGACCCGGAGCCCGAGTCCTCCGCAGGAGCGCCGGAGGCGTCGGGCAGGCGAGGCTCCTCGGACCCGTCGGGCGCGGGCGAGCCGTCCGGCGGCACGGGCTGGTCCGCCGCGTCGTCGTGGTCGTCCGGGCGCGCAGGCATGGCAGCACTCTAGAGTCGGACCTACGGCGGCGCCCCGCCCCCTCGTGCTCGTGCGTCTGCGGGCGCCGGACACGCGGTGCCGGCTCGGTGCGTCGTGTCCGTCGCACGTCGAGGACGTAGGGTGCGGCCGTCGGCCTCGAAGGGATGAGCGGTTGTTCTACTGGTTGATGAAGCGGGTGTTCGTCGGACCCCTGCTGCACCTGGTCTACCGGCCGTGGGTGCGTGGTGCCGAGAACGTCCCGTCGTCGGGGCCGGCGATCCTCGCGAGCAACCACCTCGCGGTGATCGACTCGTTCTTCCTGCCTCTCGTGCTCGACCGCGAGGTCGTGTTCATCGGCAAGCAGGAGTACTTCACCGGCCGCGGGCTGCGTGGCCGGCTCACGGCCGGCTTCATGCGGGGCGTCGGGACGATCCCGGTCGACCGCAGTGGCGGCAAGGCCAGCGAGGCGGCTCTCCACACGGGCCTGCGGCGGCTGCGCGAGGGCGGGCTGTTCGGCATCTACCCCGAGGGCACGCGCAGCCCTGACGGCCGCCTGTACCGCGGCAAGACCGGTATCGCGCGGCTCGCGCTGGAGTCGGGCGCCCCGGTCATCCCGGTCGCGATGGTCGACACCGACGTCGCCCAGCCGCTCGGCCGCACCATCCCGAAGATCATGCGCGTCGGCGTCGTCATCGGTGAGCCGCTGGACTTCAGCCGCTACGCAGGGATGGAGAACGACCGCTTCATCCTGCGCTCGGTCACCGACGAGATCATGTACGCGATCATGAGCCTGTCGGGCCAGGAGTACGTCGACGTCTACGCGGCGACCCAGAAGGCGCGCATCGCCGCTGGCCACGGTGCCGACGAGGACGGGCAGCTCCCGGCCGCCCCCGGCGGCCGTCCGGCCCCCGACGTCCAGGTTCCGGTCCCGCCCGAGGACGAGCCGACGACGTCAGTAGGATGACCCGGGCGCCTGCGCTGGCGCGCGTCGTCCGACCTTCGTCCCGGCGGCGGCCCGTGCGCACGCCCCAGGCTGGGTCCTCGCCGGCAACCGTGCCGGCCGTGCTCATCAACGAGAGGTGTGTCTCATGTCGGTTCGTCGCGTCGCTCTCCTGACCGCGGGTGGCTTCGCTCCGTGCCTGTCGTCCGCCGTCGGCGGTCTCATCGAGCGCTACACGGAGATCGCCCCGGACGTCGAGATCATCGCGTACGAGCACGGCTACTACGGGCTGCTGCGGGGCGACAAGATCGTCATCGACGCCGAGACCCGCCAGAAGGCCGGCATCCTGCACCGTTTCGGCGGCTCGCCGATCGGCAACTCGCGCGTCAAGCTGACGAACGCCAAGGACTGCGTCAAGCGCGGCCTCGTGCGGGAGGGCCAGGACCCGCTGCAGGTCGCGGCCGAGCAGCTCAAGGCCGACGGCGTCGACGTGCTGCACACCATCGGTGGCGACGACACCAACACGACGGCCGCCGACCTGGCCGCCTACCTCGCCGAGAACGACTACGGCCTCACGGTCGTCGGCCTGCCCAAGACGATCGACAACGACGTGGTGCCGATCCGCCAGTCGCTCGGCGCGTGGACCGCGGCCGAGGAGGCCGCGCAGTTCGCGGCGAACATCATCGGCGAGCACCGCAGCGGCCCGCGCATGCTCATTGTCCACGAGGTCATGGGGCGGCACTGCGGGTGGCTCACGGCGGCCGCGTCCGTCGAGTACCGCAAGTGGCTCGACCGCCAGGAGTGGGTGCCCGGCATCGGCCTGACGCGCGAGCGCTGGGACGTCCACGCGGTCTTCCTGCCCGAGCTGGCGCTCGACATCGACGCCGAGGCGGAGCGCCTCAAGGCGATCATGGACACGCAGGGCAACGTCAACATCTTCCTGTCCGAGGGCGCGGGCATGCACGAGATCGTCGAGCAGCTCGAGGCGTCGGGCGAGACGGTCGAGCGCGACCCGTTCGGTCACGTGAAGCTCGACACGATCAACCCCGGCCAGTGGTTCGCGAAGCAGTTCGCGGCGAAGCTCGGCGCGGAGAAGACGATGGTGCAGAAGTCCGGCTACTACTCGCGCGCCGCGGCGGCGAACGCCGAGGACCTGCGCCTCATCAAGTCGATGACCGACCTGGCCGTGGAGTGCGCGCTGCGCGGCGAGTCGGGTGTGATCGGGCACGACGAGGAGCAGGGCGACGTGCTGCGCGCGATCGAGTTCCCGCGCATCGCGGGCGGCAAGCCGTTCGACGTCACGGTGCCGTGGTTCGGTGAGCTGCTCTCCGACATCGGTCAGCCCCTGGTCCCCGCGAGCCACTCATGAGCGTCGAGCCGGACCCGCAGGTCGTCGCGGGCCTGGACGCGTGGGAGCAGCTGACCGCGGCTCAGCAGCCGCAGTGGCCGGACGCGGACGGCCTGCGCGCGGTCCGCGACCGGCTCGCCGGGCTGCCCCCGCTGGTGTTCGCCGGCGAGGCGGACGCGCTGCGCGCCCAGCTCGCGGCGGCCGGGCGGGGTGAGGCGTTCCTGCTCCAGGGCGGCGACTGCGCCGAGACCTTCGCGGAGGCCACGGCGGACAACATCCGCAACAAGATCAAGACGATCCTGCAGATGGCCGTCGTGCTCACGTACGGCGCCAGCCTGCCGGTCATCAAGATGGGGCGGATGGCCGGGCAGTACGCCAAGCCGCGCTCGTCCGACACGGAGACCCGTGGCGACGTGACGCTGCCCGCGTTCCGCGGCGACATCATCAACGACTACGCGTTCACGCCCGAGTCGCGCCGCCCGGACCCGCAGCGCCTGCTCGAGGCGTACCACACGTCCGCGTCGACGCTGAACCTCATCCGGGCGTTCACCACAGGCGGCTTCGCCTCGCTGCTCCGGGTGCACGAGTGGAACCGGGGCTTCACCACCAACCCGGCCTACAAGCGCTACGACGAGATCGCGGCGGAGATCGACCGGGCGATCCGGTTCATGGCCGCGTGCGGCGCCGACTTCGACGCGCTGCGGACCGTCGACTTCTTCGCCAGCCACGAGGGTCTGCTGCTCGACTACGAGCGGCCGCTCACGCGCATCGACAGCCGCACCGGCCTGCCGTACGACTGCTCGGCGCACTTCCTGTGGATCGGCGAGCGCACCCGCCAGCTCGACGGCGCGCACGTCGACTACTTCTCGCGCGTGCACAACCCGATCGGCGTGAAGCTCGGCCCGAGCACGTCGGGCGACGACGCGCTGGCCCTCATCGACCGGCTGAACCCGTCGGGCGAGCCCGGGCGCCTGACCTTCATCACGCGCATGGGTGCCGGTCAGGTCCGTGAGAAGCTGCCCGCGCTCGTCGAGAAGGTGACGGCGGACGGCCGCCCGGTGACGTGGGTCTGCGACCCGATGCACGGCAACGGCATCACGTCCGCGACCGGGTACAAGACCCGGCGGTTCAGCGACGTGATGGACGAGGTCGCCGGGTTCTTCGAGGTGCACCGCGCGCTCGGCACCGTGCCCGGCGGGCTGCACATCGAGCTCACCGGGGACGACGTCACCGAGGTGCTCGGCGGTTCGGCTGAGATCGACGACGAGGGGCTGGCGCGCCGGTACGAGACGCTGGTCGACCCGCGGCTCAACCACCAGCAGTCGCTCGAGCTCGCCTTCCAGGTCGTCGAGCTGCTCCGCGCCGCCTGACCCCGGAGCCACCGAGCACCCGTCACCGGGAGCACGACGCGAGGCCCGGCCCACGCCCCTGCGGCGTCGGGCCGGGCCTTCGTCGTGCGAGCCGCCGGCTCGTCGCGGAGGCGGCGGGACGGCGCGCGACGGTGCCCACGGCGCGGGTCGGGCCCGGTCGGACCGGGACGCAGGCGGGACGTCAGAAGACGTTGATGACGACCGTCGAGCCCTTCGGCGCCTTCTTGCCGTCGCCGCCCTGAGGATTCTGCGCGTACACGAGGTTGAGCGGTGAGAAGCCCTGCGGGTACCGCACCTCGACCTCGAAGCCCGCGTCGCGCAGCTTCTTGGTGGCGGCCTCGACACCCATGCCGTAGGTGCTGGGCAGGTCGATGAGCTCCGGCCCCTTCGAGACCGTCAGGGTGACGCTGTCGCCGCGGTGGCCGGTCGTGTCGGCCTTCGGGTCCTGCGCGATGACGGAGCCCTCCGGGACGTCGTCGCTGTACGCCTTCTTCGTCTTGACCTCGAGCCCGAGCCGGTCGAGGTCCTTCTTCGCGTCGGCGAGGGTTGCGCCGACGACCGAGACGATCGTCACCGGAGCCGGGCCCTTGGAGACGGTGAGGGTCACGACCGTGCCCCGCACGGACTGGGTGCCCGGCTCGGCTGCCTCGCCGTCCGGCAGCGCCGCCGAGATCACGAAGCCGAGGCCGAGGGTGTCGTGGTACGCCGCCGGTGCGTACTCGACGTCGAACCCGGCCTCACGCAGGCGGGCCTCCGCCTGCGCCTGCTGCTTGCCGACGACGCCGGAGGGGACCTGGACGTAGTCCGGGCCCTTCGAGACGCTGAGGGCGACCGTGCCGCCCTTGCGGACCTGGTGCCCCTCGCCGGGGTCCGCCGCGAACACGGTGCCCTTCGGAGCCTCGTCGTCGTACTCGTGCGTCGGGGCGGCCGTCAGGCCGGCCCGGGAGAGCGTCGCCTGGGCGTCCTCGAGCGACCCGCCGAGCACCTCCGGCACGGTCGTGTAGGCGCCCGGCCCTGCTGCCAGGTACCACCAGGCGCCGGCCGCGACGGCGAGCACGCCGACGACGAGAGCGAGCCACCACGCGCGCCGGCGTCGCGGCGGCGCGGGGGAGGCGGTCGCGACCCCGGCCCCTCCGAGACCGATCGGCAGAGCGACGGTGGTGCCGCGCGGCTCGTCGTCCCCGGACGTGTCCAGCACGGTCGTCGCGAGGGGGTCCGACTCGTCCTCGGCCGGTGCCGGGAGCTCCGACTCGTCGGGGTCCGTGGCGGCCGGCAGGACGATGGTCGGCTGCACGTCGGCGGCGCGTCCGAGCGTCTCGTCGTCGAGCGCGGCGCGCGTGCGGCGCAGCAGCGCGACCGCGGCGGCTGCGTCCGGCGGACGGTCGGCCGGGTCGCGGGCGGCGAGCGCCTGGACGAGCTCGTCGACCTCGACCGGCAGCCAGTCCACCTGGTCGGACGGCGCCGGGATGTCGGAGTTCACGTGCTGGTAGGCGACCTGGATGGGCGTGTCGCCGGTGAACGGCTGACGGCCCGTGAGCATCTCGTACAGCAGGATCCCGCAGGCGTACACGTCGGTGCGGGCGTCGGTCGTGCCGCGCACGACGAGCTCCGGCGCCAGGTACGCCACCGTGCCGAGCACCGTGCCCGTGGTGGTCGAGGTGACCTCGGTGACGGCCCGGGCCAGCCCGAAGTCGGCGAGCTTGATCCGCCCGTCGGCCGCGAGCAGGACGTTCTCGGGCTTGATGTCGCGATGGACGAGCCCTGCGCGGTGCGCGGCCGCGACCGCGTCGAGCACCGACTCGGCCGTCTTGATGGCCTCGCCGACCGTGAGGGCGCCACGCTCGCCGAGCCGTCGCCGCAGGTTCGACCCGTCGACGTACTCCATCGTGAGGTAGCTGGTGTCGCCGTCGACGCCCTGGTCGTACACGCCGACCAGCCCGGGGTGGGTGAGCCGCGCCGCGGCGCGGGCCTCGCGCCGGAACCGCGCGACGAAGTCGGCACCGTTCGCGCCGTCCGCCAGGTGCGCGTGCATGACCTTGAGGGCGACCTCGCGGTCGAGGCGGCGGTCGACGGCGAGGTACACCGTGGCCATGCCGCCGCGCGCGATCCGGGACACGACCTCGTAGCGGCCGTCGACGAGACGGCCGACGAGAGGGTCGGTCACGGTGGTTCCCACGCGCAGGAGTCTACGGTCGCCCGCGTGCGGAGCCGGGAGGCGTGCGGTGGGGACGTCGTGCCGGTGGGCGGCGCGACGCGGTCGTGGCCGACCACACCGTGACGCAGGTGCAGCGCGCGGCCGTGGGCGTCAGCGGAACTGGCGCATGAGGGTCTGCACGTTGGCGACGTACCGCCGCGTGTCGGGGTTCATCCCGTTGCGGAGCACGCCGGCGAGCCCCTGGTAGTACCCCGCGATCGCGGTCCGCTGGTCGGGTGCCTGACGGAGGAGCGCCCGCAGGATCGCCACGCCGGCCACGACGTTGTCGTCGGGGTCCAGCAGGTCGAGGTCGCGGCCGACCATCTGCGAGGCCCAGTCGCCCGCGCTCGGGATGACCTGCATGACGCCCACCGCGTTGGCGGGGGAGACGGAGGTCATCTGGAACCCGGACTCCTGGTACGCGATCGCGAGCGCGAGCGCCTGGTCGACGCCCATCGCGCGGGCGGTGGCGGCCACCTTGGCCTTCATCTGCGCCTTGCTCGGCAGCGTGCGGGAGAGCAGCGCGGCCTTGTTCGCGTTGGCCGCCTGGACCACGGACGAGGCGTAGGTGCGGCCCGCGAACGTGCTGCCGACGAGATCGGTGCGGGTGGACGCGGACGACGACGCCGTGGACGACGCGCCCGGGATGGTCAGCCGCTGCCCGATGCGGATGAGAGCGCGGGAGTCCAGCCCGTTCGCCTTGACGATCGCCGACGTGGTCGAGCCGTACCGCGCGGCGATGCGCGCCACCGTGTCGCCGGCGACGACCGTGTGCGTCGCCGCGGCAGGGCGGGCGGCCGAGGAGCGGCTCGCGCCGGTGCTCGTGGTGACGGCACCGGCGCCGGGGATCGTGAGCTTCTGGCCCGCGAAGATGAGGGCTCGCGAGTCGAGCCTGTTGGCCTTGCTGATCGCGGCGACCGTCGACCCGTGTCGCCGGGCGATGGCGCCGACGGTGTCGCCGGGTCGCACCGTGTAGGTGGCAGCGGCGCGGGCCGTCTTCTTCGCGGCGGACTTCGCCTTGGAGCTCGATGCGGAGGACGCCCTCGACGAGGTCGTCGGGATGCGCAGCACCTGGCCGATGCGGATCACCGAGGGGTCCGCGAGGCTGTTGGCGCGCGCGATCGACGTCACGCTCGCGCCCGTGCGGCTCGCGATGTGGGTGACGGTGTCCCCGGAGCGGACCGTCCATCGGTCGTCGGCGTGGGCGGACCCGGCCGTCGCGGTCAGGGCGACCGCGGCCAGGGCGACCGTCGCGGTCGTGCCGGTGGCGGCGCGGCGGGCGGTGGCGCTCGTGGTGCGGAAGGGCGGCATGGCTCGTGGTCCTCGGTGCGGCAGGCGGATCGCCTGGTGCGGATGGTGCATGTGGTGCCTGTGTTACTGCTGTGACAGGAGTGACGCTAACCCGGATCGACGGGCACGGAAACCTCGGCCCGGGAACTACAGGTCTGTCATTCCCGCACCCGTACGCTGGACGGGTGAACGACGTCCCTCGAAAGTCCGAAGCCCTCGTCGACGAGTGGCTGACCCTGCCCGACGTGTCCGAGCGCCTCGGGCTCGACGTCGGCAAGGTCCGGCGTCTGCTGCAGGAGCGCAGGCTCGTGGGCGTCCGGCGCGGCGACCCCGCCGTCCTCAGCGTGCCTGCCGCCTTCCTCGTGCAGGGCGACCCGGCCGATCCGCGCGCCGAACAGGGCGCGGGCTGGACGGTGCTGGCGTGGCTCCAGGGGACGCTCACCGTGCTGACGGACGCCGGGTTCGACGACGACGAGGCGATCGCGTGGCTCTTCACGCCCGACGACTCGCTGCCGGGCACCCCGATCGAGGCGCTGCGCTCCGGGCGCAAGACCGAGGTGCGCCGGCGCGCGCAGGCGGAGCTCTAGCCCGTCCTGACCACCGTCGGTGCGGCGACGCCGCCGCTCGTCAGGCGCGGCGGTCGACGGCGGCGTGCGCGAGCGCGGCGACGAAACCGCGCGCCGGCTCCGGCCAGCCCGAGGACTCGATCCCGGCGAACGCCCGGGCCGCGAGCTCCGCGATGAGCAGCTCCACGTCGTCCGCGGCACCGGTCGCGGCGATCGCGTGGGCGAGCGCGGCCACCTCGTTGTCGGGCAGGGTGCGGTCGCCCAGGTGGTGCGCCAGGAGCCGCACCGTGCCCTCGTCGCCCGCCTGCTGCGCGGCGGCAGCGGCCCGGGCCACCAGGACGGTGCGCTTGCCCTCGCGCAGGTCGTCGCCGGCGGGCTTGCCGGTCGTGCGCGGGTCGCCGAAGACCCCCAGCAGGTCGTCGCGGAGCTGGAACGCCTCGCCGAGCGGGCAGCCGATCTCCCGGACGCGCGCCACGGCGTCCTCGTCGGCCCCGGCGAGCACCGCACCGATCACGAGCGGGTGCTCGACGCTGTAGCGCGCCGACTTGGACCGGATGACCTCGCGCGCGCGGCGCTCGTCCTGAGCGGGGTCGTCGCCCCACGGCGTGGCCTGTGCGAGCACGTCCAGGTACTGCCCGACCGTGACCTCGGTGCGCATGAGGTCGAAGACGGCGCGGGCCGCCGGCCCGTGCGGGTGGCCCGCCGTGGCCTCGGCGAACTGCTGCTCGCTCGCGACGAGCGCCAGGTCGCCGAGCAGGATCGCCGCGGCGACGCCGAAGCGCTCGGCGTCGCCCGCGAGCCCGGTCGACCGGTGCCGCCGCTCGAAGGCGCGATGGGCCGACGGCTGGCCGCGGCGGGTGTCGGAGGCGTCCATGACGTCGTCGTGGAACAGCGCCGCCGCCTGGAACAGCTCGAGCGCGGCCCCCACCCGCACGACGACGTCGGCGGGTGCACCCGGCTCGCCGCCGTGCGCGCGGTAGGACCAGTAGCACAGCGCCGCCCGCATCCGCTTGCCGCCGGCGACCATCCGCTCGAGCGCGTCGGCGAGCTCGCCGGCGTCGTCGCTGGTGGTGGCGAGCACCGCGCGCAGGCGGTCGACGTGCGCGGACAGGGCGTCGTCGACGGACGCGCGCAGGCCCTCGGCGTCGACGAGGTCGCTGAGGTCGGTCACGCGGGCAGCCTAGGCGGCCTTCGCCTCGACCTGCCCGCTGAGGGTCATCGTCCGGCCGCCGTCCTGGTCGAGCACGCCGATCATGACCCACTGGTCACGGGGGCCGGCGAGCGCCGAGCGGGCGGCCAGGGCCGGGTCGTCGGTGGTGGAGTCGGTCGGCTCGAACCCGGCGTCGCGCAGCGGCTCCTCGACGGCGTCGAGGAGGTCGTCCGTGGACTGCGACGTCCGGACGTTGAGGCTGATCGCGACGAGCT
>Ga0180221_1001296_pt1 | contig 17289 bp, 11 predicted proteins | sample eDN5th37CKraftMG_FD_151339 | JGI IMG/M metagenome (GOLD analysis project Ga0180221, IMG submission 151339) | Enriched Miracle-Growth compost microbial communities from Emeryville, California, USA - eDNA 5th pass 37_C Kraft MG (version 2) (version 2) ...
GGGGAAGATCATGGCCGCGATGAACAGCCGCGTTCGCCGTACATTCGCACTCTTGCTGCTGAGCGGAAGCATCCTGTCTTTCGCGGCGCATGCGCAGACGCCGGCAGGGGCGCCCGACGCAACGGCGCCGGATCAAGGCGCCGCCCCGCCCAAAGGCGGCCTCCAGGAGATTGTGGTGACGGCGCGATTCCGAAGCGAGAATCTGCAGAAGACGCCGCTTGCCATCACGGCCGTCACCGGCGCGGATCTGGAAGCGCGCTCGGTCAGCGACGTGACGAGCCTGAGCGGACAGGCGCCCAACCTGACGATCAATCCAGGCGGTGCGGGGTTCGGCCCGGCGGCATTCGCAACCATCCGCGGCATCGGGCTCAGCGACTTCTCGCTCGCCTTCGAGCCCGGCGTCGCAATCTATGTGGATGACGTTTATGAAGCGCGGCCGATCGGCGCCGCGCTGGATCTGCTCGATCTGGATCGTGTCGAGGTGCTGCGCGGTCCGCAGGGCACGCTGTTCGGGCAGAACGCCATTGGCGGCGCGATCCGGCTCATCTCCGCCAAGCCGACGGGCGACGGCCATGGCTATGTCGAGGGATCGCTCGGCAATTTCAGCCGGCGCGACATTCGTGGCAGCTTCGACGTGACGCTGGTGCCCGATCGGCTCTTTGCGCGGTTCTCAGGCTCGTCGAAGATGCTGTCGGGCTATATGGATGTGCTCGACTTCGCGTGCGTTCATCCCGATCTTGCCGGGTCGATCCAGCCGACGACCAACAATTCGAGCTGCAAGGTGGATACGCAGGGCAACACCAACGTGCAGTCCGGGCGCGCGGCGTTTCGTTTCATCGCCAACGACGCGCTCGAAATCAACCTGATCGCGGACTATCAGAACCAGCATCAGAAGCAGCCGGCCGACAAGCTGGCGATCATCGCCACCACCGGCGACGATGCCGGTTACACGCCGATCTGGAACGAGACCGTCGCCATTCCGACCTATGGCGTTCCCTATGACGACAGGTTCGTGACCGACAGCCCCTATACGACCTACAATAACTATCATTCCGCGATTACGGGGCTGGATTATCCGAACAAGAACAACATCGTCCAATGGGGCATCAGCGGCACGATCGACTGGAAGCTGGGCGATAATCTGGCCCTGAAATCGGTTACGGCCTACCGTCATTACAAGGCCGTATTCGGCGTCAATTCCAGCGGGTCGCCCGAGGCGATCAACATGACGATCGATAACGATCCCCATCGGCAGTTCAGCCAGGAGTTGACGTTGACGGGAACCAGCGGGCCGCTCGACTGGACGATAGGCGGTTATTATTACCATGGCCATGATGGGGATTATGGGAATGCCGAAGTCTATCCGCCGGATATCCTGGCCTTCTACTTCGATGACGAGCAGAAACAGACCAGTAAGGCCGCATTCGTCCATGGCGTATTCCACGCGACCGACAAGCTGAGCATAACCGGCGGCGTGCGCTATACCGACGAGGACAAATCGATCTCGATATTGCGGCAATCGCTCATCACCGGCGATCTGCTGTTTCCGGTCACGAAAATATCCGAAGGCGACAAGAAATGGTCGCCGATGGGCAATATCGCCTATCAGTGGACGCCCAACTTCATGACCTATGCCCAGATTTCCACGGGCTTTCGCGGGGGCGGCTTCAGCCCACGGCCGAATGACCAGACTCAGATCAAATCGTTCGGGCCGGAATCGCTCACGGCCTATGAAGCCGGCTTCAAATCCACGCTGTTCGATCGGCGCGTCCGCCTGAACGGCGCGCTGTTCTACTCCCGGTACAAGGGCATCCAGCTTCCTTCGCTCTATGTCGACAATAACGGCATCATCGCGACGGTGACGCAGAATGTGGGCAAGGCCCATATCGAAGGCGTCGAACTGGAGCTTCAGGCGCGCCCCGTCGAGGGGCTGACCTTCGACGCCAATTTCGGTTATCTCCATTATAAGAACGACGATCTCGGCGCGGCGGCGGGCATCGCCGGGGGGCCGACGCTCGATACCGTGCCGGCCCGCACGCCGAAGGTGACGGCAAGCGTCGGGACCCAATATGAATTCGTCGCGCCGGCCGGCTGGACGGTCACGCCCCGGCTGGACATGACCTATCAGTCGAAAGTCTATTATAACTCGGCCAATACAGCGACGGCGGCGCAGAAGGGTTATGCGCTGCTCAACGGCCGGATCACCTGGGTCGCGCCGGACCGCGACTGGTCGATCGCCGTGTTCGCCACCAATCTCACCAACAAGCTCTATACGACCGGCGCTCTCGATCTGGTGAGCGGCTTCGGCACGTTGGAGCAGAGCGTGGCGCCGCCCCGCCAATGGGGCGTGACCGTCCGCAAGAACTTCTAGGGCTGGCCCGGCGGCGGCAAGGCCGTCGCCGGGCGCCCGCCACCAACGCATTTACGGGAGATCCGCACCGATGACAGAAGCTGCCGTTCCGGCCGCCGAGCGTGCGCGCCTGATAGGGGTCATGGACCAGTATCTCGACGCGCTGGCGGCGCGGCGCCCGCAGGACCTGCGCCTGGCGCCGCACGTTCGGAACACGGAGAATACGCGCGCCTTGCCGGTCGGCACGGGCCTGTGGAGGACCGTCAGGGGGCGCCGCAAGGAAGGCCATTATTTCGTCGATACGGTGCGGAGCCAGATCGAGTTCTGGGGCGCCGTGACCGAGCATTACAGGGACTCCCTCTTCGGCGTGCGTCTGCGAGCGGAGGGGAGGACGATTTCCGAGATCGAGACCATCGTCGTTCGCGGCAGCGGCGGCGATTTCTTCAATCCCGATGTCGTATGTGAGGAGAATAGCGGTTTCCACCGCATCCTTCCGCCCGAGGAGCGCGGTTCGCGCGAGGCGCTGGTCGCGATCGCGGATCGCTATTTCGATGCGATCGAACTGAGCGACGGCAGCCGCCTGCCGGTCGAGGGGGATTGCCGCAGGCTGGTCAACGGAACGCTCGACAGCGTGATGGATGCCGATCAGCTCGGCGAGAGCGACGCGCACCGCGCGCTCGGCGTCGCCGAGCAGATGGATGCGGGCCATTATGCGTATATCGAGGCGCTGCGCGACCGCCGCTATCCGATCGTCGATGAGGAACGCGGGATCGTTGTCGCGCACCTGCTGTTCGATCATCCCGGCGATTTGCCGCGCGCCGACGGTGACGTCGTCTTTCCCGTTCCCAACACGATGATGGTGTTCGAGGCGTTCAAGATTTGCCGGGGCGTCCTTGAGGAGGTTTGGGCCATCGGCGGCGCACTGCCCTATGGCATCGATTCCGGCTGGCCTCGGTGACGAACATCGGCGGTACAGCGCGCAGGGAGTAAATAGTAGCATGATGGAAAATGAGCCCCGGCAGGCGGAGCGTTCGCGCCTGATCCACGTGATGGACGAGTATCTGGAGGCGCTGTTCGCGGGGGCACCGGGACGGATCAGGGTTGCGCCGCACTTTCGCTACACCGAGGACGGCCAGACCCTGCCGCTGGGCGCCGGCATCTGGCGCACCCTGCGCGGCCGCAGGGAGGGCGCACAATATTTCGTCGACCCCGATGCCGGGCAGGTGGAATTCTGGGGTCTGGCGGATGAAATGGGCGAGGCGGCGATCGTCTCGATCCGCCTCAAGGTGGAAGGGCGCGTTATCGCCGAGGCGGAAACGATCGTTACGCGCCCCGGCCCCTTTTTCGATCCGGCCGCCGTCTTCGCCGGGTCCACCGCCGCGTTTCACGCGCTGGTCGAGCCCGATGCCCGGGCGAGCCGGGGGGAACTGGTCCGCGCCGCCGATATCTATTTCGACGCGATCGAGCTATCGGATGGCGCGCGGGTGCCGGTGCGGGGCGATTGCCGCAGGCTGGTGAACGGCGTCGTCGACAGCGCGGACGATCCATCGCTGGTGGAGCAGGGCGAGGAGCATCGCGCGCTGGATGTCGCACGCCAGATCACCGACGGCCATTATGGCTATATCGAGGCCTTGCGCGACCGCCGCTATCCCATCGTCGATATGGATCGGGGCCTTGTCGTCTGCCATCTCGTGTTCGATCATCCCGGCGATCTTCCCCGGGCCGGCGGCGATTTTCCGATCAAATCGCCGAGCAGCATGATCTTCACCGAGATATTCAGGGTGGTGGGCGGCCGGATCGAGGAAATCTGGGCGCTGGGCAGCAACGCCATCCCCTATGGCGGCGGCTCCGGCTGGTAGCGCACGACGATCGCGAGGAGGAGACTATGGCCGAGCTTGAACCGATCCGGCCGGTGCCGCCGATGGCGCGCGACATGGATCTGGAGAAGAACCGCCTGCCGTCGACGCAGGCGCTGGCGGGGGAGACGATCACGCTGCGCTACGACGATGGCGCGGCCGCAATCCTGCGATTGGGCGCCGAACGCGTGGCCTGGGCCATCGAGGAAGAGAAGGGCGCGCAAAGCGGCGAGGACCCCTATGATGCGGTCGAGCTTCGGCCGGGCATATTCTTCCTTCACTTCGCCTCGTCCGATAAGGCGATCGGCATCAGCCACGTCATCGACCGACCGGCGGGACGCGCGGTCGTCGCGTGGGACGAAGCAGGCGGCAATCCGCTCCGCCGCTATATCCGCACAGCCCGCATCGACGGGCATGACGGCCCCTATACGCCGATCCCGGAATCGCGCGAACTGATCGGCCGGCGCGCCTATTGCGAGTATAGCGAGGAGGCGGCGCTCGAACATGTCTATGTCAACTCGGCGGCGATCCTCTGGCAATGGCTGCTGCTGCCGGACGATCCGCGCTTCCAGCCGCTCAAGACGGAGGTCGGCATAGAGGCGGTCAGCATGCGCAAGGTGCGGGATGATCTGTTCCTGCTCACGTTGAACGACGGCGGGCCGGTCGGGCTCACGGTGCTCATGGATTTTGCGCTGAAAAGGAATGTCGGCATGCTGTTCGGGCGAACCCCCGCGGGCCTGATCAGCCGCCCTGTCGGGGCCAAGATCGTGCTGCTCAATCAGATGTCCTATCCTGCCGGATACGAACCTGGATAATGTCGGAAGCATAACAGACGCAGACCAATAGGCCCGAGGGCATGGCGATCGACCGGGTTGCGGTCGTGGCCAATGGCGGCGCAACCGGTTAAGGTCGCCGTGGAGAAACATGCCTATGGTGAAGCCGCAACGACCGATCGACTACACCGGCCCCATCGTTCGGGCTCGGCTTCGGGCCAGTGCGCGGCCGGTGTTCCTCGCGCTGGTTTGCGCCGCCAGCCTATCGGTGAGCGATCATGCCACCGCCCGCGACTATGCGTCGCGCGCCATCGGCGGCTGGATGGTGTCGGCAAGCAAGGACGGAAAGGGCTGCTTCCTGACCCGGGCCTATGAGCGTCCCGGGGGCACGACCCTACTCCTCGGTCTGGATATCGACGGTACAAACCGTCTTTCGGTTCTTAACGCCAACTGGTCGATCAAGCCCAAGGATCGGCTGAAGCTGAATTTCCGCCTCTCGAACAGCAGCTATCCCGCGCATTTTGCGGTCGGCATGGTATCGGAGGGGAAGCAGGGATTTGTCACGAGCTTCGGAGCGAAATTCCCGTCCTACTTCGCGGCGTCCAAGAATCTTCACATCTCGCGCGGCGATGTGCCCGTCGAGCGGCTGGACCTCGATGGGAGCAGCGCCGCGGTTGCCGAACTGAGAAATTGCGTCGACGATCAGCGCGTAAAGCCTGCGGCCGCAAGAGGCGAGGGGCAGCGCCTCGACCATATACCCAAGGATCCGTTCGGACCCGCCCAGAAGCGGAAATCCGGGAGATAGCGAGCGTCGGCCCACCCTCCGATTGACGCGTCCGCGTGGGCGCAAGGAGGACGGGCGCAGATATGTCCACGATCGCGATGCAGATCGATGGGCCTGTGCCCCTCCGGGTCAGTCAGTCATGGGCAAATAGCCGAAAATCTGGCTTCGCGCCAGAACGCGAAGGGGCGTAGTTGGGCACCTTGCATTCGGTTGCTATCCGCGACGCCGGCGCCACCATCTCAGCAACCCGTATGACAAGCGGGCTTTGTCGGCACTGACCACGGTATCGGGCCGAATGCGCATCCAGGATGATTTTGCGAACGCGATCTGTTGATCGGGATAGATGCTGCGATGACCGATGACCAGATAGGCGGCGATCGCCGCGCCCGCCACATAGAGCGTGCCGATGACGCCACCGAACAGCTCGACTCCCATCAGGATCGCGGCAATGGGGGTGTTGGATGCGGACGCCACGACCGCGACCAGCCCGACGGCAGCTCCCAAGGAAGGATCGATCCCGAACAGGTGCGCGAATGCGCTGCCGGTCACCGCGCCGATGACGAATTGCGGCGTCACGACGCCCCCATAGAACCCCGAGCCCAGCGTGATCGCGACCAGCAGGATTTTCCACACGAAGCCGAGATACGGCATGGGCTGCCCGCCGAGCGCCTGATCCATCATCGGTAGGCTGAGGCCGAAATAGCCATAGGGCACGACCAGCACCAGCAGGGCAAGGATCAGGCCGCCGAACAAGGGCATCAGCGGTGGCCAGAGACGGAAGCGATGCCGTAAATAGGCGAACCCGGCCTTGCTGCGGTGAACCGCCTCGACAAAGATCAATGCGGCGATGCCGCAGATGATCCCGATCGTAACCGTCTTGAAGAACAGTAGTTCCGAATAGGATGGCAGCCGGGAAAAGCTGTAATATTCATAGGGTAAGCCCCAGAATTTGCTGATCTGGAACGATGTGATTCCGGCGATGATCGCGGGGAATAGAAAGTCATAACGGATGCGTCCGACCGCCAGCACCTCGACGCCATAGAGGGCACCGGCGATCGGCGTTCCGAACACGCTTGCGAAGCCGGCGCTCACGCCGCAGGCGACAATCCGCTTGCGCAACTCGCCGTTGAGATGGAGCACATGGCCGATCGCGGCCCCCAGCGATGCGCCGATGTGGGCGCATGGCCCCTCTTTGCCGGCCGAGCCGCCGCAAGCCAGCGTAATGAGCGCCGCAACCGGCTTTATGAGAATCGTCCGAAGCGGCATCCGGCCTTCCTGCGCATGCACGGCCGCAAATACCGTATCCTTCAGTCCGGTGCGATCGGCTCGATAGCCGTAATGGAGCAACAGGCCATTCAGAAGGCCGCCCGCCGGTAGCAGCGCCATCTGCATCCAGAGTGGGACCGACGCCGTGTTGCCGGCGAGAAAGAACAGGGCCTTGAGGAAAAGCGTGGTGCCGCTGCCGATGATCGCGCCCGTAATCGTCGCCAGTATCAACCACTGTACCACCGTGGCGAGCATGACGATGGGTTCAATATGGTCGAAACGCTGCACGAAGCGAGGCCTTGCAAATTAAGAGAAGCAGATTGGCAGGCGTGTGCCGGTTAGCCGGAGCAGCGGATATACAGGAGAAAGGCAAAGGTGAAGGGCTGGAGGGACTACCGCAGGCCGATGTTAGGCTCAGGACTCATTTGATCCACCCGGCGACGGTGGCAGCGAGTGCGGCCCCCGGCCAGATGCTGGTGGCGTATCGGTCATACCAGGTGGCGATATGGCGCCAGTTCTTGAGCCGGCGGAAGAGCCGCTCCAAACCTGTCGGCAGCAGGCGTTTACCACATATCGTCAACAACTTGTATGGGTTCTCATCCTGGAGGGTTACTTTCAATGTTCGCGAACAACGCACCGAAAGCCAATGTGAGAGGTCGAGGTGTCGATCGTCTGGGCGTAGCGGGCGGCGGGGCGATAGCGTCTGCAGTAATTTTCGGCACAAAGGTGTGAACCGCCCTTGAGGACTTTCCGGCCGAAGGCGCCCGACGTACCGGTTTCATGGCTTTCGGCCTCGCTGCCGCCGCGGGGGTTGTGGGGAATGCAGCATGAACGTGCCGGCGCTTTCTTATCGCCGATCGTGTACCAGTCGCTTGTCCACTCCCAGACGTTCCCGATCATGTCGTGTAGGCCATAGGCATTGGCCGGGAAGCAGCCCACCGGCGAGGTGCGTGCATAACCATCGGTCAGCAGATTCTGCCAGGGGAAAGATCCCTGCCAGTAATTGGCCAGTGGCCGGCCGTCGGGTTCGAATTCGTCGCCCCACGCATAAGCGCGGCGATCGAGCCCGCCCCGCGCCGCAAATTCCCATTCGGCTTCCGTCGGCAGGCTTTTGCCGGCCCATGTCGCATAGGCTTCCGCGTCGGTATAAGCGATATGGACCACCGGATGATCCGGCAGATCTTCATGCCGGCTGTCGGGCCCGTGCGGATGTCGCCAGTTGGTGTCGAAGGCATATTGCCACCATTGGAACACGTCGTGCAGTGGCACGGGGCCGGACGGCATCACGAACAGCGACGATCCAGGGCGCAAAAGCGCCGGATCCGCATCGGGATAGAGCGATGCTTCGGGCGCCGTCTCGGCCACCGTGACATGGCCTGTCTCCGCAACGAAACGGGCAAACTCCCGATTGGTGACGGGCGCTTCATCGATCCAGAAAGAGTCCACCTTCACCTGCCGCGTCGGCGCTTCCTCCGGATAATGGTCGTCCGATCCCATCCAGAACGTGCCACCGAGAAGGTGGCGCATGCCGACGCGCGTTTTGTCCAGACCTGTCATCGCCCTTATTGCCACCCTTCTGCCCTAGCGCTTCTCTCTTTCACCCAAAAGATCGACATCGACAGCTTCGATCTGACCGGTGAAGCGGAACGGCACGGGCATGACGCCGTCGATGGAGCCGAAACTCCAGCCGATCTCCGCATTGTCGGTTATCAGCACCGGTATGACGTGCGGCACCGTGGCCGAATCCACGGCAATGCCATCGATCGTCATCGCCGCCTCGCCGGGTTTACCTGGACCGTGATCGTCGAACTGGACCTGAATTTCGTGGCCCCCGTCGCTGAGGGCGGTGGGCGCCACGAGCCTTGTCAGGTCTTCGGGATTGTCGGACGCCTTATAGACGAAGGTCGGCTTTCCCTCGATCACGAACAATCCCCAGCCGCCCGCGCGCACGCCGTTCTCGATCAGCGTGCCATTGTCCTTCCCGCTAGTCGTTATCCGGGCCGAAACGCGCCAGGATCGGCTGGTAAGATCGGGAAAAGCACCACCGGTAATCCGGCGGTCGGCGGGATAGTAGGTGAAATGCGTGCGATCCCCCAGCAGCGACGGCCGGTTGCTCGAATCCCATCGTGCGAAGGAACGATTGTCGACCGGCAGGATATTGCCCGCTGCCGCTTGCTTCCAGAAGATATCCTTCAGCTCGGCAAGCTTCTCCGGATACTTTCCGGCGACATTTCGCGACTGTGAGAAATCGCTCTTGAGGTCATACAACTCCCACTGCCCTTCGGTCGGAAGCCCGCCGGGGCCGGCGAAAACCCAGGGCGCGCGCGTCGGACGCGTGCTGGCGATCCAGCCGTCGACATACATGGCGGCATTGCCCTGCATCTCGAAAATCTGGCTGGTTCGATGCGAAGGCATGGCGGGATCGTTCAGCGTATAGAGCAGGCTGATGCCGTCCAAAGGCTGCTGGTCGACGCCGTTGACGCGCGTCGGCACCGGTATGCCGACCGCTTCGTAGAGCGTCGGCGCGATGTCGGTCACGTCGGCGAATTGCGTTCTGAGCCCGCCGGGATGTTGGATACGTTCCGGCCAGGAGATGACCATGCCGTTGCGCGTCCCGCCGAAATGCGAGGCAACCTGCTTGGTCCATTGGAAAGGCGTGTTCATCGCCCATGCCCAGCCGACCGGATAATTATTATAGAAATCCGGCCCGCCAAGCTTCGGCATAGCCTTCAGCATCGTTTGCAAGTCGGCGCGAAACCCGTTGATCGAGGCGATGTCGTTGATCGACCCCGTCGGCCCGCCTTCCCCGCTGCCGCCATTGTCGCCCTGAATGTAGATGATCAGCGTGTTGTCGAGCTGGCCTTCCGCCTTGAGTTCGGCAATCACCCGCCCGATCTGATAATCGGCGTGCGACAGCGCGGCAGCGTAAACCTCCATCATATGCGCGTATAGGCGCTTCTGGTCCGCCGAGAGCGACTCCCAGGCTGGAATGCCCTCTGGGCGCGGCGACAATTTCGTGCCCTGCGGAACGATGCCGAGCTTGATCTGCCGCGCCAGCGTTTCCTCGCGCATCTTGTCCCAACCCTGATCGAACTGGCCCTTGAACCTGGCGATCCAGTCGGCCGGCGCCTGATGCGGGCTGTGTGAAGTGCCGGGGGCATAATAGAGCAGGAACGGCTTGTCGGGCGACGCCGCGTGCAATGTCCGTAGCCAGCCAATCGCATGATCCGCCAGATCGCGGTCGAGAATATAATTGTTGTCGCCCGCCGGCTTCTCCACCGGCAGATGGCTTTCGAACAGCGACGGATTCCACTGGTCGGTTGCGCCGCCCATGAAGCCGTAAAAATAATCAAAGCCCAAGCCATTGGGCCAGCGATCGAACGGCCCTGCCGCGCTCTGCTCCCATTCCGGCGTATTGTGGTTCTTCCCGAACCAGGAGGTCGCGTAGCCATTCTGGCGCAGGACTTCCCCGATCGTCGCGGCGCTTCGAGGCAGAACCGTATCGTAGCCGGGATAACCGGTCCCCATCTCGGTGATCGCGCCGAAACCCACTTTATGCGGATTGCGCCCCGTAAGCAGGGCCGCGCGCGTTGGCGCGCATAGCGCGGTGGTATTGAAGCTGTTGTAACGCTCGCCCCGCGCCGCCAGCGCATCGAACGTCGGCGTCGGCACCGGACCACCGAATGTGCTCGATGCGCCGAAGCCGACATCGTCGGTCATGACCAGCAGGATATTGGGCGCATGCTCCGGCGCCTTGACGCCGAGATCGTAATAGGGCGGCGAAGACGTCTCGATCGTTCGCCCCAGCGTACCTTCGAACGGCTTGGCCGGGCGCGGCAGGACCGTCGAAGGCGTGAAGCGCGTGTGATCGATCGACGCGGGCCCGGCATTCGCCGGTGCCAGCGAGAATGATGACACGGCAGCAAAAAGGGCGCTCCTCACCCACCTCGTCCGGCTCTGAAAAATCATCTAATGCCCCGCTATTACACCCGAATCCGAAAACCAGCCCTCCGCGCGGAAGGCTGGCGGATCGGCGATCAGAAGTTCCGCCGCAGCGTGAGTGACCATTCGCGTGGCGCGGCGGGCTGACCCGTCACGGCGCCGATGGCCGGCCCATAGAACTTGTTCAGGTAATAGAATTTGTCGAAAAGATTGGTGACAGCCAGGGATAGTTCCCAATCGCGATCCGCCGACTTCCAGCTGATCCGGCCGTTGAAGACGGTGTAGCCGGGCGTCAGCACCGCCGGGCTATTGTTGATATTGGTATAGAAGGACGACTGATACGCCATGTCGATGCGGGGCGTCAGCGTGCCTATGTCGCCGATGTTGGCCTCATATTGAATGCCCGCGCCTACCTTCCACTTGGTCACATAAGGCGCGATATCGTCGAGCGTGATGCCCGCGAGGACCGCACCGGTGGCACCGATCCGCTTCAGCTTGAAATCGAGATAGCTGGCATTGACGTCGAGCGTGAGCCCCTCGACCGGACGCGCATTCATCTCAAGCTCGATGCCCTTGAACCGGCCGTCGCCGGCATTGATCGGGGTGCCATTCGCAGCGCTGATCACTACGCCGTCAACGACAGTTGGCGCATTGTTGCTGAAGATCATGTCGTTGTAATTGTTGATGAACGCCGACAGATTGAACGTCAGACGACGATCGAACAGATTGCTCTTCATCCCGATCTCATAGGCTTCCAATGTCTCGGGATTGAAGGGGACGGCCTGTTCGATCACGAAGGGGCGCGGATTGACGCCGCCGCCGCGATAGCCGGTCGAGAATTGCCCGTAGAACATCAGCGAGCGCGTCGCCCGGTAGCTCAAGTTCGCGCGATAATCCCAATGATCGCCCTTATAGGTCGAGGTCAGCCCATCAATTGCCGCCGCGGACGTATAGGTGGGAGTTCCCGGAACGAAGATGTTCCCGCGATGGAAAGAATAGCTCTTTTTATCGTTAGTGTAGCGAATGCCGCCTGTTAGATCGATTTTGTCGTTGATGTGGATTACAGCATGCGCGAAGGCGGATTTGCTGATAGTCGGGATATAGTCGTCGACGCTGTTGACGGTTTCGCGTGCCAGACCCGGATAGATGAAATTATTCCCGGTCGTGTATCCTTTTCCATCAAAATAATATCCACCGACCGTGTAGTCCAGGACATTGCCCACCTCGCCGTTGACGCGGATCTCCTGGGTGAATTGCTTGTACTTCATGCCGAACACACCGGTGCTCAACCCGAAAGGAGACACGTCATTGTCGGTCGTGTAGCGGCCGTTCGTATATTGATAGGCTGTGATCGACTTGATCGCGATCGTGTCGCTCAATTTGACGTCGATCGTCCCGTTGACATCCCACGCCCTGATACGATTGTTCGTCGGGAAGGTCATTGCCGGGTGTGATCCGGCCCCGGGCTTTCCGTTGTAGATCGCCGGATCGGTGAACGCCGGCACCGTATAGGTCGAATAATTGCTGTAGCAGGTCGGGCAGGTCACGAAGATATTGGGATCAGTGACGCCGGGCATCGAGCCTGCGGCCGAGTTGAGAAGCAGCAGCTTGGTCGCGCTGGGCTCGCTGTTATCGACCAGATGGTCGGCAGAGAGGTTGACTTCGACGGCATCGTTCGCAATCCAGCGCGCGGCGATGCGGCCGGCGGTATAATCCTGGCCGCCTTCGGAGCCGATCTTGCAATTGCCCGCGCTGGCGCCTGCGGTGGGAGCAACGGGATTGCCCGGATTTTTGCAATTATAATCGTAGCGCGTCAGATAGCCGTCGCGATGACGCGTTACGCCCGAGACGCGGACGAACAGCGTATCCGGAACGATGGTGAAGTCGGCCGCGCCCTTGAGATCTATGCGCTTGTACGATCCCGTCGTCGCCTCGAGATAGCCACCTTCGCGCTCACCTGGCTTGACCGAATAGAGCTTGACTGCGCCGCCGATCGAGTTCTTGCCCGCGAGCGTGCCCTGCGGACCGCGAAGGATTTCGACCCGATCGAGGTCGAGGAGATCGAGCAGCGATCCGAAAGTGATGCCGCGATACACATCATCGACATAGATGCCGACACCCGGGTCGGTTGCGAAACTCGAATCCGTCTGACCCACGCCACGGATGAAGAGCGTTGCCGCCGGTCCGTAAACCGATCCTGATGGCTTCATAACCACATTTGGTGCCGAATTGGTGATATCGGTGATGCGGGTCAGCCCCTTCTGCGCGATTGTGGCGGAATCGACCGCCGTGATCGCCAACGGTGTGTCCTGGAGACGCTGACCGCGAAACTGTGCGGTGACGACGATATCATTAAGACCAGCCTCGTCGACCGCCACCGGCTGATCGGCAGCAGGCGGCTGCGCCTGAGCCGCGCCCGGAACCGCAAACGCGAAAGTCGCCGCGCCTGACAAAAGCAATGTCTTGAACATGGATGTTCCTCCCATTTTACTTGGTTTGTTGTTCGAAATGGCGACGCGGCGTGCGCCTGATCTATTTCGACAAATGGATATCGACAGATGAAAGAACCGCGTCGGTGAGCGGGCCAGTCGGCGCATCCGGGAGCAGCTTGCCCAGACCGTCACGGCCGATATAGGCGTCGTGCACTGCGCCGTAGACCTTGGCCACAGGCTGCGCGTCCACCTGCTTGCCATCGACACTGAGCGTGAGCATCGCCGCCTGGGGACCTGCCGCCGGATCGGGCACAAAACGGACGGCGACGTCATGCCGGCCGGGGGCCAGCGGCGTTTGGCCCGTCAAACGGATACGCTCTTCCGGCCGCCCTGTCGGGTTATAGAGCACGGTCGGGAAACCGTTGTTCAGCGAAAGACCGAAACCACTGCTGAAATCGCCGATCACGACGAGCGGACCGCGGGCCTCGCTGCTGCCGATATTGACGTGCGCTGTCGCCGACCAGCCCGGCACTATGCGAGGGAAGGAATTTTCCGGATAGCGCGTGTCGCCGGGATAATAAGTGAATTTGGTCCGTCCGGCGAGAAGGTTGGGGCGATTGGACGCCGGATAGCGCGCCATCAGACTCTCACCCAGCGGATAGACGTGATATTTTTCGGCCGCGACGTCGAATTTCTTCTTCAGTTCGGCTAGCTTTTGCGGATATTTATTCGCGATATCCAAGCCTTGCGAATAATCGACATTGAGGTTGTAGAGCTCCCACTTGAACTTGTAGGGATCGACCGGCGGGTGCGCGCGATCCCACGGCGCTATGCCCGGCGTCGTGGAGGCGATCCAGCCATTGCTGTAATAAGCACGGTTGCCCAGCATCTCGAAATATTGCTCGGTATGCTGCGTAGGCGCGTCGGGTTGATTGAACGTGTAGACCATGCTCGTCCCATCGATGGGCTGCTGGCGCACGCCATCGACGGCTTCTGGCGGTTTGATGCCCGCCGCTTCGTAGATCGTCGGCGCGATATCGATGACATGGCTGAACTGCGTCCGCAGGCCCGGCGCTTTGATGCGGGCAGGCCAGCTTATCGCCAGCGCATCGCGCAAGCCGCCCAGATGCGAGGCAACCTCCTTGCCCCATTGGAAAGGCGTGTTCGTGGCCCAGGCCCATGGCGCCGGATAATTGCCGAAGGAGAACGGGCCGCCATGGCTGTCGATCCCACGCGCCAACTCGTCATGGCTCGGCTCGATGCCTTGCAAGCTGGCCATCTCATTATTGGCGCCGCGGATGCTCTCGTCGCTAGCGCCATTGTCGCCCTGGATGAAGATGATGAGCGTGTTGTCGAACTGGCCGCTCTTCTTCAGCCAGTCGATCAAGCGCCCGATCTGGTAATCGCTTTGCGCGAGCTGGGCGGCGGCCACCTCCATCATGCGCGAAGAGACGCGTTGCTGATCGAGGGTCAGGCTGGTCCAGGCGGGCATTCCGGCCGGCCTTGGAGTCAGCACGGCATTTTGCGGGATGATGCCAAGCTTCTTCTGACGCGCGAACGTCTCCTCGCGCAGCTTGTCCCAACCTTGATCGAACTTGCCCTTGAAGCGCGCAATCCAGTCGGCTGAAACCTGATGCGGCGAGTGAAGCGTTCCCGGCGCCCAATAAGCGAAAAAGGGGCGATCGGGCCGCACCGTATGATGAATCTGCATCCAGTGCAGCAGATGATCGGCCAGATCGCGATCGAGATTATAGCCCGGATCGTTAGCCGGCGGATCAATGGGCGTGCGGTTTTCAACCAGCTCGGGCGAGAACTGGTCGGACATGGCGGCGTTGAAGCCGTAGAAATAGTCGAAGCCCATGGCGTTGGGCCAGTGATTGAACGGACCCGTCGGGCCGGTTTCCCATGTCGGCGTATTGTGATTCTTGCCCACCCAGGCGGTGTCGTAGCCGTTCATTTGCAGGACACGCCCGATCGTCGCCGCGCTATCGGGAATGACGGAGGTGTAGCCCTGTTGGTCGGTCGCAAGATTGCTGATCGCGCCCGATTCCACCGCATGATGATTTCGCCCGGTGAGCAGCGCCGCGCGCGTGGGCGAACACATCGCGGTAGTATGGAACGCGTTGTAGCGGAGCCCTTCTCGCGCGAGCCCGTCGAATGTCGGAGTCGGGATGGCGCCGCCGAACGATGTCGATGCGGAGAAGCCAACATCATCGGTCATGATCAACAGCACGTTCGGCGCATTCGCCGGTGCCTGCGGCTGTTCGGGATAATAGCGCCAATGGTGTGAAGAATTGGACGTTGTCGCACCGACAGGAAAAAGCGACCCGACCGCGAACAGGGTGACGGCTGTAGTTGCCATCATCTTTTTAAGCACGCTCTGCGGCCGCCTCAAGTTCATCCCGTTCTCCATCATTTGAGCAAAGCGCCCCCCTGCCTGGTAGGCAGATGCCGCAGGCGTACGGATTATTGAATCTGTTCGATCAACCGGCGCCCGGTTTGCGACCCAAATCGATTATCGAGGCGCGCGCGCCATGACCTGACTCCCCTCGGTGACAGCTCGCCTGAGCCGCGAAGACGATCTGCGCGCAGGTAGCTTGCATAGCAACGGACTGGGGGCTTATATGCGGAATAACAGATATGTTATATGTTTGAGGGCAAGATGCCGACCTTCCGGCAGTTGGAGATTTTCGTCGAGGCTGCCCAAGATTGTAATTTCCGTAAAACCGCGGATCGGCTTGGCATCAGCCAGCCAGCGATAAGCAACCATCTCCAGCGGCTTGAAGGCGAGCTTGGCTATCCGCTTTTCATCCGGCGCCGCGGCAGCACCCCGAAGCTTACCCCCGCAGGCACCGCGATGCTCTATGAAGCGCGGTCCACGCTCAAATCGGCCAAGGCATTCCTGCTTGGTATGGACGCCCCCGCGAAACAGCCGGTAATCCACTTCAAGGCCTGTATCCGGCATTTCATGCTCGAACGGACCGTCCTTTCCCGTTTGCCGGCATTCCTGGATCGATATCCGGAAATCGGCCTTGAATTCGACGTTGAGGATTCGACGGAGAAAATCCTTTCGAAACTGCAATCCGGCGCGTGCCAGATGGCGATATTCCGCGGGCGTTTGCCGGAATTACCCGAGATCTTCCGCGTGGAATCGCTGGCGAAGACGCCCTGTTTCATCTTCGCCAGCCCTCAATTGCGCGATGAAATGCGCCGCAAAAATCTTGCGCCCCACGAAATCCCTTTCGTGTTGTTCAGTTCGGACTCCGAAATTTTGCCATCCTTGCTGGACCCTTTGAAGAGCAGTGGCTTCGAACCTCGCACCATCATCGCCCGGTCACAATTTCCGGAGATCATCACCGATTGGGTTTTAAAGGGGCGTGGCGCCAGCCCTCTTTTGCTCAGCCAGATGCGCGCGCATGTCGAGACAGGCAAGGTCGTGACGATAGGCCCCTCGCTGGGCGAATTTCACACGATGATCGTTTCGCGAGCGGACATTGCCGGCGAAGAAGCCAATGCAGTGTTCGACTTTTTCAGAAGCATTGTTGACTGACTGGCAACCTTATATTCGTGGGATCGAGGAAATACCACATTATGGGCCACTCCCATCGGTTTCGATCGCCGGCTGCGGATCATTAGGGTAGTAGGACAATACCCGCATCATACTGGACATGTACCGCCGTCTTTCGCCACCAGGAAGATAGACGCCGTCGAGCCGCACCCAGAACGTAATCCGGCCCTTTATCGGCTGGCCAAGGACATTGACGTGCTCCCCTTTTCTCCTCCACTCATAAGTAGAGTCCGGGGTTGCCAGGATGCCCTGGCGGGTGGTGTTGCGCAACCAGCCTGGCAGCATCGGCGGGCGTCAGCCCGCCTATCCCGCTATGCG
>Ga0180221_1001299_pt1 | contig 17257 bp, 13 predicted proteins | sample eDN5th37CKraftMG_FD_151339 | JGI IMG/M metagenome (GOLD analysis project Ga0180221, IMG submission 151339) | Enriched Miracle-Growth compost microbial communities from Emeryville, California, USA - eDNA 5th pass 37_C Kraft MG (version 2) (version 2) ...
CGCCCCCGCCATCGCCAGCCGCGCGGCCGCCTGGAGCAGCAGGGTGGACTTGCCGATCCCCGGATCGCCGCCGATCAGCGTCGCCGATCCGGTGACGAGCCCGCCGCCCAGCGCCCGGTCGAACTCGGCGATCCCCGTCGCGCGACGCGGCGGCAGCGCGACCTCGGTATCCAGCCCCACCAGCTCGACCGGCCGCCCGCCCGAGCGCAGGTCGTGCCGCGCCGAAAACACCGTGACGTTCGACGCCTCCTCGACCAGCGTGTTCCACTCTTCGCAATCGACGCACTGTCCCTGCCATTTCGACGCGACGCCTCCGCAGGCCTGGCAGACATAGCGTTTCTGGGGCTTGGCCACGCGGACTCCGTTGCGCCGGTCGGAACAAATATGGAACATACCGATAATCCGCGCCGATGCAAGCCCGGCCGCGGCCCGAGGTTGAGTCTCCCGCCGCGCCCGCTATGACGCGCGGGCACGCCAAGGAGACATCATGCCCACGCTCGTCCTGATCCGCCACGGCCAGTCGGCCTGGAACCTCGAAAACCGTTTCACCGGCTGGTGGGACGTGAACCTCACCGACAAGGGGATCGAGGAGGCGAAGGCCGCGGGCGAGCTTATGGCTGCCAGGGGGCTGGATTTCGACCTGTGCTTCACCAGCTACCAGACGCGCGCGATCAAGACGCTGAACATCGCGCTGGAGGCGATGGGGCGGCTGTGGCTGCCGGTCGAGAAGAACTGGCGGCTCAACGAGCGGCATTATGGCGGCCTCACCGGCCTCGACAAGGCCGAGACGGCGGCGAAGCACGGCGACGAGCAGGTGAAGATCTGGCGCCGCTCGTTCGACGTGCCCCCGCCCCCGCTGGCGCCGGGCGGGGCGTTCGACCTTGCCGCCGATCGCCGCTATGCCGGCATCGACATTCCCGCGACCGAAAGCCTGAAGGACACGATCGCGCGCGTCCTGCCTTACTGGGAGCAGGCGATCGCGCCCCGGCTGCGGGAGAACAAGCGCGTGCTGATCTCCGCCCACGGCAATTCGCTGCGCGCGCTGGTCAAGCATCTCTCCAACATCCCCGACGCGGAGATCACCGGCCTGGAGATCCCGACGGGCCAGCCGATCGTCTATGAGCTTGCCGACGATCTGCGCGCCACCGATCGCTATTATCTGGCGGAACGGGGCTGAAACGGGGCTGACAGGCGGATCGCGACGCCTTAGGAAGCCGATTTTGGCGAAGGGGCAGGATATGGCCGCGGCCCGGCCGATCATCGGGATCATCATGGGCAGTCGCTCCGACTGGGAGACGATGCGCCACGCGGCCGAGACGCTCGACGCGCTCGACGTCGCGCACGAATGCCGTGTCGTCTCCGCGCATCGCACGCCGGACCGGCTCTATGATTATGCGAAGTCGGCCGCCGGGCGCGGGCTCGTCGCGATCATCGCGGGCGCGGGGGGCGCGGCGCATCTGCCCGGCATGACGGCATCGATGACGCGGCTTCCCGTGCTGGGCGTGCCGGTCGAATCCAGGGCGCTTTCGGGGCTCGATTCGCTGCTCTCGATCGTTCAGATGCCCGCCGGCGTGCCGGTGGGCACGCTCGCCATCGGGCGCGCGGGGGCGGTCAACGCGGCGCTTCTCGCCGCTGCGATCGCCGCGACCGCCGATCCGGCGCTCGGCGAGCGGATCGACGCATGGCGCGCCCGGCAGACCGCAGAGGTAGGCGAGACGCCCGAGTGATCTTCCCCCCCGGCTCCACCATCGGCATCATCGGCGGCGGCCAGCTCGGGCGGATGCTCGCGATCGCGGCGGCGCAGCTCGGCTATCGCTGCCGCATCTACGCGCCCGAGGCGAGCGGCCCGGCAGCCGACGTCGCGGCGGGCTGGACGCAGGGCGGCTATGACGACGCGGAGGCGCTGGGGCGCTTCGCCGCGTCGGTCGACGTCGTCACCTACGAGTTCGAGAATATCGATCCGCGCGCGATCGCCCGCATCGCCGGCACGGTGCCGGTGCGGCCTGGGGCGCTGTCGCTCGAAATCTCGCGCGCCCGGCCCGAGGAGAAGGCGTTCGTCACCGCGCTCGGCGGCCGCACGGCGCCCTATCGGGTGGTGGAGAGCCTCGACGATCTGCACGCCGCCGTCGCCGCGATCGGCACGCCCGCGATCCTCAAGACATGCTCGCTGGGCTATGACGGCAAGGGCCAGGCGCGGGTGGACGATCCCGCCGATGCCGCCTCCGCCTGGGCCGCGCTGGGCGGCGCGAGCGCGATCCTGGAGCGGCGGATAGATTTCCTCGCCGAATTCTCGGTGCTTCTCTGCCGGAGCGCGGACGGGGCGATGCTGGTCTGGGACACGCCCGAAAACGTTCACGTCGACGGCATCCTCGCCCGCTCGACCGTGCCCGCCCGGCCGGCGATCGTCGCGCAGGCGCCCGCCGCGATCGCGCTCGCCCGCGCGGTGGCGGAGAAGCTCGGCCATGTCGGCGTGCTGACGCTGGAATTCTTCGCGACGCCCGACGGGCCGCTGTTCAACGAGATGGCGCCGCGCGTCCATAATTCGGGGCACTGGACGATCGAGGGCGCCGTCACCTCCCAGTTCGAGAATCACATCCGTGCCGTCTGCGGCCTGCCGCCGGGCAGCACGGCGCGCGCCGCGGCCCGTGTCGTGATGGACAATCTGATCGGCGCGCAGGCGAACGACTGGCACGCGATCCTCGCCGATCCCACCGCCCATCTGCATCTCTACGGCAAGTCCGAGGCGCGCGCCGGGCGCAAGATGGGCCATGTCACCCGGCTGGAATTCGATCCCGCCGGCTGAAGCCGGAGCGCGCGGGGGCCGAAAGCCTCTCAGCCCCTGCGCACGCCGCGCATCGGCGCGACGCCGAAGGCGCCGAGGACCACCTCCCCGGTCAGCACGTCGCCATTCACCGTCGCGCTGGCGTTGAGCGTCATCGGCATCGGGCTGGTCAGTTCCATCTTCCAGGTCAGCCGGTCGCCGTCCACCCGCCCGTCGATCACGTCGAGCGAGCCCAGCGGGCTTGCATTGGTGCCCGTGAAGGCGCCGCCGTCACTACGGACGCTCAGCACCGATGCCTGCTCGCCCATCGGGGTCTGCGTCACGCAATCCCATTCACCGTCGACATTCGCCATCATCTCATCCTTGCTGGGCCACGGGCGCCATCACGTCGCCGGCTTCATCTCCTCCACCGGCAGATGCAGCGCATCGAGCTGGGGGCGCACCTTCGCCGCATCGCCGACGATCACCCAGATCAGCCGGTCCGGATCGATCGCGGCGCGCGCGGCGCGATCCATATCGGCGGCGGTGAGCGCGCGATAGCGGCTGGGCAGGCGGGTGTAATAATCGTCGGGGCGCCGCAGATTGTCGATCGTCATGAGCGCGGAGAGCAGGTCGGCGCTCGTCTCGAACGATCCGGGCAGCGATCGGATATTGTTCGCGATCGTGCGCTCGCGCTCCTCCGGGGTCACGCCCTTCGTCGTCAGGAACGCCTTGAGGTCGGCGATCGCCGCCTCGACCGAGGGGCCCGTCCTGTCGGTCTGCACCGGGGCGATGACGTAGAAGGGCATCCGCTCGCGCACCAGGGCGGTGGCGCTGAACGCGCCATAGGCCCAGCCCTTGCTCTCGCGCAGGTCCATGTTGAGGCGCGAGAGGAAGCTGCCGCCGATCACGTCGTTCGCCACCGTCAGCGCGAGCGGATCGTCGACGCCGCGCATCGGCAGCACCTCGCCCGCCATGATGTAGGATTGCGGGCTTTGCGGCCGGTCGATCAGCACGATCCGCGCCTTCTGGCCGGCGGCGGGGGCGGCGAATATCTTGTCGCCCTTCGCCACGGCGGGCTTCGCCCAACGGCCGAAACGCGCCTCCAGCAGCGGCATCAGCTCCGCCATGGTGATGTCGCCGGTGACGAATATCTTCGCATTGTCGGGCCGCAGCCATGTCTCGTGGAAGCGCGCGAGATCGTCGCGCGTCACCGCCTTCACCCCCTCCTCGGTGCCGTTGCCGGACATCGGCACGCCATAGGGATAGGCCGCGCCGTAGATCAGCGCCGGCAGGTTGCGCCGCGCGATCCCGCGCGGGGCGGTGTTCTCCGCCGCGATCCCCGCCAGCAACTGCGCGCGCAGCCGTTCGATGTCGGCGGGCGCGAAGGCGGGATTGCGCACGATATCGCTCATCAGGTCGAGCGAGGGGGCGAGATTGGGCTTGAGCGCGAACATGGTGACGCTGGTGCGGTCCATGGTCGAGCCGGCGGCGATGGTCGCGCCCAGCCGGTCCTGCTCCTCGGCGATCTGGAGCGCGCTGCGCGTCCGCGTCGCCTCGTCGAGCAGCGAGAGCATCAGCGCCTGCGTGCCGGGCTTGTCCTTGCGATCGGCGGCGTTGCCGGCATCGAAGGCGATGGCGACGCGCACCGTCGGCACCGTCGTGCGGCGCGCCAGCACCACGGGGATGCCGTTGGACAGCGCCGCCCGCTCAACGGCGGGGAAGGTCAGATCCTCGATCGGCTTGACCGGCGGCAGGTGCGAGCGGTCCGCCCCCTGCCCCGCCGGCGTCGCGACGGCAGCCCCGGACGCGGCGGCAAGGCTGATCGCGGGCGCGGCGGCCCCGCCCTCGCGCACCGGATCGCGGTAATAATTGGGCCGGAACGATCCGCCCGCCGCCGCCATGTCGCTCGCCGCGCGCTGCCCCGGCTCGACCGTCAGCCGGTAGGCCGGGCGCGACAGCCATTTGCGGGCCGCCGCCAGCACATCGGCCGGGGTCGCCGCCGCATAGGCCGCAAGATCCTTCTTATATTTCGCCGGATCGTTCGAATAGACCGCGCCCTCGGCCAGCGTCACCGCCTTGCCGTTGAAGCCGCCGACCGATTCGAGGCCGGCGATCTGGGCCGCCACCTGCCGGGTCGCGGCGCGCTTCACCTCGTCGGCGGTCGGCCCGTTCTTCAGGAAATCGGCGACGAGCGCGTCCAGCCTGGCCGCCACCTGCTTCGGATCGACACCCGGCCTCACGTCCACCCGCAGCTCGGCGAGCGAGATATTCTCGAACACCTGGAGTTCCGCCGCCGCGCTCACCGCCAGCTTGTCCTGACGGACGAGGATTGTGTCGAAGCGCGAGGAGGCAAGGCCGCCCAATATGTTGAGCGCGATGTCGAGCGGCACGACGTCCCTGTCGTTGATGCCGGGCGCCGTCCAGTCGCGATAGATCCGGGTGGTCGCCACCTGATCGTGCATCACCTGATCGACCGGCGCCGGCAGCGTCGGCACGGTGACGTCGGGGCGCGCCGTGTCCGGCCCGCGCGGGATGTCGCCGAACCAGTGCGTCACCTCCTTCCTCGCGGTCGCGAGGTCGATGTCGCCGGCCAGCACCAGCACGGCGTTGTTCGGCCCGTAATGCGCCTTGAACCAGTTCTTCACATCGGCGAGGCTGGCCTGGTCGAGGTCCGCCATCGATCCGATGGTCGCGTGATGATAGGGGTGCCCCTCGGGAAACAGCGCCGCGAGCTGGGCATAGCTGACGAGGCCGTAGGGCTCGTTGTCGTTCTGCCGCTTCTCGTTCTGCACGACCGCGCGCTGGCTGTTCAGCTTCGTCTGGTCGATCGCGCCGAGCAGATGGCCCATGCGATCCGATTCCAGGAACAGGGCGAGGTCGAGCGCGCCGGTCGGCACCGTCTCGAAATAATTGGTCCGGTCGAACCATGTCGTGCCGTTGACGTCGGTGGCGCCGACCGATTCGAGCGGCTTGAAGAAATCGGTGTTCGAATGCTCCGATCCGTTGAACATCAGATGCTCGAACAGGTGGGCGAAGCCGGTCTTGCCCGCGGGCTCGTTCTTCGATCCGATATGATACCAGACCGACAGGGCGACGATCGGCGCCTTGTGATCCTCATGCACGATCACGCGCAGCCCGTTGGGCAGGGTGAACTCGCTATACGGAATGTCCACAGCTTTCACGAGCGCGGCCAGCGGCGCAGGCTGCGCGGCGGCGGCTGGCGGAGCGGCCTGAACGGGCATCGCGATCAGCGCCGCGAAGGCGGCGAGCGGGCCAAGGATCGGACGGAACATGCGGGAATCTTCCGAACAAGGGGGGCCGGACGGCCGATGGCGCCCACCTTAGCCGTCACGACCGCCGGCGCAACATCCCTGCTCGCATCCGCGTTATAAGGGGCGCCCCGCCGTCCCCGCCGGGCGGTGGCGGGAGGGAGCGGATAATGTTTCGGCCATATCTTGTGTTGCATAAGAGCCACACCATATCCCGACCCGATATTGGGGAGCGAACCGCATGAACCTCGAAAAATTCACCGATCGCGCCAAGGGCTTCCTCCAGTCGGCGCAAACCGTCGCGATCCGCATGAACCACCAGCGGATCGGGCCCGAGCATCTGCTCAAGGCCCTGCTGGAGGACGATCAGGGCATGGCCGCCGGGCTGATCCAGGCCGCGGGCGGATCGCCGCAGGCCGCGACGCGCGATATCGACGCCGCGCTCGCCAAAGTGCCGGCCGTCACCGGCGGCGGCGCGCAACAGCCGCCCGGGCTCGACAACGACGCGGTGCGCGTGCTCGACCAGGCCGAGCAGATCGCCCAGAAGGCGGGCGACAGTTATGTCACGGTCGAGCGCCTGCTGCTCGCCCTCACGCTCGCGACCGGGACGGCGGCGGGCAAGGCGCTGGCCAATGCCGGCGTGAAGGCGGAGGCGCTGAACGCCGCGATCAACGAGCTGCGCAAGGGCAAGACGGCAGACACCGCGTCGGCCGAGGACCGCTATGACGCGCTCAGGAAATTCGCGCGCGACCTGACCGAGATCGCGAGGGAGGGCAAGCTCGATCCCGTGATCGGCCGCGACGAGGAGATCCGCCGCACCATCCAGATCCTCGCCCGGCGCACCAAGAACAATCCCGTGCTGATCGGCGAGCCCGGCGTCGGCAAGACCGCGATCGCCGAAGGGCTGGCGCTGCGCATCGCCAATGGCGACGTGCCCGACACGCTGAAGGACCGGCAGTTGATGGCGCTCGACATGGGCAGCCTCATCGCGGGCGCCAAATATCGCGGCGAGTTCGAGGAGCGGCTGAAGGGCGTGCTCGACGAGGTGAAGGGCGCCGAGGGGCAGATCATCCTCTTCATCGACGAGATGCACACGCTGATCGGCGCCGGCAAGTCGGAAGGCGCGATGGACGCCTCCAACCTGCTCAAGCCCGCCCTGGCGCGGGGCGAATTGCATTGCATCGGCGCCACCACGCTCGACGAATATCGCAAATATGTCGAGAAGGACCCCGCGCTCCAGCGGCGCTTCCAGCCCGTGTTCGTCGGCGAGCCGACGGTGGAGGACACCATCTCCATCCTGCGCGGGCTGAAGGAGAAATATGAGCTGCATCACGGCGTGCGGATCACCGACGGCGCGATCGTCTCGGCGGCGACGCTGTCGAACCGCTACATCACCGACCGCTTCCTGCCCGACAAGGCGATCGACCTGATGGACGAGGCCGCCTCGCGCCTGCGCATGGAGGTCGAATCCAAGCCCGAGGAGATCGAGACGCTCGACCGGCGCATCATCCAGCTCAAGATCGAGCGCGAGGCGCTGAAGAAGGAGACCGACTTCGCCTCCAGGGACCGGCTCGCCAATCTGGAGCACGACCTGGCCGAGCTGGAGCAGCAATCGGCCGAGCTGACCCAGCGCTGGCAAGGCGAGAAGGAGAAGATCCAGGCCGAGGCGAAGATCAAGGAACAGCTCGACACCGCGCGCATCGAGCTGGAGCAGGCGCAGCGGCGCGGCGACCTCGGGCGCGCGGGCGAACTGTCCTACGGCGTGATCCCCGGCCTGGAGAAGCAGCTTACCGAGGCGCAGAACGTCTCCGCCCACGCGATGCTGCGCGAGGAAGTGACGAGCGAGGACATCGCCTCGGTCGTCAGCCGCTGGACGGGCATTCCGGTCGACCGGATGCTGGAGGGCGAGCGCGAGAAGCTGCTCCACATGGAAGAGGCGCTGGGCAAGCGCGTGATCGGGCAGAGCGACGCGGTCGAGGCCGTGTCGCGCGCCGTCCGCCGCGCGCGCGCGGGGTTGCAGGACCCCAACCGGCCGCTCGGCTCCTTCCTGTTCCTGGGGCCCACGGGCGTCGGCAAGACCGAGCTGACCAAGGCGCTGGCCGGCTTCCTGTTCGACGACGATGCCGCGATGGTGCGGATCGACATGAGCGAATTCATGGAGAAGCATTCCGTCGCCCGCCTGATCGGCGCGCCGCCGGGCTATGTCGGCTATGAGGAAGGCGGCGTGCTGACCGAGGCGGTGCGGCGCCGGCCCTATCAGGTCGTGCTGTTCGACGAGGTGGAGAAGGCGCACCATGACGTGTTCAACGTCCTCCTCCAGGTGCTCGACGACGGGCGGCTGACCGATGGGCAGGGCCGCACGGTCGATTTCTCGAACACGCTGATCATCCTGACGTCGAACCTCGGCAGCCAGTTCCTGTCGAACCTGCCCGACGGCCAGCCGGTGGAGAGCGTCGAGCCGCAGGTGATGGAGGTGGTGCGCGCCCATTTCCGGCCGGAATTCCTCAACCGGCTGGACGAGATCATCCTCTTCCACCGCCTGGGGCAGGAGCATATGGGCCCGATCGTCGACATCCAGGTCGCGCGCGTCCAGCGGCTGCTCAAGGATCGCAAGATCGTCCTGTCGCTGACCGACGCCGCGCGCGCCTGGCTCGGCCGGGTGGGCTACGATCCCGTCTACGGCGCCCGCCCGCTGAAACGCGCGGTGCAGAAATATCTGCAAGACCCCCTCGCCGACGCCATCCTGCGCGGCAACATCCCCGACGGATCGGTGGTGACGGTGGACGAGGGAGAGGGCGGGCTGACGCTGAAGGTGGGGTAAACCAACAAGAAGGGCAGCGATCCGATGGATCGCTGCCCCGACATTTTAACAGAATTGACGGATTACATGTCCACCGTGAACCCGATGAACAAGTAACGGCCGGCCGCGTCATAAGTGCCCGGATAGGTATTGCCGTTGCCGAACGAACCGATCGGCGAGGCATCCTGGCTGAGGATCGGCGGCTGCTTGTCGAAGAGGTTGTTCACACCAATCCGGAAGTTATAGCGGTCCCCGACACGAGCCGTGAGGGTAAGATCGATATAGCTCTCCGCCTTGATGCGGCGATCCAGATAGAAATAATCTCCGGCGAGCGAAGGATTGCTGCTCGTCGAGTCGAGCCTGACCGGCGAGAAATAGCGCCACCGGGTCGACAGACCGAAGCCCCAAGGCGTGTTCCAGGTCACACGCGCATTATGCCGCCACTTGGACTGAGGCGAGCCGCAGATCGCGCCATAATAGCCGACGCAATCGAAATCCGCGCCGGCCTTAACCTGACGGAACTCGTCGGTGTACGTCCCGGCCATGCTGAACCCGAACGAGCCCATGCTGCTGGTGCGATAATTATACGCAACCGAGACGTCGATACCGCGGGTCTTCAGCGTACCGGTGTTGAGGTTGGTATCCACCACATAGCCGTTGGTGCTCAGCCAGAGCGATCCCGTGGAGTCGCGATGCACGAGCGAGCAGATCGTGGGATCGCCCGTCAGACCGCACTGATTCAGGATGGTGTCGGCCCCGATCTGCGAGATCAGGTTCTTCACCTTGATGCTGAACGCATCCACCGAGGCCGAGAAGCCCGGCAGGAAGCTCGGCCGGACAACCACGCCTGCCGTGAAGGTATCCGCCTTCTCCGGCTTCAACTGCGGATTGCCGCCCAACAGCCCTTGATACTGGGCCGCCGGATTGGCTGTGATCCTGCCATATTCCGACGCGGTAACACCCATGTTCGAGCACTGCGCGAGCGTGAAGCTGGGTGTGGCGCCCGAGCACGGATCGGTCGCGCCGTCGAGCTGAACGGACTGCGGAGAGAACAGCTCGGAAGTATTCGGTGCACGGACGGCACGATTGTAGCCGCCGCGGAAACGAATATCGCTGACCGGAGCCCAGACCAACTCGCCCTTATAGGCGCTGACCGATCCCGCCGTGCTGTAATGTGAGAAGCGATAACCACCATTCAACGTCAGATCACTGAAGAAAGGCCGATCGCTGACAATCGGAACCTGCACTTCCGCGAAAAGCTCCTTGACGTCAAAGCTGCCGTCGATGCCGGTCGTAGGTCCTCCCTGGCCCGTCAGATCGCCGGTCAGGAACTCGTCATCCACGTCGAGGTGCACCGACTCCTTGCGATATTCAGCGCCGACGTTCAGCCCGATACCATCCTGCGCCCAAGGCGACTGCAGGCCATATTCGCTGCCGAGGACAGTGACGGAACCACTAACCACCGTCTCACGGGTTTCGCCGCTCTGAAGGCCGGTCGCCTCGACGTAATTCAGGGCGGCGGGGGTGATCGGCGTGGTGCCGAAGATGTTCAGCGGCACGCAGGTCGGATCCGATCCGTCGACGACGGAACGGCATACCGGCTGCCCGAACGTCGGCGATCCAGCCCGGGTATCGGTGATCACGTCCGTCGCCTTGATCACGCGCGACCTTGAGAGCTCGTTGCGATAGACTTGGCTGTAGACGGTGGAGCCATATTGGCCGTAGACATCGTAGGAAATGCCCTTGCCGACGTCGCCTTTGGCGCCAGCCACGAAGCGATAGGATGTGTGCCGGAAATCCGCCTGGCGCGCGCCACCTTCCACGTCACGCCGGCCGATCGTGACGTTCGCCCTTTGGTAAGGCGTTCCGTCCGGATTGGTGAAGGTCTGGCCCACGAGATTGTTCGCGGCGCAGATCGTCGACACCTCAGCCGCCGAAAGCAGCGGATTGTCGCAATTCAATGTGCTGATGGAACCGCTGCCGGCGAAAAGTCCTGACGGCGCGATCTCAGCGACGGTATGATCGTCCATGAAATTGAATTCAGCATAAGGCTTGAAAGCATCGCTCACGTCATAATGAGCGAAGAAGCCGGCAGTAAAACGGGTATCCGGACGCTGATAATAGTTCAACGGATTGGCGTTATACAGATTCAATGCCCCCTGCGGCCCCAGGGCTCCGCCCGGTCTGACTCCATAGGAATCCCCATTGCCGAGGAAGAAATTCGCCGGGTTTGCATTCGGCGAGCCGCTGCAGACATATTCGTTGCCCTCGTCGGGCACCCCCAAACCGCAGGAGCTGTAATCGCGATCCGCCTGAAGGATGGGGTTGATCTTGCGATAACCGATATAGGTCACGATATGGCCGCGACCGTCCTCGGTACCGACGCCGAGCTTGAGCGTGGCGTCGAACGTACGGCCGTCCGCCACCCCGCCACGCGGCGCCGGATAGCCGGACGCCTGCGAGAGCGACTGAAACCGGCCGCTGCTATTGTCATGGGCGTAAAGTCCCATGTTGGAATCGAGGCTGATCCCGGTGAAATCGGTATCCATCACGAAGTTGACGACACCGGCGACAGCATCGGACCCGTATACCGAAGAAGCGCCGCCGGTCAGCACGTCGACGCGCTTGATCAGCGCCGTCGGAATCATGTTCAGGTCGGCCGCGACATTGCCGGGAACGCTGGAAGAGCTCGGGTCGCCCGGCATCAAACGACGCCCGTTGATCAGCACCAGCGTGCGGGACGGGCCCAGATTGCGGAGATCGGCGTTCGCGGTTCCGTCCGATCCGTTCGAAACAGACGAGGCCTGATTCGAGATGACCTGCGGCAGGTTGTTGATCACGTCCTCGATGCGCGTCGCGCCTTGCATCTGGACTTCGGCGCTGGTGACGACCGTGATCGGGCTTGGCGACGTGAGGTTGGGCGATTGCGGAATGCGTGATCCCGTGACGACGATCGTCGCCGCTTCTTCCGGAGCCGCCGCTTCCGGAGCCGCCGTTGCGGCGCCGGTGGCAGGCGCGGCTTGCTGCGCCATGGCAGCACTGGACGCGACCAGTGCGCCTGCGATTATGGTGGATGCCAGGAGGCGATCCCGCACAAGCTTGCTGTTCATGAATGTCCCCTTGTTATCGCGCCGGCCAAGCTGGCCTTCGCGAGAATGCGTCGCAGGGAAGTAATCGAAAGAGTCCCCATGCGTTGGCTGTCCACCTTTCTACGGGAGGAACAAAAGCCGTCGCAATCGCGCAAACGCCATAGTGCGATGTTCATGCGACGTTGTAGCAAAATGGCCACACCGCCGGGACTTGCCGGGATTCGGTGGTTCGCTTAATCGATGGATAGGGCAGGTGGGAGACTTCGATATGCGCGTCGCTATACTGGTCTGTTCGATGACGACCGCGCTGGCCACGCTTCCCCCGCCGGCACTCGCGGCCGAGACGCCGGGCCGGCCGGCGACGCTGAAACAGGTCACCAATTGCCTCTCGATCCATGAGGATATGGCGCGCCTCGCCTGCTACGATACGAACGTGAAAGCGCTCGACGAGGCGGCCACGCGGCGCGATGTCGTCGTCGTCGACAAAGCGCAGGTGCGCGCCACGCGCAGGACGCTTTTTGGCCTGTCCGTGCCCCCGCTCGCCATCTTCGGCGGCCATGACGGCAAGAACAGGAAGGACGAAGAGGAAGACGAGATCAAGGAGATCACCGCCAAGGCCAAGTCAGCGCAGCCGGATGCTTATGGCAATTGGATCATCGTGCTCGACGATGGCGCACGCTGGCACCAGACAGATAATCAAATGATCGTCAAGGAGCCCCACGCGGGCTCGAACATCGTCATCAAGCGCGGCGCGCTCGGCAGCTTCGTGCTGAAGGTCGACGGCCAGCCCGGGGTGAAGGCGCGCCGGGAGAATTGAGGCGGCGCGCCCCGCGGCCGGTCAATCGGCCGTCTTGCGGGTACCCCCGGAAATCGCCGCCGTCCCCGCCTGCCCCGGCATCGGCCCGGCGAGCAGCATCGGATCGACGCGCTGGTCCTCCCATTTGAGGGCCCAGTGGAGATGCGGGCCGGTGGCGCGGCCGGTCATCCCGATCTCGCCGACGCGCTGGCCACGATAGACGCGGTCGCCCGCCTTCACGTCGATCCGCGACAGATGGAGGAAGGAGCTGTTCAGTCCCATGCCGTGATCGATCATCAGCAGGTTGCCCTCCAGGCTGAAGGGCGCCGAGGCCGCCAGCACCACCACCCCGTCCGCGGGCGCCACCACCGGCGTGCCCGCGGGACGCGCCACGTCGACGCCGGAATGGAAGGCGCCCGGCTGGCCGGCATAGATGCGCTGCGATCCGAACAGGCCGCTGATCCGCCCCGTCACCGGCCAGAGGAAGCGCTGCTGCCAGCCGTCGGTCTGCGAGCGGACCGCGCGCGCGGCGTCGATCTGCGCCAGCTCGGCGGAGCGGCGCTTCAGGAATTCGGGCGTGGGCGTCGTGCCGCGCGCCAGCGTGGGCAGCGATTCGATCTGCCAATGGCCGGGCGCGATCGTCAGCTCCTGCCGGCGCAGCGCCCCGTCGGCCATCCGCGCCTCCACCGCCGCCTTCGGCCCGAAATCGCGCCCGAAGCCGATCAGGAAGCGCCCGCCGGGCGCGAGCGGCACGGCCTTTCCGTCGAACGTCACCGCCACCGTCCCCGCCGGCGCGGTGCCGATCGCCAGCCCGCCCTGGACGAGCGCGCCCTGGAAGGCGAAATCGGCGCGCTCCGGCTCGGCGGGGCGGACGAGGGTGGGCACCCCGGCGGGCGGCGGCGCCACCGTCGCCTGCGGTATGGCGGCGCAGCCCCCGGCGGCCAGCGCCAGCAGCGGGAGGGGAAAGCGGGCCGCCCTCACCCCTTCGCGTCCGGCGCCAATGCCGCGCGGGCGGCGATCTCGGCGCCGGCATAGGCTTCCTGCCGCGCGACGCTCCAGTAGCGCAGATTGTCGAGCGCGATCGCCTCGCCCGTCACCGCGCAGACGACATGGTCGCCCGGCGTCAGCACGCGGAATCCGTTGGCCATATAATGGAGCCTGGCAACACGCCCGCTCGGCGACATCAGCATATGCGATCGATCCTCGTCCAAAATCTAAAGCAGGCTCGGCTGCTCGGGCTTGCGGGGATCATAGGAAGCGGCGGCCGCCTTCTCAACCCGCGCGTCGACCGTGCCGTCGACGAAATGCAGCGTGAGCGCGCCGGCGGCCCGCGCGGCGGCGGCGCTCGCCACCACCCCGCCCTGCCTGCGCTCGATCCGGGCATAGCCGCGCGCGAGCGGCCGGTCGGGATGGAGATGCGCGGCCAGCCGCCACAGCCGGGCCAGCCGCTCGCGCGCGTCGGCGATCCGCCGCTCGACCAGGGCCGGGCGCAGCCGCGCCGCAACCAGCCGCTCGCGCGCCCGATCGATCCGGCCGCGCAGCAGCGTGGGACGCAACGCGCCCGCCGCATGGGCAAGATCGCCGCGCGCCACCGCGAGCCGGCGCGCCAGCCCGCGCGGCAGGCGCTCGCCCGCGTCGTCGAGCCGCTGCCGCTGGGGCGCCAGCAGCCGTTCGAGCGTGGGCAGGCGCCGCGCGGTGGCGGTCAGCCGCTCGTCCGCGCGCTCATGATAGCGCAGCGCGCAGCGCCCCGCCCGCGCCCCCAGCTCGCGCAGGCCCGCGAGCACCTCGGCACGTACCGGCACCGCGATCTCCGCCGCCGCCGTCGGGGTCGGCGCGCGCATGTCGGCGGCGAAGTCGCAGAGCGTCGTGTCCGTCTCGTGCCCCACGGCCGATATGGTGGGGATCGAGCAGGCGGCGACGGCGCGCACCACCTCCTCCTCGTTGAACGCCCACAGATCCTCGATCGAGCCGCCGCCACGCGCGACGATCACCAGATCGGGGCGCGGCACCGGCCCGCCGGGCGCCAGCGCGTCGAAACCGCGCACGGCGGCGGCGATCCGGGCGGCCGCCCCCTCCCCCTGCACCGCCACCGGCCAGAGCAGCACATGCGTCGGGCAGCGATCCTCCAGCCGGTGGAGGATGTCGCGGATCACGGCGCCTGTGGGCGACGTCACCACCCCGATCACGCGCGGCAGGAAGGGCAGCGGCCGCTTGCGCTCGCGATCGAACAGCCCCTCGGCGGCCAAGGCGCGGCGGCGCTGGTCGAGCAGCGCCATCAGCGCGCCCTGCCCGGCCAGCTCCAGCCGCTCGATCACGATCTGGTATTTGGAGCGGCCCGGATAGGTGGTGAGCCGCCCGGTGGCGATCACCTCCATCCCGTCCTCGGGCCGGAAGGCGGGGGTGGGCGTGCCCTTCCACATCACCCCGTCGATGCAGGCGCGGTCGTCCTTCAGCGTCATGTAGCTGTGGCCCGAGGCGACACGCTTGAACCCCGAAATCTCCCCGCGCACGCGCACATGGCCGAACGCCTCCTCGACGCTGCGCTTCAGCGCGCCAGACAGTTCGGAGACGGAAAGCGCGGGCGCGTTGTCGCCGGGGGCTTCGTCGGCTAACAGCCGCGCAAATTCTGGAGGCGAGCTTATCATGAATATCCTGCTGCTGGGGTCGGGCGGGCGCGAGCATGCGCTGGCATGGAAGCTCGCGCAATCGCCCCGGCTCAGCAAATTATACGCCGCCCCCGGCAATCCGGGAATCGCCCGGCACGCCGAATGCGTCATGCTGGATCATGGCCACGTCGAATCGGTCCTGGCGTTCGCGCGCGACATGAATGTCGGCCTCGTCGTCGTCGGGCCGGAGCAGCCGCTGGTCGACGGCCTCGCCGACATATTGCGCGCCAACGGCGTCCTCGTCTTCGGCCCCGGCGCGGCGGCGGCGCGGCTGGAGGGATCGAAGGGCTTCACCAAGGATCTGTGCCGGCGCGAGAACATCCCCACCGCCGCTTATGTCCGCTGCACCGACGAGGCGGCGGCGCGCGCCGCGCTCGACGGCTTCGGCCTGCCGGTGGTGATCAAGGCGGACGGCCTCGCGGCGGGCAAGGGCGTGGTGATCGCGGCGACGCGCGAGGAGGCGCTGGCCGCGCTCGCCGACATGTTCGGCGGCGGCTTCGGCGGCGCGGGCGCCGAGGTCGTGATCGAGGAGTTCCTGACCGGCGAGGAGGCGAGCCTCTTCGTCCTGACCGACGGCGAGGCGATCGTGTCGCTGGGCTCCGCGCAGGATCACAAGCGCGTCGGCGAGGGCGATACCGGCCCCAACACCGGCGGCATGGGCGCCTACAGCCCCGCGCGCGTCCTCACCCCGGCGCTGGAGCAACAGGCGATCGACGCGATCGTCGCGCCCACCGTGCGCGCCATGGCGGCGGCGGGAACGCCCTATTCGGGCGTGCTCTACGCCGGGCTGATGCTGACGGCGGCGGGGCCGAAGCTGATCGAATATAATGTCCGCTTCGGCGATCCCGAATGCCAGGTGCTGATGACGCGGCTGGAAAGCGACCTGATCGATCTGCTGCTCGCCGTCGCCGAAGAGCGGCTAGGCGAGGCGGAGCCCCCCCGGTCGAGCCCGGACACCGCGCTCACCGTCGTGATGGCGGCGAGGGGCTATCCCGGCACCCCGGTGAAGGGCGGCCGGATCGGCGGCCTCGACGCGGCGGAGGCGACGGGCGCTCATGTCTTCCACGCCGGCACCGCGATGGACGGGGGCGTGCTGGTCTCCAGCGGCGGGCGCGTGCTGAACGTCACCGCGCGCGGGGCGAGCGTCGCGGCGGCGCGGGCGGCGGCCTATCGGGCGGTGGACCTGATCGATTTCCCCGACGGCTTCTGCCGCCGCGACATCGGCTGGCGCGAGGTCGCGCGCGAGGCGGAGGGCGGGTGAGGCGCGAAAGCGACAGCACGCCCGCTTGTGTCTCCCGAAAGCCGCTTCGCGCGTTCCGGTCGGCGCGAAAAGGGGCTATATCACGCGGATGCCGGGTAGTGCCGGTCGCGCATGAGGAGCACAGGGTTTGAATCATATCGTCGTCATCGCCATCGTCGTCGCGCTGATCGCGGCGGCTCTCCTCTTCTTCCTGCTGCGCCGTCCGGCGGCGTCGGCCGCGCCGGCCACGAAGCCGGCTCCTTCCGCGCATCATGACGACGGCGTCGCGGCGGGCGCCGCCACGGCGACCGAGGACGTCTACGGCGCGTTCCTGGGCGTGGCCGCGCATCCCGACCTCGCCGGCCCGGCGGACGACCTGACGCTGCTCAAGGGGCTCGGGCCGAAGGCGGCGGCGCAGCTCAACGCGCTCGGCATCACGCGCTATGCCCACCTCGCCGCGCTGGAGGACAGCAACGTGACGGCGCTCGATGCACGCATGGGCGTGTTCCGCGGCCGTATCGAGCGCGACCGCTGGGTCGAGCAGGCCCGCCATCTCGCCGCCGGCGACAAGGCCGGGTTCGAAGCGAAGTTCGGCAAGCTGGGGGGCTGATCGCCCTCCCCGCCCGCCTCACC
>Ga0180221_1001301_pt1 | contig 17229 bp, 12 predicted proteins | sample eDN5th37CKraftMG_FD_151339 | JGI IMG/M metagenome (GOLD analysis project Ga0180221, IMG submission 151339) | Enriched Miracle-Growth compost microbial communities from Emeryville, California, USA - eDNA 5th pass 37_C Kraft MG (version 2) (version 2) ...
ACCTCTGCGATGCCCAGCACCCGCCGATCACCGAGGACGAAGCGGAAGCGTATCTCGCCCGCGACCTGAACACGGCGCTGGCCGCCACGCTGCGCTACTGCCCGGTGCTGGCCACCGAACCCGAAGGACGTCTGGCGGCCATCGTGGATTTCACATTCAACCTCGGCTGCGGGCGCTTGCAGACCTCGACGCTACGGCGGCGGGTGAACCAGCGGGACTGGACCGCTGCCGCGACGGAGCTGCGGCGCTGGGTGTACGGTGGCGGGCGCGTGTTGCCGGGCCTCGTAGCCCGGCGTGAAGCCGAAGTACCCCTGATCCTGCGATCCACGGCTAGCTGATCGAGCCAAACTAGGCACAAGGAGCATATTCATTATAAAATAGGCTTCACGTGCATTTTCTGGTGACAAGATCGTGGCCTTCGAAAGCGTTGAAGAACTCATCCGGGCGGCGCGCAATGGGCGCAGCCAGAAGGAATTCGCCGACCTGCTAGAGGTCGATCAGTCGATGGTAAGCAAGTACGAACGGGGCAAGGCCAGCCCGCCGATCAGCGTCATCAACCACTGTATGCGTCTGGTGCATGCGGCGGAAGGCGAAACGGCTCCGTCGGCGGAACAGCTCGCCGAACGGGTGCGCGTGACCTTGGCCGACCCGGACCTGGGACAGGTGCGCTCGGCGCTATCCCGCTTGGTGGACGCCTTCGCGTCCGAACATGCGCAGACCCGCACGACGGGCGCTGCGCCGCAATGACATAGGAGGCCGTATGGCGACGCAATCGACCATCGAGTGGACGGAGCAGACCTGGAATCCGACCACCGGCTGCACCAAAGTCTCGCCGGGGTGCAAGCACTGTTACGCTGAAGTGATGGCGCGACGGTTGCACGCGATGGGCGCGCCCGGCTACGAAAACGAGTTCAAGCTCACCGTGCATGAGAACCGGCTGGAGCAGCCGCTGTTGCGCAAGAAGCCGACCACCTACTTCGTGAACAGCATGAGCGACCTGTTCCACGAGGCCGTGCCGGACAAGTTCCTCGACCGCGTGTTCTCGATCATCGAGGCCACGCCGCAGCACACCTACCAAATCCTCACCAAGCGCGCAGAGCGCCTGCCGGAGTATTTCGCACGGCGGGCCTGCCCGCAGAACGTGTGGCTGGGCGTGTCGGTGGAGGACAAGAAGTACGGCGTGCCGCGCATCGACCGCCTGCGCAAGGTGGATGCGCACATCCGCTTCCTCTCGGTCGAGCCGTTACTAGAGGACTTGGGCCGCATCAACCTGCGCGACATCCACTGGGTAATCGTCGGCGGCGAATCAGGTCACAAGGCCCGACCGATGCGCGAGGAGTGGGTGGCGAACGTACAAGTGCAGGCCGAGGCCGCTGGCGCGGCGTTCTTCTTCAAGCAGTGGGGCGGCTGGGGCGCTGACGGCGTCAAGCGCCACAAGAAGGCTAACGGTCGCATCTTCCGTGGCCGCACATGGGACGATTACCCCGAAGCTGTGGCACAACCCTAGAAATTGAACGCGCCTTGGCCCTCGACGTTGGATGCCGTGGCCCAGAACTTGTGCGGCAGTGAATGCTTGGCCGCCATCAGCAACCAGTACAGCGGCTGGTTATTACTGCCCGTGAGCAAGCGCATGTCGGTGGAAGGCCACACGCCAAGGCCTGCGACCTTGTCGCGCCAAAACTGGAAGATCTGCTGCCGGAGTTCCTGCTGGCCCTGAATGATGGACACCTTCTCACGCCATCCGGGCGCGAAGGTGTCGAACGGCGAGTTGTCCGTGGTCGCGTAGGTCACGACGTTGCGCTGCAAGTCCATCTGGCTGATGTGAACCAGCATGTCGATGCGCTTGAGCGCTGACAGGGCGACGATGATGTCGAAGTTCAGCGCCGCCAGATCGAAGGGATCGAGAAACGCGAAATGCAGGCCATAGGCGTTTAGCTGGGCGATGACCTGTTTCACTGCATCGACTGCGGCCCCGTCGATCTCGACCACCGGTGCGCCCAGATTCCGCAGGCGGGTTGCGGCGGCTTGACGCCGCTGGGTATCGAGGTCGCCGATGAACACCTGCGAGAACGGCGCGTTGCCTTCCTGGCTCTTCTTCCACGCAGCGACGACACCGCCGTCAATCCATTCGCCGGAGTCCCGCACCTTGCATCGACCCGGGCCACAGAACAGGTCGATATAGGTCGCGCCCGCCTTGCCGGGGCCAAGATACTTAGCGCGGGTGCTGCGCGAAATGTCGATGTAGCGGCACAGGTAGTCGTGCTTCTCCTTGGCCCAGACGCCCACTTCTTCGGCAGGCAGTCCATCGTCCCCATCGATCAGTTTTCCCATCGCCTACTCCCTGCATTTTTGTACGAAGAAGCCGTTCGAATGCGTTCGCCCTTCCCCTCAGAGCCGGAACAGCTTCTTGATTTCATTCTCCGCCGTTACCGGCATGTCATCCTTTTCGTACTGCCGAACATTGGCCACGATAGTCCGTGCTCGCGTAATTTCGTTGTTCACCCACTGCGAGTACGACGAGCTGGTATTCAGGTTTTCGATGATCGTAAGAAAATAGTCCTTCTGGTTTGAGAGGAACCAGAAGCTCAGGCCGCAGACCCATTTCTCCATTTCAAAGGATTGGAACGGAAACCCGGCGGTTGCATTCCAGTATTTGAACAGCCGAATGGAGGGCTTGATCAGCGATTTATGCTCTTTGTTCTTGGCTTCGAGCGTGGAGTTGAAGTCATTCGGGTTGGTTGTCGTCCAACCGCCGGAGCCATTCGGGATTTGCAGTTCGCCGAGCCATGTCGTCGTTGCAGGCACGAGGTCGAACCTGATGTGGTTCAGTTCGAGCACGATGGTCGGGCTGGACTGCCGGATTTCCGATGAGCTGTAGTACTTCTCGACGAAAGTCTTCAGACGATTCAAGTACGTCTGCGGCGTGGCATTGGTCTCGCTGAATACGATCATGTAATCGATATCCGAGTGCTCATCCATCGAGCGCGGCAAGATCGTGCCCCGCGTTGAGGAGCCGAAGCGGAAGTGCTGCTTGATTACACCGCTGGCGAAATGCAGCCCGATCCGGGTTTGCAGCGTCGAAATCGAGGTTGTGATTGACGACTGCTCAGTCGAAGAAAGCACGGCGTTGCTGGCCGTATCCGTGAGAAAACTCAATACCGACATCCCGTCACTCCTCCCTGTCCACCTTGTGCGTTGATTCGCCTTCCTCGATACCCCTGCGTGCGGCGACGAACGCCCTACGAGGAATGCTTGGACTTTTCTGGTTCAACTCGTTACGCGCGGTCGCCAGAGCCTTCAACTTCTCGGGCATCTCGTCCAGCCGACCCACCTGCAGCAGTTCGATCTCTCGGAAGAAGCGCGCTTCATTTCTGAGGGCCAGGAATTGCCCTGCGGCAGCCCTATGCATTGCCGCACGCTCATTGGGCTTGAGAAACGTCATCAACCCCGTCAGCAACGATGCCAGCAATGCGAATGCGCTTGCTAATTCCGGCTGGCTCTTGACCAGCGTGGCCCCAGCGATCGCCGCGAGAGCCGTCGCGGGAATCCCCAGCCAGTAGTTACGCCGCACCCAAGTATCCTCAGCGTTGAAGTGCCCTTTGCTGGAATACGTCGCATCCTCCTCAAGGCGCTCGGCTTCGCGGCGTAATGCGGCAATCCTGCTCTGATCGGTTTCGGACGATTCGCTCATGGTGTGTCGTGCCTCCTCGCATCGGCTTATTGCGCCTGCTGGATCGCCCGACGCAGCGATGCAGAGACTTCCCAGACGTTGGACTGGCCGCCCATGTATCTAGAAACCTTGATGTGATTGTTGCCTTCGAGCAGGTTCAGCACGAAGTCGACGAAGGCGCGGGGCTTGTCGACGCGCGTCGCCAGTTCCTCGTTGATGCGGACGTTCTCGTTGATCAGCAGCGCGGCGATCCGGGCGACCACGTCCTGATAGCCCTCGACATATGCCTGCGCAAACTGCTGAAAGCCGTAGTCCGTCAGCACGACATGCGACAGCGGCGCGCCGAGAACGCGCCCGATCTTGATGTAGTAGTGCTGTTCGAGAATGTCCAGCGAGTCGAGAAGCTCCTGCTGCGGCACATCTTGGAGCGCCGGTTCGGCGACCAGCCGATCCCAGTCCACAAGGCCTGCGTCCTCGTCGATTTGCAGCCGGGCAATGACTCGCAACGCCAAGTCATCGACCCGCGTCAAGCCGGCGATCAAGGGTGCAGGCCCGGAGAACCGGGCGGGCGGCTGGCCGATGGTCGGCTTGTCGTTCACGTCGAAGATCGCCGACAGGATGCGCTGCAAGCTCTGGCTGTAGTCGGCGAGGTCATCGACCCGCTGCCAGAGGGTGGATCGCAGACTTTCGGGGACCTCGCAATCGTCGATGACGACGGGGATCAACCGGGTGCCACGGCTGATCCTGTTGACCACCGAGGTGTTCAGCTCCTCCCGAACCCAAGGCTTCTGGACGCTAACCTTGGACAAGACGACGATGACGGCCCGCGCCTCCTTCAGCCCTTCTTCGAATATCTTGTCCACCAAGCTGTCGCCCGGCTTCATTTCCCACTGATCGAGCCAAGCATCGACGCCGTTCTCGCGCAAACGCCGTGCGAACTCGACGACGAAGCGATCCTTGTCTTCGCTGGCGTGGCGGACGAAGACCTTGGGGGCGCTCATTCGCCAGCCTCGAATTCCGCGCTCTTGAACTTCAGCACGTTGCAGTTCTCCTTCACGGCACGCTGAAGGCCGTCGTCGAAGCCGGTCGAGGATTCGGCCTGAATCTCGATGGCGATCCGCACCTTCACGCCGGGGCGCAGGGTGAACTGCTGCACCACTTCGTCCACCACGTCGGCGAACTGCCGCTTGGCCTGAATCGGGTCGAGGTCGATGCTGGCGTAGAACTGCTTCTTGGCGCTCGCCGCGCCGCCACCGGTTGGGTAGCTGCCCTTGCCAGAATCCTCGACGCGGGGGGGGGCATCGCCTCCACCTGTCACCACAGTGGTCGTCGCACCGGTTCCTGCATCGGCAGCCTTGGCGCGCGACGCTTCCTCGGCCGTACGCAAGGCGTCCATGTAGGCCGCTGCGGTGTTGGGTTCGATCAGCAGCAGCGACGAATCCATGATTAGCGACGTGCGCTTGCCGTAGCTGAACCCCACATAGCGCAGCTTGCCGCCGTCCTGCTCCTTGCCCTGCGCGAAGCCGAAGAACTCGCGGCTTTCCGCGCCCGCGCCCATCGTGGTCTGGAACACCGTGTCGTCCTTCAGGCGCGGCAGGTAGAGCTGCTGGCAACTTTGCTGCCACACATTGAGGGCGCTGGTGTCTTTGGCGTCGTCCTTCCAGAACCAGTCCTTCAGCACCTTGGCAAGATGGATCGGTGCCCACTCGCTGATGAGCAGTTCGTTTTCCTTGAGCACGCGTTCGATTTCCTGCGACCAGTTGGCAGCGCCGGGGTTGAGCGGGAAATGCTCCCACTTCACTTCGGACAGTCCCTTGCCGGGCCGTGCCTCCTGCACCGGCGCGACCAGCCACTTGTAGGTTTCGCGGATCATGCGCCGCACCGTTTCCTCGGCCTGATCCAGACTGGCCTGCGCCTGCTTGGCCATCAGGTTGTCGAGGACGATGCGGTTGTCCTTGTAGTCGCCGACGATGCTGCGCCACGCGAGGTGCGAGCGAACGTGATCCTTCAGGCGGCTCACGCTGTCGTAGTCCGCCGCCACGAAGATCAGACGGTTCTGCTTGAAGCGGGGCTGGTCGCCGCGCTTTTTCAGAATCTCGGTCGCGCGCTCGATGGCCAGGCTCTGACCGCTCTTGCTGAAGGCCGCATCCGGCGGCAACACCACCAGTCGCAGCGCCCAGTCGTCGGGCACGTCGCCGCTGCCGGTGAAGATGTGGATGCCGCCGAACACGCCGCTAGCAAAGCTGCGCTGCACGCGCTCGCGGATCGAGGGGAACACATCTTCCTTGTCCTGAAAGCGGCGCTTGCGTTCCTCCATCTCGCGCCGCAAGTTCGGGCGCGTGTCCAGCCAGAAGCGGTTGTTGGCGGCGTTCAGGTAGTGCAGCCGGTCGCCCAAGCGTCGCAGCGCGTCCTTGAACAGGTTGGGCTGCTGGCCGGGCTGAGCCACACCCAAGATCACGCGTTCCAGTTCCAGACCGCGCACGCCTTGATTGGCCGTGCTGGGCGCGCTGCCCAAGAAGATGGTGCGCGCCGCGCGACGGCAAGCCTGCACGCTGCCGAAGCGGGTGTCCTTGTTCTCGATCTCCCACGTCTCCGACCGCTCACCGTCCACGTCGCGCTCGATCACCGGCGTCCAGCCCTGCGGCAGGTAATACAGCGCCTCGTTCAGCGTGTCCGCGTCCATCAGCGGAAAGCTGCCGGGCATGATCAGCGGGTCGTTGTTGCCGTCCTTCCATAGGCGGTGGATTACCTTCGCCATCAACTTCAGCACACCGCGCGTGCGCTGGAAGTTGTCCAGCGTTGACCAGTCCTCATACAGGCGGTCGAATACCTCAGGGTGGATCGGGTAGGCGTGCGTCAGCCGTTCCAGATACTTGCTGTCCTGCGTCTCCTGCGGGAAGTCGTCGCGGTTCTCGATGTAGTAGTCCGCGAACGAGCGGCAGACCGACTCCATCGCCAGCCTGTCGTTGATGCTGCTGAAGAGGCGGCGACGCACGATCTCGAACGCTTCCTCGGTGGCGACCGGCTTCCACAGCGCCTGAATGCGCCCGAAGTAGTGCGAAAGAGAAGCCAACGCCTTCTCGCCGCGCTGGCTACCCGCTTCCTTTGCGGATTCCGGCAAGGAGGCCAGCAGCACGGCAGTCGGCACGGCTTTCAGGGCTTCCGTCAGCGCCTGCACGAAGCTCAGGTTGGAATCGAAGGTGCCGCCGGACAGCGCCTTGCCTTCCTCGAACTGGCGCACATAGGCCACCAGCTCGTCGATCAGGATGACGCAGGGGGCGTAGCGGCCCAGCAGATCGGCCAGCACATCCTTGCCCGGCGACGTGCCCGAGGCATCGGCATCCGCCACGAGTTTGAAGCCTTCAGCCCCGCCCAACTGCCATGCCAAGTCGCCCCACAGCGTGCGGATGCTCTGCCCATCCTTCACCACCGGCTGGTTGGGCGAGGACTTGATGCCGTCGAGTACGGCGATGCGCGCCTTGGGCAGGTCGGTCACGCCCGCCGCGTCGAGGATGGCGGGCACACCCTGCAAATCACTGGCCGGTGCCTCGCCCTTGGCGAGGTGATAGACCGCCAGCATGGTGTGCGTCTTGCCGCCGCCGAACGCCGTTTGAAGCTGGATGACCGGGTCGCCGCCCCGACCCGCAAGGCGCTTGACCACCGAATCGAGCAACAGCCGCATGCCTTCGGTGATGAAGGTGCGCTGGAAGAACAGCGCCGGGTTCTGGTACTCCGAGTTCGCCGTGCCCGCATGCACACGCGACAGGTCAGCGGCGAATTCGGCCTGCTGAAACTTGCCTTCCCGCACATCGGAGTGCGGTTCCGCGACCTCGCGCCAAGGTTTCAATGCCATGTTCTTCCCCTCAGATTTCCAGTTGTCCTTGCGAGCCGAGCACACCGGCCTCACCAGCGGCCTGTTCGATGGCGCTCCATGCCGTGACCAGCTCGTTGTAGGCGCGCGCCTCCTCGGCCCAGCCCTTGCGCTCGCAAAGGGTGTAGAGGCGGTAGGCGAGCGCGCGGATGGGTTCGGCGCGGGCGGGCATGCGGGAGAGCAACGCACCAGCGGCGGTTTCGCCCTCCTGATTGAGGGCGCGGATCAGCTGATGCAGGGCTTCCCATACAGGCAGGCGGGTATCGCTTTCCGGCGACCAGTCGCGGGGCATCTCGGCCCATTTCAGCAGACGCAACTCACCCTTGGCGGACTCCACCACGCCGGCCTGGACAAGCCCGTCCACCGAAGTGCCCTTGGCGCGGGCCAGGACGTCGGCGTCACCGTACTTGCCGGTGGCCCAGCCCTGCTGCTCGAACCAGTGCAGGCAGAACTGGGTATCGTGGTCGAAGTCGTCTTCGGCCAAGAAGCGGTTGATCAGTTGCAGCGCGGTGCGCACGCTCATGGGCGTGCCGTCGGCTTCCAGCACCGCGGCGTACTGGCTGAAGATAGCCATGCCGGGGCCGATGATGGCCTGCGACAGATCCACCGGCGCCACCGGCGAATTGACACCACCGCGCGTCATATCAAGAAGTGCCTCGGGCAGCACGGTGTTGAGTTCGCGGATGAACTCGCGGCGCGACACCGTGGGCGCATCGGCGGGACGCTGGCGGCAGACGAGGACGATGCTGGAGGCGAGGGCGTTGGTGCCCGAGCCGATCATGCGGTTGCCCAGTTCGGTGCGCATAGGCCACGTACCCGTCAGCGCAAAGCCCGCTTTCAACACCGCTTCGAGAAAGGTTTCCCAGCCGGTGCTGGAAGTGCCAGCCTCGCCTTTCGTCTCCGATTGCTTGAAGGCGTAGTAAATCGTCACCGGAAAGGCCGGATGCGCCTGCCGCGCCAGATTGCGCAGCGCCTCGGTCATGCCGTCGAGGAAGAACTTCTCGGCTTGCTCCTTGCCTCCGTGGCGGTACGGCGTGGCAACCAGCTCCTCGGCCTTGGGTACGGCCACCGTAGCGTACAGGCCGGGAAAGATCGGCTTCAGACTCTTGCGTAGCCAGACGTAGAAGAAATCGGACAGATCGGCGTAGCCGATGTTGTCGTAATAGGGAGGGTCGGTCGAAATGACCTTTCTGCTGCTAATCGTTTGCGATTGCGCGTCCGCTTGAATCGCGCTTGGAAATCCAATCGCGTCGGCAACTGCTACGCCTTCAATGCTCTCGGAGGTCCATTCAGCAGCACCGGTGAAGCTGCCAGTTCCGCTAAGTAATGTGTTCAGCTCCGCAAAATCCCAAGTCATGGGGATCGACTGACGCGCGAACGTGTTTCGAGTCGAGTCCCGCTCGGTAAACCAAGTGCAGATACTTGAGCCACGATCTGCCAGTTTGTTCAAGGCAAACGCCAAATACAACCCCACCGCCTGCGCATAGGCCGTCGCGCCGGAGCCGCCTTCGTCGAGGCCGCGGCCGTCGTCGGGCATGCCGGCGGCCAGGGCATCGGCCTTGACCTTGGCGATGGCCTCGCCCACCAGATCGGAGAAGGTGGTCAGCGCCACCAGTTGGCGCGGGGTGAAGAGGTCGCCGTAAACATCCAACCCATAGTTGCTGACGTTGACGCGGCATTTGCCGTGCAGCTTCACGTCCGGCTTCCATTCGGGTTGAGCTTGCCGCGCGATGGCTTCTTGCTCTGCTGTCGGCGCAAGATAGATACGACCACGCGCGCCTTCCGCCACGATGGCCATCAGCTTGGCGCCCATTCGCCCAGCAGTCCCCTCGGCCCGGATGTACTTGTAATCAATGGGTGACTCGGACATCAGGCAGTAGAAACCACCGCGTTTGCCTGCCGCCGTGCCACTCGCAGCTTCCGTCGGCGGCTTGCCAACCTTCACCGTGAATCGGTAGGTGTCGCCCTCCACCACCGGCTGCACCCAGGCCTCCTTGCCCGCCTTGCTGCTGAGGATGAAGGTCGAGGCCAGCGGCACCTCCACATGGCTGAAGGCCGGGTTGGGGCTTTTCACCGTGCGCGCCCACAGCCAGGCGATGACGGTGGGCTTCTGGCCCACCAGGGGCTTGAGGTCCGGGCGCTCGGCGGCCATGTCGGCGGTGATTTCGATCTGGGGGTACAGGTGACCGATGCGTTTTTCGGCTTCGGCGCGCATCCACGCGCCATAGCGGCGCACGTCCTCGGCCAAGCCCTTCGCGCCCGACCAGTCCTCGCTCAACTTGCCTTGCTTGTCGCCCGGCGGGCGCGGCCCCACCGGCGCGCGGCCGGCAAAGCGCGGCGGGATCTCGATCATGGCCTTGTTGATGGTGACGGCCACAGGGTTGAGGTCGCTGGCGTAGCTTTCCAGGCCCAGGCGCTGCGCCTCCAGTGGCAGCGCGCCGCCACCGGCGAAGGGGTCGTGGAAGGCGGGCAGCTGATCGGGGTTGAACAGTTCGGCGGCCTGCGGGTGGTGCTTGTTCAGCTCGCAGACCTCGCGCCAGGAGCGGCGGATCTCGGCGCGGGCGCGCTCCAGCACGTCCTCGTTGTTGGTGTTCTCCCACTGCACCAGGTCTTCGATGATCCTGAACAGGCGCTCGCGCTCGGCCTGGGCCTTTTCCTTGTTGACGCCGTATTTGAAGCCGCCGCCCTGCTGGAAGCCGGGGTCGTTGACCATCTGCGCAAAGATTACCGCCCGCGCCGCCGCCAGGGGCCGGCGCGCCCACCACAGGTGCAAGGTGCTGGGGTGGCCGTGGCGGATGGACTTCTCGCGCGCTGCCGCTTCGTTGATGGCGTCGAGCGGCAATGCTACTTCGATGAGTTTTTTGGGGGCTTTGATGCTGGTCATTCTTGAAGTCCTTCAGCGCCAGGTGGCAGGGCGTGCGAGCACGTAGCCATCGGGCTTGACGAGTTGTTCGGGCAGCTGGCTGGCGCGCAGCTTGTCTTCACCAATGGTGAGGTAGCCGTTGGCGCAGCGCTTGAGTTCGTTCGAATAACGACTGGGCGGAAAGGCAACGACAATGCGCTTTTGGGCAAAGCGCTCGCGCACCCTGCGGATGGGTGTCGTCAGATCGCTGTCGCCGGATATGACGAGCGCTGTGTCGAAGGCGTTGTCAAAGGCATCGCCGAGCAACTGAATGGCGATGTTCACGTCCGTCATCTTCTCTTCGTAGTCGGGCCAGCTCGCGCCGCACTGCCGGCACTGGCGTGTTTTCTGCAGGTAGTGACCGAACTGGCAGCGCACGCTGCGCAGGGCCAGGGCTTCGAGGTAGTCGTTCTGCCGCTTCTGGTCAGCCGAGTTGCGGCCATTGGCGCGGATGCGGGCCGTGAAGTAGTGCGTGGCCAGCAGTTGCTGCCCGGGCTTGAGGAGGCTCTGGGCAAGCGCCGCAACGTCGAGCCAGTAGTAGCGCTTGAAGTCGGAATCCTTCAACCCGAAGTAGAGGTTGAAGCTGTCCACGTAGGCCATCACGCGCTGCATGGCTGGCCTCCGGAAACGCTGTCGGGCTTGACAGCAGAGCCTGGGCTGACGACAATATGGCGCATTAACCCCGCCGGAGATAGCATCTCCGGCCCGACGCCTCCCTCGGGAGGCGTCTCTTCTTGCAGCCCCGCCAAGGTGAGCAGCCCTGGCCCGACGCCCTCCCCGTGAGGGCGTTTCTGTTTCTGAGGGCAGCCCAGGCTCACAGCGAACCCTCCGCCGCCGTGGCGCGCGCGAGCAGCGCGTCCAGGTCCAGGTTGATGCTGGTCACCGCCCAGTCGGGCTCTTGGGTGAACGGCTGGCGGACGTAGAACGGCCCCTCGTGCCTGCCGCCGTCAACGAGCACGATGGCCAGGATGAACTTGTCCGCCTGGTTGAGGCCATAGAGGATCTCGTTGCGGGTGACCGTGATCGTGGTCTGGCCCTTGGCGCGACCTTTGACCTCGATGTGGCGCGAGGTGGGCAGGCGGCCGTCGCGGGCTTGGGGGATGCTGGTGACGTCCCAGCCGCACTTGTGCGCCGAGACGTCGATGACCTCATGGCCCAGCGCGCGTTCGGCGTTCATCACCGCCTGCATGGCGATGTGCTCGATGCGGCTGCGCGCATCGGCATCCGCCGACCAGCCGGGCTGACCCTTGCGCTGCATCAAGAGGCCCGCCGGGATCACCAGCGCGCCGCCCAGCACGACCGGTGTGGCGGAGACCACATGGCGCATGGCCAGCAACTCCTTCTCGCGCGATTCGCGGCGTGCGGTCAGGTCGTCGATGGTGCGGCGCACGTTCTCCAGCGTCAGGCGCACATCCTTGCCGGCAGCGATGTCCTCCTGCAGCTTGATGTAACGGTCGGACCAAAAGTTGATTTCCTTGACCAGACGCTCATGCACGGCGGCCAGGGTCTTGTCCACCGCCTTCTCGCGGCGGGTGCGTACTTCATCGAAGTGCTCCGGCACAAGAGAGCTTCCGGCATGGGCCAAAGCCTGTTGCTCGAGGTCTTTGGCGATCCACGGGGCGGCCAGCACGTCTTCGATCAACTTGAGGTCGGCAGGCGCAATGGGCTCCAGGTCCAGGTGAGGCGCCCAACCGGCGTTGATGGCGTGTCCCTGCGGGTCGATCTCGACGAACTGCATGCGACGCGAGACGATGCGCGCGGGGTCTGCCCCTTCCTTGACGGCGTGATCAACGATGAACATCACCTTCGGGGTGACGCCCATATCACTCGGGTCCACCAACACCGCGCCTTGCTTGAGCTTGTTGCGGTGAGCTTCCAGCACCAGGTCGGTGACCGCCTGCATCAAGGGGTGGCCGGGATGGATGAGGCTGGCCATCGGGGCGCCGACACGGTCGGTCAGCCGCACGTACTGCTTCTCGAAGCAGACGCGCTCGTAACGGCGTAGCACCGGGTCGGTATTGCGGCGGTCGCGGCCGGTGATTTGCCGGTCGCGCTCGCGGATGATGGCCGGGACGTTGGTGATCTCGTAGCGCCCTTGCTCGCGCGGGCGCAGCTCGCCGCCCAATTGTTGGAAGGCCTGATTGAAGAAGGCGCGGATGAAGAAGGGCTGCAGCTTGCGGGCCTCGGCCTTCTCCATCTCCTCCTTCACGGCAAACAGGCGCTTCTCGTCCATCACCTCTTCACACAGCGCGTTGCGCTTGATGATGTTTTCGAGGTGATCGGTGTCGAGCGCGCCTTCGATCTTCTTGAGCAGGCGGGCGCGCACTTCAGGGTCGGCCCCGTAGCGGATGGCCTCGATCAGCAAGTCCTTGAGGCTTTTCTCCTCGAACACCTCGCCGAGGATGTCGAACACGCGCCCGCCCAGCGCCGCGCGCTCGACTTCGAGCTTCTCGAACAGGCGCTGGAAGACATCGCCCTCGCGGGTTTCGGAGGCGACCATGTTCCATAGGTGGCAGACCTCGGTCTGGCCTATGCGGTGGATGCGGCCAAAGCGCTGCTCCAGCCGGTTGGGGTTCCACGGCAGGTCGTAGTTGACCATCAGGTTGGCGTTTTGCAGGTTCACGCCTTCGCCCGCCGCGTCGGTGGCGATTAGCACGCGCGCGGCCGGGTCGTTGCGGAACAGCTCCTGCACCTTGCGCCGTTCCTCGCGCTTGACGCCGCCGTGGATCATCACCACGGCTTCCTCGCTGCCGATCAGGCCGCGAATCTTGACCGCGAGGTAGTTCAGCGTGTCGCGGTGCTCGGTGAAGATGATGAGCTTGCGCTGACGACCGGCGTCGTCGTGCATCTCCGGCGTGTCTTGCAGCAGGCGGGAGAGTTCGTCCCACTTGCGATCTTGGCCGGAATGCACGACCTGCCGGGCCTGCTCTTCCAGCCCTTCGAGGATGATGATTTCGGCTTCGAGTTCTTGGATGGTCTGCGCCGCCGTAGCCTGATCGACAATAGCCTCCTCGAAGTCCTCGTAGGCTTCGGGCGAGAGGTCGTCGGCGGAATCCCAGATGTCCTCGGGCGAGCCGTTGCCTGCGCCATTCGCGCCGGCGTTCAAAGGTGCAACGGTTTCGGCCAGCGACTGGCCGCGCTGGCGCAGTTTTTCGTCCTCGACGCGGCGCTTGAGCTTGTTGCGGCGGCGCTTGAGAGACTGGTAGATGGCCTCTGGGCTGGAGGCGAGCCGCCGTTGCAGCGCGGTCAGGGCAAAGCCCACCGTGCCTTTGCGCCCGCCGTCGGCCAACTGGTCGGCCTTGGCGAACTCGGTCTTCACGTACTCCGTGACCGCCGCGTACAGGGCGGCTTCCGGGTCGGAGAGCTTGTAGTTGACGGTGTAGGCGCGCCGCTCGGGGAACAGCGGCGTGCCGTCGAACTTGAGCAGGTCTTCCTTGACCATGCGGCGCATCAGGTCGGCCACGTCCACCTTGTGCGCGCCGTCGCGGAACTTGCCGTAGAAGCGGTCGGCATCCAGCAGCGACATAAAAAGCTGGAAGTCTTCTTCCTTGCCGTTGTGCGGCGTGGCCGTCATCAGCAGGAAGTGGCGGGTGATCGAGCCCAGCATCTCGCCGAGCAGGAACCGCTTGGTCTTGTTGACCTTGTTGCCGAAGTAGCTGGCCGAGAGCTTGTGGGCTTCGTCCACGACGACCAAGTCCCACTGCGTGAGCCTGAGCTTTTCTTGCAGGTCTTCGGCGCGCGCCAGTTGATCGACACGGGCGACGAGCAGGTCGAAATCGTCGAAGGGGTTGCCGCTGCGAGACTGCTCGACCTGCTCGCGCGAGAACAGCGTGAACGACAGGCCGAACTTCTCGAACATTTCGTCCTGCCACTGCTCGACCAGCGAGCCGGGCGCGACGATGAGCACGCGCTTGGCGTCGGCGCGCATCAGCAGCTCGCGGATGAACAGGCCCGCCATGATGGTCTTGCCCGCGCCGGGGTCATCGGCCAGCACATAGCGCAGCGGCTGGCGCGGCAACATGGATTCATAGACCGCCGTGATCTGGTGCGGCAACGGCTCCACGTTCGAGGTGTGGACGGCCATCATCGGATCGAACAGGTGGGCCAGATTGATCCGGTAGGCCTCGGCGGCGAGCTTGAAGGCGTCGCCCGGCGCATCGAAGGCCCACGGGCGGCCCGACTCGGCCAGCGACAGGTTGGCCTCGTCGGTGCGGAACAGCATCCGCTCGCGCAGCGTGCCGTCGGCGGTCTTGTAGTAAACGGTGAGGGCGTTGTCGCCGACAGGCTCGGTTGTGACGATGCGCACCACCTGCCCGGGCTCCAAGCCCGAGATGGCTGCGTTCTTCTGGATCTGTTCGAGCTTCAGCACGGCGCGCCCCTTCGTCTTTGTTCCGGGTGCCGCTCAGGGCTTGCGCCGGTTGTAGGGCGACTGGTTCGTCGGCTTGAGCGAGACGTCGTTTTCGCTCGCCTTGGCGCGCACCGCGTCCTCCGTGCGGCCCATCTTCAGGCCGATGACGCGCGTGGGCGTGTTCTGCTTGGCGAGCTGCTTGAGCTGCGAAACGTCGGCAGGCGACCACTGCTTGCCGTGATTGGAGGGCGACTTAGCCATGATGGAACTCCTTTCGGTCGTGAAGTGCTTGGGGACTGAGGTGAAGCCGAGGGCCATGTTCGTCACCATTCCTTGCTGCCTTCGCCGTAGCCCGGCGCGAGGACGAGGTTGGTGACGCCGTAGAGCGCCTGCCGGTTGCGCAGCCACAGGTGGTATTCGCCGCCCTTGAGGCTGTGGTCGTCGGTGCAGTCCACGTTCCAGCGGCGCAGCAGGTAGCCCGCCATCGCCGCGCGCGTGCGCACCTTCAGCACGCCGCCTTCCATGCCGTACTCGGCCTCGATGGTGTCGGGGTGCTGCACGTTGGCCGGATGCGGGACGAGTTCCAGCTCGGTGATCCGGTTCCACTGGATGTCCTGATCGGGCGTTTCGTGGTCAGCCACCGGCCCGGGAAGAAGTTGCGCGTCGTCGAGGCGGCCCAGCACGAAATCCCGGAACTCGCCGCTGCGCCGGTCAAAGGCACGAACGTGCCAACGCAGCCCGCTGTCGGCCAGCGCGAAGGGCACGATCTCGCGGGTGGTCAGCCCGCTCGACAGGGCGCGGTAGGCAATCTCAACGGCTGCACCTTGATGGATGGCGCGCGTCAGGACGGACAGCAGCTCCAGATCGATCTTGCCCGGCAGGCTGGTGCCTTCCTGCGCCACAACACCCTTCCAGCGGATCGGTTCTCCATCGCCATAGCCCTGGGACAACCACGTGAGCACGCGCTCGGCCGGGAAGTCGAACAAGGCCCGAAACCAGGATGCGCGGACGTAGACCTTGCCCTTGGGGTCGTACTCCATGTTGCCGGGCGCCATCTCCTTGTATTGGGCGATGTCCCGCGTCGCCGCCGCAGCCTGGATGTCGAAGCGCGTGACCAAGTCCTGTCGGCGGATTTCGCCCACGAAGCGCAGGCGCAACTCGACGAACGCGAGTCGGTCGCGTTGCGCTTGGGTCATTCCTGAGAGTCGGTCGCTGGACATATTGCGGGAGTTTTCCTATCGTTTGGCGTAGCATACGCATATCAAAACAAACCGTCAAGCAGTTGCATAATGAGCTTCAGTGTGCCGCAAAATGATTATTACTTTAGGAGTGCGGCAACCAGCTTGCCGCAGAGCGACTGATTGCTCGACTCAATAGGGGGCTGGCGAAAAGAGCGAAATCAGCGAAATGAGAAGCCCGACAAGCACTTGCGGACGGTTCGACGCAGCGAAACGAGCGAAATGAGCTTCCCGGGGCAGCTACGCTGGCCGATACACCCGCGTGGGAGTCCCTGGCGCATCGGCGGGGCGCTCGACCCACTGCACCGTGATCTTGGGCGGCGTGCTGGCCAACAGGGACTCCAGGCTGGCGTCGATTCGCGCCTTGGGCACCTTGCCCCGGAAGCACTCCGCGCTGATCTGGCTGCGCGTGGCCTGACCGCGCTCGCGCAGGAACGCCAGCACGCGGTTCGACAGTTCCAGCACCTGCGCCAGCTTCGCTTCCTCGGCGGCGCTGACGAATACGAAGCGGACGGAGGCCGTGGCGTGGCGAATCCATGCCATCGCTGCGTCGATGTGCTGGGCATCGATGCGGGTTTGCAGATCGGTCAGCGCCATCAGCATCGCCAGCCGCAGCAGCATCGGGGCCCGTCGCTCCAGCAACGCTCCGACCGCGCCGTCGCCGAGATCGTCGTTCAGTTCGCCCCGGTAGAGCTGGGCGTAGCGCCATTGCGCCTGCGGCGAGAGCTCCATCCGCAGGTGGTCGCGATGCTCGTGCCGATTGGCACGAACGAAGGCCAACACCTCGAGCGTCCTGCGCGCCAGATGCTCCACCACCGCTTGCGGCGTCTCCTTCGGGAACGGCAGCATCCGCGTGCGTTCGGCCCAGATCATCAGGAAGCGGTTGGCGAAGCCGTTGGTGAGTTCGCGAGCGCTCATCAGGACCGTCAATTCGCTGGGCGAGATCGCGCCGCTCAAGCAGACGTGCGGGTGGCTGGCGTAAAGTCGATTCGACTTGGTGGCGGGCTTGAGATCGACGCCATCCCAACAATCGCGCAGCGCCGCCGACAGCGTGTTGCCGTCGCGCCGTCCCTGATGCAGCACGTTGGCGAACTCGGATTCGACCACCCACAGCCGCTTGTCCTCGATGGCAGGAAGGTCCACGCGGCCTTGCCGGTAGCCGTCGTGCATCAATGCCACCAACCCTTCGCGGCTGGACAG
>Ga0180221_1001305_pt1 | contig 17186 bp, 18 predicted proteins | sample eDN5th37CKraftMG_FD_151339 | JGI IMG/M metagenome (GOLD analysis project Ga0180221, IMG submission 151339) | Enriched Miracle-Growth compost microbial communities from Emeryville, California, USA - eDNA 5th pass 37_C Kraft MG (version 2) (version 2) ...
AGGAGAAGAACGATCCCGCGCTCGTGGCGGAAATCGCGAAGCTGGGCGACATCTACGTCAACGACGCCTTCTCCGCCGCGCATCGCGCCCATGCGACGACCGAGGGGCTGGCGCATGTGCTCCCCGCCTTCGCCGGCCGATCGATGCAGGCGGAGCTGGAGGCGCTGGAAAAGGCGCTGGGCAGGCCCGAGCATCCGGTGGCGGCGGTGGTCGGCGGCGCGAAGGTGTCGACCAAGCTCGACGTGCTGCGCCATCTGGTCGCGAAGGTCGATCATCTGATCATCGGCGGCGGCATGGCCAACACCTTCCTCGCCGCGCGCGGCGTCGATGTCGGCAAGTCGCTGTGCGAGCACGACCTGACCGGAACGGCGATCGAGATACTGGACGCCGCGGACAGGGCGAACTGCATCGTCCATCTGCCCTATGACGTGGTGGTGGCGAAGGAATTCCGCGCCAATCCGCCGACGCGCACCGTCAACGTCCACGAGGTGGCGGCGGACGAGATGATCCTCGACGTCGGCCCGGCGGCGGTGGAGTCGCTGGGCGACGCGCTCAAGACCTGCCGGACCCTGGTGTGGAACGGCCCGCTCGGCGCGTTCGAGACGCCGCCCTTCGACGCCGCGACGGTGGCGCTCGCGCGCACGGCGGCGGCGCTGACGACCAGCGGGGCGCTCGTCTCGGTCGCGGGCGGGGGCGATACGGTGGCGGCGCTGAACCATGCCGGCGTGGCGGACGATTTCACCTTCGTCTCGACCGCCGGGGGCGCCTTCCTCGAATGGATGGAGGGCAAGGAACTGCCCGGCGTCAGGGCGCTGGAGGAGGCGGCCGCGCGATGATCGCGATCCGCGACATCGATCATGTCGTGTTCCGTGTGGCCGACCTCGATCGCATGGCGCGTTTCTATGCGGAGGTGTTGGGCGCCTCGTTCGAGAAGCATCAGCGGGACGTCGGCCTCTATCAGATGCGCGTCGGCACGTCGCTGATCGATCTGGTGCCCGTCGACGGCCCGATCGGGCGCGAGGGCGGCGCCGCGCCGGGTCGCGAGGGGCGCAATGTCGATCATGTCTGCTTCCGCGTCCTGCCGTGGGACGAGGCGGCGATCCTCGCCCATCTCGATGCCCACGGGATCCGGGGCAAGGTCTATTCGCGCTACGGGGCGGATGGCGAGGGGCCCTCGATCTACCTCCACGATCCCGAGGGGAACATGCTGGAGCTGAAGGGCCCGCCCTGGCCGCCCCAACGCCCCGCCGGCGCGGCCTGAGCCCGCCGACATTGCCGAATCGAAGCGGGTGCGGATATGGCCCCCGCGAACAGCCGACTGGAGACGAACAATGACCTTCACGCCGACCGTCCGAAACATCCTCGGCAAATATGAGAGCGACAATCCCGGCACGAAGGCCAATCTGGCCCGCATCCTGACGCATGGCCGCCTGGGCGGCACGGGCAAGCTCATCATCCTGCCCGTCGATCAGGGCTTCGAGCATGGCCCGGCGCGCAGCTTCGCGATCAATCCGCCGGCTTACGACCCGCATTACCATTACCAGCTCGCCATCGATGCGGGGCTGTCGGCCTATGCCGCCCCGCTCGGCATGCTGGAGGCGGGGGCCGACACCTTCGCCGGGCAGATCCCGACGATCCTGAAGCTCAACAGCTCCAATAGCTGGGCGACCTCGATCGACCAGGCGGTGACGGGCTCGGTCGACGATGCGCTGCGGCTCGGCTGCGCGGCGATCGGCTTCACCATCTATCCGGGCTCGGACGCCATCTTCGAGATGATCGAGGAGATCAAGGAACTGCGCGCCGAGGCGGCTTCGGTGGGCATCGCGACGGTGATCTGGTCCTATCCGCGCGGCGGCAACCTGTCGAAGGAGGGCGAGCTGGCGCTCGACGTCGGCGCCTATGCCGCGCACATGGCGGCGCTGATCGGCGCGCACATCATCAAGGTGAAGCTGCCGACCGCGCACATCGAGCAGAAGGATGCGCAGAAGACCTATGAGGGCACCGACTGGTCGAAGCAGTCGGACCGCGTGAAGCATGTCGTGCAAAGCTGCTTCGCGGGCCGCCGCATCGTCGTCTTCTCGGGTGGCGCGGCGAAGGGGGCCGACGCGGTCTATCAGGACGCGCGCGACATCCGCGACGGCGGCGGCAACGGCTCGATCATCGGCCGCAACACCTTCCAGCGCCCGCGCGACGAGGCGCTGGCGATGCTCGACAAGCTGGTCCGCATCTACAAGGGCGAGGAATAAGGGGCTCCCGGCGCGGCCGCTTATCCATGGTTGGTGGATCGGGCCGCGCCGGGCTTTCGCCGGGGCAGGAGTCGGGATAAGGCCGGCCGATGGAAGACGATGCCGACGATATCCCCCTCGACCCGCATTTCGCGGATCGGTTCGATCATGATCCCAAGCCGCCCTGCCAGCTCTATCTGATCTCGCCCCCCACGATCGACGCGGGGTTCGGCGATCGGCTGGCCGCCGCGCTCGACGCCGGGCCGGTCGCGGCGTTCCAGCTCCGGCTGAAGGGGATCGACGACCATGCGATCGCGCGGCTGGCCGAACCGCTCCAGGCGATCTGCGCGGCGCGTGACGTCGCCTTCATCATCAACGATTCGATCGGCCTCGCCAGGCGACTGGGGGCCGACGGCGTGCATCTGGGGCAGGAGGACGGCGACCCGCGCGAGGCGCGCCAGGTGCTGGGCCGCGATGCGCAGATCGGCGTGACCTGCCACGACAGCCGCCACCTCGCGATGGAGGCGGGGGAGGCGGGCGCCGATTATGTGGCGTTCGGCGCCTTCCATCCCACCACCACCAAGGAGGTGCGGCACCGCCCGGACCCGTCGATCCTGTCCTGGTGGACGACGCTGTTTTCCATTCCCTGCGTCGCGATCGGCGGGATCACGCCCGCCAATGCGCGGCCGCTGGTGGAGGCGGGGGCCGATTTCCTCGCGGTGTCGGGCGCGGTGTGGAACGATCCCGAGGGCGAGGCGGCGGCGGTGCGGCGCTTTACGGCGGTGCTCGGCTAGGCTAAGGGCCGCGCCCGGCTCTTTCTACATTCACATCAGGTGCAGCATGAAGATCAGCGGCGTGGACATTCGTCCCGGCAATATCATCGAATATGAAGGCGGCATCTGGCGCGCCGTGAAGATCCAGCACACCCAGCCCGGCAAGGGCGGCGCCTATATGCAGGTCGAGATGAAGAACCTCATCGACGGCCGCAAGACCAACGTCCGCTTCCGCTCGGCCGAGACGGTGGAGCGGGTGCGTCTCGACACCAAGGATTTCCAGTTCCTGTTCGCCGACGGCGAGATGCTGACCTTCATGGACAAGGACACGTACGAGCAGATCACCCTGCCGCGCGACCTGCTGGGCGACGCGGCGGCCTTCCTGCAGGACGGCATGGACGTGGTGATGGAACTGCACGACGAAAAGCCGATCTCGGTCCAGCTTCCCGACCAGATCGAGGCAACCATCGTCGAGGCCGACGCGGTGGTGAAGGGGCAGACCGCCTCGTCCAGCTACAAGCCCGCGATCCTGGACAATGGCGTGCGCGTGATGGTGCCGCCGCATATTAGCAGCGGCACGCGGATCGTCGTCGACGTCTACAGCCAGGAATATGTGAAGCGGGCCGACTGAATCCGCTTCCGCCCCTTCTCCGGCGCGGGAAAGGGGTTCAGGAGGTGGATGTCCGGCTCGAACGTCCATCGCCCGATCGATCGAGCCCAACCATTCCCTCCCGCCGACGGGAGGCGGGAGCAATGCGATGGTTTCCCATTCCGGCCTCATCACCGTTATGGAGCGCGCCGCGCGCAAGGCGGCGCCCCGGCTGCGGCGCGACTTCAACGAGGTCCAGCAGCTCCAGGTGAGCCGCAAGGGGCCCGCCGACTTCGTCTCGATGGCCGACCGCCGCGCCGAGGAGACCCTGTTCGAGGAGCTGCGCAAGGCGCGGCCCGACTGGGGCTTCCTGATGGAGGAGGGCGGCGAGGTCGCGGGCGATCCCGCCAAGCCGCGCTGGATCATCGATCCGCTCGACGGCACGTCGAATTTCCTTCACGGCATTCCCCATTTCGCGATCTCGATCGCGGTGGAGGAGCCGCGTCCCGGCGGTGGCCGGGGCGAGGTGACGCAGGGGCTGGTCTATCAGCCGCTCACCGACGAGAGCTTCTGGGCGGAAAAGGGCAGGGGCGCCTGGCTTCAGGACCGGCGGCTGCGCGTTTCCGCGCGGCGCGATCTGTCGGAGGCGCTGGTGGCGACGGGCATCCCCTTCCTCGGCCATGGCGATTTCCGCACGTGGAGCGCGATCTTCGCGGCCGTCGCGCCGCAGGTGGCGGGGATCAGGCGCTTCGGCTCGGCCGCGCTCGACCTCGCCTGGGTCGCGGCGGGGCGCTACGACGCCTTCTGGGAAGCGGACCTGCAACCCTGGGATGTCGCCGCCGGCCTGCTGCTCGTGCGCGAGGCGGGCGGCTTCGTCACCGATTTCCGGGGCGGCGACCGCGCGATGGAACGCAACGAGTTCCTCGCCGCCAATGACGGTTTGCATTCGAAGCTGCACAAGCTGGTCGCTGGCGCGTTGAGGACATGACGGGGGCGGACCGGCGGGAACAAAACAGGTTTTGTTGCGATTCATTCTCATTCCCCACCGGCCTTGCCTCGCAGGTGCAGCAGTCCTAGAAGCCGCCGCGAAGGCCGGGTTTCAGGCCGTTAGCGGAGAAGCATGATGGCGTCGGTCGCCGCCGGATATCTGCCGATATTGCTGTTCCTCGGCGTGGCCCTGGTCCTGTCGAGCGCCTTCGTCGTGCTGCCGATGATCACCTCCAGGTTCACCGGCTCGTCGAAGCCTTATCCGGACAAGCTCGCCGAATATGAGTGCGGCTTCCCCGCCTTCGAGGACAGCCGCGCGCAGTTCGACGTGCGTTTCTATCTGGTCGCGATCCTGTTCATCATCTTCGATCTGGAGGCGGCGTTCCTTTTTCCCTGGGCCGTGTCGCTCGGCGCGATCGGATTTGGTGGGTGGCTGGCGATGATGCTGTTCCTCGTCGAGCTGACGCTCGGCTTCGTCTATGCGTGGAAGAAGGGAGCGCTGGAATGGGAGTAGAGCTTTCCGCCCAGCCCGGCGCGGCAGGCTTGCCGACCGAGAACGTGCCGCCGGACCAGGACTTTTTCCTCGGCCTCCAGAGCGAGGTGCAGGACAAGGGCTTTCTCGTCACCTCGACCGAGGAGCTGTTCCAGTGGGCGCGCACGGGCTCGCTGTGGTGGATGACCTTCGGCCTCGCGTGCTGCGCGGTCGAGATGATCCATGTGAACATGCCGCGCTATGATCTGGAGCGCTTCGGCGTCGCGCCGCGCGCCTCGCCGCGCCAGTCGGACGTGATGATCGTCGCGGGCACGCTGTGCAACAAGATGGCGCCCGCGCTGCGCCGGGTCTACGACCAGATGTCGGAGCCGCGCTACGTCATCTCGATGGGCTCGTGCGCGAACGGCGGCGGCTATTATCATTACAGCTATTCGGTGGTGCGCGGCTGCGACCGGATCGTGCCGGTCGACATCTATGTCCCCGGCTGCCCGCCGACCGCCGAGGCGCTGCTCTACGGCGTCATGCAGCTCCAGCGGAAGATCCGCCGCGCCGGGACGATCGAGCGATGAGCGGACCCGGCTTTCCCAGATACGCCTCGAACGAGGGCGTGATCGACGCGGCGCGGGCGGCGCTGGGCGGTCTCCTGCTCCATGCGCGCGAGGAGGTGGGCGAGATCGCGCTGCATGTGCGGCGCGAGGGCGTGGTGGAGGCGATGCGCATCCTGCGCGACACGCTCCATTATCAGCAGCTCATGGAGATCGCGGGCGTCGACTGGCCCGATCGCCCGGAGCGGTTCGAGGTGGTCTATTGCCTGCTCAGCCTCACGAAGAACCATCGCCTGCGCGTCCATGTCGCGACGAACGAGGCCGATCCGGTGCCCAGCGTCACCGGGATATGGCCCGTGGCCGGCTGGCTGGAGCGCGAGGTCTATGACATGTACGGCGTCCTTTTCGAGGGCAATGCCGACCTTCGGCGCATCCTGACCGATTACGGCTTCCGCGGCCATCCGCAGCGCAAGGATTTCCCGCTCACCGGCTATGTCGAGCTGCGCTATTCCGAGGAGCACAAGCGCGTCGTCTATGAGCCGGTGGAACTGGCGCAGGATTTCCGCACCTTCGACTTCATGAGCCCCTGGGAAGGCGCCGAATATATCCTTCCCGGCGACGAGAAGGCGAGGCCCGAGGCGCCTGGCGCGCCGACGCCGCTCCCGGCCGATCCCAAGGCCGGGGAAGGGGTGAAGAAATGAGCGACCGGATCGAAACCCTCGAAGCGCACGAAAGCGTGGACAAGCCGGCGCCCGGCGACGTCGAGATCGCGAACTACACGATCAATTTCGGCCCCCAGCATCCCGCCGCGCACGGCGTGCTGCGCATGGTGATGGAGCTGGACGGCGAGATCGTCGAGCGCGTCGATCCGCATGTCGGCCTGCTCCATCGCGGCACCGAGAAGCTGATCGAGTACAAGACCTATCTCCAGGCGCTGCCCTATTTCGACCGGCTCGATTATTGCTCGCCACTCGGCATGGAGCACAGCTATGTGCTCGCGGTCGAGAAGCTGCTGGGCCTCGACGTGCCGCTGCGCGGGCAATATCTGCGCGTGCTATTCGCCGAGCTGACGCGCATCTCGAATCATATGCTCAACATCGGCTCCCACGTGATGGACGTGGGCGCGATGACGCCGAACCTGTGGCTGTTCGAGATCCGCGAGGATTGCCTGAACTTCTTTGAGCGGGCGTCGGGCGCACGGATGCATTCCGCCTGGTATCGCCCCGGCGGCGTCCATCAGGATGTTCCGCTCAAGCTCTTGACCGACATCGCCGACTGGCTCGACCATCGCCTGCCGCGCCTGTTCGAGGACAGCGTCTCGCTGTTCGCGGACAACCGCATCTTCAAGCAGCGCAATGTCGATATCGGCACGGTATCGAAGGAGGACGCGATCGCCTGGGGCTTCTCCGGCCCGATGATCCGTGCCGCCGGCATCCCGTGGGATATCCGCAAGAGCCAGCCCTACGACGTCTACGACCGCATGGAGTTCGACGTGCCGGTGGGCACGAAGGGCGACTGCTACGATCGGATCATGGTGCGCATCGAGGAGGTGCGCCAGTCCGCGCGGATCATGAAGCAATGCCTGCGCGACATGCCCGAGGGACCGGTCGCCAGCCTCGACCGCAAGGTGGTGCCGCCCAAGCGGGCGGAGATGAAGCAGTCGATGGAAGCGCTGATCCACCATTTCAAGCTCTATACCGAGGGCTTCCACGTGCCCGCCGGCGAGGTCTATGTCGCGACCGAGAGCCCCAAGGGCGAGTTCGGCGTCTATCTGGTCGCTGACGGCACCAACAAGCCCTATCGCTGCAAGATCCGGCCGACCGGCTTCTCGCACCTCCAGGCGATGGATTTCATGATGAAGGGCCACATGCTGGCCGATACCACCGCCGTCCTCTCCGCGATCGACATCGTGTTCGGGGAGGTGGACCGGTGAGGTCCGCGATCATCATCACGACCGGCAACATGACAGGACGGAAACGGAAGAAGCGGAATGGCTGACGCCCCCCAGATCCCGGACGAGGCCGAGACGCGTGCCCGCTGGGGCGCCTTCGCATGGACCGAGGCGAACGCCGCCAAGGTGAAGGAGATCATCGCGCGCTATCCGCCCGGCCGCCAGCATTCGGCGATCCTGCCGCTGCTCGACCTCGCCCAGCGGCAGGTCGGCGCGGAGACGGACACGCAGGGCTGGCTGCCCGTGCCGGTGATCGAATATGTCGCGAGGCAGATCGACATGCCCTATATCCGGGCGCTGGAGGTCGTGAGCTTCTACACCATGTTCAACATGGCGCCGGTCGGCCGCTATCATGTGCAGGTGTGCGGCACGACGCCGTGCATGCTGCGCGGCTCCGACGACGTTCTGGCGGCATGCAAGCAGCGCGGGCTGGTGAAGGGACGGACCACCCCCGACGGGCTGTTCACGCTCACCGAGGTCGAATGCCTGGGCGCCTGCGCCAACGCGCCGATGGTACAGATCAACGACGACAATTACGAGGACCTGACCTTCGACAGCATGTCGGCGATCCTGGAGACGCTGGCGACCGGCGGCACGCCGAAGCCCGGTCCCCAGAACGGCCGCCAGACGAGCTGTCCGCTGGGCGGGCCGACGACGCTCAGGCATATGGCGGAGACGGCCTGATGTCGTTCCTCGCCGCCCTCATCGTCGCGGTCGTCGCGATCTGGCTGCTGATCGCGCTGCTGGGCGTGGCGCTCAAGCTGGTCGCGATCCTGATCGGCGTCGCGCTGGCCGTGGGGGCATATTTCCTGGCCGAGAAGCTGATCGGGAAGGGCCGTTAGATGCTCGACGACAAGGATCGCATCTTCACCAACGTCTACGGCTTCCAGCCGTGGAATCTCGACGCCGCGATGAAGCGCGGCGACTGGGACGACACCAGGGGCCTGATGGCGCGCGGGCAGGACCAGATCATCGAGGACATCAAGGCGTCCGGCCTGCGCGGGCGCGGCGGCGCGGGCTTCCCGACCGGCATGAAGTGGAGCTTCATGCCCAAGGAGCCGCGCGAGGGGCGGCCGAGCTTCCTCGTCATCAACGCCGACGAATCGGAGCCCGGAAGCTGCAAGGATCGCGAGATCATCCGCCACGATCCGCACAAGCTGATCGAGGGCGCGCTGATCGCCGGCTTCGCGATGCGCGCGCGCGCCGCCTATATCTATATCCGCGGCGAGTTCATCCGTGAGGCGGAGACGCTGTTCGCCGCGGTTGCCGAGGCTTATGGCAAGGGCCTGCTGGGCAAGAACGCGGCCGGATCGGGCTATGATTTCGACGTTTTCGTCCATCGCGGCGCGGGCGCCTATATCTGCGGCGAGGAAACCGCGCAGATCGAGAGCCTTGAGGGCAAGAAGGGCCAGCCGCGCCTGAAGCCGCCCTTCCCGGCGGGCGCGGGGCTCTACGGCTGCCCGACGACGGTGAACAATGTCGAATCGATCGCGGTGGTGCCGACGATCCTGCGGCGGGGGCCAGGCTGGTTCGCCGGCATCGGCCGCCCGAAGAACGAGGGCACCAAGCTTTTCCAGATCTCGGGCCATGTGAACACGCCCTGCGTCGTCGAAGAGGCGATGGGCATTCCCTTCCGCGAGCTGATCGAGAAGCATGCCGGCGGCATCCGTGGCGGGTGGGACAATCTGCTGGCGGTGATCCCGGGCGGCTCGTCGGTGCCGCTGGTGCCCGCCGCGCAGATCATGGACGCGCCGATGGATTTCGACGGGCTCAAGGAGCTTGGCTCGGGCCTTGGCACGGCGGCGGTGATCGTGATGGACAAGTCCACCGACATCGTCCGCGCGATCAGCCGGATCAGCTATTTCTACAAGCATGAAAGCTGCGGCCAGTGCACGCCCTGCCGCGAGGGCACCGGCTGGATGTGGCGGGTGATGGAGCGGCTGCGCGAAGGCAATGCCGAGATCCACGAGATCGACATGCTCCAGGAAGTGACCAGGCAGGTCGAGGGCCACACCATCTGCGCGCTGGGTGATGCCGCGGCATGGCCGATCCAGGGCCTGATCCGCCATTTCCGCCCCGAGATCGAGCGGCGGATCAACGAACGCATCGCCAATGAACGTGGGGGCCAGCCCCTGCCGGTGGCGGCGGAGTAAGACATATGCCCAAACTCACCGTCGACGGGATCGAGGTCGAAGTCCCCGCGGGCGCCACCGTGCTTCAGGCATGCGAGGCGGCGGGGAAGGAGATTCCGCGCTTCTGCTATCATGAGCGGCTGTCGATCGCCGGCAATTGCCGCATGTGCCTCGTCGAGGTGAAGCCCGGGCCGCCCAAGCCGCAGGCAAGCTGCGCGCTGCCCGCCGCCGACAATCAGGAGGTCCGCACCGACAGCCTGATGGTCAAGAAGGCGCGCGAGGGGGTGATGGAGTTCCTGCTCATCAACCACCCGCTCGACTGCCCGATCTGCGATCAGGGCGGCGAGTGCGACCTTCAGGACCAGTCGGTCGCCTACGGCAAGGGCCATTCGCGCTTCGCCGAGAACAAGCGCGCCGTCACCGAGAAATATATGGGGCCGATCGTCAAGACGGTCATGACGCGCTGCATCCAGTGCACGCGCTGCGTGCGCTTCGCGGAGGAGGTGGCGGGCATCCCGGAGATCGGCGCGCTCTACCGCGGCGAGGACATGCAGATCACCTCCTATCTGGAGCATGCCGTCACGTCGGAGCTTTCGGGCAATGTCGTCGATCTGTGCCCGGTGGGCGCGCTGACGTCGAAGCCCTATGCGTTCGAGGCGCGGCCTTGGGAGCTGAAGAAGACGCCCTCGATCGACGTGATGGATGCGGTGGGTACCAATATCCGCCTCGACGCGCGGGGACGGCAGGTGCTGCGCGCGCTGCCCCGGATCAACGAGGACGTGAACGAGGAATGGGCGTCGGACAAGACGCGCCACGCCGTCGACGGGCTCGTCCGGCGCCGGCTCGACCGGCCCTATGTCCGCAAGGACGGCAAGCTGGCCGAGGCGACATGGGCCGAGGCGTTCGCGGCGATCGCGACGGCGCTCGACGGTGCCTCGGGCGATCAGGTCGCGGCGCTGGCGGGCGATCTCGCCGACGTCGAGAGCATCTTCGCGACGAAGCTGCTGCTGGAAAGCTACGGCTCGACGCTGCACGAGGCGCGGGTGGACGGGGCGCTCTATCCGGTGTCCGCGCCCGCCGACTATCATTTCAACGCGACGATCGCGGGTGTCGAGAAGGCGCGCGCGATCCTGCTGGTCGGCGCCAATCCGCGCTGGGAAGCGCCGCTGGTCAACACGCGCATCAGGAAGGCGATCAAGGCCGGCGCGAAGGTCTGGGCGATCGGGCCGCAGGTGGACCTCACCTATCCGGTCGAATGGCTGGGCGACGATCTGGCGGCGCTCGGGCGGCTGCCCGACGATGCGGCCGATGCGCTGAAGAGCGACGGCGCCGTGATCGTCGGCATGGGCGCGGTGGCGCGCGAGGGCGCCTACGCGGCGGCGCGCGCGGTCGCGGCGGGCGCAGGGGCGAGCTTCTCGCTGCTCCATACCGCTGCCTCGCGGGTAGGCGCGCTCGATCTTGGTTTCGCGACCGAGGGCGGGATCGAGGCGATCCGCGCGAACGCGGGCGGCCTCAAGGCGCTGTTCCTGCTCGGCGTGGACGAGACGGACCTCTCGGTGTTCGCGGGCACCTTCACCGTCTATATCGGCACGCATGGCGATCGCGGCGTCGAGGTGGCGGACGTGATCCTGCCGGGCGCGTCCTATGCGGAGAAGCCCGCGACCTGGGTGAACATGGAAGGGCGCGTCCAGTTCGGGCAGCGCGCCGTGTTCCCGCCGGGCGACGCGCGGGAGGACTGGACGATATTGCGCGCCCTGTCCGACGTGCTGGGCCGGCGCCTGCCGTTCGACAGCCTGGATGCGCTGCGCGCCGCGCTTGGCGCGCGGCATCCGCATCTCGTGCGCGAGGGGCTGGGCGAGGTGGCGGCTCCCGGGCCTGCCGAGGCCGCGCCGGAGGTTTCGGGGGCGATCGCCTATCCGATCACCGATTTCTACCTCACCAACCCGATCGCGCGCGCCAGCGATACGATGCAGCGCTGCTCGGCCGAGCTGATCCAGGGGGAAAGCTTCGCGGAGGCGGCGGAATGACCGACTTTTTCGCCCGATATATGAGCTATGATCTCGGCTGGTTCCTCGCCACGATCATCGGCATCCTGCTGATCGCGCTGCCGCTGATGCTGGCGGTGGCGATGATCATCTATGCCGATCGCAAGATCTGGGCGGCCATGGCGCTGCGGCGCGGGCCGAACGTGGTGGGGCCGTTCGGGCTGCTGCAAAGCTTCGCCGACGGGCTCAAGGTGTTCCTGAAGGAAACGATCATCCCGTCCTCGGCCAACCGGGGGCTGTTCCTGATCGCGCCGATCCTCACCTTCACGGTCACGCTGATCGCCTGGGCGGTGATCCCCTTCGGGCCTGGCATGGTGCTCGCCAATATCAATGTCGGGCTGCTCTATATCCTCGCGGTGTCTTCGCTCGGCGTCTACGGGGTCATCCTGGCGGGCTGGGCGTCCAACTCCAAATATCCTTTCTATTCGGCGATCCGCGCGGCCGCACAGATGGTGAGCTACGAGGTGTCGATCGGCTTCGTGCTGATCTCGGTCGTGCTCTATGCCGACAGCTTCAACCTGTCGGCGATCATCGGCGCGCAGCGCGGGCATGTGTTGGGTTTCTTCAACGCCTTCGGGCTCAATCCGCTGCTCTTCCCGATGGCGGTGGTGTTCCTGATCTCGTCGATGGCGGAGACGGCGCGCACGCCGTTCGACCTCACGGAGGCGGAGAGCGAGCTGGTCGCCGGCTACCAGACCGAATATTCGTCGATGAGCTTCGCGCTTTTCTGGCTCGGCGAATATGGCAACGTCCTCCTGATGTGCGCGCTCAACGCCGTGCTGTTCTGGGGCGGCTGGCTGCCCCCGGTCGACTGGGCGCCGCTCTATGTGATCCCGGGCATCTTCTGGTTCTTTGGCAAGATCCTGTTCTTCTTCTTCGTCTTCTCCTGGGTGAAGGCGACTGTGCCGCGCTACCGCTACGACCAGCTCATGCGGCTGGGGTGGAAGATATTCCTGCCGCTGTCGCTGTTCTGGGTGTTCCTCGTTTCCGGGTGGCTGATGCTCACCCGTTATGGAGTGGGCTCATGAGCCTCGCGCATATCGTCAAGACCTTCACCCTCTGGGAGTTCGTGAAGGCCCACTGGCTGACGCTGAAATATTTCTTCCGGCCGAAGGCGACGATCAACTATCCGTTCGAGAAGAACCCGTTGAGCCCGCGCTTCCGGGGCGAGCATGCGCTGCGCCGCTATCCCAACGGCGAGGAGCGGTGCATCGCGTGCAAGCTGTGCGAGGCGATCTGTCCCGCGCAGGCGATCACGATCGAGGCGGAGCCGCGCGACGACGGGTCGCGGCGCACCACGCGCTACGACATCGACATGACGAAATGCATCTATTGCGGCTTCTGCCAGGAGGCATGCCCGGTGGACGCGATCGTCGAGGGGCCGAATTTCGAATATTCGACCGAAACGCGCGAGGAACTGATCTACGACAAATCCAAGCTGCTCGCCAACGGCGATCGCTGGGAACGCGCGCTTGCGGCGAACCTTGCCGCAGATGCGCCCTATCGGTAATGCCCCGCCAGACCCCGATTCCGTTCCAGGGACGAAACCGGGCCGTGCTTGTAGAAAACCGTCCCTCCCGATGCCCTCTCCCTCGCGGGACCGGGCACGGCCGGGACAAACGGGATTGAGATGATCCGTTGATCCAGACGATCGCCTTCTACCTGTTCGCAACGCTCGTGATTCTCTCGGGTGCGCTCACCATCCTGGCGCGCAACCCGGTGCACAGCGTATTGTGGCTGATCCTCGCCTTCTTCAACGCGGCGGGACTGATGGTGCTCGTCGGCGCCGAGTTCATCGCGATGCTGCTGGTCATCGTCTATGTCGGCGCGGTCGCGGTGCTCTTCCTGTTCGTGGTGATGATGCTCGACATCGATTTCGCCGAGCTGCGCGCGGGCGTCGCGCAATATCTGCCGTTCGGGATGCTGCTGTTCGTCGTCCTCCTGGCCGAGATCATCTTCGCGGTCGCCGCGTGGGATGCCGGCGGGATCAACATGAACGCCAGCCTGGCGCCGACGCCGGAGGGCGTCTCCAACATCACCGCGATCGGCACGCTTCTCTACACGCGCTATCTGTTCATCTTCGAGGGCGCGGGCCTCGTCCTGCTCGTCGCGATGATCGGCGCGATCGTGCTCACCCATCGCAAGCGCGGCGGCACCCGTCCGCAGCGGGTGAGCGATCAGGTGCGTCGCCGCCCCGAGGACGCGGTGCGCATCGTCAACCAGCCTGTCGGCCAGGGGGTGGAGCTGTGATCGGCCTCGTGCATTATCTCGCCGTTTCGGCGGTGCTGTTCGTGATCGGGGTGTTCGGCATCTTCCTCAACCGGAAGAACGTCATCATCATCCTGATGGCGATCGAGCTGATCCTCCTCGCGGTGAACATCAACCTTGTCGCCTTCTCGGCCTATCTCCACGATCTGGTCGGCCAGGTGTTCGCCATGTTCGTGCTGACCGTGGCCGCCGGCGAGGCGGCGATCGGGCTCGCGATCCTCGTCATCTATTTCCGTGGCCGCGGCACCATCGCGGTCGACGACATCAACCGGATGAAGGGCTGAACCCGTCGTGATCCAGCTCATCGTCTTCCTGCCGCTCTTCGCCGCGATCGTCGCCGGGCTCGGCAACCGCATGATCGGCAATGTCGCGGCCAAGGCCGTGACCACCGGCGCGCTGTTCATAAGCTGTGCGCTGTCCTGGCCGATCTTCCTCCATTTCCTCGCCGGTGACGCGACCACGCAGGTCATCCCCGTGCTCGACTGGATCCGCTCGGGTGACCTCCAGGTCGACTGGGCTCTGCGCGTCGACACGCTGACCGCCGTGATGCTGGTGGTGGTGACGAGCGTGTCCAGCCTCGTCCACCTCTATAGCTGGGGCTATATGGCGGAGGACGACAGCCAGCCGCGCTTCTTCGCCTATCTGTCGCTCTTCACCTTCGCGATGCTGATGCTGGTGACGGCGGACAGCCTGGTCCAGATGTTCTTCGGCTGGGAAGGGGTGGGGCTCGCCTCCTATCTGCTGATCGGCTTCTGGTATCACAAGCCCTCGGCCAATGCCGCGGCGATCAAGGCGTTCGTGGTCAACCGGGTCGGCGATTTCGGCTTCTCGCTTGGCATCTTCGGCACTTTCCTGGTGTTCGGCACCGTGTCGATCCCCGCGATCCTGGCGGCGGCGCCGGGCATGGCGGGGACGACGATCGGCTTCCTCGGCGGGCGCGTGGACACGATGACGCTGCTCTGCCTGCTGCTGTTCGTCGGCGCGATGGGCAAATCGGCCCAGCTTGGCCTGCACACCTGGCTTCCCGACGCGATGGAGGGCCCGACGCCGGTGTCCGCGCTGATCCACGCCGCCACGATGGTGACGGCCGGCGTGTTCATGGTCTGCCGCCTCTCGCCGATGTTCGAGACGAGCGCGACGGCGATGCATGTCGTCACCTATGTCGGCGCCGCGACCGCGCTGTTCGCCGCGACGGTGGGCACGGTGCAGACCGACATCAAGCGCGTGATCGCCTATTCGACCTGCTCGCAGCTCGGCTACATGTTCTTCGCGGCGGGCGTCGGCGCCTATGGGGCCGCGATGTTCCACCTGTTCACCCATGCCTTCTTCAAGGCGCTGCTGTTCCTCGGCGCGGGCTCGGTGATCCATGCCATGCATCACGAGCAGGACATGCGCTTCTACGGCGGCCTTCGGAAGCATATCCCGAGGACCTTCTGGGCGATGATGGCGGGCACGCTGGCGATCACCGGCGTCGGCATCATGCAGATCCCGGGCGTGCTGCCGGCGATGGGCTTCGCGGGCTTCCACTCCAAGGATGCGATCATCGAGGCGGCCTATGCGAGCGGATCGGCGGCGGGCGGTATCGCCTTCGCGATCGGCGTGTTCGCGGCGCTGCTGACCAGCTTCTATTCGTGGCGTCTCGTCTTCCTCACCTTCTTCGGGGAGGCGCGCTGGGCGGGATCGGAGCATATCCGGCACGCCGTCCATGACGAACACGGCCATGATGACGGGCATGCGCATGATGCCGGTCATGACGCGCAGGAGCATGTCGCGCCCGACGAAGGCGCGGGATCGGAGCCCGATCCTTATGGTGCCTCGATCAATCAGCTTCCCCACGGCACGGCGGGCTATCATCCGCATGAGAGCCCGTGGACGATGCTGGTGCCGCTGGCGCTGCTGTCGCTGGGGGCGGTTTTCGCCGGTTTCATATTCAGCGGGGCATTCATCGATCCCGAGCGTGGCGCGGAGTTCTGGAAGGGGTCGATCGCGTTCGACGAGCATCTGATGCACGCGATGCACGGCATCCCGCTCTGGGCTAAGCTGTCGGCGACGGCGGCGATGCTCCTGGGCTTCGCGGTCGCGGTCTGGGCCTATGTGCTCGACACCGCCTTGCCGGGCCGGTTCGTCAGCCATTTCCGGCTGCTCTACCGCTTCCTGCTGCGCAAATGGTATTTCGACGAGCTTTACGACATGATCTTCGTCAAACCGGCTTTCGCGATCGGGCGGCTCTTCTGGAAGGGCGGCGATCAGGGCACGATCGATCGTTTCGGCCCCGATGGCGTCTCGAAGCTGGTGGTCAGCGGCGGCGCGCTCGCCCGCAGGATGCAGACCGGATATCTCTATACCTATGCGCTGGTGATGCTGCTCGGCCTCGCCGCCGCGGCGACCTGGGTGGTGGTGCGCTGACATGAACCAGCTTGGCTTCCCCATCCTCACCATCATGATCGCGGTGCCGCTCATCGCGGCGCTGTGGTGCCTGCTCGCGCCCGGCGACGAGGCCGCGCGCAGCAACAGCGCGCGCCGGGTCGCGCTGGCGGCGACGCTGATCGATTTCGCGCTCGGCGTCCTCTTGTGGGCGAGCTACGACGTCGGCGGCGCGCAGTGGCAGTTCGTCGAGAACGTGCCGCTGTTCGGCCGCTTCGCCTGGGCGCTGGGCATCGACGGCATCGCGTTGATGCTCATCATGCTCTCGGTCTTCCTGATGCCGATCTGCATCGGGGCGTCGTGGGAGGCGATCACCAAGCGCGTGCCCGAATATATGGCGGCGTTCCTGCTGATGGAAACGCTGATGATCGGCGTGTTCGCGGCGCAGGACCTGTTCCTGTTCTACATCTTCTTCGAAGCGGGCCTGATCCCGATGTACCTGATCATCGGCGTCTGGGGCGGCGTCGACCGGGTCTATGCCAGCTACAAATTCTTCCTCTATACGCTGCTCGGATCGGTGCTGATGCTGATCGCGATGCTGTGGATGGCCTCGTTCGCGGGCACCACCTACATCCCGACGCTGATGCAGACCGACTTCCCGGTCGACATACAGACCTGGCTGTTCCTGGCCTTCTTCGCCTCCTTCGCGGTGAAGATGCCGATGTGGCCGGTCCACACCTGGCTGCCCGACGCGCACGTCCAGGCGCCGACGGCGGGATCGGTGATCCTGGCGGGCGTGCTCCTGAAGATGGGC
>Ga0180221_1001307_pt1 | contig 17163 bp, 18 predicted proteins | sample eDN5th37CKraftMG_FD_151339 | JGI IMG/M metagenome (GOLD analysis project Ga0180221, IMG submission 151339) | Enriched Miracle-Growth compost microbial communities from Emeryville, California, USA - eDNA 5th pass 37_C Kraft MG (version 2) (version 2) ...
GCCGGGGGGAAACGCTTTGCCGATCAGGGTATGATTCGCGGCACGGCCTAAATTTGCACGAGGCGCGCCGGGGAGGCTATAGGCGCCCCCTATCGGAACGGCGAAATTTCGGGCTCGCGGCTCTATTTTCGGGCTTCGACAGGGCATCTTCACAGGGGGCTCATGGGTGCTGGACAGCCGGGGCCCATGGTGCTACACGCCTCTGCGACGAGGGCTCGCGTGGCGGGCCCTTTTGACGTCTTGGCCGCGCGGATGGGCTTCCTCCGCACCCCTGGCCTCGGCGCGCCGTCCATGGTGCGGGTGATTAGCTCAGTTGGTAGAGCAGCTGACTCTTAATCAGCGGGTCGAAGGTTCGAGTCCTTCATCACCCACCATTTTTTCAATGGGTTAGGCCTCGGCGCCCATTCACCCCCCTCAGTGCCGTACGATTTCGTGACGCACGCAATCCAGCGCAGTGCGCATCGCAGGCAGATCAATGCTGCTACGCGGCCAAGCCTGCTTCGCCTTTCCAGCCGCAAATCCTATTGCACAATTCAACCGGCCCATGGCTCGCCTTCAGCCAAGCCTCTCATCGGTCGTGAGAGGAGGTAACGATGGGTCGCCACAAGGTAGCAAGCCGGTGACGACATGAACTTTGACGCCAACGCTCGAGGAAGCTGGGCGGCTGCTCCGGTCATCCCAGCCAGGGACGTAGGGTCGACGTGATGATGCAGATGGCGATACGGATGGTGGCTGCCAGCCAGCAGATCAACATCGGTCGCGCTCGCTTGGAGATCAAGCGCCACTTCGACCGCCGGAACACGCGGCACGGATTCTTCTGACGCCACGATCGCGCCGCCGTGATCCTTCACCATCGCCATCATGTGGAAGCGCATGATCATCGCAATCGCGTTGCTGTCTGGCCCCGTGCCAGCAATGGCGAGCGATCCTTGCGCTCCCGGCCACATGCGACAGGTCAAGGCTCACAGCAATGTTCTTGAACTGCGGTGGGAAGGCCAGGTCAACGACGAGACGTCCAGCGATATTGCGGCCGAGTTCAACCGTTACAAGCGGTATGTCTCCGGGGTCCATCTTTCGCTGCATTCTTGCGGCGGCTCGGTACGTCATATGCAGCGTGCGATCGCCGTGCTCGAACAAATCAAAGGCACGCACCTGCTAACGACGGCCGTTGACCGCGGTGACACCTGTGGATCCGCTTGCGTCCCGATCTTCCTCGTAGGCATGAAGCGCCGCGCTGCCCTCACGAGTTCGTTCTATTTCCACCCTGTCGTCATGTGGCGTGGAGATCCTGGAACCGTTGAAGCTGAGGCTCGTATGAGACTGAGGGCGGAAAAGACGGACAATGTGCTCGCCCGCTACTTTGTAAGCGCGGGAATTTCCGAAGACTGGTTGCAATACCTGCGCCGAACGCTCCGGACCCATGACCTCTGGCAGAGCGGACGCGATCTCTGGGACTCGAAGAGTGGCATAGTGACGGAGACTATCGACAACCTCGCACCGCGCGAGGACGGGCCTGTCGATCTGCCAACCGGGACGATCTGTGGTGGGGTCAAGTGCCGAGGTTAATTCCAGCAGCGCCATGATTTCACGGACTCAGGTCCCCGCAGAGTCGCCTTCGCTTCACCCGCGAGCGAGCACCATCCGGCGCAGTACGATCATCTCGTTAAGGTGTCCGCCGTCAAAGTAACGCCGACTACTAAAACCCTCAGGGACAGGGACAGCGCGAGTGGCGCGCGGTTTCGAGACGGCGAAGGCAGAGTTTGAGCGAAGAATTGCCGGTCTAACAAAAAGGGATCGCTGCTGCGAAGCGACGGGCGGATGCCGCGGCGACGGGCAGGCCACCGCGTTCGCGATACGGCCGGCGATTGCCGAACCTCGGGAAATAAAAAAAACCGGGAGCCCGCAGGCCCCCGGCTGTCCAGTGGGGAGACAGCTGAGTCTAGGGTAGATTTATGCCTGCGGTGAACACGAAGCGCGTATCTGCGAGATCATTGTCGATGTTGGTGTCCCAGTACCGGAAGTCCATGAACAGCTTCTCGATCCCGAGCTTCACGCCGGCATTCCAATAGAGGTACTCCTTTTCGCCGAGGAAGAAGCCGTCGGTGTTGCCGCCCGTCCACCCGAGGAGGCCGCTGAATGTCGGCACGAAGACGCCGACCTGCGGAAGCACGTAGCTCATGGTGCCTTCCACCGTCGTCGACTCGGTCATGGCGAGATCCTGGTCGGGCGTGTAGTAGCCGGTCAGGCCGAGCGTGAGGTTTGTGATAGGTGAGATCGACGCGCCGAGTTTGAATTCGACATAGTCGAGATCGGAACGGCTGAGTGCCGGATCCCGACTGCCGAAATTGTACCACCACACGGCGACATCCCAGCTTATGTCGCCGGTCACGGGCCGCGCACCGATGAAGCCGTCAAGCTCCCACGGTCCGAGCGTGCCGATGTAGTCGTTACCGCTTGCCCAGAAGCCTGCGTAAAAGATGTTGTAGCCAACCTCTCCATAGGCTTGCAGGGCGGGCTTCTCGTTACTGTAGGAGAGGCCGCGGAAGATGTAGTCGCTGGTTGCCTGGGGCGCGAGGACGAAGGTGAGCTTGTCGTCAGCGGCGTGTGCCGGCGCGGTGAGCGATGCCAGCGCCAGAGCAGCGGCGCCGATTGATCCCAGTCGATTCGTCGTAAGCACTAGCAGTCCCCCTTTTGCTGCCTGCCGCCGGCTTCCCTGCGCATAGAAAATTGATCTATCGGTAAAAATACTAATCACACGGACAGGTTTCTGGTCTGCGCGGGCATCAAGCGTAGCAGCCGTCGCGGCTGCCTGATCAAAATCCTAATCAGTGGACATCCGATGCCTCAAGCACAAAATCGACCGGCGGCATGCGCAACGGGCTATCTGTCACCATTTAGTAACATGTTGAAAACTTGTGCGGAGCCGAGGCGGCCACCCACCGGCGCGTGGATGCCAGGGTCTTTTGCGCGCCGTAAGTCTATAAATTTTCACTAAATATTTGATTGTGCGGGCTAGCGCTTTCGTTGCGCGCGTAGTCTCGCGCTATCAGTGTGAGGATGTGCTGGCGCTTACCAGGATAGCGGGCGTAGCTCCGCAATTGCGGAAGCGGTGCGGGATGCGACTATCAAAATAATAAGCATCCCCCGCCGCGAGCTTGCGGTGCGCCTCACCTACAAAGATCTCGACTTCGCCGGAAATGACGATGCCACCCTCTTCGCCAGGATGCGAGAGCATGTCAGGTCCAGTGTCCCCTCCGGGCTGATAGATCTCATACAGGATCTGCAGTGCCTGGCTGCTGCGTCCATCGCCGACCACACGAAACTCCACCTTGCCGTCGATGAGACGCTTAAGGTCGCTCGCCTGAAAGAAAATCTGCGGCTGGCTGGGAGCGTCGGTGACGTTGCCGAAGAATTCCCCGAACGATATGCGCAGGGCATCGGTGATCCGGTTGAGGGTGGCAACGGAAGGACTGTGCTTGTTCTGCTCGATCATGCTGATCATGCCATTCGTGACGCCGGACATGGCAGCGAGGTCGCGCTGGGAAAGATTGCGTTCCGTCCGCAGCGTCTTGAGGCGCGCGCCGACGTCCGGCTTCGGCGGGAGCGCAGCGGCCGGTGCTGCGTGATCGCGGGATGCGGAGGTCGTCTTGGCTTGCCGCGTGGGGCGGGTGCTGGTGCGCACGGGCTTTCTCTTCAATTTCTCAGTCGAACGGGGAGTGGGCGGAAGATTCGCGGATTCGTTCACAAGGCCGGCGAGGTCGGTCTGTCTTTCGTGCTACAGTTTTCCGCTGGTAGGGGGAATATGCTTTGCTCCCAACTTGGCGTGCCTTTGAAGCGGTTCGCCAGGAAATCGAGAATAAGACGCGTTTTCGCCGGCATGTGCTGGCCGTGGGGAAATACGGCGCTGATGGCGCCGTGGATCAACATGCGATCGAGCATGAGCGCCTTGAGCTCGCCGCGGGCGATGGCCTCGCCGACGACATAGGTGTGCAACAAAGCGATACCGCCGCCACTGCGTGCTGCTTCGAGCAGCGCCAGACTGCTGCCTAGAGTCATCGCCGCGTGCAGTTCCGCCGGACGGTCGCGGTCGGGGAGAATGGCAAGCCACTGGGACCAGTATGCCCACTCCGCATCGTGCCGCAGGCAGCGGTGGGTTTCCAGATCGAGCGGTCGCGTCGGCGTTCCACAAGTGTCGAGATAGGCCGGCGCGGCGACCAGAACGAGCCGGTTGGGTGCGAGCTGCCGGCGCATAAGTTGCGAGTCGGGCAGGATCGTCACGCGGATGGCGAGATCGTAACCGTCTTTCACGACGTCGACGAGCCCCTCCGAGCATTCGAGGTCGACCTCGATGTCTGGATAGAGCGCCTGGAAGTCGACCAATGCCGGGGCGACGTACTGGCCGCCGAACATTGGCGACGCTGCAATGCGCAACAGGCCCTTGGGCCGCGCGTGGTACTCGGCGACGTCGCGCTCTGCGTCACGCCAGTCCCGCAGTAGCGTTTGCGCGCGATCGAGAAAGCGTGCGCCAGCTTCCGTCAGTACGATGTTGCGGGTCGTCCGGTTGAACAGCCGCGCGCCAAGATGGTCTTCGAGCTTCTTGATCTCGTAGCTGACGACGGACTTCGAGATTCCAAGCGCGTCGCCCGCGGCGCGCATGCTGCCCGTTTCTGCGACCTTGATGAAGAGCTCGACGGTGCGAAACTGGTCCACGGATCAGCGGTTCCTAATCGTTCCCTGCTCAAGATTGTCCTGATAATTGCGACAGTCCAGCGTAAATTTTGGCGTCGCGGGAAAAGGTTGGCGTTCGTACCGTGCGGACCAAAAGAAACTGGATCCGGAGGCGAGCGTTGATCGAGGGTTTGAACTTCATCGATGGAGAATGGAGCGACTCGCCCACCAAGCTCACGGATATCAATCCATCCGATACGAGAGACATCGTTGGGCGATTTGCGCAGGCATCGGTAGCGGAGGTCGATCGCGCAGCCGCTGCGTCTCGGCGTGCATTCCCCGCCTGGGCCGCGACGACGCCGTTGGAACGTCACGACATCCTGCAGCGGGTTGGCGCTGAGATTCTGGCGCGCAAAGAAGAGCTCGGCATGCTCTTATCGTCCGAGGAAGGCAAGACTCTGGCTGAAGGCATCGGCGAATGCGTGCGTGCCGCCCAGATTTTCCAATACTTCGCCGGCGAGTGTCTCCGTCAGGCCGGTGAGGTGTTGCGGTCCATACGGCCGGGCCTCGACGTGAGCGTCGTGCGCGAGCCCGTGGGTGTGATCGGCGTCATCACGCCGTGGAATTTTCCGATCGCTATTCCAGCCTGGAAGATTGCCCCGGCGCTGGCTTTCGGCAACTGCGTCGTCTTCAAGCCATCGGAAATCGCCCCGGCGACAGCATATCGCCTTGCGGAAATTCTCGCACTCAGTGGCTTGCCCAATGGCGTGTTCAACTTGGTCAATGGCGAGGGCAAGGACGTCGGTGCTGCCATCGCCTCCAGCCCGAAGCTCGATGGCATCAGCTTCACCGGTTCGGTCGGCGTCGGGCAAACCATAGCGCGCGCGGCGGTGGCTGGTCCTCCGATGCGCAGATTGCAGCTCGAAATGGGCGGCAAGAATGCTCTCGTTGTTCTCGACGACGCCGATATCGAACGTGCGGTCGAATGCGCGGTAAACGGTGGCTTCTATTCCACGGGACAGCGTTGCACCGCATCCTCGCGCGTTATCGTCACTGAGGGCGTCTATCGGCGGTTCATCGAGCGCCTAGCACAGCGCGCCGCATCACTGAAAGTGGGGCACGCGCTCGATCCGGAGACAGAGGTGGGACCCGTGGTCGACGAGCGGCAGCTTGAGAAAAATCTCAGCTACATCGACATCGGCCGCAACGAAGGCGCCCGACTGGCGGTCGGCGGTGAGCGTCAGACGCGAGAAACGCCCGGCTACTATTTCTCGCCGGCCGTCTTCACCGATGTATCCCCCTCCATGCGCATCGCCCGCGAAGAAATTTTCGGTCCGATCGTTGCTGTCATCCCGGCACGCGATTATGCCGAGGCGCTCGCCATCGCCAACGACAGCGAGTTCGGGCTGTCGGCCGGCATCTGCACCAGCAGCCTTGCGCATGCCGAGCACTTCAAGCGCAACGTCAAGGCGGGGATGGTGATGATCAACGTCCCGACGGCCGGGGTCGACTTCCATGTGCCATTTGGGGGGCGCAAGCTGTCCAATTACGGACCGCGCGAACAGGGACGGCAGGCGCACGAGTTCTTCACCGTCACCAAGACCGCCTACCTTGATCCGATGTGCTGAGGCAGCGTCGGCGCGTAGCACTGGGGCGGCGCGCCGCGCTTGCGCGCGCTCATGCAGGCGCAGAGGCTGCCATGGGCGGAGATCAGTCGGCGCCGGCCGCGGTGCTGGCCACCGCCCGCTTCAGCATCGTGCCGGCCACGTGTGCGCGATACTCGGCGCTCGCGTGAATATCGGTATTGAGGTCATCCCGTTCGAGAACCATGCCCGCAACCGATTGCGGGTCGAAATACGACCCGAGCCGATCCTCGGCCTCCGTCCAGCGGAAGACGCCGCCGGCTGCGCCGGTCACGCCTACGCTGCAGTGATTGGCAAAGCGTGCGACGAAGACGCCGACGGTTGCATAACGGCTCGCCGGGTTCGGCAGCTTGGCGTAAGCGGACGCGCGCGGCAGTGGAAGCTCGAAGCCGACGATGAGCTCGTCCGCATCGAGCGCGGTTGCGAACAGGCCGAGGAAGAAATCCGCCGCGCGGATCGAACGCTTGCTGGTGATGATCGTCGCGTCGAGCGCGAGGACGGCTGAGGGATAGTCGGCTGCCGGGTCGTTGTTGGCCACCGAGCCGCCGATCGTGCCGCGGTTGCGTACCTGCGCATCGCCGATCAGGCCAGCGAGCGTGGCAAGCCCGGGGATCGCGGAGCGCACGATGCTCGACCGCGCAACCTCGTCGTGGGACGTCAGTGCTCCGATCTTGAGAGCGCCGGGCGTGGCCGCGATCTCACGCAGGCCGGCTATGCCGCTGAGATCGACGAGCGACGTGACCCGCATCAGCCGCTGCTTGAGGGAGGGGAGCAACGTCATTCCGCCAGCGAGAGCCTTGGCGTCCGGATCGCCGGCGAGTATGCGGCTCGCCTCGCTCACATCCGTTGGACGACGATAGACGAAGTCGTACATCTCGGGTCCTCTAGCGCCCCAGCACGTTGTCCTGGCGCAGTTCTGCGGCGCACGCGCGAACGGCGGAGACGATATTCTGGTAGCCGGTGCAGCGACACAGATTCCCCTTCAGCCAGGTCCGTACCTCGGCCTCGGATGGATCCGGATTGCGGCTGAGAAGATCGAGAGCCGACATGATCATCCCCGGCGTGCAGAACCCGCACTGGAGGCCATGATACTCGCGGAATGCCGTCTGCATCGGATGCAGCGCGCCATTTTCAGTGAGCCCTTCGATCGTCCGCACCTCGCACCGATCCGCCTGCGCGGCGAGCATGGTGCAGCTCTTCACGGCTTTGCCGTCGACGTGCACGGTGCAGGCGCCGCACTGGGTGGTATCGCAGCCGATGTGGGTGCCCGTCAGACGCAGATGTTCGCGGAGGAACACAACCAGAAGCAACCCGTCGGGAACGGTCGCCCGCGCTGGGCGGCCATTAACCGTAATTTCGATGTCCACGGACATTTCTCGCAGGTCGCTCCGTGCTGGCGATGACGCTGACTGCTTGTCTCAAGCCGCATCATACACGGCACAATTCCCGCTTCTATCCTGAGATTTAGGACGGTGCGTGCAATCTTTCATGGCTCGTCAGAACAATAGCGCGCGTGTTTCGATGAGGCGGCAATATTGGGGCATGATGGACAACCGAGCAGATGATGAAGAAAGCACTCACGGTCGAAACGGTCGCTCCGCCTTGCGGACCATACTCGCACTCCTATGCGGTCACGCTCGGCGACCAGAAGCTGATCTTTCTCGCCGGGCAGTATGCGACCGACCGGGAAGGCGGGCTCGTCGGCAAGGGTGACATGTTCACCCAGACGCAGCAGACACTGCTCAACATCGAGGAGGTGCTGCACGCCAACGGCGCCACCTTCAACGATGTGATCAAGATCACGACTTTCGTCACCGATATGTCGAAGCGCTCCGAGGTGAGCCGCGCGCGGGCGGCGTTTCTCTCCGATCCGCCTCCGGCGAGCACACTTATCGAAGTAACGAAGTTCGTCGATCCGGACTACCTCATCGAGATGGATGTGATTGCCGCCGTGCCGATCAAACCCGCCGAGAATACCCAAGCATAAAATATTGGACGGTCGTGCCGCGAAAGCCGGGATGTAGACGCGTGGATCAAGGTATCGGAGCATCGGTTCGGCGAAGGGAGGACCTGCGGTTCACCACAGGCGCCGGCCGCTATACGTCCGACTTCGATCGGCCGGGGCAACTCTTCTCCTGCTTCGTCCGCAGCGAGTACTCCCATGCCCGCATCCGTTCGCTGGATACGAGCGCGGCCCGTACCGCTCCCGGCGTGGTCGCAGTTCTGACGGGCGCCGACTGGGAACGGGAAAAGCTCGGCACTCTGCCGTCCGACTGGGTGATTACATCGCGGGACGGCACGCCGATGCGGGCCGCGAAGCGACCGCCCATGCAGGCCGACCGCGTGCGCTTCGTGGGTGACATCGTTGCCGTGGTACTCGCGGAAACCTATGCTGCCGCACGCGATGCGGCGGAGCTGATCGTCCTCGATGCCGAGGTTCTCGACTGCGCCGTCAACCCTGCCGATGCATCGCGCCCCGATGCGCCCCGCATTCACGACGATATCCCCGGAAACCTGTGCTTTTCCTGGGCGATCGGCGACCAGGCGGAAACGGCGGCCGCGTTTGCCGGAGCAGACCGCGTTGTCCGGCTGAGCCTCATCAACACGCGTGTGGTGGCCAATCCGATGGAGCCACGCGCGGCTGTGGCGGAGTACGATCGAGGCACCGGACAGGCGACACTCATCACCACCAGCCAGAATCCGCACATCGCCCGCCAGATCATCGCTGGCATGGGTATTGTCCCGGAGCACAAGCTGCGGGTCATAGCGCCCGATGTGGGCGGCGGCTTCGGTGCGAAGATTTTCGTGTATCCTGAGGAATGCGTTTGCCTGTGGGCGGCTAAGAAGCTCAACCGTCCTGTTCGCTGGGTCGCAGAGCGCACCGAGGCCTTCCTCGCCGATAGCCACGGTCGCGACCACATGACGGATGTCGAGCTTGCCGTCCGCGCCGATGGCACGTTTCTCGCCATGCGCGTGCACACGAAAGCAGCGCTCGGGGCTTACCTTTCGACCTTCGCGACGGTTATTCCAACCTTCATGTATGCGACGCTGCTGTCCGGCCAGTATCGTACGCCTGCCATCCATGCGGTGGTCGACGCCTATTACACGAACACCTCGCCCGTCGATGCCTATCGCGGCGCCGGGCGACCGGAAGCGATCTACGTGGTCGAGCGGATCGTCGATGCCGCAGCGCGCGAGCTTGGTATCGACCGCGCTGAAATCCGGCGGCGCAATTTCATCGCGCCCGAGCAGTTTCCATACCAGACGCCGGTCGCCGCCGTGTACGACAGCGGCCAGTATGAAAAGAGCCTCCAGCGTGCGCTCGAGATGATCGACTACGCCGGGTTTCCCGCACGCCGCGCACAGTCGGAGGCCAAGGGACTGCTGCGCGGGATCGGCATTTCCTGTTACATCGAGTGCTGCGGACTTGCGCCTTCGAACCTCGTTGGAATGCTCGGCTCCGGCATCGGCTATTACGAAACCGCGACCATCCGCATGACGCCTACCGGCAAGTGCATGGTGCTGACGGGATCGCACGCACACGGACAGGGCCACGAGACGACCTTCGCGCAGATCGTGCACGACTGGCTGGGGCTGCCGCCAGACGAGATCGAGATCGTTCACGGCGACACGGCTAGCGTTCCTTATGGTCTCGGCACATATGGCTCGCGCTCGGCGGCGGTGGGCGGATCAGCCATCGTCAAAGCGTGCGAGAAGATCATCGAGAAAGGGCGCAAGATCGCCGGCTACATCCTCGATGTGCCTCCTTCCGAGATCGATTTCGCGCAAGGCGTGTTCGGACACGCCGCGAGCGCGCGCAGTGTTTCATTGCCGGACGTAGCCGTCGCGGCATTCAAGGGCCACGTAGTTCCGCGCGAACAGCTCGAAGCGGGACTGGAAGAGAGCGCAGCTTACGACCCGCCGAATTTCACATACCCGGCGGGAACCTACATCGCCGAGGTGGAGATCGATCCGGAAACAGGCTTTGTCCGCCTCGTCGATCTCGCGGCAGTCGATGATTTCGGCAAGGTCATCAATCCGCTCATCGTCGAAGGGCAGGTGCATGGCGGCCTGGCGCAGGGTATCGGCCAGGCGCTGCTGGAGCACTGCATCTACGATCCCGACAGCGGGCAGCTCCTGACGGCGAGCTTCATGGATTACTGCATGCCGCGTGCTGACGATTTTCCGCAGTTCCGCATCGAGCTGATCGAAACGCCATGTCCGCACAATCCGCTTGGCGTCAAGGGCTGCGGAGAAGCTGGGACCGTCGCATCGCCGCCTGCGGTCATGAACGCGGTCATCGACGCGATCGGATGCGATCTCGATATGCCGGCGACACCGGCCAGGGTTTGGGGAGCTATCAGGCGTAAGTTGGGGGAATAGGATGATGAACGTGTTTCTGGCCGAGATGATCGGCTCAATGTTTCTTCTGGTGTTCGGCTTCGCGGCGATCGCCTCTGACTACTTGAACAAATCGCATGGCAACGGCGGCGGCTGGTTGATGCAGGCCCTGTCGTGGGGCATCGGCCTCAGCCTCGGCCTTTTTGCTGCGACCACCATCGGCTCGCAAGGGCATGTCAACCCGGCGGTCACACTCGCCTTCGTCACCGCGGGAATTCTGCCGGCTACCGAAGCGGGGCCGTATCTCGCCGGCCAGGTCACGGGCGGCATGTTTGCGGGCCTCATCGTGTGGCTGCTGTACTTGCCGCACTGGGCGGCCACCGAGGACAAGGACGCCAAGCTCGCTTGCTTCGCCATGTCGCCGGGTATTCGCAACATCCCGGCCAACTTCGTCGCGGAATTCCTGTCGTTCTTCATCTTCGCATTCGGGATCTTCCTCATCAGCAAGGTCGTGTTCCCGGTTTCCGTCATCGCCGGCACCTTCGCTACGGGGTTGTGGCTGAGCGCGGCCATCATGGCCACCGGCGGGCAAACGGGCTGCGGTTACGCCATCGATCTTGGAACACGCATCGCCCACCAGATGCTGCCGATAGCGGGCAAGCGCGACAGCGACTGGGGTTATGCCTGGGTGAACCTGCTCGCACCGGGTCTAGCTGCCATCGCCGCGGCGTTCGCCGCAACGCATCTCGGCCTCGTTTGACGCCGATCCGCCAGTAACAAGGAACAGGACAAGGGAGGGTTCACTCATGCCACGTAAGACGCTTCAGCCCAAAGGGCTCTTCAACAGCAGGCCGTGGGGGTTTTCACAGGTCGTCATGTCACCGCCGGGCACCATCGTGCACATCGCCGGGCAGGTGCCGTGGGACGAGAGCCAGACCTGCAACGCCGAAGGCCGCGAGGCGCAGTTCCGGCAGGCGCTGAAGCAGGTATTCGTTGCGCTCGAAGCCGCTGGCGGCACGCCGGACGATATACAAGTCCTGCGCTTCTTTATCCCGAACTTCCAATCGGGACCGGAGGCCGACATGATTGCGCGCGTGCTCGTCGACACTTTCGGTGACGAGAATCCGCCCGCTTCCTCGTGGATCGGTGTGCAAGCGCTGGCGCAGCCGGAATATCTCATAGAGGTCGAAGCCATGGCGATCGTCCCGACATGATCGCCGGTTGCTCGCGCGCAATCCTGGTCGCGAATTGAATAAGGACAAGACGAGATGGATATGTCGGGCCGGCAGGTGATCGCGGCGTCCCGCACGGACGTATGGGCCGCGCTGAACGACCCAAGCGTGTTGGAGAACTGCATCGAGGGCTGCGAAGGTCTCTGCGAAATCGAACCAGGACGTTTCGAAGGGACCGTCGCAACCGTGATCGGGCCGGTTAAGGCGCGCTTCGCGGGCTGCGTCTCGCTCACCGACATCGTGCCGCTCGAAAGCTACACGATCAGCGGCGAGGGAAAGGGCGGCGCGGCGGGTTTCGTGAAAGGCCAGGCGCGTATCGTTCTTGCCGATCACGCGGATGGAACGGCGCTCGACTATACGGTCAAGGCGAACGTCGGCGGAAAGCTGGCGCAACTCGGCTCACGTCTCGTCGACAGTTTCGCGCACAAACACGCGCAGACGTTCTTCGAGCGATTGAAGACACGCTTGGAAAGCGCTTGCGATGCTCCGGCCGCGGGCGATGCGGCTTATCCTCTGACCGAGACGGCCTCGACAAAGGCGCAGTCCGGCAGCAACGACAAGTTCTGGCTGTTGCTCGCGGTTGCTGCCGCCGCCGGTGCCGCGGTTGCCGGATACCTGCTCGTCGGCTGAGCCGTCGCCGAACGATACCTCAAGCGTCCGCGAGGGGCTCATGACCGATCTTCGTCCTCTGGCTGTTTCCGAGCAGCCTCCACGGCAGTCATTCGAATGGACCGATCCGCTTCTCCTCAGGGAGCAGCTCACTGCCGGCGAATGCGCAATGCAGGAAGCCGCCCATGCTTTTGCGCAATCGCGCTTGCTGGGGCGCATCGTTGGCGACGCGCGCGATGAGCGCTTCGACCGGCGCCTCATGGTCGAGATGGGGGAGCTGGGTTTCCTCGGCTCCACGGTCGACTACCCAGGCCGCGCCACGGCGTGCGGCAGCTATGTTGAGTACGGCCTGATCGCGCGCGAGCTGGAGCGTGTCGATTCGGCCTATCGAACCGTGGTGAGCGTGCAGTCATCGCTGGTCATGTATCCCATCGCTGCATTCGGATCCGACGAGCAGCGCGCGCGTTACCTGCCGCGTCTAGCCAGCGGCGAATGGATCGGCTGCTTCGGCTTGACCGAGCCGGGATCGGGCTCCGACCCGGCCAGTCTGGAGACGCGCGCCCGGGCTGTGGAGGGCGGCTACATCCTCTCGGGCGCCAAGGCGTGGATCACCAATGCACCCATCGCCGATGTTCTGATCGTCTGGGCAAAATGCGACGACGAGGTGATCCGCGGATTCATCATTGAACGCGGCGCTGAAGGGCTGGAAACGCCCAGGGTCGACGGCAAGCTATCGCTCCGCGCCTGTCCCACGGGACAGATCGTCATGCGTGACGTGTTTGTGCCGCGCGCACACATGCTTCCCGGCGTGGAAGGGCTCAAAGGGCCATTCTCCTGTCTCAATCGCGCGCGGTTCGGAATCGCATGGGGCGCGCTTGGTGCCGCCGAGGACTGCTGGATGCGCGCGCGCAGCTATACGCTCGAACGCAAGCAGTTCGGGCGCCCGCTGGCCGCCAATCAGCTCGTGCAGGCTAAGCTATGTGATATGCAGACCGAGATCGCAATCGGACTGGCGGCGTGCCTGCGCGTCGGGCGGCTGTTCGATCTGAAAAACCAGGTGCCGGAGATGATCTCGCTCATCAAGCGGAACAGTTGTGCGAAAGCGCTGCAGATCGCCCGTACCGCCCGCGAAATGCTCGGGGCCAATGGCGTGAGCGATGAGTTTCATGTGATGCGACACATGCTGAATCTCGAGGCGGTATCGACGTACGAGGGTACTCACGACATCCACAGTCTCATACTTGGCCGCGCGATCACCGGCCTGCAGGCGTTCTCGCAATGACGCAGCGGGATGATCGGCCACTGGCCGGGTTGCGCGTGCTGGATCTGTCGCGCGTCCTCGCTGGGCCCTGGGCGAGTCAGATGCTTGGTGACCTCGGGGCGGAAGTCATCAAGATCGAGAAGCCGGGTATCGGCGACGACACGCGCACGTGGGGACCTCCGTGGTTCGAAGCAGAGGAGCGGCGCGAGAGCGCGTACTTCCTCTCGACAAACCGCAACAAGAAATCGGTTGCTATCGACATCGCCAAAGCTGAGGGTCAGACGATCGTGCAGCGGCTCGCGGCGCGCAGCGACATCCTGATCGAGAATTTCAAGGTCGGTGGCCTGGCAAAATACCGGCTCGACTATCCAACGCTGAAATTGCTGAACCGGAGACTGATCTATTGTTCGATCACCGGTTTCGGCCAGTACGGTCCGAGCGCCGACAAGGCCGGCTATGACTTCATGATCCAGGGCATCTCCGGGATCATGTCGATCACCGGGCATCCGCCGCAGCACCACGCGGGCGAGCCGCAGAAGATCGGCGTCGCCCTCGTCGACGTCCTGACGGGGCTTTATGCCGTCAATGGCATTCTGGCGGCCGTGCACCAGCTTCAGGTCACCGGCGAAGGCCGGCATATCGATCTGGCGCTGTTCGATACCGCGGTCGCTTGTCTCGCGAACCAGGCGCTGAACTATCTGGTGTCCGGGGTGTCGCCGAAGCGAATGGGCAATGCGCATCCCAATATCGTGCCCTATCAGGCGTTCGCGACCGCTGATGGGCATATCATCCTGGCGGTGGGCAACGATGCGCAATTTGCCCGCTTCTGCGCAGCCTCCGGCCTCGATGCGCTCGCGAGCGATCCGCGCTTTGCTACGAACGCGGGACGCGTTGAAAACCGCGCGGCGCTCATTCCGCACATAGCTGCCGCGCTGGCGGGCAGGACAACCGTCGAATGGATGAGCACGCTCGAAGCGCTGGGAGTCCCGTGCGGGCCGATAAACTCCATCGCGCAGGCGTTGAACGATCCGCAGGCGCTGGCTCGCGGGATCACGATGGAGATCGCACATCCTGACGGCTATGTGGTGCCGAGCGTCCGCAATCCGCTGCAGTTCGTTGGTGCTGAGACAACCCGGCACGTTTCGCCACCGGCCTTGGGCGAGCATACGCACGCGGTTCTGCGGGATGTGCTCGGCATGTCGGACGAGGAAATCCGCGCCGTCACGGCTTAGGCGTACGCGCCGCGAGCGAGATCGAGATCATGGCGCCGCCGGATGGCGATAGAAGGCAGTTATCACGTCGCGAGCGCTGTTGCCGGCGCGCCATCAACTCAAGAGCGTCGAGGATCGCGAGGACGCCGCTCGGACGCTGTGGCTCAAGGCAGCTGACCGCCGCCTAACGGCTGGGACGCGGGTGGTGGAGCGCCTAGCCGGACGGCTGCCCGCTGGCAGTCCAGGGGTGAGAACGGCTGTAAAATCAGGCCTTTCCGTTGAAAGTCGAGGCGCGGGGATGTATAATCCACCTGTTAAACCGCAGCGGCCATTTGTGGCCGATTACCCGGCTGCAAAGTGGCCAGATGGAGTTCCGGCAGATGCCTCAGGACGACTCAAGCTGGACATGGACGGAAGACCTCTTACCGCAAGACATGTCGTGGGAAGAGCGGACGTGGGCGGAAGCGAAGTGGCGCTACCGCGTGAAGCACTTAACGAGATCGCAACGGCGGGAACGGGCCGCCCTATACTGGTGGTCCCTCAATCCAAGCTCGGAAACAGTGTCGGCGACGTCAGGGTCAACCGGTACTCCCGTATGCCGGAGCTGGCTCGCGTTTCTGAAGGGCTCACCCCTCCTCAACTCGAGAAAGTAACCGGCCACGTCATCGACTAGGTGGCCGGTGAAATCCCCGGAAAGTGGCCAGATGGAGTTCCGGCAGATGCCTCAGGACGACTCAAGCTGGACATGGACGGAAGACCGCTCACCGGAAGACATGTCGTGGGAAGAGCGGAAGTGGGCGGAAGCGAAGTGGCGCTACCGCGTGAAGCATATGACGAGATCGCAACGGCGGGAACGGGCAGCCCAATACTGGAAGTCCCGCAATCTGAATTGGGACGAGACGTGGGCAGTGTCACCGTCGCCCGATTCACGCGCCGGCCAACCATGGCTCGCGTTTCTGAAGGGCTCCCCCCTGCTCAATTCAGGAAAGTAGCCGGCCACGAAATAGGCCACGTCATCGACCAGGTGGCCGGTGAAATCCCCGGAAAGTGGCCAGATGGAGTTCCGACAGATGCCTCAGGATGACTCAAGCTGGACATGGACGGAAGACCGCTCACCGCAAGAAATGTCGTGGGCCGAGCGGAAGCGGGCGGAAGCGGCGTGGCGCTACCGCGTGAAGCACTGGACGAGATCGCAACGGCGGGAACGGGCAGCCCAATACGCTTTGATCAAGCGTGGCCTGGCAAACGGAACGGTGATGTTGGTGGGGTACACATCGACAGATGGACCCGGGAGCCGCTAGGCGCATACGTTTCCCCCAACCTTAGCGATAAGCAACTCCCGCGTGTAGCCGGCCACGAAATAGGCCACGTCATCGACCAGGTGGCCGGTGAAATCCCCGTCACCGGCCTCAACGCAGAGCTTCGTCAGCTTTACAATACGCTCCAGAGCGGCACGGAACGCACACGCAATCTCGTCGAGCCAAAGCACTGGGGCTACAAAGGCGACGAGATCCCGCGCGAGTACATGGCCGAAGCCATTCGCGCCTACATGACCGATCCCAACTCCATCAAGACGGTCGCCGCTCGCATCGGTGACGCTGCGCCGCACCACCGACCCACGGGGATCGTTGCCGGGCCTCGCCGTCATCGGGGTTTCTGAATGCCGAGCGGTGAAAGCCGCGGCAAACCTTCGCTGCGTGTGTGCAATAGTGACAGGCACCGGTGTTTCAGTGCGCCGAACTCCGAGCTTACCGAAATCTCGGCATCGCGCGGCCGGGTAAAGGGTACCTTGATTTCCTCGATGATGCGCCCGGGCCGATGGCTCATGACCAGCACGCGGTCGGCGAGAAACAACGCTTCGTCGATGTCATGGGTGACGAAGACGATGGTTGTGCGCACCTTCGACCAGATGTCGAGCAGCAGCTCCTGCATGTGCATGCGAGTCAGGGCATCCAGTGCGCCGAACGGCTCGTCCATCAGCAAAAGGCGCGGGCGATTGACGAGCACGCGCGCAATCTCCACGCGCTGCTGCATGCCGCCCGAAAGCTGCTTCGGATAGCGCTGGGCGAAGTCCTGCAACCCCACAAGTTGCAGGATTTCCTCGGCCTCTTCGCGGCGCTGCCTGCGGCCGATGCCGCGCATCTTCGGCCCGAACGCGACGTTGTCGATCACGCGCTTCCAGGGGAACAGCGTGTGCT
>Ga0180221_1001308_pt1 | contig 17159 bp, 16 predicted proteins | sample eDN5th37CKraftMG_FD_151339 | JGI IMG/M metagenome (GOLD analysis project Ga0180221, IMG submission 151339) | Enriched Miracle-Growth compost microbial communities from Emeryville, California, USA - eDNA 5th pass 37_C Kraft MG (version 2) (version 2) ...
GATCGACTCCGCGACCTCCCGCTCGCTCAGCCCCCGGCGGCTCGCCGCCGTCCGCAGGGCGGCGCGCGCCTCGTCGTCGGAACAGTCGTTCGACACCCTGATCGCCCCGACGGCCCGCTCCACGACCGCCCGGTCGGACATGGCGCGGTACAGGCCGGCGACGGCGTCCCCGAGGTCCGCGAACTGGAGCTGGAGGCGCACGGCGTCGGCCGTGAGGCCCGCGTGGCCCATCGCGGCGTCGATGAGCCCGGGCGGCCACTCGCCGGCGTCGCGGCTGTAGACGTTGATCGCCACCCGGACGCCGGGGCCCACCTCGGCCGGCACGGCGAGCGCCTCGGCGAACCCCTCCGCCTCCGCCGCCTCGCGCCACGCCTCCCAGCCCGGGACGACGTCGGAGATCACGGTGGCCAGCACCATGCCCTGTCGCATCGCGTCGATGCACGGGCCGGCGTCGGCGCGTGCCTCCGCCTGGTCGCACCGGCCCGCCCCGGGGGTGCTGCTGCCCGCGCTGAGCGAGATGCCGTGCTCGCGCAGGCTGATGCTCGCCTCCACGCCGTGACCCAGCACGGCCGCCGCGCGTGTCGCGCACTCCTCGAGGTAGCGGGACAGGGCCATGGGCGTCACGGTACCCGCGTCCCGGGCGCCGCACCGTCGGCTCGCACGCCGTCGCGGCCGAGCTGGACGATGCGCCACACGGCCCCGACGAGAAGTGCCACGAGAGCCAGGTTGCGGAGGCCCTCGACGACGACGAGCGCGGGCTCGCCGGCGAGGAACTCGCCGTACGCCACCGGGTAGACGACCTGCGTGCCGAGCGCGGCCAGCAGCGCGCCGACGGCGGGCGGCCCCCACATGCGCCGCGTCCCCGGCCCGGCGAGGGCGATCGCGGCGGCCAGGGGCGGCCCGATCCACGACACGAACTGCGGGGAGCCCACCTTGTTGAACACGATGAGCGCCAGCAGCAGGGCGGTGGTGCTGAGCAGGAGGACGTCGCCCGCGTGGTCGGGCCGGCGGCGCGTCGTCCACCAGGTGAGGGCGGCGATCAGCAGCACCGCGGCGGGCAGCAGCCAGTCCAGGGCGGTGGCGACCTCACGAGCGGCCGTGCCCTGCACCTCGTAGGTGAAGATCACGTCGTTGTACTCGATCCGCACGGACGGGTCCCACAGCCGCGCCACGCTGAACCAGGTGGCGGAGACGGACTCCGCCTGCAGCGTGCGCGCCTCCTGCTGGCCGAAGACGCTGAACGCCCGCTCCCCGGCGCCGCCCGCCAGGGCCAGGCCGACGACGACCACGCTCACCACCGCGCCCGGCACCACGACGTGCCGCAGCAGGTCGCGCCAGCGGGCGCGCGTCGCGGCGAGCGCCACGACCACGGCGCCGGGGGCGATCTTGATCCACGCCCCGGCCGTGGCGACCGCCGTCGTCAGCGCCGGGCGGCGGCCCGCGACCACCAGCGACACGAGGATGAGCGGCGCGACGACGCCGTCGAGGCGGCCGAGGAAGATCGGCCCCAGGGCGAGCAGGAACGCGAGCCACCACCAGGCGCCCAGGACGCCGCGCGGGGTGGCGCGCACCAGCACGACCGTGGCGACGGCGTTCAGCGCGACGACCATCGCGGTCCAGACGATCTCGTAGCCGAGCAGGCCGTCGGTCACGAGCGCGGGCAGGGTCACGGGCACGAGGGCCCCGGCCGGGTAGACCCAGTCGAAGTCGAGCACGGGCCACTCGCCGGTGGTGAGGCCGTGGCGCGCCCACCACTCGTACAGCGTCACGTCGCCGTAGATCGTGTAACCCCACGTGATCGCCTGCTTGAGGACCCACGCGTGCACGGCGACGAAGCCGAGCACGAGCAACCACGGCGACGTCAGCGCGGCGCGGAGCGGGCCGGGGCGGCTCCGAGCGTGGGCGGTCGGCGAGGTGGGCACGCCCGACATGGTGGCAGACCGTCGTGGGCGTCGTCCCGGGTCGGGTCGGGGTGCGAGATGCGGGCCAGGACGACTAGGGTTTCGGTTATCCGAAACTGTGCGGTGCGAAGGAGGACGAGTGGCCGGGACGACGCGCACGACGACGGGGCGGGTCGACCTGCCGAGCCCGCCCCCGGGAGGGCTGCGGCGCGGGCCGCGGCCGGTGACGGCGCGCCGCCAGGCCCGGCTCGTAACGCTGCTCGGCCCGGCGTTCGTCGCGGCCATCGCCTACGTGGACCCGGGCAACGTCGCCGCCAACCTCACCGCGGGGGCCCGGTTCGGCTACCTGCTCGTGTGGGTGCTGGTGGTCGCGAACGTCATGGCCGTGCTGGTGCAGTACCTCTCCGCGAAGCTCGGCGTGGTCACCGGGCGCTCGCTGCCCGAGGTGCTGGGGGAGCGGCTCTCCCGGCGCGGACGGGTCGCCTACTGGGTGCAGGCCGAGGTGGTGGCGATGGCCACCGACGTGGCCGAAGTGATCGGCGGGGCGATCGCGCTGCACCTGCTGTTCGGCGTGCCGCTGGTGCTGGGCGGGGTCATCACCGGCGTGGTGTCCATGCTGGTGCTCACCGTGCAGCAGCGGCGGGGGCAGCGCGTGTTCGAGACGGTCGTGACGTCGATGCTCGCGGTGCTCACGGTCGGCTTCTGCGCCGGGCTGTTCTTCGCCCCGCCCGACCTGGGGGCCGTGATGGGCGGCCTCGTGCCCCGGCTCGACGGGCCGGAGTCGGTGCTGCTCGCCGCGTCCATGCTCGGCGCCACCGTGATGCCGCACGCGATCTACCTGCACTCGTCGCTCGCCCGCGACCGCGTCCGGCACGACGCGCGCGTGCAGCGTCGCCACCTGCTCGCGGCTGGGCTCGAGGAGGGGGCGGGCCGCCCCGACGCGTCGGAGGTTGCAGACGACGTCGCCGTGCCAGGCCCGCCGTCCCCGCCCGTGATCCGCCGCCTGCTCGCCGCCACCCGGTGGGACGTCGTCGCCGCGCTGGTGCTCGCGGGCGGCGTGAACATCGCGATGCTCCTGCTCGCCGCGGCGAACCTGCCCGGCCGCACCGGCACCGACTCGATCGAGGGCGCGCACGCCGCCATCGAGTCGTCGCTGGGTCCCGCGGTGGCGGTGCTGTTCGGCGTGGGGCTGCTCGCCTCCGGGCTGGCCTCGACGTCGGTGGGCGCCTACGCCGGCGCCGAGATCATGGCGGGGCTGCTGCGGGTGCGGGTGTCGCTGCTCGCCCGGCGGCTGGTCACCCTGGTGCCCGCAATCCTGCTGCTCGCGACGGGAGTCTCGCCCACGTGGCTGCTGGTGGTGAGCCAGGTGGTGCTGAGCTTCGGCATCCCGTTCGCGATGGTCCCGCTGGTGCGGATCACGCGGGACGCCGGCCTGCTCGGCGGGTTCCGCAACGGCCTCGCCACCCAGGTCGCCGCGTGGGGCGTGGCCGCCGTCATCGTGGCGCTCAACGTCGCGCTGCTGTGGCTGACGTTCACCGGCTGAGCACCGGTCGAGCTCACCGGGCGAGGGCGGCCTCGAGGCGGTCGATGAGCGCGGCCTGCGCGGAGACGACGAGCCGTCGCGCGTCGTCGGGGCCGAACCAGGCGACGCGGTCGATCTCGGGGACCTCGATGCGGCGCCCGGACCGCGGGGGCCACTCGATCTCGACGGTGTTGCTGCGGACCTGGTCCAGGTCGGGCCCGGGCGGCGGCCACTCGCGCGCCCACGCCAGGACGCGCTTGCCGGACTTCTGCCGCACCTCGCCCAGGTCGAGGTCGGGGGTCGACGGCGCGGGCAGCGGCAGGCCGAGCTCCTCGGCCGCCTCGCGCAGCGCGGCGGCGTGCGGCTCCTCGTCGGGGTCGAGCTCGCCCTTGAGGGCCGTCCACGCGCCCGCGTCCTTGCGCGCCCAGAACGGGCCGCCCATGTGGCCGAGCAGCACCTCGAGGGCGCCGTCGTCGGTGGTCCGGTAGAGGAGCAGGCCCGCGCTCGTGGTCGGCATGGCCCCAGTCTCGCCCGCGAACCCGCCGTCGGCCGATCTGAGACCGAGTCTCGCTTGACGTGATACGCGGTCGCGGGTCACGATGGGTGCAGACCGGCGCCGCCACCACCAGCCTCGGACGGCGCCGGTCCTCACTCCTCACCGGGCCCGCCACGTCGGACCCCCGCGCAGAGAGAGGTCGTCGATGACCCGCCCCGCCCCCGTGATGCCCGGCGTCACCGCCCCCGACTACGACGTCTCGCAGCCGCTCGACCTCGACTACGTCGGCGCGTTCGCCGACGCGAAGCCCGAGGAGCGCGCCCATCAGCTCGCCGTCCGCGAGTTCGTGCAGCAGGACGTGCTGCCCGTCATCGACGGGTACTGGGAGCGCGCCGAGGTGCCGTTCGACCTCGTGAAGAAGCTCGCCGAGCGCGACTTCCTGCGCGACGGCGTCGACGTCCCCGGCCGCCCGAAGATCTCGTTCATGGCCGAGGGCCTGGCCAGCATGGAGATGTCCCGCGGAGACGGCTCGGTCGCCACGATCTGCGGCGTCCAGGGCGGGCTGGCGCTGCGCTCCATCGTCATGCACGGCTCGCCCGAGCAGGTCGAGCGGTACGCCGAGCCGATGGCGCGCGGAGAGATCCTCGGCGCGTTCGCGCTCACCGAGCCCACCCACGGCTCCGACTCCGTGTCGCTCGAGACCACGGCCCGCAAGGAGACGCGCGACGGCGTCGAGGGCTACGTCATCGACGGCGAGAAGAAGTGGATCGGCTTCGGCTCCTGCGGCGACATCACCGTCGTCTGGGCCCGCCTCGTCGGGGAGGACGGCGACAACCAGGTCCACGGCTTCGTCGTGCCGCAGGACGCCCCCGGCTACACCGCCACGACCATCGAGGGCAAGGTCTCGCTGCGCGCCATCTGGCAGGCGCACATCGTGCTCGACGACGTGTTCGTCCCCGCCGACGCCGCGCTGCCCCGCGCCACGTCCTTCAAGGCGACCGCCGCCGTGCTGTTCGCGACCCGCCTCGCCGTCGCCTGGTCCGCCGTCGGGCACGCCGTCGCCTGCTACGAGGCCGCGGTCGCGTACGCGACGCATCGCATCCAGTTCGGGCGCCCCCTGGCCAAGAACCAGATGGTCCAGGAGCGGCTCACCCGCATGCTGTCGCTCGTCACGCAGATGCAGCTGCTGGTCGCGCAGGTGACGCGGCTGGCCGACGCCGGCACGCTCACCGGCGAGCAGGCGTCGCTCGCGAAGTACACGACGACCCGCCAGGCGCGCGAGGTCGCCGCGATCGCCCGCGACATGCTCGGCGGCAACGGCATCCTGCTCGGCAACCGCGTCGCGCGGCACTTCGCCGACATCGAGGCGCTGCACACCTACGAGGGCACCGAGTCGATGCAGGCGCTCATCGTCGGTCGCGACATCACCGGGGTCTCGGCCTTCGCCTGAGCCGAACCCTTCGCGTCGCCACTCGAGCCCCGTCTCTCCCCGAGAGGCGGGGCTTGACGCATCGCCCGGCTGCTGACATAAAGGCGCAGGGAAAATCGTTTTCGAGCAATGCCACGACGAGGTGGAGGACGGAATGAGACTCAGGCAGGCATGCCTGATGGCGGGCGCGGTCGCCCTGACGACGGGGCTGGCGGCGTGCGCGGCGGACCCGGAGCCGATCGCGGAGCCGACCGCGTCCGAGGGGCCGCCGGTGGACGGCCTCACGGCCTGGTCGCTGTCGGGCGGCAGCGACATCGTGCTCGAACGGTCCTTCGAGAGCTGGAACCGTGACCACCCGGACCAGGAGTTCGAGGTGGGCTGGCTCGAGAACGACGTCTACAAGGACGAGATCCGGTCGGCCGTCGAGTCGGACAACGCGCCGACCCTGATCTACGGCTGGGCGGGCAACGACCTGGACCGGTACGTGGCCGACGGCGACGTCGTCGACCTCACGGACCGGGTGGACCCCGTGCTGGACCGGGCCCTGCCCTCCGTCGCGGACAACGGCACCGTGGACGGGCGCACGTACGCCGTCCCGGTCAACCAGACCCAGCCGGTGGTGCTCTACCACAACGTGGACGTGCTCAAGCGCGCCGGGGTCGAGCCGCCGGAGACCTTCGACGACCTCCTCGACGCCATCCCCCAGCTCCAGGACGCGGGCGTGCGACCCATCGCGCTGGCGGGCGGGAGCCAGTGGCCCGAGCTCATGTACCTGCAGTACCTCACCGACCGGATCGGCGGTCCGGAGGTCTTCCAGCGGGTCGTGGCGGGGGAGCCGGACGCCTGGTCGGACCCGGCCTTCGTCGAGGCGCTGAGGAAGATCCGCCAGCTCGTGGACGCCGGCGCGTTCGGCGACGACTTCACCGAGATCACGGCCGACTCGAGCGGCGACGTCGGGATGCTCGTCACCGGCAGCGTGGGGTTCCTGCTGCAGGGGGCGTGGATCTACCCCGACATCGTCGGTGCCAGCCCCGAGATCGCCGCGGACGGCGGCATCGGCTTCGGCCCGTTCCCCACCGTGGACGGCGGGGTGGGCGACCCCGAGAACGTCGTCGGGAACCCGGCGAACTTCTGGTCCGTCTCCGCCTCGGCGTCCCCGGCCGAGCAGCAGGCCGCCATCGACTTCCTCAACGCGGAGATCTACTCCGAGCGCGCGGTCGACACCTTCCTCACCGTCCGCACCGTGCCGCCGGTGCAGAACATCGACGAGCGCCTGGACACCGGCGACAGCGCGGAGTACCTCCAGGCCGTCTACGAGATGGTGGAGTCGGCCCCGCACTTCCAGCTCTCCTGGGACCAGGCGCTCCCGCCCGAGCCCGCCGGGGCGCTGCTCGACAACCTGCACCAGGTGTTCACCGGCGAGCTGGACCCGGAGGGCTTCGTCGAGGCCATGAACGACACGCTCTGAGCGGTCACGACCACCGAGCGCGGCAGTTCGGGCTCACCGCGGCAGTTCGAACTGCCGCCCTGGGGCCGAACTGCCGCGCTCAGCGGCGTCAGGGGGTGACGGACGCCGCTGTCGCGGCCTCGGCCTGCTCGCGACGGTGCACGCGCCACCACACGAAGAAGCCGGTCAGCGTGAACACGCCGTAGAACACGTACATCAGGGCCGTGGCGAAGTACCCGGCCGACCACAGGAGCGGCACGCCCACGACGTCCACCGCCACCCACACGAGCCAGAACTCGACCCAGCCCTTGGCCATGCCGTAGGTGGCGACGAGCGAGCCCATGAAGATCCAGGCGTCCGACCAGACGGGCTCGTACGAGCCGAGGGCACGGAACAGGGGCGTGAGCACCAGGGTGCCTCCGACCATCACCGCGACGATGCCGATCCGCGCGCGCCAGGAGGCCCAGTGCGGGTGGACGGCGGTGCCCCCGTCGGCGGGGATCCGGCCGTCGGCGCGCACCTCCAGGTCGGCGCGCTGGGTGCGCCGCCACTGCACCCAGCCGTAGATCGACACGACCAGGAACATCACCTGGCGGCCGGCCTGGCCGAGCATGTCGGCGCGGCTCGAGTCGCCGAACCACGAGCCCATGAACACCGTGAACAGCACGAGGTTGCCGACGATGCCGACGGGCCACGCCCACACCTTGCGGCGCATGCCCCCGAGGGCCGACGCCAGGCCGAAGGCGTTGCCGACGATCTCCCGCCACGACATCTGCTGGTCGCCGATGGTCAGCGTGGCGTCGAAGAACGCGTTGATCGCGTCCATCCTTCACTCTCCCGGTCCGAGGTGCGGGCGTCCGGGGTGAAGGGGTCGGTGCTCGCCGACCGCGGCCCTGAGGCCGACGACGGCGGCACGCCGCCCGGCGGCACCCACCCTGACGGGTGCGTGCCGCACGTGCTTCCTCCCATCCGGACTTTGACCGTCGGCCCTGGAGTTCCACCAGGTCAGCCGGCCTCCCGAGGGAGACCGGGTCGCGGGCTGTCACCGCCGGCTCGGAATTTCACCGACCCCGGAGCACGTACGTGCGTGTGTCTTGGTGCCGCCGGAGGTCCGGCGGCGTCCTGCACAACTCAGGATGCCACAACGGCATTCCCGCCCGTCGCGGTGCTCAGGCCAGGGCCTCGCGCACCGCGCGCGCGACGTCGTCCGGCCCGGCGCCGGGCTCCAGCACCGTGACCACGACCCGCTTGCCGTCGCCGCCCGCGGCGACCGTCCGGGGCTCGCCGGCCTCGGCGCGCTCGACGAGGTCGGCGGGGGAGGACGGCGCCGCCCCTGCGCGGTCCTCGGACTGCGGCAGGGGGGCGACGGCGGCACGGCGGAGGTCGGCGAACGCCTCCTCGAGCTCGGGCCGCAGGTCGAGGTGCGGGTTGCGCAGCCAGCGGCGCAGGATCGCGTTGTGCACCGCCACGACCGAGGCGGCGAACGCGATCGACATCGTGGTCATGGACCGGTCCGGCGGGAGGGTGTCGCGCAGGTACGCCGTGAAGGCGCGCTCGTAGCGGTGCGTCGTGACGAGCTCGCGGTCGCGCAGTGCCGGCACCTGCTGCAGCAGCTGGTGGCGGGCGATGGACGTCTCGCGCTGGCCGACGTGGTGGTCGAACACGAGCCGCGCCGCGCGGCACACCTCGAGGTACGGGTCGGTGGCCGGGTCCCAGGCGCGCTCGGGGGCGCGTCCGGACTCCTCGCTCGCCCGCGCCTCCGGCCGGGTCTCGGCGAGCATCACCACGACCTCCTCGAGGAGCAGCTCGTGGTCCGCGAAGATCACGTCCTCCTTCGAGCGGAAACGGCGGAAGAACGTGGCACGGCTGACTCGGGCGGCGTCGGCGATCTCCTCGACGGTGGTCTGCTCGTAGCCCTGCCGGGAGAAGAGCTCGATCGCGGCGTCGACGGCCTGGGCGTGGGTGTGCGTCCGGACGGCAGTCATGCCTGGGAGATTACTCCGGCAACGCCGGTCACCCTCGCGCTGTCCGCCCGTCCTCGGTACCCAGCAGCAGCCGGTAGAACCGGAAGAAGGCGAAGTCCCCGACCGGCAGCACCTCGACTCCCGCGTAGCCCGCCCCCCGCGTGTAACGGCGCAGCGTGGCCGGGCGCATGACGGTGCCCGTGCCGGCGGACGGGCTCGTGGACAGGCCGTCCGGCAGGCACACGAACAGGCTGTAGCCGTACATGATCCGGTCGACGTCGTCGGCCGGGGCGCGGAACTCGTCGGCGACGGCCTCGTCCATGACCACCACGACGCCGTCCGGCTTCATCGCCCGGCGCACCCCCTCCAGGACGGCGACCGGGCGCGGCATGTCGTGCACGCACTCGAACGCGAACGCCGCGTCGTACAGCTGGGCGACGGCGAGCTCGGCGGCGTCGGCCAGGTGGAAGAAGGCTCGCCGCTCGAGCCCGGCCTCCGCCGCGGCCTTGCGGGCGGCGGCCACGGACGGACGGTCGACGTCGACGCCGTGCACCTCGGCCTGCGGGTACGCCCGGGCCAGGGCGAGCGTCGACCAGCCGAACCCGCAGCCCACGTCGACCACGCGCGCACCCGGCCGGGAGAGCACCTCGTGCACGGCGGGCAGCGCCGCGAGAGTCGGGGCCAGACGGCGCTCGAACCACGGCCGGTTGGCGTCGGACTGCGCCTCGCGGGCGTCGTCGCCGAGCTGCTCCCACGACACCCCGCCGCCGTCCCGGTACGACTCGATCAGGCGCGGCAGCTGCGGGCCGATCGCGCCGACGAACCGGGCCAGCGGGGCCAGGTGCGCCAGCGAGGACGCGTCGGTGAGGACCTCCGCGTGCGCCGCCGGCAGCGTGTACAGGCGGGACCGGGCGAGCTGCTGCGGGTCGGCGTCGGGGTCGGCGTCGAGCGGGGGCGCCGCGCCGGCGTCCTCCGCGACGAGGACGCCGGTGGCCGCCTGCTGCTCCAGCCACTCCCGCGCGTAGCGCTCGTCCGTCCCGGTGGCCTCCGCGAGCCCCGCGGACGTCAGCGGGCCCGACGACGCGAGCGCCCGGTACCAGCCGAGCCGGTCGCCCACGTGGACGGCCAGCACGTCGATGGCGCCCAGCGTCGCGGAGAACAGCCGGTCGGCGAAGGCCTCGGTCTCGGACGGGTCTGCCATGGCGGCACCTCCGCGGCGTGGCCCGCCGTGCGGGCACCCCGGACGCCGTCGGGCGACGGCGCCCCTCTCGACGCTAGCCCGTCGGTGTCCGCGCCGTCGACGGCCGGGGCGGGTGATCCGCGGTCAGCGACGGCGCCCGCGGCCCTCGTCGGCCTGGCCGCGGCGGCGCTCGTCGAACCCGGCGTCCGCGGGACGGCGGGCCCGCTGCAGGAACCGGATCTCGCGGACCGCGACCCCGGCGGCGAGGAAGAACGGGATCCAGGCCCAGACCCGGCCGCGCAGCACCACCCACAGCATCGCGAGCGCGACGGCGCACGCCCCGACCACGGTCCACACGCTCGCCCACCGCACCTTGCGCACGGGCCGAGGCTACCGGCCGGCCCAGGGCCCGCCCAGGGTGCCGCCCGCCCGGTGCCTCCACGATGTCCCGGGGCGACGGCGTGGGTAGGGTGGCGGTCGTGACTTCCGGGACCACCACCGTGACCGAGACCCGCACCGACCGCACCACGACCGCCCCCGTCGTGGACGTGTACGTCGACCCGCTGTGTCCGTTCGCCTGGGTCACGTCGCGCTGGGCCCTCGAGGTCGCGCAGCACCGCGAGGTGGAGCTCACGTTCCGGCTGATGAGCCTGTACCTGCTGAACGCCGGCCGCGACCTCCCCGCGGACTACCGCGCGCGGATCGACGCGTCGCGCGGCATCGGGCGCGTCGCCGCCGCGGTGCAGACCGAGCACGGCCCCGAGGCCTTCAGCGCCTTCTACACCGCCGCGGGCACGCGGATCCACCCCGGCGGGCGCCGCGACCTCGAGGCCGTCGCCGCCGAGGCGCTCGCCGAGGCCGGCCTGCCCGCCGCGCTGGCCGACGCCGCGACGTCCGACGCCTACGACGCCGACCTCGCCGTCTCCCACGAGTCCGGCATGAAGCCCGTGGGGGACGACGTCGGCACGCCGACGATCCACGTCGACGGCGTCGCGTTCTTCGGCCCGGTCCTCACCCGGGTCCCGCGCGGCGAGGAGGCGGTCCGGATCTTCGACGGCGCCGTCGCGCTCGCGTCGTCCCCCGACTTCTTCGAGCTGAAGCGCTCGCGCACCAGCTCGCCCTCCTTCGACTGATCCCCGCCCGGTCGTCCCGACCGGCCAGAACCACCCCCGAGAGGCACCCATGACCCTCGACCTGCGTGTCTTCACCGAGCCCCAGCAGGGCGCGTCGTACGACGACCTGCTCGCCGTCGCGAAGGCGACCGAGGACCTCGGCTTCAGCGCCTTCTTCCGCTCCGACCACTACCTGTCGATGGGCGGCGACGGCCTGCCCGGGCCCACCGACGCCTGGACATCGCTGGCCGGCCTGGCCCGCGACACGTCGACGGTGCGCCTCGGCACCCTCGTCACGTCGGCGACGTTCCGGCACCCGGGCGTCCTCGCCATCCAGGTGGCGCAGGTGGACCAGATGTCCGGCGGCCGCGTGGAGCTCGGGCTCGGCGCGGGCTGGTTCGCACGCGAGCACGAGGCGTACGGCATCCCGTTCCCGGCCAAGCGCTTCGGGCTTCTCGAGGAGCAGCTGGAGATCCTCACCGGGCTGTGGGGCACGCCGGTGGGCGAGACCTTCTCGTTCGACGGCGAGCACTACACGCTCACCGACTCCCCGGCGCTGCCCAAGCCGGCGCAGGCCAAGATCCCCGTCATCGTGGGCGGCGGCGGGCCGAAGCGGACCCCGGCGCTCGCGGCCCGGTTCGGCGACGAGTACAACCAGGCGTTCCCCGAGCTGGACACCGTCGCGCCGCGCATCGGCGTCATCAACGAGGCGCTCGCGGAGGTGGGCCGCACCCCGGACTCGATCGTGCAGTCCGTCGCGCTGGTGCTCGCCGTGGGCAAGGACGAGGCGGAGTTCACGCGTCGTGCCGCGGCCATCGGCCGGGAGCCGGCCGAGCTGCGCGAGCACGGCGTCGCGGGCACGGTCTCCGAGGCCGTCGACCTGCTCGGCTCCCTGCGCAACCAGGGCGTGCAGCGCGTGTACCTGCAGGTGCTGGACCTGCACGACCTCGACCACCTGGACCTGGTGGCGCGCGAGGTCGCGACGCAGCTCTGACGCTCGGGCTCCGTGCTACCTCGCCGGGCCCAGGTACTACCTCGCCGGGCCCGGTACTACCTCGCCGGGCCCAGGTACTACCTCGCCGGGCCCGGTACTACCTCGCCAGGTCCGGTACTACCTCGCCGGGCCCGGTATTACCTCGCGGGCTGACGGCGCGCGCGCCTGCGCCCAGTACGCTGTGCGGCGGCAATCTTCACCGGACGTTCACGGGCGAGCGGCGGCGGTGAGCACGGCGGCCCGCGCGGGCCCGACGGACGGAGCACCATGAGCCTCGGCTGGACCACACACGGTGACGGCAGGCACGTCGCCCCCGGCGACGTCGTCGCCCCCGACGAGCGGCTGAGCTGGCCGCGGACCCTCGGCATCGGCATGCAGCACGTGGTGGCCATGTTCGGCGCCACGTTCATCGTGCCGGTGCTGACGGGGTTCCCGCCCGCCACGACGCTGTTCTTCTCCGCGATCGGCACGGCCCTGTTCCTGCTGGTCACGCGGAACCGGCTGCCCAGCTACCTGGGGTCGAGCTTCGCGTTCATCGCGCCGATCACCGCGGCGACGGCGTCCCACGGAGAGTCGGTGGCCGTCGGCGGCATCCTCGTCACCGGCCTCGTGCTGGCGCTGGTCGGCGCGGTGGTGCACTTCGCCGGTGCCCGGTGGATCGACGTCGTGATGCCGCCGGTCGTGACCGGCACGATCGTCGCGCTCATCGGCCTCAACCTGGCGCCCGCCGCGTGGAACAACGTCAAGCTGGCGCCGGTCACCGCCGTGATCACCCTGGCCGCGATCATCCTCGCCACCGTGCTGTTCAAGGGGCTCCTGGGGCGCCTGTCGATCCTCGTGGGCGTGATCATCGGGTACGTCGTCGCGGTGCTCCGCGGCGAGGTGGACTTCACGGCGGTGGAGCAGGCCGGCTGGGTCGGCTTCCCGCACTTCGTGACGCCGTCCTTCGAGCCCGCGGTGCTGGGGCTCTTCGTGCCCGTCGTCCTGGTGCTGGTCGCGGAGAACGTCGGCCACGTGAAGTCGGTCGCGGCGATGACCGGCCGGAACCTCGACGACCTCACGGGCCGGGCGCTGTTCAGCGACGGCCTCGCGACGACGCTCGCGGGCGTGGGCGGCGGCTCCGGCACCACGACGTACGCCGAGAACATCGGCGTGATGGCCGCGACGCGCGTGTACTCCACGGCGGCGTACTGGGTGGCCGCCGCGACGGCGCTCCTGCTGTCGCTGTCGCCCAAGTTCGGGGCCCTCGTCGCGACGATTCCCGCGGGCGTGCTCGGCGGGGCGACGACGATGCTCTACGGCATGATCGGCATCCTCGGCGCCCGCATCTGGGTGCAGGGCAAGGTGGACTTCGGCAACCCGGTCAACCTCACCACCGCCGCGGTGCCTCTGATCGTCGGCATCGCGAACTTCACGTGGGTCGTGGGTGACCTGTCGTTCGAGGGGATCGCGCTCGGCACCGCCTCGGCGCTGGTGATCTTCCACGGCATGCGCGCCGTCGCGCGGTGGCGCGGCACGGGGCAGGAGCCCGCGTCGCCGGCGTCGGCGCCCGCCGCACCCGCGACGGGCGACTGACGGCGGACCGACGGGCGGCCGGCTACTTCTTCTTGGACTGGACCACCTGCGGGATGGGGGTGACCTCGTCCGCGGGCACGCAGCCCTCCGCATCCTGCATCGGCGTCTCCGCGTCGAGCAGGACGCGCTCGGTGCTCAGCGGCGGGCTGTACTGCTCGCCCACCAGCAGGTCGATCTTCGAGCCGCTGCGGTCGTCGAGGACGAGGCGGACGTCGGGGTACTGGGCCGCGAGCGTGTAGGCCCGGGTGATGCCCTTGGAGCCGAACCGGATCTCCGACTGCTGGATCTTCTGACCCTGCCAGTTGCCGGTGGCGACCACGTCGAAGCCGCGCTCCGTGAGCACCTCCTCGTTGGCGCTCGCGAGCGGCTCGCTGCCGTCGGCGGCGTTGTACACCCGCACCTGGACCTTGCTGTACGGCACGGGCAGGGCGCCGTCCGGCTGGCCCTTGACCAGCGGCAGGCACGGCTCCGGCTGGGGCGCCTCGGCGGCGGGGGTGTAGATCGGGCGCGAGAACGGCGAGCTGAGGGCGCCGGTGTACATCGCGGCGGCGGCCAGGCCGGCGATCAGCAGGAACGCGATGAGGAGCCCGAAGACCACGGCCTGCCGCTCGTGCTCGCGCCTGCGGCGCGTCTCGCGGACCGGGTCTGGGGCAGGTGACGTCACGCGAAGAAACTACCTGAGTTCGGGGGATCGTTCGCGGGCGCGCCACGCCCCGGGCGGCGTCACCGGAGCAGCAGCACGCGGGCGTGCAGCACCGGCCGCTGCTGGAGCGCGGCGCGCACGGCGCGGTGCAGCCCGTCCTCCAGGTAGAGCACGCCCTGGTACTCGACGACGTGGGCGAACAGGTCGCCGAAGAACGTCGAGTCCTCGGCGAGCAGGTGGTCGAGGTCGAGCGTGCGCTTGGTGGTCACGAGCTCGTCGAGCCGCACCTGGCGCGGCGGCACGTCCACCCAGTCCTTGGCGGTGACGTGCCCGTGGTCGGGGTACGGACGGCCGTCCCCCACGGCCTTGAAGATCATGGCTGCCATCGTAGGGGCGGCCCCACGACCGCCCGCCGCGTTGCCTCGCGATACGGACACGATCCCGTCACGATCCCGTCACGGACCCCGGGTCTGGCCCCGGCCGTGGGGGGTGTGGCACGCTGAGGACCGACACCAGCGTGGGAGCGCTCTCATTCCGAGCGCCGATCAAGGGAGATCGCCGTGGTCCTCGGTTCGTCCCGTCCTTCCGTCCGCTCGTCCGCCCGGGCGGCCGCCGTCCTCACCGCGGTCGTGGGCCTCGCCCTGGGCGGCCTGTCCGCCTCCGCGGCGCCACCGCCGCCGCGGGACCCGCAGCTGTGGTCAACCCGCACAGCTCGACCCTCGACCACGTGAAGGAGCTCGGGCTCACCGGGGACGCACGGGACGACGCCCTCGCGCTCGCCGCCGTCCCGACGGCGACCTGGTTCACCGGCGGGTCGCCGCGCGAGATCACCAAGGACGTCAAGGACGTCGTCGTCCACGCGCACGCGGACCACCGGAAGGTCCCGGTGCTGGTCGCGTACAACCTGCCCTTCCGCGACTGCGCGCAGTACTCCGCGGGCGGGGCCACCTCGCTCGAGGAGTACACCGCGTGGATCGACGCGTTCGCCCGCGGGATCGGGAACAAGCAGGCCGTCGTGATCCTGGAGCCGGACGGCCTCGGCATCATCCCCTGGTACACCACCGTCGAGGGGAACCAGGAGTGGTGCCAGCCGGAGGAGGCGGACCCGGAGACGGCCGCGGCCGAGCGGTTCGCGATGCTCAACCACGCCGTCGACACCCTGGGCGCGCTGCCGGGCACGAAGGTGTACCTCGACGCCGGCAACAGCAAGTGGCTCAATGTGGGCGACAGTACCGACCGCCTCCTCAAGGCGGGGGTCGAGCGGGCGGACGGGTTCTTCCTCAACGCCTCGAACTACCAGTACACCGAGAACTCGCAGGCGTACGGGCGCTGGATCTCGTCGTGCATCGCGCTCGTCACGCAGGCCGGCGGTGCGTTCGCCGACTGCGGCAACCAGTACTGGAACGGCGGCCCCGCCACCGGCTGGGAGGGCGTGGAGATGTCGCCCTACGGGCGGTGGACCGCGGGCGACCCCGACCCGGCGCTGAACACCTCCGGCGTGGACTCCCGGTACGCCGAGCAGCTCGGTGACGTGCGGCCCACGACGTCGTTCGTCGTCGACACCTCCCGCAACGGGCAGGGGCCGTGGGACCCGGCGACGTCCGAGAACACGTACTCCGACGCCGAGGACTGGTGCAACCCGCCCGGGCGCGGCCTGGGGGAGCGGGCCACGCTGGACACGGGCGAGCCGCTGGTCGACGCCTACCTGTGGATCAAGGTGCCGGGGGAGTCCGACGGCCAGTGCTTCCGCGGCACCGGCGGCCCGCTCGACCCGGAGCGCGGCACGGTCGACCCGCCCGCCGGCCAGTGGTTCGTGGAGCAGGCGGACGAGCTGGTCGAGCTCGCGGTGCCCGCCCTGGGCTGACGGCGCGGCGCCGGTGGCCCGTCCGGGCTACCGGCGCAGCTCCACCAGGTGCCGGGCCGTGTGTGCGACGAACGGGCCGTCGGCCACGATCCGCTCGTGCAGGTCGCGCAGCTCGGTCCGGTACGCGTCGACCGTGAAGCCCGGCACCATCCACACCACCTTGCGCAGGAACCAGACGACGGCGCCGACGTCGTGGAACTCGATGCGCAGGCGCTCGGCCCGGAGGTCCACGAGCTCGAGCCCGGCCGCGCGGGCGTCGGCCACCTCGTCCTCCGGGTCGCGGCCGCGCCGGACCTCCTCGGGCTGGGGGCCGAGGAAGAACTCGACGAGCTCGAAGACGCTCGCCGGCCCGACGTGCTGCGCCAGGTACGTGCCGCCCGGCCGCAGCACGCGCGCGATCTCCGTCCAGCGCGGCACCACCGGGTGCCGGCTGGTGACGAGGTCGAACGCGCCGTCCGCGAACGGCAGCGGGGTGCCGTCCGGGTGCTCGGTCGTGGCGGCGTCGTCGTGCGCGACGACGGCGACCCCGAGCGGGTGCAGCAGCCGTGCGGCGGCCGTCACGTTGGGCGGCCAGCCCTCGGTGGCGACCAGCAGGCGGGGGTGCGACGGCGCCGCGGCGAGCACCTCGCCCCCGCCGGTCTGCAGGTCGAGCGCGGCGTCGACCGTGCCGAGCCGCTCGTGCAGCAGCCGGGAGTAGCGCCAGCTCGGCCGCTCCTCCGTGGCGCGGCCCTCCAGCCAGGAGAAGTCCCAGCCGAACATCGGCGCGGCGTCGGCCTCGGCGACGAGCTCGTCGAACGTGCGGTCCATCCCGCCATCGTCCGGGCTCGGCCTCGTGGTTGCCAACGACATTGTCGTCGTCGGTGCGGCGGCGCCGGAGACGACGACGGGGCCCGCACCGTGTGGTGCGGGCCCCGTCTGCCGGCGGAGGATGGGGGATTCGAACCCCCGAGGGCGTGAACCCAACACGCTTTCCAAGCGTGCGCCATAGGCCGCTAGGCGAATCCTCCTGGAGCGCGGCCCGCATCCTGCGCG
>Ga0180221_1001311_pt1 | contig 17136 bp, 18 predicted proteins | sample eDN5th37CKraftMG_FD_151339 | JGI IMG/M metagenome (GOLD analysis project Ga0180221, IMG submission 151339) | Enriched Miracle-Growth compost microbial communities from Emeryville, California, USA - eDNA 5th pass 37_C Kraft MG (version 2) (version 2) ...
ACCACGCGATCGAGCGGCCGCTCTGGAAGTCGCCGCTCTGGACGGCGGGAGAGCGGCGGACAGCGGGAGAACGGCGCGACCAATGGGCGAGATGGCGCCGGCAGTTCGGGCAGGAAGCAGCCTACGGCGGGCTGCTCGGCCTCGCCGTGTGCACGACGGTCATCGTCTGTGTCGCGTTCATGCCGGCCCTCAGCGGCCGCACGGACTTGGCATCCGCGGAGGGAGTGTCCGAGTGGACAGCGGGTGACACCGACGACGCGACGAAGATGGGCGCACTGACCCGTGCACTCGGGCAGGCCGCGCAAGCCACCGCCTGGCCCACGCTCACGCCGTCGATCGATGCGCTCGGCAAAGAAGCGAGAGTCGCGCCATGGCGCGAGGATCGATGCCTGCCCGGCGAGGTCGGCGATGCGCAGGCCATGGCCGCCACAGCAGCCCGTTGCGTCTACGGGGACCAGAAATCCGACCGGGAAGCGATGCTCATCGGGGACTCGAATGCGATCGGCTGGCTGCCGTCGCTGGAGACCGCCCTGCCCGATTGGAAGATCCACGCGACCACGCTGCAGCAGTGCCCCTTCAGCGAGATCTCGGTCAGGAAGAACAACGGGTCGGCGCATCCCGACTGCGACGCTTTCCACCAGTGGACCGCGAAGGAGATCGAGCGCATCGACCCGGAGCTGATCATCGCCTCGCACATCGACAGCGTCACCGAACGACTCGTGGAGGGCGACGGCGACGACCTCACCGCGGCCACCGTCGACACACTGCAGGAATGGGATGACGACAGCCGAGACATCATCGTCCTGCCCTCGGCCGTCCCTGGCGTGCCTCTGATCGAGTGCTACACATCCACCGGCGCGCCGTCCGACTGCAACCACGAGATCAGCGCCGTCCATATCGATGCCAGTGACCGGCTGCGGGATGCCGTCGAGGAAGTGGCGTCACCCAACGTCCGGTTCGTCGAGACCGACTCCCTCTTCTGCACCGAAGGCATCTGCCCCGGTCAGGTGGACGGGGTGGTCGTCCTCGTCGACGACAGGCACGTCACCGACGCGTACGCCGACTACATCGGTCCCGCGCTCGGCGAGCTGCTCGACATCGACTGACGTCGACAACGCCCGCAGGCGAGGGGTGGGTTGCACCTTGAGCGCGCCCTACATCGAGCGACTACCATTCGCGCGCGGTCGCGGCGTCACGTCTCGTCCCTGGTGGCGTCGGGCAGCTCGATCTCTGGCGGGGTCGGAGGCAGGATCGTGAGCCTTCCCGCGGTTCCGCCTCGTTCAGTCATACCGAGCCCGACGTCGCCTCGGCGCGCTCGATTGCCGGCGGGCGCCCCCGGAACCTGAACGCTGAGTGATTCGAGTCCATGGAGGGCACCCGGGTTCAGGAGCAGGCGCCCGAGGAACGCGGAGCGGTCAACGGCGGTGAGCTCGGCACGGTCGGCCGCCTCGTCCCAGCCGTCGTGGATGCCTGCCACCACCTCGCGAGCAACCTCGCGTGCGCGTGCCGCTGTGAGGTCGTAATGATGCGCGTGCGCGACGAGCTTCGCGAGGTTGCTGTCCCGCTCACCCTTGCGGCCGTACGCGAGTGCCTGGCCCGCGACCTCTCCGGGGCGGCGAACGGGGCTCAGGTCGTATGCCGGCGTGAGGTCCAGGTGGTGGCCGTCCCAGAAGGCGGCGTGGTTTCGGAGGTGGTCATCGGTGTTGCTGATGGCGATGTTGCAGGCGATGCGTCGGAACAATTGCTCGCCGAGGCCTTCCGGTGTGCTCGAATGCAGCCGCAGCTGGTCGAGCACCTCGGGGTAGGAGCCGATGGGCATGAAGGTCTCGGGGAGACCGAGTATCGTCAACGCGGACACGACCCCGCGACGCGTGCCGTCGCCTGGGCGGTCGAAGCGTTCGAGGATGAGGGCCTTCCGCCCCATGGACCGGGTCACGTGTCGTTGGTGCGTACATTCGAAAGTCGAAGCTGACGGCTCATGGAGGAGCCGCGGAACACGCCCGCGAGCAAAACGAGCGGCGGCCGCCCCGACTTGGTCGAGACGAGCCGCCGCTCGTTCATTTCGTCAAACACATCGCGGTGATTTCATCAATCACCCCTGTGACCGTGTTACGAAATCCCAGAGCCCAGTCGGCTCAAGGGGTCGCGAGAGGGCGTTTCAGGCTCTTTCCACGAGGAGACGCAGATTTTTCCACGGCCCAGGTCAGAGCAAGTTTCCGCGATACCGGTTTCGAGCGTCTCGAAGGCCCCCTCGAGGACACTTTCCGCCTCGACACAGGGGCGGTTGGAACGCCATCGTATGGTGTGACGAGAATCTCGAAGGAGATACTGATGAGCATCAGGAACGTCGGCACAGCTGCGCTCTTCGCGTTCGTCCTCGCGGCCACGGTCTCGTGCACCGCGGCGGACCACGAAGCGCATACTGGCGGCAACGATCCGGACCCGACCGCGGCGGCGGCGGAGCTGTATCAGGAGCGCGCCAACGCCATCCTCCGCTACGTCGAGGCCGAACGTATGCAGATCCCGAAGATCCAAGCTGTGTTCCCTGGCGTCTACTCCGAGGTGCGCGCCGAGGCGACGATGGAGGAGCAACGTGGCGACCGCGGCATCCCCGCTGGCACGTATGCCGTTGCCCACTTCCACTACACGTACTCGAACAACACGGACTGGTCGAGCACCATCGCGGGCCTTGACCCTCGATCGTGGACACGGTGTCGGTTCGGTTATGCCGCTTCCGCGAGGGTAGCTGACCTCGCTGCCGCGTAGGCGTTCTCGTAGCTGTTCGGGGTGATCTGGCCGATCGCGGAGTGGCGCCTCTGGGTGTTGTAGCGGTTCGCCCACCGGAACACGGCCCGGTAGGCGGTGGCCTGGTCCGGGAACGCGGGCCGGCCCTCGAGGAGCTCCCGCTTGAGCGCGGCGTTGACGCTCTCGGCGAGCGAGTTGTCGGCGCTCGTGCCCACCGCACCCATGGACTGCGTCACCTTCAGCTGCTCGCAGAGCGCCGCGTAGGCCTTCGAGGCGTAGACGCTGCCGTGGTCGCTGTGGAAGATCGCGCCGGCCAACGAGCCGCGGTCGCGGGCCGCAGCGCGGAGGGCGTCTTCGACGAGTTCGGTGCGCATGTGGTCGGCGATCTGCCAGCCCGCGAGCTTGCGGGACCCGAGGTCGATGCAGGTCGCAAGGTAGAGGTTCGTCCCGTCCGCGATGGGGAGGTAGGTGATATCGCCGACGTACCGGCGGTTCGGCTCCCCGACGGAGAAGTCCCGCCCGATCAGGTCGGGGTACTTGCGTCCGGACTGGTCCGGGATCGTGGTCTTCACTCGCCGTCGCAGCCGGATCCCCGCCAGCCGGTGCTCCCGCATCACCCGCGCGACCCGCTTGTGATTCACCCGCTGAGCGGGTGTCGCTCCGTCGTTGAGGTCGGCGGTGATCCGCGGCGCCCCATACGCGCGGTCACCACCCTGCGCGGGGTCCTGCAGCACCCGGATCCGCGCCGCCAGCGCGGCGTCCTCCGCGACTCTCGCGGCCCGTCCCGGGGCCGCTGCGAGCCAGGCGTAGAACGACGACCTCGCAATCTCGACGACCTCGCACAACCGCTTCACGCCGTAGGCGTCCTTGTGGTCCTCGACGAACTGGAAGCGGTTCACCAGTTCGTCTCCCCGGCGAAATACTTCGCCGCCTGACGGAGGATGTCCCGCTCCGTCTCGAGCTTGACCCGCTCCGCTTCCAGCCTCGCGTTCTCGGCCTCCAACCGGACGATCTTCGCCGTCGGTGACTCGGCCCGCCCCGCCGGCGGCGGTGATGCCGTACCGGCGGTCGTGGTCCCGGAGCCGTGCTTCTCCACCCACTCCCGCAGCGCACCACGGGAGATCCCCAGGTCCGCCGCGATGCCCTTCAACGTCGCGCCCGGGGTGGACTCGTACAAGTCCACCGCCCGCTGACGGAACTCATCCGTATAGGTCTTCCTTGCCATCCCTTGGATTCTCGCTTCCCCAGCGCCGTGCTGGAATCAGCGTGTCCAAGATCAGGGGTCAAGCGCCGCTGATGGGTGCGGCTCCGATGGCGGAGTGGTTCCTGTGGTGATTGTAGAAGTGCAGCCAGCCGGGTAGTGCGGCTCGCCGTTCCGTGTCTGAGGGGTAGAAGCGTGCGTAGGCCCAGCCGTCGGCGAGGGTGCGGTGGAATCGCTCGATCTTGCCGTTGGTCTGGGGTCGGTAGGGGCGGGTTCGCTTGTGCCGGATGCCGAGCGAAGCGCACGCGTGGCGCCAGGCATGGGACTTGTATGCGGAGCCGTTGTCGGAGAGCACGCGTTCGACGGTGACGCCGCGGTCAGCGAACCAGGCGACGGCTCGTTCGAGGACACCGATCGCGGTGATCGCCTTCTCGTCGGTGCAGATCTCGACGTAGGCGACGCGGGAGTGGTCGTCGATGACGGTGTGCAGGAATGCGGTGCCGATGTTGGGTTCGTAGCCCGGGTGCCGCTTACCGGTGCGTTTCGCGGTCGCTTCTCGGTTGCGGTCGCCTTGCTGCTTGCCGACGTATCGCCAGCCGCCGCCGTCGGGGATGTTGCCGAACTTGGTCACGTCGACGTGGATCAGGGAGCCGGGATGGTCGTGTTCATAGCGACGGATCGGTTCCCCGGTGGCCCGGTCGATGTGGCTGAGCCGGTTGATCCGGGCGCGCACCAGCACGGCATGCACGGTCGATGCAGGAATGCCGAGCTCGCCGCCGATCTGCACGGGCCCGAGTCTGCGCCGCCATCGGATCTTCACGATTCGCTTCACCGTCGCCGGCGGTGTCTTGGTCGGCATCGAGCGGGGCCGGCTTGAGCGATCGACCATCCCCGCCGGACCTTCCGACCTGAACCGAGCAGCCCACTTGCGGGCAGTGGGCGGTGAGGTCATGAACATCTTCGCAGCGGCGGCGACCGGCCAGCTCTCCTCGACGATGAGTTTGGCTAGCCGCAACCGAGCATGAGGGGTGAGAGCAGCGTTAGCGTGGGACACGAAGGCCTCCTGTGATGCGTGAGCGGTTCCTAGACAGCTCCACTCTCGCAACGGGAGGCCTTCGCCCGTCAGCAGATCACACGCGATTCACGCAACAACGTCCGTGGACATCACACCTAGCCGTCTTTTCGCGTTTGAACATCACACCGGCTGCGATCAGCGCCTGCTCCACGTGGTGCACGACGGCGGCGACGGGAACATTGACGCTCACAGTGATCCCGGGCTCATCCGATTCGAGCAACTCCAGGCCTGCGACCTGTGAATGAACCAGCGAGGGTGGCATGAAGTGATGCTCGCGGTCCCCTACACGCTGGTTGAGCGTTGCCTCGTCACTAACGAGTTGAATGATGTACGCGCCTCCCGGTCCGTTTCGCAGCAGATCTCGGTGCTTTCGCCGGAGGGCCGAGCAGGCCACGACCGTTGTCTCATGAAGGGCAGAGCGGCGGTTCATCTCCTCACGAATCAAACGCAGCCACGGCAAACGGTCGGAGTCCGTCAATGGCTGCCCGCCTCGCATCTTCTCAACATTCGCTGCGGGATGGAATCCATCACCTTCGAGATAGGCCCAGCCGTACCTGTCCGCTAACGCCGCGGCCACTGTGCTCTTCCCAGTCCCCGTCGGACCCGAAATCAAAATGTGATGAATCGGACTGGTCGGTTGCAGGTCCATGAGAACAGCCTTCGTACGGGATACTGACTTGCTCCTTCGGAGCAAGCGGTACTCATCCGCTCCCCCTGGGAGAGGTATTACGCTCCGAACAACGGGTAGTAGGTTCCCGGGATGTCCACGGAGATCTGAAATAGTGCTCCCCCGGCGCCGACCTGACCTTCGTGTCCGAGTTGCGAAGTGGTGATGAGGAGCTGTCGTCCGTCGGCGCCGCCAAGCGCGCATGCCGTCACCTGCCCGACAGGGACGGTGACGATATCGGTTAGGTCACCGGCCGCGCTGTACCGGTGCACGGCACCGCCGTCGTAGAGCGCGACCCATACCCCTCCGTTCTCATCGCGGCAGATGCCGTCCGGGACGCCTTCAACATTGGCGAGATCGACCCACAAAGATCGTCCTGTGATCTCGCCGGAGTAGATGCGCAGACGGTCAATGCTCCGGCTCGCCGAGTCGACGAAGTATGCGCTCTGCGTGTCCTCGAAAGCCAGCCCGTTGGAGATGGTGAGGTCAGCCGCCACCTGCGTGAAGGAGAGCGTGCCAGGATCAAGCCTCACCATGACCCCGGCGCCCGCAGCGGCATCGTAGGCCATGGTGCCGGCCCACAGGCTGCCGTCGGGGGCGCAGGCTCCCTCATTGAACCGCGACCCGATACCGACTCCGGAACCTTCGATGCGGTGTTGCGCGCCATCGATGTCGATCAGGATGACGTCACGCTCACCCGCAACGACGAGCCCGCCGTACAGTCTCGGGCGGATGATCGCCGCGACCGTGTCGACATGCGTCCGGTCGGTGACCGTACCTTCGTCAACCGTGAGCACGTCGCCTTCTAGCATGTCCACTAGCTGGAACCGCTGGATGAGCGGATTCCAGATCGGTCCTTCCCCGTGGATGGTGATCGGGTCACTCCATTGGTCAGCCTTAGGCACCCCGCAGGTCCTCGTCGATCGTGGCGTTCTTGATCGCCGCGGTGAGACGGCGGTGCCATTCGACCTCCCGCCACATGCCCACAAACTGCGGGCCGCAGAAGTTGCTGGTGGCCATGCCGACGAAACGGCCGGTACTGAGCGCGTACTCGACGGCTCGGGCGTTGATGTCGAGGATCCAGTCCCATTCCAGCCCCGGCCAGTCCTTGTAATCGACAAGAGACCAGCATTCGGTGATCCAGAGAGGCTTCCCCGTCTCTCGCGACCATTCGGCCACGTTGTCGATCATGCGGAACAGCGACGCGTCGTACTGTTCCTGGTTGCGGTAGTACTCCTCGCGTCCGCGCTGCACGACGTTGTCGTAGCCGGCGGGTGAGAACTTCTCGAAGTGGTATCCGACCTTGTCGTAGTAGTCGGTGAACTCGTTGTTTGCCAACCAGATGTGGGTCTCCAGCAAGTCAAGGCTGGACACATCCTGGTCCCGCCACGTCGCCAGCTCACTGGAGAACGAGTACGTGTACTTCAGCTGCGGGAACACCGCACGGACTCGGTCGATTGTGCCGTTCATCCATTCCGCCACCCATGCCTCGGTGCGGCTTGCCTCCGGCGGGACGGCATCGGCGAGATCCCCCCGACGCGCGCGGAACACGTTCTGGGCGAGGCGCTCGGTATACAGCCACGGCGCCCACACGCGCAGCGGGTACTCGTTGCACAGGTCGACGAAGAGGAGATTGTCGAGAAGCCCTTCCTTCTCGATGTGGCGCAGAGTCGTGATCCACATGTCGGCAAACCGCTCTGGGGTGTCGTAGTGCACACGCGTGTTGGCGAGATCCTCACGAAACCAGCTCGACAGCGACACGCGGACACCGTGGTGGCGTGGCACACCCTGCAAGCAGCAGAGATGTCGCGGCGACTCCGACACCGACGTATGTCGCGTACCTCTTCTTGTGCATCTGACACTCCCTCGTGACTGGAACAGCACATCGCTGTGTGAACAGCATGCTACATTGGTATTACCGGTTTGACCAAATGGACAGGAATATCAATGAAGATCATCGGCGTGGACACGGTGCGAGTCGCAGCGTTCCCCAACCTTCTCTTCGTGCGCGTGCAGACCGACGAGGGTTTCGTCGGTCTGGGAGAGACGTTCTATGGCGCCGAGGCAGTAGAGCGTCACATTCACTCCATTGCCGCGCCGAAGATCCTCGGTGAAGATCCCGCACGCATCGAACACATCTCCAAGCTGCTGGAAGGCTATGTCGGATACGCGGGCTCCGGCGTCGAAACCCGCGCGAGGTCCGCCATCGACCTGGCTCTCTGGGACCTGCTCGGCCAGGCCGCCGGCCAGCCGGTGTACAACCTCCTCGGCGGCGCGACCCGTTCGGAGATCCCGATCTACAACACGTGCGCCGGCGGCCTCTACGTCAACAGCGCAGCCGGTCAGTCGGTGAACAACTGGGGCGTGCGCGAGGGGCTTTACGAGGATCTCCATGCCGCGATCCACCGGCCAGCGGAACTCGCGCAGGAGCTCCTCGACCAGGGAGTCACCGGTATGAAGATCTGGCCGTTCGACGCTCTGGCTGAGGCATCACGAGGATACGACTTCTCCCGCCGAGAGATCACCGAGGGCCTGCATCGGGTGGCGTCCATCCGGGAGGCAGTCGGGATGGACATGAACGTGATGATCGAGCTGCATGGTCTGTGGGACGTTCCCTCGGCCAGCCGGCTCCTGCGCGCACTCGAGGAGTTCGACCCGTACTGGGCAGAAGACCCGGTGCGCAGCGACATCTCCGGCGGGCTGTCCAGGGTCGCGGCGAACACGTCGATCCGCATCGCGGCCGGCGAAACGCTGGGAGGGCTGCCTGCCTTCGATCGTCTGCTGGCAGAGAACGGAGCAGGAGTCATCACGGTGGACACCACGTGGTCGGGCGGGCTCTCGGTTGCGCGGAAAGTCGCTGCTCTCGCCGAAGCCAAGGGGATCCCGGTCGCACCGCATGACTGCACGGGGCCGGTAGCGTTGGCCGCGTGCGTGCACCTGTCGACGGCAGCACCAAACGTGCTCGTGCAGGAGACGGTGCGCGCCGCATACGCCGGATGGTACGGATCCCTGGTCGAGGGCGGCGCGGATGTGCGCGGCGGCGTCGTGAGCGCACCCGCGACGCCGGGTCTGGGTATCCGGTTGCGGGATGATCTCCTCAACCGTGAGGGGACCACGATCGTCACCTCAGCGGCCGAGCGGTCGTCTCTCGTCTCATCCTGATGAGGCTCATCCGTTGAACTAGAAGTTGGGAGACGCGGAGATGCGTGCAGCACGCTGGTATGGACCGGGCGACATCAGGCTCGAAGACTGTCCCGTCCCCGAGCTCCTCGACGGTGAAGCCCTCGTAGACGTCGCGTATGTCGGGCTCTGTGGCAGCGATCTGGAGGAGTGGCGGGAGGGCCCGGTCGTGGCGCGTCCTCCTGTCATCCTCGGTCACGAAATCGTCGGCCGCGTGTCCGTTGCGGCCCGCGACGGGTCAGGCCCCGCCGTCGGAACTCCCGTCGTCGTCGACGTCGTCACCGGGTGCGGGACGTGCTTCCACTGCCTCCATCATGAGGAAGGACGCTGCCAGCGTCTCGTCGTCACCGGCCAGCACATCGATGGCGGACTGGCAACCCACGTCCGCGCGATCGCGCACCGTCTTGTGACTGTTCCGGATGGTGTGCACCTCCGAGAAGCGGCCCTCGCTGAACCTCTCGCGGTCGCGGTGCGGGCCATTCGGCGATCGGGTATGCCTCCCGGCGCGAATGTGATCGTTGTGGGCGGTGGGCCAGTGGGTCTTCTCACCGCGCGCGTCGCCCGAGCCCTGGGGGCCAGTCGGGTGGTTGTGCTCGAACCACGCGCCGACCGCCATCCCTACATTAACCGCAGCGGCGCGACACCCGTGTGGACGGACCAACCGTCCAAGCTTCGAGCAACGATCTTCGGGAACACCGATCACGGCGGCGCTGACCTCGTCATCGAATCCGCGGGGCGACCGGATACTCCCGCACTGGCGGTCTCCCTCGCCCGTCCCGGAGGTACTGTCGTCCTCCTCGGTGTCACCACGCATCCGCAGCCGATCGACGTCCTCGATGTTGTCTTGGCTGAGAAAACGATCCTCGGCTCCGCAGCCCATATGTGGGACGACGACGTCAAAGTCGCGGTCGACTACATCGCGCGCGGTCAGGTAAGCGTCGAGGACCTCATCACGCAGGAAATCGAGCTCAACGACGTCGTTGCCGGCTTCGATGCGCTCAGCGGCGCGGACGTCGTCAAGATGCTGGTCCGGATCGGCGATGAGTAGGGTGACGAACATGAATGCCAAAAGGCTCAGCGGGCTCCCCATCAGTCGCGAAGAACTGCTCACGCACATGGAGCTCACGCTCACCGAGGGAGACTTCTCCCCCGGCGATCGGCTTCCCTCCGAGCGAACGCTGTCGGAGACGTATGGCGTTTCTCGACCCGTAGTGCGGGAAGTGATTCAACGTCTGCGCGAGCGGGGCCTGCTGCACGTGGCCCCTGGGAGTGGAACGTACCTGAAGGAAAGCAGCGCCCTCGACTGGGCTCGGCCGCTCGACGCGGTCAGCCGCCGAAATGGCACCACTATCCGACAGCTGGTGGAGGCACGAGTGATGCTCGAGGAGCAGGCCGCGCGACTCGCTGCCGTTCACGCCAACGATGAGGACTTCGACAACCTCACCCGAGCTCTCGACGCGTTCAACACCGCAGGCGGAATCATCGAACGAGGGCGCGCCGACATTGCTTTCCACGCTCTCATTGCCCGCGCTTCGCACAACCCCGTTCTCGAGATGATGTACGGCTCGATAGCACCACTCGTCTTCGAAGTGATGCTACGAAGCCTCGACGACCAAGAGGTCATGCGGGAAGGTGCACCTCTGCACCAGGACGCCCTCGACGCGCTTAAAGAGCGCGACGGGAACCGCGCGGCAGAACTCATCGGAGAGCACATCCGCCTCGCCGCCAGGCTCTTCGGTGACGACTACGAACGCTCTGTCGAGCGCGTCGCCCGAAGCAAAGTGCAAGCCCTCTTCGGCCCGAACGCCTCCCTCGAGGACGTCGTCACTGACGCCCTCTCCTAACGCAACTATTCGCCCACACTCTCGGAGGCATGAAGCTCCATGCAGACACTCACGGCAGCCGCGCCCCTTCGCGCACTCGGTGCCCGACGCATCCTGCCCCTCATCGACACTGACGCTCCGGAGCAGATGGCTGAGCTGGCGGATGCCTTTCTCCGCGCCCGGCTGCCAGTGGTGGAGGTCACGTTGCGTCGCCCCCGCTCCCTCGCAGCACTCGAACAGCTCGCTCAGGTCCCGGACATGATCGTCGGCGCCGGCACCATCATGGCCGCCCGCCAGGTCGGCGACGCCGTCGCCGCCGGCGCGCAGTTCCTGGTCTCACCTGGACTCTCCAAGGCGGTCGTTGACGAAGCCTCCCGGCTTGATGTGCCGATCATCCCGGGTGTCGCCACCGCAACAGAACTCATGGCAGCACTCGATGCGGGAGTGACGACAGTGAAGTTCTTCCCTGCGGCAACTAACGGCGGGCCTGCAGCCATTCGTGCGCTGGCAGCCGTCGCGCCGACCGTCTCCTGGGTGCCTACCGGAGGAATCGATGCCTCCTCCGCCCCCGCGTATCTGGAGATTCCGATCGTACTCGCCGCAGGCGGCAGCTGGATGTGCCCCGCTGCCCTCGTCGACTCAGGTCGCTGGGACGAGGTCAGGACCCTGCTGGACCAAGCGAGCGTGCTCGCGTCGTGAGCGGACTATTCACCTTCGGAGAGACCCTGGCGCTGCTGACCTCCCCAAAAATCGGCGCGCTCAGCCATCAATCCTCTCTAGATCTGTCGATTGGTGGAGCGGAATCGAATACCGCGATCGCTGTCTCGCGGCTCGGCGGTCTCAGCACCTGGCTCGGCAGAATCTCCACCGACAGCCTCGGAGAGCTCATCCACAACAGCATCCGGGCCGAAGGTGTCCGCGTGCTCACAGTGAACGACCCAGGCCCGATGTCCCTGATGATCAAGGACCGCCGATCCGCAATCAGCACAGACATCCACTACTGGCGTCAGATTGGACCAGGCAGCCGCCTGTCCCCCAATGACATCCCAGAAGACGAGCTACGCCATAGCCAAGTGCTCCACATCACCGGTATCACGCCCGCATTGAGCGATACCGCGCGTGAGGCCGTTTTCGCCGCCGTCGAGATCGCCGCGGATGCCGGCGTTACCGTCTCATTCGACGTCAACTTCCGCTCACGCCTCTGGAGTCGAGAACAGGCGGCACCGGTGCTGCGCGATCTCGCCCGCAAAGCAGACGTCATCTTCGTCGGTGACGACGAGCTCCACTGCCTCATCGACACCACCGCCGACCTTGCCATCGCGGCTGCAGAGATCTCGTCGTGGGGCCCCCGCGAGGTAATCATCAAACGCGGCTCGCAAGGCGCCACGGTTTTCACTGACGGCACCATCACGGAACGACCAGCTCTCACCGTTCCCGTCCTCGACACCGTCGGCGCCGGGGACGCGTTCGCCGGCGGTTACCTCACCGAGCTGATGCTCAAGCGGGACATCGACACACGCCTCGCCACCGCAGTCGCATGCGGGGCGTGGGCCGTGACCGGTGCCGGCGACTGGGAATCGACGCCACGCCGCTCCGACCTCTCACGCCTCGCCTCGCTCGGGGGCGTTGTCCGCTAGTCGTCAACTGCATCAACTGACCCACTCCCCCAGGAAAGGTCCCCACGTGACCACTACGCTTCGGGTCGCAATCGCCGCCCCCATCGCTCCCAAACTCTGCGATACCCTCGTGGCGCTCGAACCGCGGATCGAACTCCTCGTCGACCTCACTCTGCTCCCGCCGCGCCGGTATGCCGCTGACTTCGCCGGCGACCCCACCTTTCACCGCACCTCCGAACAGCAGCGGCGCTTCAACGACCTGTTGGGAAACGCCGAGGCCTTATTCGGGATCCACATGGGCTGACTGGCGACCGCAACCACGCCCGGGGTGCGGTCCAATTCGATGAGGCAGCCCCGCTCCGTCAGCGACTCGAACCCGACTGACGCGCCAAGCGCTCCCATCCAGTGGTAGCCGTCGTAATGCCGCTTGAGCCGCCAACTAGGAAAGCTCCGAACGGGATCGCCTCGTTCGAAGGGCACCCCGTCGCAGTCGACGGCGTCAAGCTCTAGTTGCACGCCATCGAGACGGTACTCAACGCGAGCTCGCGTCCGGTTCGCTTCAGTGGTGGGAGGGGCAGGCCACTGCTGAGTCAGGTCCATAGGGATCCAATCGACATCGACGGATACTTCCTATTCGGCAGCCAGCCTCTCTCCTGGGGAGTGGTACTGGCCTATGTCCTGAGCCCTGACAAAGATGCCCGACTGGGGATCTGCTCACGGGCAGACTATGTCCGCCACCCAACGAGGCTGGTTGACACGCCGCTCTTCCGACACGTTTAGTGAGACTCCGACACTTTCGTGAGACGCTCCGACAGCCTTCGTGAGACTCCGACACTTTTCGTGAGGGTGACGTCCCGCTGAGTGGTGGAGTTTCTCGACACCGTGCGGTCAGCTTGGGGTTGATTATGCCGCAGCGATTTCGGGGATGACCACCTCCTCGACTTGGGCGGTGTTCATGGCGTCGAGTTGGCGCATGGAGTGCTCGGAGAAGTAGCGGCGGTCGCCGGCTTCCCACTCGTCGTGCTGTTCGACGAGGACGGCGCCGGCAAGGCGCAGCAGCGAGGCCGGGTTGGGGAACACGCCGACGACGTCGGTGCGGCGTTTGATCTCCTTGTTGACCCGTTCCAGCGGGTTGGTGGACCAGATCTGCCGCCAGTGCTTCTGCGGGAACCCGGTGAACGCGAGCAGATCGTCTCGAGCGTCGGAGAGCATCTCGGCGACCTTCGGATGCGACCGGTCGAGCATGCGGACGACCTCGTCGAACTGCGCCTGAACATGCTCGTTGTCGGGTTGGGCGAAGATCGTGCGGATGATCGAGGCGACCATCTCGCCGCTGGCCTTGGGGACGATGGCGAGCACGTTGCGCATGAAGTGCACTCGGCAGCGTTGCCAGGCCGCGCCCTGCAGCACCGTGGCGATGGCCTTCTTCAGCCCGGTGTGCGCGTCGGAGATCACCAGCTGGGTGCCGGCCAGCCCGCGGGCTTTCAGGGAGCGGAGAAAGCTGGTCCAGAACGCCTCGCTCTCGGTGTCGCCGACGTCGAAGCCGAGCACCTCGCGGCGGCCGTCCGCGGCGACCCCGACCGCGACGACGATCGCCTGCGACACCACCCGGTGGTTCACCCGCGCCTTGCAGTAGGTGGCGTCGAGGAACACATACGGGTAGGGCATCGCCGCGAGATCCCGGTCCCGGAAGCCGGCGACCTCAGCGTCCAGGTCGGCGCAGATCCTGGACACCTCGGACTTCGAGATCCCGGTGTCCGCGCCGAGCGCCTTGACCAGGTCATCCACCTTCCGGGTCGAGACGCCGTGCAGGTAGGCCTCCATCACCACCGCGAACAGGGCTTGATCGACCCGGCGGCGCCGCTCCAGCAGCGACGGGAAGAACGTCCCCTGCCGCAGCTTCGGGATCCGCAACTCCAGATCCCCAGCCGTGGTCGACAACGTCCTCGGCCGGGACCCGTTCCGCTGGGTCGTGCGGGCGGCGGTGCGTTCGAACGGGTTCGCGCCGATCACCGCGGTCGCTTCGGCGTCGATCAGCTCCTGATAGAGCGTCTCCGTCGCGACCCGGATCCGGTCGGTGACATCGGTGAGTTTCAGTTCCGCGAGCAGGTCAAGCAGGGCAGACTGGTCAAGAGCCATCGTGCGTTTGTGTCCTTCCGTGAGTTTCCTAGACAGTTCTCACTGACCATCGCACGATGGCTCACCACGTTCACGACGGGACACTCGAGCCCGAGAACTACACCACTCCCAGGGACGTCACCGTGCTCGCAGGTGATGGGATGCTCTTGCGAGCGACACGGCAGGCTTGACGTCCGTGTCGGAGGTGTTCTGCCAAGGTGCGCGAAGCGCGCGCGAGGTCCGTCGTGCCAAGAATGTCTCCAGGCGGTTTGACCGGGTGGGCCCGCTGGGTGTCGGACCGGGCACGGGTGCTGACTTCAACGGCGTCGCCAGGTCCTTCCCCGCCTTGAGTGGGGGCGATGTCGAGCGGGTCCGGGTATCGCGGAGGTGCGGCCGGCAGACCTGGGTGCGTCCCGTGCGCACGATATGAGTGGTGCCGAGATGCTCGCGATCGTCATCGTCGCCATTGCACCGCCGATAAGGGTGCTGAGGCCGATGCCCCACGCGTTCATGAAGTGTTGGCGCCCGGCAACGTCGACACGGCCCTCACCGCGCCCCGAGCTGAGACGGGCACAGGGGTTCCACGGCGGCAGCGGCACTGTCACAGAGGAACAGCCGCTGCAGGTAGCGGGCCACCTCGCACCCACCGAACGCGAGCCTCTCGACCTTCAACGCCGGCTCCACGAACGCCGTGCTCATTTCGTTGGATGCGTTTGCATTCCCGCGAATAGCCATAGAAAGCCCCTGTTGCTGAATTCTCGTTGCATCCTGTCCAGAGTTGCGTCGTCGCCGCGCACAGGACGGGCATGCAAGAGAACACTCACACTCCCGACTTCCTTCACCGCGTCACCCGCTGGGGCAACACCGACTGGGCCGCGGACAACTACGAGATCATCGCCCCGTACATCGGGTTCTTCAACGTGCCGAACCCGCCGCGCGAGCTCGCGCGGATCCTCACGGCCCGCGCGAAGTCGCAGCCGGATGCGGGGGCACTGAAGGCCATGGCGACCAAGAAGCTGCGCGCGACCGCTGACCATCCCGAGATGGACGCGTTCGTTCGCGACGCCATCGCGGTGGCTGCACCTCAAACCGCGTACACGGCCAGCTTCGCGATGCCCTACGTCGCCCGCTACGTCGCGTGGGCGGTGCTCGAGAAGGGCTGGCCGATGACGGTCGAGTCGCTGTTCACCGTCCGCGCCATCGACATCTACTCGACCACCGCGAACCTGGACCTGACCGAGGGAACGCGAGGCAACTACCGCGCCGTGCTCATGCGGATCAGTGAGGTACTGCTTCCCGACGAACATCCCGACAGGCCCAGCTCTCTCAGTAATCGCACGACGGCCGCACCGTACACACCCGACGAGATGGACGGGTTCCGCACCTGGGCGACCAGCCAGCTGACGCCCGAGAAGCGCGACCGGGCCATGCTCATGCTCGTTCTCTGCGCCGGCGCCGGCATCCGCGCGAACGAGATCTTCCGGATACACCCGGAGCACGTCACCGCCGATGACGACGGCATCCTCATCCACGTGGCCACCGACCGCCCCCGCCACGTTCCTCTCCTCGCCGAGTGGGAGGACTGGATGGTCGCCGTACTCGGTCGGCGCCCCGCGGGCGAACCGCTCTGGGGCCAGATTCACCGGAAGGACACCAGCAACCTCACCTCGGCGTTCACCGAGAACAGCTACGGCGCCAGCAAGCGGCCGCGCGCTGATCGGCTCCGCGCCACCTGGCTCGCTCACCACCTCCACGCACGCGGCATCAAGGACATCTTCCGCGCCGCCGGTATCGAGAAGATGCAGCACCTGCACAAGCTCCTCGAGTTCGTCGAACTCCGCGACGACGACGAGTACCGCCGCCTCTTCCGCGAGGAGGATCAGGCGTGACCCCGGCGCAGCAGGCCGAGGTCCTCAGGACCTACGACCGGCACATGATCGAAGCGACCGGTTACGTCCACGAAGAATACGAACGCATCCGCGAGTCCGCCGCGACCTCCCTCGAACGCGTCCAGCTGTGGGGAAGCCTGATCGACGAGTCGGGCGTCGTCGAAAAGCTCGAGCAGGCGGCCCGCGCGGAACGGAAATCCAACGCGGGGCGAAAGCCCCACATGTCGATCCGCACTGTTCTCATCCTGTTCATCATGCACATCGACTCCGGCGACAACCGGTACAACGCTGTCGCGCGAACGTTGTTCGCGCAGATGACTCCCGAGACTCGCGTCTACCTCGGCATCCCCGCCATGCGTGGCACGAAGCGCATGTGGTACCAGCGGTACAGGAGGTCGCTGAACCGTGTTCTCGCACTATTGGAGCCGTGGACGGTTGACCGCAAGAAGAAGGCGACCGCCGAGGAGTATCAGGCAGCACTCGCCTCCTATTCTGACGAGAAGCGCTCACGCATGGACGAAGTCGTCAACGACATCCTCCATGCCACTGTCCGCCGTCTCCCCTCGGACATCCGCGCCACCTACAAGGGCAACGTCGCACTCGACGCGACCTTCATCGAGGTCCCCGGCCGGCCCAACCCCGGGAAGAAGCACCACGGCCGCGACCGCTGGAACCTGGACGCGATGAGCGGCCGGTACAGCCGCGAGGGAACCCACGAAGGCACCGGTCACGAGCGCGACAAGGCCGGATGGGAAGTGGAGACCGTCGTCACCGTCCCCAACAAGCCCGGCGCCCCCGACTCCTTCCCCGTCCTCACGACGG
>Ga0180221_1001313_pt1 | contig 17134 bp, 11 predicted proteins | sample eDN5th37CKraftMG_FD_151339 | JGI IMG/M metagenome (GOLD analysis project Ga0180221, IMG submission 151339) | Enriched Miracle-Growth compost microbial communities from Emeryville, California, USA - eDNA 5th pass 37_C Kraft MG (version 2) (version 2) ...
CGCACCGGCGCACCGTCGGCGAGCTGCTGCGGCTGGTCGGCCTGCCCGAGCACTACGCCCGACGGCGCCCGGCGCGACTGTCGGGCGGCGAGAGGCAGCGGGTCGCGATCGCGCGGGCGCTCGCCCCCGCGCCGCGCCTCCTGGTGTGCGACGAGTCGGTCTCGGCGCTCGACGTGTCCGTGCAGGCCCAGGTCCTCAACCTCCTGGCGGACCTGAGGGACGAGCTCGGCCTCGCCCTGCTGTTCATCTCGCACGACCTGGCCGTGGTCCGCCAGATCACCGACCGCGTGCACGTCATGCGGTCGGGGCGCGTGGTCGAGTCGGGGCCGACCGAGACCGTCCTCGCCGCGCCGCAGCACCCGTACACGCGCGCGCTGCTGGCGTCCGTCCCGGGCGCCGTCCTCGTCCCCGTCCTCCAGGAGGAGCCGGCATGAGCCCGACCGCCCGCCCGACCACCGTCTTCACCGGGGGGCGGGTCTTCACCGCCACCTCGCGCGTCCCGCAGGACGGCGCGGTCGCGGTGGCCGGCGAGCGCATCCTCGCGGTCGGCACCGACGCCGAGGTGCTCGCGCTCCGCGGCCCCGGCACCGAGGTGGTCGACCTCGGCGGCGGCCTGCTCGTGCCCGGCTTCCAGGACACGCACGTGCACCCGGTGCTCGCCGCGGGCGTCGTCGACCGGCTCGACCTCACGACCGCGCGCACGCTCGACGACACGCTGCAGGCCGTGCGCGCGTACGCCGAGGCGCATCCCGACCGGTCGTGGGTGCACGGCTGGGGCTGGGACGCCGACCTGTTCGAGGGCGGCCGCCCGACCCGTGCGCAGCTCGACGCGCTCGTCCCGGACCGCCCCGCCGTCCTGCTCCGTGCCGACGGCCACGCCGCCTGGGTCAACTCGCGCGCGGTCGAGGCGGCCCGGCTCGACGACGGCGGACCGGCCCACGGGCCCGTCCCCGACCCGCCGGGCGGCCGGATCGAGCGGGACGCCGCGGGCCGCGCGTCGGGCGTGCTGCAGGAGTGGGCGACCGACCTGGTGGTCGCGCTCGTGCCGACGCCGGACACGGCCGATCGACTGCGCCACCTCGTGGCCGGCCAGGAGGCCCTCTTCGGCTACGGCATCACGGCGTGGCAGGACGCGTCGGTGCTCGCCGACGACGCCGAGCTGTACGCGCACGCCGCCGACACCGGGGCGCTGAGCGCCACCGTCGTCGGCGCCCTGCGATGGGACCACCGGCGCGGTCCCGAGCAGCTCGAGGAGCTCGTGGCGCGGCGCGCGTCCGTCGCGCGCGAACGCTTCCGCCCCACAGCGGTGAAGATCATGCACGACGGCGTGATCGACGGGTCGCTCACCGCCGCGATGCTCGAGCCCTACCTCGACGGGCACGGGCACACCACGGACAACCGCGGCGAGAGCCTGTTCGACGTCCCCACGCTGCGTCGCACCGTCGCCGACCTCACCGCCGCCGGGTTCCAGGTGCACTTCCACGCGATCGGGGACCGCGCGGTGCGCGAGTGCCTCGACGCGCTCGCCGCGGCGGGCGGGGGCCGGCCGCTCGCGACCCGGCCGATCCTCTCGCACGTGCAGGTCGTGCACCCCGACGACGTGCCCCGCTTCGCCCGGCTCGGCGCCGTCGTCTCCGCGCAGCCGCTGTGGGCCAACGGCGAGGACGTGCAGACCGAGCTCACGATCCCGTTCCTGGGCGAGCCACGCTCCTCGTGGCAGTACCCCTTCGGCGACCTCGTCCGGGCGGGTGCCACGCTCGCGGGCGGCAGCGACTGGCCGGTGTCCACCCCGGACCCGCTCCAGGGCATCCACGTGGCCGTGAACCGGGCGATCCGGGGCGAGGACCGTCCGCCCTTCTACCCGGAGCAGGCGCTCGGCCTGGCCGACGCCCTGCTCGCCTACACGCGGGGCAGCGCGGTCGCCAACCACCGGGAGCACGAGTCGGGGAAGATCGAGCCGGGGAAGCTCGCCGACCTGGCGGTGCTGGACCGGGACGTCTTCGCGGCGCCCGCCGACGAGATCGGCGCGGCGCGTGTCACGCAGACGTTCGTGGCGGGCCGGCGGGTGTGGGCTGCCGAGGAGTCTCGCTAGCGAGCGCCGCCCGGCGCCCGGGAGCGGCGAGCACCTGGACCGCGACCACGAGCACGACGACCACGAGCGCGATCCAGAACGCGACCGCGCCCGTCGGGTAGTGCCAGAAGACGAGGACGAGGGCACCCAGCACGACGAGCGCGATCGTCAGCACGAGCGTGTAGCGGGCGACCCAGACCTCCCAGGACTTGGGCGCACGGGTGACGTCACCGGCATGACCGCCCGAGGCGCGCCCGACCAGCCACATGAACCCGTTGCGGACGGCCTGCGCGGCGCCGCTCGGCCCGACGAGGAAGCTCGCGAGGGCCACGACCAGCGCGACGACAAGCACGAAGCGCAGCGTGCCGCGCAGCGGCTGCACGACGGTGTCGAACACGACGGCGGCGGCGCTGGGCGGCAGCACGTCGGCCGGGACCGCACCGAGGTAGACCGCCCGGCCGATGGTGATGCCGAGCCCGAGCACGAGCATCCCGACCGCCACCGCCGACGCCACGATCACGACGGCCCGGCGCCGGCGGCCGGGGGGCGCCACCCCGACGGCGGCCGCGGCGACGAGGAGCGCGATCCAGGGCAGCCACGTGGCGAGGCGGTCGAACGCGCGGGTCCAGCGCTGGGCCTTCGCGATGTCGTTGGACTGGAAGATCGTGATCGAGGTGTCGACCTGCGGGATGTTGCTGGCGAACGTCAGCCCGCGTGCGACGAGCCGCTGCTTGACGGTGTCGACGACGGGACCGAGGTCGAGCACGACGGCACCGTCGGCGGTGGCCGTGAGCGCCTTGCCGCTGCCGCCCGTGAGGACCGCGACGACGTTCGCGTGCGCGGCCCGGTTCGCCTGCACCCAGAGGTTCGCGAACGCGTCGGACCGGACGAACCTCGTGACCTGGTCGCCGATGAAACCGTTCGCCTGGTTGGCGAGCACCGGCGCGAGCCCCACGACGGCATCGGGCACGCGCGGGGCGTTCTCGGTGAGCGCGGTCAGCGCGTCCCGCGTGAGGCTCTCGAGGTCGAGCTGCTGGACGATCGCGTCCGTGACCTTCGTCGCGACCGCGTCCTGCACGGCCGGGTCGTCGGCGAGCGGCGCGACCGTCGAGACGTACCGGTCGGTGTCGAGGAGCTGGCTGCGCACGTAGCGCGCGCCGACCGCGGAGATCGCGAGGAGCGCCGCGAGCACGACGAGCACCCCCGTGGCCGTCCACCGGAGCCAGCCCTTCGGCCGGGGAGCGCGCTGCGCGGCCGTGCCGCCGGGCGAGCCGGGCTCCCCGCCCGACGACGCCGCCTCCGCCCGCAGCCGCATCACCTCGGCGCGCAGGGACTCCAGCTCGGTCCGCTCGCCCGCGGTGAGCGGTGTGTTCTCGGTCACACGACCAGGGAACCAGAACGCCGGCGGTGCGCGCCTCATCCGCACAGGATGAAGTGCGACCGCCGGCGTCCCGGTTCCGCGAGGCCGCGGAGCCCGTTCGGGCTCAGTAGCGGTAGTGGTCCGCCTTGTACGGGCCCTCGACGGGGACGCCGAGGTAGTCGGCCTGGTCCTTGGTGAGCTCGCTCAGCCGGACGCCGAGCGCGTCGAGGTGGAGGCGTGCGACCTTCTCGTCGAGGATCTTCGGCAGGCGGTAGACGTCGCGCTCGTAGCGGCGCGCGCCCTCGGTCTCCGACCCCGTGGCGGCCGTGGCGTCGCTGAACAGCTCGATCTGCCCGATGACCTGGTTCGAGAACGAGTTGCTCATGACGAACGAGGGGTGGCCGGTGGCGTTGCCCAGGTTGAGCAGGCGCCCCTCGGACAGGACGATGATCGACCGCCCGGCGGGCTCGCCGCCGGGGCCGGCCTCCGTGAACGTCCACTCGTGGACCTGCGGCTTGATCTCGGTCCGCACCACGCCCGGCACCTGCGCGAGCCCGGCCATGTCGATCTCGTTGTCGAAGTGGCCGATGTTCCCGACGACGGCCTTGTCCTTCATCGCGACCAGGTGCTCGGTGCGGATGACGTCCTTGTTGCCGGTCGTGGTGATGAAGAAGTCGGCCTCGCCGACGACGTCCTCGAGCCGCGCGACCTGGTAGCCGTCCATCGCGGCCTGCAGCGCGCAGATCGGGTCGATCTCGGAGACGATGACGCGCGCACCCTGGCCGCGGAAGGCCTCCGCCGCACCCTTGCCGACGTCGCCGTAGCCCGCGACGAACGCGACCTTGCCGCCGATGAGGATGTCGGTGGCCCGGTTGATGCCGTCCGGCAGCGAGTGCCGGATGCCGTACTTGTTGTCGAACTTCGACTTGGTGACCGAGTCGTTGACGTTGATCGCCGGGAACAGGAGCTGGCCCTGCTCGGCGAGCTGGTAGAGGCGGTGGACGCCCGTCGTCGTCTCCTCGGTGACGCCCAGCAGGCCCTCCGCGATCGTCGACCAGCGCAGCGGGTCCGCCTCGAGGGCGCGGCGCAGGACCGCGCGGACGACGTTCGCCTCCTCCGAGTGGTCCGGCTCGCCGGGACGGGTGTCGGCCGGGACCGCGCCCGCACGCTCGTAGGCGACGCCCTCGTGCACGAGGAGGGTCGCGTCGCCGCCGTCGTCGAGGATCAGGTTCGGGCCGCGCACGCCCGCGCCGTCGCCGTCCCCGGGCCAGACGAGGATCTGCTCGGTGCAGTCCCAGTACTCGGTCAGCGACTCGCCCTTCCAGGCGAACACGGGCACGCCGCGCGGGTCCTCAGGGGTCCCGTCCGGCCCGACGACGATCGCCGCGGCGGCCTCGTCCTGGGTGGAGAAGATGTTGCAGCTCGCCCAGCGCACCTCGGCACCCAGCGCGGTGAGCGTCTCGATGAGGACCGCGGTCTGGACCGTCATGTGCAGCGAGCCGGCGATGCGGGCGCCGGCGAGCGGCTGCGTCGGACCGAACTCCTCCCGGAGGGCCATGAGTCCGGGCATCTCGTGCTCGGCGAGGCGGATCTGGTGCCGGCCGGCCGGCGCGAGCGCGAGGCTGCGGACCTTGTAGCGGCCCGGCACCTCGTCGAACCCGGTGCTTCCTGCGGACGAAGCGTTCTCGGACATACGTGCTCCTTGGACTTGTGCGCTGGGGGCTCCCGTCCGCGCGGGGGTGGCCGCCCGACGGGCGGCAGATCACGTCCAGCGTAGTCGGCCCGTCGACGGTGACGCCGCGTTCGCCGACGGTGACGCTCCGTCCACCGACGGCGACGCCCTTTCCGCCGACGGTGACGTTCCATCCACCGACGGCGACGCCCTTTCCGCCGACGGCGACGCTCCGTCCACCGACGGTGACGGTGTGACCTGTGGATGTCGCTGTCATGCACAGGCGACGTACCCCGTCGGCGGCCGTGCGGCCGCCGGGGCGAGGATGCGCCGCATGACATCGCTCCTCCGTTCCGACGACGCACCACCGACCACGGTCCACCTCCCGCCGCCGGCCCCCGCCGGGCTGCCGGCCAGGTCGGTGCTCTTCGATGCCCGGCTTCGCGCCGCTCGCGAGCTCCTGCCCGACGACGCCGTGTTCTGCGGCGACACGGCGCTCTGGATCCACGGGGTCAGCTGGTTCTCGGGCGACGACAGCCCCATGCACGTCGCGATGCGGCACGCGGACCGGGTCCGACGGCGCGACCAGCTCGTCGTGCGAGCACGTTCGCTCCACTCGGACGACGTTGTCGACTCCCCCTGGGGCCCGGTGACGTCCGTCGAGCGGACCGCCTATGACGTCGCGCGCGACCCGCTCATCCATCGCTCGGTCCCGCGGCTCGACGCGCTGGCCCGCGCCACCGACCCGACGGCGGACGTTCCCCGCGTGCCGGACCCGAGCGTCGTCCTCCCACCGCCGTGCGGGATCGACCTCGACGGAGTCCAGGCGATCGTCGACCGCAACGCAGGTGCGCGATGGATCCGGCGTGTGCACGACGCGCTGCAGCTCATGGACGGTGGAGCACAGTCACCACGGGAGTCGAAGCTCCGGCTCCGGGTCGTGACGCTCGGGTTCCCCCGCCTGGAGACGCAGATCGAGGTGTTCGACAGCGCCCGGTTCGTGGCGCGTCTCGACATGGGGTGGCGCCATCTGCGGGTAGGGCTCGAGTACGACGGCGAGTACCACGAGCAGCCTGACCAGGTCGCGCGCGACGTGGCGCGGGCGGGTGACGTCGTCGGCTGCGGCTGGGTCCTCGTCCGCATCGACAAGGCTGCCTATCGCAACGAGCGGCGCATGATCGACACCATCGCTCGGGTCCGTTCGGACCGGCTCGCGCTCGTTCGCCCTCGCTGACGTCACCGCCGGCGAACCGAACGTCACCATCGGCGAACCGAACGTCACCATCGGCGAACCGAGCGTCACCATCGGCGAACCGAGCGTCACCGCCGGCGAACCGAACGTCACCGCCGGCGTAGGAACGGAACGCGCGGGCGCGCGGGCGCGCGGGCGCGCGATACCAATTCTTGACCGGAGATGCAACGTAACGATGCGATAACAACTCGGAATCCGCTGCCTGCCGCACCATTCCAAGGATCCTTCCCGTCCGATTCGCGCCTGACCGGCCCAGATCCTCCTCGATCGGTTCGAGAATCTCCCTCGATCTTGGCAAGGTGGCACGTCGGCTTGGCGCCGGACCCACCCGGGTCCCGGCCCCTGCCTGCGACCGCGACGCGTCTCCACGCCGCCGCCCGAGTCGCGGTGGGGCCGCGTCCGCGCTGCCGCGCTACTCGTGACGGAGGTGATCGGTCGGATGGGCACCACCGCGTCCGCACCGACCGGGCAGCAGGCACCTGCTGTCCGGATCGAGAACGTCTACAAGGTGTTCGGCCGGCGACCGCAGAAGGCGGTCCGCCGGCTCGAGGAGGGTGCGAGCCGCGACGAGGTCAAGGACCTCGGCACCGCGGCGGTGATCGACGTGAGCTTCGACGTCGCACCCGGGGAGATCTTCGTGGTCATGGGCCTGTCGGGCTCGGGCAAGTCGACGCTGATCCGCATGATCAACGGCCTCTGGGCGCCGACCGCGGGCCACGTCCGCCTCGGCGACGACGACCTGGCCGCCGTCGGCGGCGCCCGGCTGCGCGAGCTGCGCCGCACACGCGTCTCGATGGTGTTCCAGCACTTCGCGCTGCTCCCCCACCGCACGGTCCTCGAGAACGCGGCCTACCCCTTGGAGATCCAGGGCGTCGGCAAGCAGGAGCGGGCGGAGCGCGCCGCGCGCGCCCTCGACCTCGTGGGGCTCGACGGCTGGCACGACTCGCTGCCCTCGCAGCTGTCGGGCGGCATGCGCCAGCGTGTCGGCCTCGCCCGTGCGCTCGCCGCCGACACCGACGTCCTGCTCATGGACGAGGCGTTCTCGGCGCTCGACCCGCTGATCCGCCGCGAGATGCAGGAGCAGCTCATCGAGCTGCAGCGCAGCCTCGGCAAGACGATCGTCTTCATCACGCACGACCTCAACGAGGCCATGCACCTGGGCGACCGGATCGCGGTCATGCGGGACGGCCGGGTCGTCCAGATCGGCACCCCCGAGCAGATCCTGTCCGAGCCGGCCGACGACTACGTCGCCCAGTTCGTCACCGACGTCGACCGCACGCGCGTCCTGACGGCCGCGTCGGTCATGACTCCCACCGGCGAGCCCGACCCGGCCGCGCCCGGCACCTCCGCCGTCCCCACGCCCGACGGCGTCCCCGTCGTCGCGGAGGACACGCCGCTCGCCGACCTCTTCGCCCCGGCCGCCGAGAGCGAGGTCCCGCTCACCGTGCAGGACGACGCCGGCCACGTCGTCGGGCACATCGACCGCGAGGCGCTCCTCGAGGCGATGGTCCCCGAGCAGGGCACGACGCCGGACCCCGCGGTGGTCTCCAACGCCGCGCCCGCCACGACGGAAGGAGCGGTCCGATGATCGCCGCAGCGCTCTCCGCCGCCACCGTGGGCGTGGCCGTGAACGACGAGACGGGGACGATCGTGCCCCGCATCGACCTCGGCGCGTGGGTCGACACGTTCGTCGACTGGCTGACCACGAGCTTCACGGGGTTCTTCGACGCCATCAAGGACGCGCTCCAGGGCGCGTACGACGCCGTCGACTGGGTCTTCTCGACGCCGCCGTTCTGGGTAGTCGCGCTCGTCCTGGCATTGGTCGCCACCTGGGCGAAGTCCTGGCGCCTCGGGCTCACCGTGCTCATCGGGCTCGTCGTCATCGCGGGCGTCGACCAGTGGGACCACGCGATGGACACGCTGTCCCTCGTGCTCGTCTCGGCGGTCATCGCCCTGGTCGTCGCGATACCGCTCGGCATCTGGGCGGCCCGCAACGACCACGTCTCCCGCGTCCTGCGACCGGTCCTCGACTTCCTGCAGACCATGCCGGCGTTCGTCTACCTCATCCCCACGGTCGTCATCTTCCTGACGGGTGCCGTCCCGGGGATCGTCGCGACCGTCCTGTTCGCGCTGGCACCGGGCGTCCGGTTCACCGAGCTGGGCATCCGCCAGGTGGACTCCGAGGTCGTCGAGGCCGGCCGCGCGTTCGGCGCGACCGACCGCCGCATCCTGCGCCAGATCCAGGTCCCGCTCGCGCTCCCCACCATCATGGCCGGCGTCAACCAGGTGATCATGCTGTCGCTCTCGATGGTCGTCGTCGCGGGCATGGTCGGCGCCGGCGGGCTGGGCGGGGACGTCGTGTCCGCCCTGCAGCAGATCGACGTGGGCCTCGGCTTCGAGGCCGGACTCTCCGTCGTGATCCTCGCGATCCTCCTCGACCGCGTCACCTCGGGGCTCGCCGACCGCGCCCCCGTCTCCGTGGCGCTGGCGAAGGTCCGCTCCTGACCCGGGCTGCGTCGTCGGGCGGGCGCCCCGCCCCCGACGACGCAGCCTCCCCTCCCCCGTCCGGTCACCACCGACCGGTCCCCGACCCAGGCGGGCGCGCCCGCCGAAGGAAGGACAACCCCCTGATGTTCACCGCACGCCGCACCCGCTACGCCGCGGCCACCGTCGCCGTCTCGGCCCTCGCGCTGAGCCTCGCCGCCTGCTCGTCCGACGACGACGCGTCGGGCTCCGGCAAGAGCGGCGGCAAGACGATCTCGATCGCGCTGCCGCCCGCCGGCTGGGACGAGGGCACGGCCGCCTCGTACGTCATCAAGAAGATCCTCACCGACCAGGGCTACGACGTGAAGACGCAGTCCGCCGACCTCGGCGTCATCTTCACCGGCCTGGCCGGCGGGAGCTACGACATCTACGCCGACACCTGGCTGCCGACCACGCACGCCGCCTACCTGAAGAGGTACGGCGACAAGCTCGAGGACCTGGGCACCTGGTACGACAACGCCAAGCTGACGATCGCCGTCAACGAGGACTCGCCGGCGAAGACCATCGAGGACCTCGGGAAGTACGCGAAGGACTACGACAACAAGCTCGTCGGCATCGAGGCGGGCGCGGGCGAGACCGGGGTCGTCAAGAACGACATGCTCCCCGGCTACGGTCTCGACGACCTCCAGTTCCAGACGTCGTCGACGTCCGCGATGCTCGCGTCGCTCAAGAGCGCCGAGCAGAGCGGCAAGAACATCGCCGTGACCCTGTGGCGTCCGCACTGGGCCTACACCCAGTTCAAGATCCGCGACCTCGAGGACCCGAAGGGCCTCATGGGCGACGCCGAGCAGATCCACGCCTACGCCCACGAGGGCTTCGCAGCCGACCACCCGGACGTCGCGAAGTGGATGAAGAACTTCACGCTCACCGACGCCCAGATCGGTGAGATCGAGAACCTCATGCGCAACGACGACCGGTACAAGAACGACCCCGAGGGCGCCGTCGACGCGTGGCTCGAGAAGAACCCCGACTTCATCCCGAGCGTGACCGGCGGCACCGCGAGCGCCGGTGCGACGGAGACGTCGGGCTCCTGACCGGAGCACCCCGGCACGACGGCGCGAGGCCGGCACCCGAAGCGGGTGCCGGCCTCGCGCGGCTTCAGCGCTGTGCGGCGTCAGCCGTTCTTGGAGGCGCGGTAGCCGGCGGCCCGCGCGGCGGCCGTCGTCGTGAAGCAGATCTCCGGCTTCGTCGCGTCGTACCAGCGGCCGCCCGGGACGTGGTAGATCCCGCTGTCGGCGTTGCCCTTGATCGGGGCCCAGCTCGGGCAGTCCCACTCGTTGATCGGAGCGGTGTGGTTGGGACGCTTGCCCTGCTTGATGACGAGCGTCTGGGTGAGGGACTTCGCCTTGAGCTTCGACCAGACCTTCGTCGTGGTCGTCTGCTTCACCTGGTAGCTCTTCATGAGGTCGTCGCCCGGGTTGAGCGTGGCACGGAACGACGTGCCCACCTTCGGCGTGGCGCTCGTCGTGAGCTCGTCGAGGTTGTCCCCGAATCCCCAGAAGGTGCCGTCGTCCTCGGCGTAGAGCGTCATCGACTCCTTGCGGGCACCGTCGAAACGTGTCGAGGTGCAGGTCGCCGTGACGTCGACCCAGTACAGCTCGCCGTCGTACGCGTAGGGCGCGGCCTTGCTGGGGACGCACGTCACCGCGACGTCGGTCCCGAACGCCACGCCGACCTTCTTCTTGGTGACCGTCCTGGTCGTCGTCTTCAGCGTGTAGGTCTTGTAGGTGGCCTTCGTCGTCACCTTGTACGTCCCGGCCTTGAGCTTCACGGACGTCTTGTTCTTCGCGACGGTCGTGGTGCCGTGCTTGACGGTGAGCCGCTTGGACTTCAGGGAGACCTTGCCGGACGCCTTCACACGCGGCTTGATCGTCACCTTGCCGCCGTAGGGCGCGGTCTTCGACGCGATCTTCGTGATCGTGACCTTGGTCGGCGTCGTCGCCGCGGACGCGGTGGTCGCGACGACGGCCGAGCCGGAGAGCAGCAGGCCACCCACGACGGTCGCGGCGACGAGGGAACGGAGGAAACGCATCATGGGGCTCCTGGCAGGTCCGGCGACGTGCCGGCGTGAACGAGACGGCTGATCGTAACGTTTCCCCAGGCATGCTCCCGGCCGCGACCAGGTCGAACCCGGGCATCGACGAGCCGACTCACCCGCGATTTCACCCTCCGGCGCGCAGAGACGACGCGAGGCCGGCACCCGGGAGGGTGCCGGCCTCGCCGCCATCCCCTTGGGAATGCCGGCCGGCCCCGCATGGAGTACTCGGTGGACGGGCGTCGTTCGCGGGGAGTCGGTGACCTCCCAGCCGCCGGCGTGGGCAGCCGAGGCCGGGACGGGGACTGTGGCCGTCGCAACGGAGTCGTCGTCATCGCCTGTTGCGAAGGTCTTCGGCGTTGCGGTCGCGGCGCAGGCGTCCCACCGACCACCGGCGTAAAGGGCAGGTCGCAGATCTGGGCGTGCAGGGCCACCGGGAGCCCGAAGAAGGCGCTGGTCACCCTAGGGGATGTCGCCCGTCACAACGGTCGAGGCCCCGGTGTCGGAGCGCGACGGCCCAACTCGTGCGGAGTGCCATGCCGCCAGGCCTGTAGAGGGAAGAGTCCATGTCGACGATCGAGTCGTCGTTCCCGGCACGCCCCCGCGAGCTGCGGGCCATGCCAGGCTTACCGCAATTTCACCCGGTGGATTTGGACGCACGACCCACTTTGGCTGTTGCCGCTGCTAACGTTCCGCTCAGCCCGTTCCCATCATGGGGCGCACGTGCCATTGAGGCAGGACTCGTCCCGCCTGCAGGGGGGCAACGACGCCGAGCGCTTACCTTTCTACGAAACATTTCCTCGGGCGCTGTAACCGATCAATTCGTGATGCCCGCGCGCGGCGTTGCGCGCACCTTGCCTCGTTGGGCCTGCCCCTGCGGTCCAGCGGCCAGAACCACGTTTGAGGAGTCATCATGCAGTTGCCTCGTAAGGCTGCGGCCAGCATTCTCGCCGCGACCGTCATCGCCGGTGGCATCGCGTTCGGCGTCAGCGGTACGGCCACCGCCAAGAGCCACTCGTACGTCACGGGTGCCGACATCAAGAACGGCACCATCACGGGCGCCGACGTGAAGGACGAATCCCTCACCGGCTCGGACATCAAGAACGGCTCGATTCACGGGGTCGACGTCGCCGACGCCTCGCTGACCGGGGCCGACATCAAGAACGGCTCGCTCAGCGTGTCCGACTTCTCGTCCAGCACCAAGAAGGCGCTGACCGGCGCCACTGGCAAGACGGGGGCGCCCGGTAAGAACGGCGCCAACGGGAAGAACGGCGCCAACGGCAAGGACGGCATCGACGGGAAGAACGGCGCCGACGGCAAGGACGGCAAGGACGGCATCGACGGGAAGAACGGCGCCGACGGCAAGGACGGCAAGGACGGCATCGACGGGAAGAACGGCGCCGACGGCAAGGACGCGTTCGTGAACGCCAAGACGTACAACTTTGCCGGGACGACGATCGATAGCATCGGCGGCAAGTGGGCCGACCGGAATACGACTGTCGACGGTTCCATCCCGCTGACCGAGGGCACCTACCTGGTCACGCTGAACGCCGACTTCTACGGCGTGAAGGCGTCCGCAACCGACGCGACCCCTGACCTCCAGGTTGCCCTCCGCAGCGCGGGCGGCAACGTGGCACTGACGGCGTTCACGGCCCCGTTCCCGCTGGGAAAGGCCTTCGGTCTCGCCTCCGACGGCACGCCGCGAGGTCTCGAGCAGACAACGAGCACCTTCGGCCTCGTGTCGATCCCGGCTGGCGGTGACACCCTCCAGGTCCACCTGTTCGGCTACAACGCCGACCAGTCCTCCAACGGCTCGGGTGAGTTCGGCGCGATCACGAGCGTCTCGGTCGTGAAGGTCAACACGAACTGACGCCGTTTCACGAGGTCAGCGGCCCGTCGCTCGTCCCGAGCGGCGGGCCGCTGACCTGCACGGACATGCGGGGCCTGTACGCTCCCACCGACCATGCCGCTCACGCGGCTCACAGCATCCTCCAGGGGGACCCATGCGCCTAGGGCGCCGTACCACCGTGCTCGCCTCGGCCCTCGCGGCCAGCGCTCTGACGCTGACGCTCGCGGGACCCGCCGTCGCCGACGGCGCGCTCCCACACCCGTCGAGCCCGAGCGACCTCTCGTCGTCCTCGAGCGACGCACACAGGGACGACACCGTCTCGTACGCGCCCCGGTCGACGCCGGCGGCGGCCCCACTCGCGGACTCGCTTCTGCGCTCCATCGTGCCGGGCGGGCTGAGCGCCGCGACCGCGTCGGCGACCCAGCACCAGCTCGACATGGTGGTCGTGACGCCCAAGGGCAAGACCAGAGCCGTCACCGATGTCGACGTCCGGACGCTGGTCTCGGACGTGTCGGCGTACTGGTCCGCCCAGACAAGAGGCCGGGTGACCTTCTCCGTCAAGGGCTCTATCAAGTACCTGGAGGCGGCTGCGACTTGCAACACTTCGCCGACCGCCGACAACACCACGGCGATCACGAAGCTCTGGACGCAAGGCTCGAAGGCCGTGTCCGGCAAGGACTGGTGGGCGGGCGGCAAGCCGACAACGGGCCCAGCAGAACGCGAACACCTCGTCGTGCTGTACCCCTACGGCACCCCAAGCACGGATCACCCCTACGGTGAGAATGCGTGCGGTGGCACCCTTGGACTCGGCACGACGCCCACGAAGGCGTCGGTGAATAACAATGGCCTGACGTTCGCCCTGTTCGGATCGACTGACGCCACCGTCGAACACACGGGAGCCCAGTACTACACCGCTGGCCAGTCGCTCGCCCACGAGCTCGGCCACAACTTCGGCCTCCAGCACGCAAGCACCTGGTGGTGCACAGGCGCGCACAACGACGCGACTTGGCTCTCGCCGGCCTGCACGATGCTCAACTATGCGGACCCGTACGACGTGATGGGTGGCGGCTACGGCGACCAGGGCATCCCGGCTCTCTCGGGTCCGCAGAAGCTCCGACTGGGCCTTCTGGCGTCCTCGCAGCACCGCACGGTCACGGACACCACGCCGGCTGCTCTTACCCTTCAGCCAGTTCCGGCGAGCGAGACGAGCGCCCCCTCCGGCCTGCAGGCGGTGCAGGTCAAGGACCCGTCGACGGGCGAGACGTACACCGTGGAGTACCGGCCGACGCTGCCCGGGGTGTCCTTCCCCATGGGCTCGCCGCTCGACGCCCCGTACCCGCCGTTCAGCGACGTGCCGTGGACCTACACCTTCGGCGGAGCGGGGGTGCGGATCCTCCGCCTTGCTCCGAGCAACGTCTACTACTCGGACGACAACAGCTTGGCTTGGTCGAAGAACGAGCAGAGCATCGTCTCGTACGGCCCGACGACCGCACACACGTCGTACGTGCCGGTGGGCAAGACCTTCACCACCCGGAGCGGCAAGGTCTCCATCACGGTCGGTTCGGCAGACGGCTCACAGGCGACCGTCTCGTTCGTGGTCCACCGCAAGGCACGGCTGTCCCTGTCGCGCTCGGCGACGTCGCAGCGCTACCGCCAGACCGCGGTCAAGGTCACGGCCCGCACCGGCGTGACGAACGGGGCCGCCGCAACCGGCACCGTGACGTTCAAGGACGGCTCCAAGACGCTCAAGACGGTGACCACGTCAAGCACCGGTGTCGCGTCCTACCTCCTGCCCAAGACCCTGAGCGTCAAGACGCACTCGATCACGGCGACGTTCACCCCGAACGCGGCCACCAAGGCCCGCTTCGTCGAGCCGATCACAGTCGGCACGAAGGTCAAGGTCACCAAGGCTGCCTCGGCGGCGAGCGTGAAGCTCGCGCACACGACCGTCCGGAAGGGCGCGAAGCCGAAGGTCACGGTCAAGGTCTCGGTGAAGGGCATCACTGGACCGACGGGAACGGTCAGGCTCTACGAGAACGGTCACAAGGTCAAGACCGTGACGCTCTCCGCCTCGAGGAAGGGCACTCTCGTCGTGACGCTCCCGAAGACCACCAAGCGCGGCACGGTGAAGATCGTCGCCAAGTACTCGGGGTCGTCGACGATCCTCGCGAAGACGAGCAACACGGCGAAGCTCCGGGTCAGCTGACCGGCACCGCTGCCTGACAGAGCCGGGGCGTCCCGCACGTGCACAGCACGCGCGGGACGCCCCGGCTCTTCGTCGTTCGACTGGTGTCAGATGACGCCGAGCGCGAGCATCGCATCAGCCACCCGCGTGAAGCCGGCGACGTTCGCGCCGAGCACGTAGTCGCCGGGGCTGCCGTACTCGTCGGCGGTCTCGAGGCAACGGTCGTGGATGCCGCGCATGATCTCCTCGAGCCGGCGCTCCGCGTACTCGAAGGTCCACGAGTCGCGCGACGCGTTCTGCTGCATCTCGAGCGCGCTCGTCGCGACGCCGCCCGCATTCGCGGCCTTGCCGGGCGCGAAGGCGATCCTGGCGTCGGCGAAGACGCGGACGGCGTCGGGCGTGGAGGGCATGTTCGCGCCCTCCGCGACCACGACGCACCCGTTCGACGCGAGCGCGCGAGCCTCCCGCTCTCCGATCTCGTTCTGGGTCGCGCAGGGCAGCGCGACGTCGCACGGGACGTCCCACACGGACCCGCCCGCGACGTACCGGGCACCGGAGCGTGCCTCGGCGTACTCGGAGATCCGGGCCCGCCGGGTCTCCTTGACCTCCTTGAGGAGGTCGAGGTCGATGCCCGCCTCCTCGACGACGTAACCGCCCGAGTCCGAGCACGCCACGACGGTGCCACCGAGCTGGTGGACCTTCTCGATCGCGTACGTGGCGACGTTGCCGGAGCCGGAGACGACGACCTTGCGACCGTCGAACGACTCGCCCCGCGAGCGCAGGAGCTCGTCGACGAAGAACACGACGCCGTACCCGGTGGCCTCGGGTCGCACCTGCGAGCCGCCCCACGTCAGGCCCTTGCCCGTGAGCACGCCGGACTCGTAGCGGTTCGTGATGCGCTTGTACTGGCCGAACAGGAAGCCGATCTCGCGGCCACCGACGCCGATGTCGCCCGCCGGGACGTCCGTGTACTCGCCGATGTGCCGGTACAGCTCCGTCATGAAGGACTGGCAGAAGCGCATGATCTCGCCCTCGGACCGGCCCTTGGGGTCGAAGTCCGAGCCACCCTTGCCGCCGCCGATGGGCAGGCCCGTCAGCGAGTTCTTGAAGATCTGCTCGAAGCCGAGGAACTTCACGATGCCCAGGTAGACGCTCGGGTGGAAGCGCAGGCCGCCCTTGAACGGGCCGAGGGCCGAGTTGAACTCGACGCGGAAGCCACGGTTGATCTGGACGACGCCCTGGTCGTCGACCCACGGCACGCGGAAGATGATCTGCCGCTCCGGCTCGCACAGCCGGCGGATGACCTCCGCGTCGACGTACTGGGGGTTACGGTCGAGGACGGGTCCCAGGCTCGACAGCACCTCGTGCGCCGCCTGGTGGAACTCCGTCTCCCCCGGGTTGCGTCGGATCAGCTCGTCGTAGACGGGCCCCAGCCTGTCGTCGATGACCGTCACGTGTTCACTCCTCCTCGCGGCCGCACGGTCGCGTCGATGACCGGGCACTCCTCGCCTCTCCCGCACCGGTGCGCACAGACGGATGCCCCGGACACCATAGCCAGAACGCACCGCAGGGCGCCGTGACGTCTCACACGCTGAAGTCCGCCGGTGTGAGGCAACCCGCTCGTTGCGTTGTCTCACGATGCGGAGCGTGCGTCCACGGTGCGGCCACCCCGGCCCTAGCATCGCCGGATGCCCTCCGGCCCGACCGCCGACGCGCGCCGCCGTCCCCCGACCACCCGCCGCGAGGGGCCGTGAGCATCGACCCGGCCCTCGTGCTCGGGGGTCTGCTCGTGGGCTTCGTCGTAGGGCTCACCGGTATGGGCGGCGGCGCCCTCATGACGCCCATGCTGGTCTTCGTGTTCAAGGTCGACCCGCTCATGGCGGTATCCAGCGACGTCGTCGCGAGCCTGTTCATGAAGCCCGCCGGCGCCGTCGTGCACCTGCGCCGCCGCACCGTGGACCTCCGCCTCGTCGGCTGGCTGTGCCTGGGCTCCGTCCCCGCCGCCTTCTCCGGCGTCCTGCTGCTGCGCGTGCTGCCGCTGGGCGACGGGTTCGCCGACGCCGTGAAGGTCGTGCTCGGCGTCGCCCTGCTGATCGCGTCCGCCGGGCTCGTGGTGCGCGCCGTGCTCCAGATGACCCGACGCCGCTCGCCGCTCGGCGAGGGCCC
>Ga0180221_1001315_pt1 | contig 17080 bp, 21 predicted proteins | sample eDN5th37CKraftMG_FD_151339 | JGI IMG/M metagenome (GOLD analysis project Ga0180221, IMG submission 151339) | Enriched Miracle-Growth compost microbial communities from Emeryville, California, USA - eDNA 5th pass 37_C Kraft MG (version 2) (version 2) ...
GCACGAAGCCTGCCGCGAGGCCGCATCGTGGCCGAAGCCGCTGCGGCTCGCCGTCAACCTGTCGCCGGTCCAGTTCCGTCACAGCGACATCGTCGGGCTGGTGCACGAGGTGCTGCTCGCGACCGGGCTTTCGCCGAACCGCCTCGAGCTCGAGATCACCGAAGGCGTGCTGGTGGAGGACTTCGCCGGCAGCGTGTCGATCCTGCGCCGGCTCAAGGCCCTCGGCGTGCGCATCGCCATGGACGATTTCGGCACCGGCTACTCGTCGCTCTCCTACCTGCAGGCGTTCCCGTTCGACCGCATCAAGATCGACCGCAGCTTCATCAAGAACGCCGACAGCAACATGCAGTCCGCCGCCATCGTGCGCGGCGTGCTCGCCCTGGCGCGCGGGCTCGGGCTCCCGGTGCTGGCGGAGGGCGTCGAGACCGAGGGGCAGCGCAGTTTCCTCGAGCGCGAAGGATGCGACGAGATGCAGGGCTACCTGATCGGCCGGCCGCTGCCGGTGGCGCTCTATGCCCCGATCGTCGGGCGCGCCGCCGCGCCCGAACTGCTGATGGCATGAACGACGTGAGCTAGCCGAGCCGCTGCCGCGCCAGCGCCGCGCCCTCGGCTAGCGCGGCGAGCTTGGCCGCGGCGATGTCGGCGCGCATCGGCGCCATGCCGCAGTTGGTCGAGAGCACGATGCGCTCCTTGGGGACGACCTTGATCGCGGCCTCGGCCACCGCGGCGACCTCTTCCGGCGTCTCGACGACGTCGGTCGCCACGTCGATGGCGCCGATCTCGACGGTCTTGCCGTCGAGCAGCCCGAGCAGGGCGAGCGGCACGCGCGAATTGCGGCACTCCACCGAGATCCGGCCGATCCGGCTTCTCGCCAGCGCCGGGAACACGGCCTCGTACTGCCGCCACTCGCCGCCGAGCGTGGCCTTCCAGTCGGTGTTGGCCTTGATGCCGTAGCCGTAGCAGATGTGGACCGCGGTATCGCACGAGAGGCCGTCGATGGCGGCGTGCAGCGCCTCCACGCCCCATGAGGCGGCCTCGGCCGTATAGACGTTGAAGGCGGGCTCGTCGAACTGGATGACATCGACCCCGTCCGCCTGGAGCCCCCGCGCTTCCTCGTTGAGCAGCCGCGCGAAGGCGAAGGCCATGGCCACGCGGTCGGCGTAGTGCGCGTTGGCCACGGTGTCGATGATGGTCATGGGGCCGGGCAGGGTGAATTTCAGTTGGCGGCGCGTCGTGTCGCGTGCGCGCCGCGCCTCGGCCTGGTGCACGCGGCCGCGCAGCCTGAGCTCGCCGGCGACGGTCGGCACCATCGCCTTGTAGCGGTCGTTGCGGATTCCCATCTCGACCTTGCGGTCGAAGTCGATGCCGTCCACGAATTCCAGGAAGCCATGGACGAAATGCTGGCGCGACTGCTCGCCGTCGCTGACGATGTCAATGCCGGCCTTCTCCTGGAGCCTCACCGCCTCGGCCGTGGCGTCCAGCTTGCCGGCCGCGAGCGCGTCGCCCGACAGCGTCCATGCCGGCCACAGCCGATTCTCCTCCGCGAGCCATCCGGGCTTGGGCAGGCTTCCGGCGACGGTGGTGGGAAACAGGATCATCCGGCGCTCTGTTTGACGGCGTTCTGCGGCCGCCAACTGTATATCCAATCGTAGCGGCTGCGTAGCCGCGCCCCGCCCAGCACCCTCATCACAACGTTGCGGGCGGCGGCATCCGGCCCGCCGTAGTGATAGATCGAGCCGTTGCGGCGCGCGGCGCGCTGCACCTTGACGGCGCGGGCGCGGCGGTCGGCCTCGTAGCGGCGCAGCCCCGCGGCGGTGTCGTCCGCGCCGTCGCCGAGCCGCGCGGCGAGCGCGGCGGCGTCCTCGATCGCCATGGCGGCGCCCTGGCCGAGGAACGGCAGCATCGGGTGCGCGGCGTCGCCCAGGAGCGTGGTCTGGTCGAGGCCCCAGACCTTGGGCACCGGGCGCTCCGCCAGCGCCCATTTCATCCAGCGCTCGGGAATGCCGATGAGGTCGCGCACGTGCCGCGACCACCGGCCCGCCGGAAACCGCGCCATCACCTCGGCCGGCGCCGCCGGCGTGCTCCAGCCCGGCTCGCTCCAGCGGTCGGCGGCGATGGCGACGATGTTGACGGTGCGGCCGGCCTGCACCGGGTAGTGCACGATATGGCCCTTGCGGCCGAGCCACAGCGTCACCTCGGGCGCGCGCATCGCCGGCGGCGCCATGTCCGCCGGCACCAGCGCGCGGAACGCCACGCGCCCGGCGAAGCGCGGCGGCGCCGCTTCGCCGAGACCCTTGCGCACCACGGACCACAGGCCGTCGGCGCCGACGAGGGCCGTGCCCTGCGCGTCCACCGCGATCGGCCCGCGCATGGCCTTCACGGTGACGCCGTTGGAGTGGCTGGCGAAGGTCTCGACCCGCGCCCCGAGCTCGACCCGGATCTCGGCGCTCTCGCGCGCGGCCGCGACCAGCGCGCCGAGCAGGTCGCCGCGGTGAAGCAGCCAGTAGGGCGCGCCGTAGCGCGTCTCGCTGTCGTCGAACGGGATGCGGACGATGTCCTCGCCGTCGGCCGCGCGGCGCACGCGGATCGCCGCCGGCGCGACCGCCAGCGGCTTGAGCCGCGGGCCGAGGCCGAGGGCGATCAGGATGCGCGTGGCATTGGGGGAGAGCTGGAGGCCGGCGCCGATCTCCTCCAGCCGGTCCGACTGCTCCAGCAGCACGCTGCGGAAGCCGCGCTCGGCGAGCGCGAGCGCCGCGGTCAGCCCGCCGATCCCCGCGCCGGCGATGACGATGGTGCGGGAGCCGGTCACGGCTGTCGCGGAATCAGACGGTCGCTTCGGTCAGGGCGCATTCCGCCGGCCGCGCCGCGTGGGGATCGAGGCTGTGGTCGATCCGGTACAGCGTCGAGCAATAGGGACAGATGATCTCGGTATCGTCGCCCATGTCGAGGAATACGTGCGGGTGGTCGAACGGCGGCTTCGCCCCGGTGCACATGAAGCGGTGGGCGCCGATCTCGATCACCGGCACGCCCGGATCGTTGTGGAAATGGGGCACGACGTAGTCCGCCATCGAGGCCATCCCTGGAGCGTTAAGGAACGCGCGACCATATCTGCACGGCGCGGAAATTCCTAGCGAATTTGCGCCGAACTTGTTCCGCCCGGCGTCATTTTGCCATGGTAGGGTCGCGATGGGTGACAGGATGCGATTCATTCCCCTGCGCAGACGGTCCGAGGCCGACCGCCTGCTCCACGTCGTCGCCGCGAGCATCGTGTTCGGCATCGTGATCGCGGCCATTGCGCCGCGCGCCTACGAATCCGGCTGGCTCCTGGCCAAGCGCGACGATCCGGCGGCGATCGCCGAGCGTCGGATCGACGGGTCGTTCACGGCCGACGTCGCCAACCGCGAGATCGCCGCCGCGCTGGCGGCCGACGACGCCGACCTCGCCAACAGCTTCGTCGCGCTCGCCCGCGACCGCGGCGTCGCGGTCGATCCGGCGCTGCTCGCCAAGTTGGACGAGGCCAACGGCACCGCCGCGACCGCGGCGCGCGATGCGCAGAGCTTCGCGCAAGGGCTCGTCACCGGCGAGCCGGACGACGTGGTCGGCTTCGCCGGCACCGCGCTCGGCGACCTGTTCGTGTTCGGCGACATCCGCGATGCGGTCCGCGAAGGCACGCGGCTCGCCACCGGCCAGCAGGCCGACGAACTGATCCTCGGGCTCGCCTGTGTCGGCATCGCGGTGACGGCGGGCACCTACGCCTCCATGGGGCTCGGCACGCCGGCGCGGGTCGGGCTGTCGCTCGTCAAGGCCGCGCGCAAGACCGGCAGCATCGGCGGCCGGCTCGCCGCGACGGTCGTGCGCATGCTGCGTGGCATCGTCGACTGGAGCGCGTTGCGCCGCGCCTTCGCCGACGCCTCGGTCACCGAGCCCGCGGTCGCGGTGCGCGCCGCGCGCGAGGCGATCAAGACCGAGAAGGTCGGCGGACTGACGCGGCTGATGACCGACGTGGGAACCGTGCAGGCCAAGGCGGGCACCCGCGCGACGCTGGAAGGGCTCAAGCTCGCGGAATCGCCCGCCGAGGTAGGGCGGCTCGCCAAGCTCGCCGAGAAAGAGGGCGGCAAGACCCGCGCCATCCTCAAGCTCGCCGGCCGCGCCGCCTTTGCCTTCGCCTTCGTGCTGTTCGACCTCGCCTCGTGGCTGTTCTGGTTCCTGCTCGCGATTCTTGCGTTCTGCACCACCGTCAAGCACACGACGGAGCACGCCACGCGGCGCTACGTGCGCTGGCGCAAGCGCAGACGTGCCATGCGCGAAATCAGGGACAATGGAAACGTGCTGCAAGCCCGCGCGCTCTTGGCTTCCTCGCGCCCGCCTGTATAACGCGGGCTCGTCAACGGGGCTTCGTCGCGATGCCTTCATTCCACAACGGCGAGGTCGAGATCGCCTACCTCGACGCGGGCGAGGGCGAGCCCATCGTCCTCGTGCATGGCTTTGCCTCCACCAAGGAGGTCAACTGGGTGAGCCCCGGCTGGGTCGACACGCTGACCCGCGCCGGCCGCCGCGCCATCGCACTCGACAACCGCGGCCACGGCGCGTCGAGCAAACTCTACGATCCCGCCGCCTACGACCGCGCCACCATGGCCGGCGACGTGCGGGCGCTGCTCGATCATCTCGGGATCGAGCGCGCCGACGTGATGGGCTATTCCATGGGCGCGCGCATCACCGCGAACCTCGCCATCGCGCATCCCGAGCGCGTGCGCTCCGCGATCCTCGGCGGCGTCGGGGTCAGGCTCATCACCGGCGCGGGGATGCGCGAGGAGGTCGCCGCCGGCCTCGAAGCGGACTCCATCGACGCGGTGACGGACCCGCAGGCCTACACGTTTCGCCGCTTCGCGGAGCAGACGAAATCCGACCGCCGCGCGCTCGCCGCGTGCCTGCGCGCCGGCAACGTGCCGCTCACGCGCGAGGCGGTCGCGGCCCTGGCCATGCCGGTGCTGATCGCGGTCGGCACGCGAGACATGATCGCCGGCTCGCCGGAAGAGCTCGCCGCGCTCATTCCCGGCGCGCAGGTGCTGTCGATCCCGGATCGCGATCACATGCTCGCGGTCGGCGACCGCGTCTACAAGACCGGCGTGTTGAAATTCCTCGAGGAGCGGCCGTGACGATTGCTTCCACTTCTTCTTCCGCGTCCGCCGAGTCCCGCCAGGACACGTTCGTCGGCGCCGAGGGCAACCGCCTCGTCGCGGATGTCTACGGCGATGGCGGCCGCCCGGTGCTGCTGCTCCATGGCGCCGGGCAGACGCGCTACGCCTGGCGTAAGACGGCGCAGGCGCTGGCGCGGGCCGGCATGACAGCCTACGCGGTCGATGAGCGCGGGCATGGCGACTCCGATTGGGTGCCGAGCGGCAACTATGCCCATGCCGATTTCGCCGCCGACGCGCGCGCTCTGGCCGATGCGCTGGCGGCGCGGCACGGCCGGCGTCCGGCGGTCGCCGGCGCCTCCATGGGCGGCATCGCCGCGCTGTTCGCCGAGGGCGTCGCCGCGAAGGAGGGGCGGCCGCCGGTGTTCTCGGCGCTGGTGCTGGTGGACATCGCGCCGCAGGTCGACCGCTCGGGCATCGCCAAGGTGCAGGGCTTCATGCGCGCGCGCGCCCACGAGGGCTTCGCCTCGGTGGACGAGGCGGCCGATGCTGTCGCCGCGTTCCTGCCGCACCGGCCACGGCCGCGCTCGAACGAAGGGCTCAAGAAGAACCTCAGGCAGCGCGCGGACGGGCGCTGGTACTGGCACTGGGACCCGCGCTTCATGGACGCCCGCCCGCCCGACGACCCGGTGCGCGCGGACCGCCAGCGCACCCTGACGGAAGCGGCTAAGACATTGAAAATGCCGGTTCTTCTCGTGCGCGGCGGCTCGTCGGAACTGGTCAGCGAGGAGCACGCCCGCGAGTTCCTGGCGCTGGTGCCTCACGCTGCCTATGTGGATGTGGCCGGCGCCCGTCACATGGTCGCGGGCGACCGCAACGACCAGTTCTCGGAGGCGATCCTTGCCTTCCTCACGGCGATAAAGGATTAGGTCTCCCTCTGGGCCCCGTTGTGCTAGAAGGGCGCCCCAATCGATGAAGGAGCCGCGCATGGCCCAGCAGCAGACGGCGCCGTCGCTCGACAAGGTCGATCCGGTCTGGACCCGCATCCGCCGGGAAGCGGAGGAGATCGTGCGGCGCGAGCCGGAGATCGCCTCGTTCATCTATGGCTCGGTGCTGCATCACGAAACCCTCGAAGCGGCGATCGTGCAGCGCGTCGCGGAGCGGCTCGACCACCCGACCGTTTCGCGCGACCTCATCCGCCAGGCATTCGACGGCGCGCTCGACGAGCAGCCGCAGCTCGGCGAAATCTTCCGCGCCGACATTGCCGCGGTGTTCGACCGCGACCCGGCGACCCAGCGTTACATCGAGCCGGTGCTCTATTACAAAGGCTTCCACGCCATCCAGACCTATCGCTTGGCGCACTGGCTTTGGACCAAGGGCCGCAAGGATTTCGCCTATTACCTGCAGAGCCGCTCCTCCGCGGTGTTCCAGTGCGACATCCATCCGGCGTCGCGGATCGGCCGCGGCATCTTTCTCGACCACGCCACCGGTCTGGTCGTCGGCGAGACCGCGGTGATCGGCGACGACGTATCGATCCTGCACGGCGTCACGCTCGGCGGCTCGGGCAAGGAGGTCGGCGACCGTCACCCCAAGATCAGCTACGGCGTGATGATCGGCGCGGGCGCGAAGATCCTCGGCAACATCACCGTAGGCCATTGCGCGCGGATCGCCGCCGGCTCCGTGGTGGTCAAGCCGGTGCCCAACAATGTCACCGTGGCGGGCGTCCCGGCCAAGGTGGTCGGCACCGCGGGGTGCAACGAGCCCTCGCGCCTCATGGACCAGATGCTCTACGACGACAGCAGCCTATGAGCATGACCCCGGAAAGTCGCGGACTTTTCGGACGAGATCGTGCTCGATCGAGCTTGAACGCTGGCGAATAATGCGATTGCCTCGGGAGTGACGGACGGTGGACCTGCAAGACATCAAGAAGCTCGAGAATTACATGCGGGGCCTGTTCGGCAATCCGCGCATCCGCGTGGTGCCGCGTCCGAAGAAGGACGACTCCGCCGAGGTCTATATCGGCGACGAGTTCATCGGCGTGATGTTCGTGGACGACGAGGACGACGACAAGTCGTTCAATTTCCAGATGGCGATCCTGGAAACCGACCTGGGCTGATTGCTACTCCCGCTCCGTCGGCTGCATCTCGCCGATCACGCGGTCGATCGCGGCGACGACGCCGCGCCAATCCGTCAGCCAGTCGCGGGCGAAGCGCACGGTGATGTCCGCGCCGCCCACGAACCGCTCCGCGAGACAGGTGCCCGGCGTCAGCCCCTGGTCACGGGTGCAGCGCGCGATGAAGCGGTCGGGCGCGGCGGGATCGAAGACCAGATCTTCGTTGCGGTAGGGCGTGTCGGGACGGAAGCTCGCCGTGGCGAGGCCGCTGCCGTCGGTCACCGGCGCGCCGGTGGCGTAGCGGGGATAGACGGTCTTGAGCCGTTCGGCGGGGGTCATCGCGGTCGCCGGCGCTTCGGCGATGGTGACGAACAGCCGCTCCGGCGGCTGCGGCGCGCCGGCCTCCGGCTTCGTCATGATCGCCGCCGGCGCGAGCGTCGGCCAGACATAGACGAGATCGACCCGGCTCTGGGCGCCGGGGCGGCGCTGCACCGCCTGACGGATCGCGGCGCGCGGCATATTGAACGCAACGTCGCCGACCACGATCGGCAGCGTCGGCGCGTCGGAGGCCGGCGTCCCCGGCCAGCGCGGCCACAGCAGATAGATCACGCCGGCGAGTGCGGCGGCGGCCAGTGCGGCCAGGACCCAGATCGCGACGGTAACATGCTCGCTGTGGGTCGGCGAACGGGCTGCGGTCAGATGGACGCTTCTCGACACGGGGATACTCGAACGCACGGGGAAAGCCTGTCGCCATTCTCCCCCGGCGTCTCCCAACATATTGTAAACGAAAGGCTTTTCTATGCACACCCGGCGCCGTTTACCGTTTCTTAAGGATGCGCTGGCGCCGTCCGCGCCGATTCGGCACACAGCCTGCGGGACCGAGGACAAGACCGCGAGGCACGATGTCTGCCGAGGCGTTGCAATCGTTTCTGTCGCTGGCGCTGGGCTTTGCCGCCGCCGGCATGATGTCGACCGGCTACCAGCTCGTCGCCGCGCAGCCGGCGAGCTTCCGCATGCTCAACCGCGGCCCGAGCGCGACGGCGGTCGCGGCCGTTCCGTTCCTGGTGTTCGCCGCGCCCTTCATCATCATCCGCGCCATCGTGCGCGCCGGCCTGTCCGGCCCGCAGCGGTTCGAGCTGGTGTTCGTGGCGACGATCCTGGCCGGCTTCTGGAGCCTGATGTCCGGTACCGTGCTGGTGATGGCATTCGAGGAACTCGGCCGCCTGGTCTGACGCTCGCCAAGCCGCCTCCGCCGTGGCAATCTCGCCGCCCAGCGGGACTTTGCGCCATGGCCATTTATTCGCTCGACGGAGACCAGCCCGACTTGCCGGCCGACGGCCGCTGGTGGATCGCCGAGACCGCGACGGTGATCGGCCGGGTGCGGCTCAAGCCGGACGCCAGCGTGTGGTGGGGCGCGGTTTTGCGCGGCGACAACGAATGGATCGAGATCGGCGAGGGCTCGCAGGTCCAGGACAACGCGACCCTGCACACCGACCCGGGCTTTCCCATCACCATCGGCAAGGGCTGCGTCGTCGGCCATAACGTGGTGCTGCACGGCTGCACCGTCGGCGACAACAGCCTCGTCGGCATGGGCGCGATCCTGCTCAACGGGGCGAAGATCGGGAGCAACTGCCTGGTCGGCGCCGGCGCCCTGGTGCCGGAAGGCAAGGCGTTTCCCGATAACTCGTTGATCGTCGGCGCGCCGGCGCGCATCCTGCGCCCCGTGGACGACAAGGTCGCCGGCATGATCCGCCATGGCGCGGAGGTCTATGTGAAGCGCTGGCGGCAGTATTCAAAGGGCGTGAAACGCATCGACTGAGGAGGACGTCATGAAAGCCATCGCGTGGGTGGTCGCCGGCGTTGCGGCGATCGGACTGTCTCTGCCGGCCCAGGCGCAGCACACCATGAAGGAGTGCGCCGCGCAGTGGAACCAGATGAAGGCCGCCAACCAGACCGGCGGCGTGAAATATCGCGACTTCCAGAAGCAGTGCATGAGCAAGTCCGACGCCGGCACCGCGGCGCCCGCTACGACGACCACCGCCGCCAAGCCGGCTCCCGCTCCGACCCCGGCGGCGCCGGCCGCCACCACGAGCACGACGACCACCACCAAGCCGGTGTCGGCGGGCCGCCAGGCGGTGATCGACCGCGAGCGCGCCTGCGCCGCCGAATGGAAGGCGGACAAGGCGGCCGGCAAGACCAACGGGCTGACCTGGCCGAAGTACTGGAGCGCCTGCAACGCCCGCAAGAAGGCTCAGGGAACCTGAGCCGGCGGGCCTGAGCCTCAGCCGCGCGGACGCAGGCGCGCCGAGCGGCCATCGGCCAGCGTGCCGAACACGCGGTCCCAGAAGCCGGTCGAGACGCCGAAGTTCCGCTCGGTGGCCCTGTAATGGTGGCTGAGGTGCCTGCGGCGCGCCTCGTAGAGCCACGAGCGGTCGTCGATAGTCCAGTGATGGATGGCGTGGTGGATGGTGGCGTAGCCGAGATAGCCCACCATCAGCCCGGAGATGCTGGCCGCCGCCAGGCCGAACGGCCCGAACGCGCGCAGCAGCAGGAAGGCGAGGGCGAAGGATCCGAGGCTGGCCCAGATCGGGCTGCCGACGTAACCCGCGGGGTCGTCGTGATGGCGGCCGTGCATGTCGGCTGCGATCGGCGCGTGATGGAACACGTAGCGGTGGATGACGTACTCGACGAGCGTCCAGCTCGCGAGCCCGGCCGCGAATGCCGCGATGACCGGCGTGACGGTGCTGCCTTCGACCACCGCGGCCGCCAGCAGCGCCGCCGCGAGGATCGGATAGACGACGAAATCGGCGAAATATTCCCACTTGCTGAGCTGCACGGAACCCTCGAAGGCTGGTCGTCCGCGATGACGTCGGCGTCGTAATGTAGCGCGGATCGGCGCCGCTGCCAGCCGGTGGTTTCGACGGCTGGCGCGACAAAACGCTTTTGTGGCGCGTGTGTCTTTGAAGCATTCAAAAATGCCGGTCCGGGGAGGTCGGGGTCAGGGCGCGGACGCCCGCGGCGGCAGCGCCAGCTTGCGGCGGGCGAAGTCCTCCGCGCGGTCGAGATGGGCGGCGATCCGGCGCTTGATCTCGGCGGTGGCATCGACGGTTGCGCCGTCGGGCAGCGTCGCGAGGAACGAGAACTTGGCGACGTTGGCGTCGAGCGCTGCGCGGGCCTCGGCCAGCGCCCGGTCCGGCGCGCCGCTTTGCAGCGAATAGCCGATCAGCATGTCGCCCACGAGCTGTCCCAGCGCCGCCGCCAGGGCCTTGGTGATCTCTGCCTCGCTCCTCGCCTCGTCCAGTTCGGTTGGCATGAACGCTCCTTGAGAAGGGCGTCATCCTATGCCGCGCCAGACATGTCAAAAAAGGTGCGGCCGGCCCTTGGGGAAGGCCGGCCGCTCGCGAACCCGGTCTGGGGACGGAGAGGAGCGGTGGGGGACGTGACCGGGGCCGCGAATTTTCTCGGTCTTGCGGAGAGCGCGCACCCGCGACGGACGTAGTTTTACAAAAAGGTGCGGCCGGCCCTTGGGGGAAGGCCGGCCGCTCGCGAACCCGGTCTGGGGACGGGGAGGGGTGGGGGACGTGACCGAGCTCGCGGAACTCCCGTGTTGCTAGTGGGCGCTGGCGGTCGAGACCGCCGGGCGCGGATCGCCGAGCGAAACCCAGACGTTCTGGTCGCCCTGCGACTGGCGCTTGACGAAGCGGTAGCCGGTCTCCGACCACAGCAGGATGTCGTCCACCTGGTTGTCGAGGATGAACTCGCCCTTGTCGGTCTTCACCGTCAGGACGGCATGGCCCTCGCCCTTCTTGTCGCGGACCACGGTGATGAGCAGCGCCTCGCGCGGCCAGCCGGCCTCGATCAGCATGCGGCGCTTGAGCAGCACGTAGTCTTCGCAGTCGCCGTAGCCGTCGTCGGGATACGACCACTTCTCCACCACGCCCCAGTGATCCATATCGGTCATCGGCTTGATGGACTGGTTGACCCAGGTGTTGATGCGCACGAGGCTCGTCCACGACTGCTGCGTGAGCACCACGTCGCGCGGCACTTCGCGCCGCGGCGTGCAGTCGCGCGGGTTCTCGGAGCAGAACTCGACCCAGCCGATGGGCGAGCGCGCCTCGTCGCCGATCGCGACATAGAGCGGCCGTTCGGTGGGGCCCGGCGCGCCGGCCGCCTGGGCTGCGCCGCCTGCGCCGAGCGCGAGCACCGCGGCCACCGCCGCGAGTCGCCGCCTCGACTTCGTCAAAGAAAAGCTCGTCATCCGTGGCCCCTTCGTCGTAACGGGGCCACTTTTCTCACAAAGCTTTTGAATAGCCGCTAAGTGACAAAAGTGATGTTGAATTGAATACAGATCAATTCAGAATATCATTCGACGAATACTTTATTCAAATTCGCATAAAATTCGATCTATTCATGTTTGAATAAAATTGTATCGATCGGCCGCCATCCAACTGGCGGCATTGCCTTTTCGGGATCGCTGTTCGATGGCGGCAAGGCTTGCGGCATCAGCAGGGCGCGGCGGCGGCACCCCGGAACGCAAAACGGGCCCGCGCGGGCCCGTCGAAACGATGTCGAATTGTAGCGACCGCGTTTACTGGCCGGTGAGGTATTCTTCGAGGAAGTCGGGGTGCTGCAGCCGCGTGAACTCGACCGCGAAGCCTTCATCGAGGTGACGCACCACGCGGCCCTGCAGCTTGCCGACGGTCACGAGCAGGCCGATGCCCGGCCGCTCCGCGGTGGCGATGGCGGCGCCCGACTGCGAGGCGTCGATGACGCGGCAGGTGACGTTGACGCCGTTCGGCATCACCAGGGTGGTGATCGGCCGCTTCGGCACGATGCGGCCATGGCGGCGGTCTTCGGCCAGATTGAGGATTTCGCGGTTGGCGAGCCAGATGAGCTGGGCGGCAAGCTTGTCGCGCTTGCGCTCGGTGGCCGCGATCTGCATCTCGAAGCCGTTGTCGCTGACGCGGCCGATGGCGCCTTCCAGCCGGCCGAGATGGTCGACGTAGGCGATCACCCGCTCGCCGAGGCTGCCGGCCTGCGGCGCGATCATGACGAGGTCGCCGGGCGACATTTCCACCACCTGTCCCGGATATTCCCGCCGGTCCGACAGCATGTAGCGGCCGAGCAGGTTGATGCGCACGCGCTGGAAGCGGGCGTGGTCCTGGATCGGGACGAAAGCCGGCGCGGGTTGGAGGATCGCCATGGAGGCGACCCTAACGTGGCCTTCGTTAACGCGTGATTAGAAAAGTGCCGACGCTTAAGGGCGTCCGCCGTGGTGAATGACGAGGCCGCTGTCGCCGTGGACCCTGGGCTCGTCCGGGAGATCGACGAAACGGGGAACGACGACGTCGTCGATCTGCGGCCCGACCGCGCGCCACGACATCAGCCGCAGCGCGCTGACCGTGCGCAGGCCGAGCCAGGCCGGCGCGCTGAGCGGGGCGAGCGTGCCGATCAGCCGGCCGTCGCTTGTGCCGCGATGGAACAGCGGCAGCACCAGAAGCTCGACGGCCACCGGCGCGCCGTCCTCGACCAGGGCCTCCGCTCCGGCGACGACGCCGCAGCTCTCCGCGCCGGCGTGCTCGATCAGCGTCTCGATGTCCTCGCGGCTCCGGGCGTCCCAGAGCGGGCCGAACGGCTGGTTCTTCAGCTCGCGGCCGAACAGGGCGCAGACCCGCGTCCCCGCCAGCCGGAAGATGGTCTCGCCGCGTTCGTCCCGCGCCAGGATCACGGTGTCGCTCAGGGCGCCGCGGATGGCCGCCGGGTTGATCTCGGCGCGCTCGGGCGCGAGCCGCGCCCCGCGCAGACTGTTCCAATGGTTGAAAAGCTCCCGGCTCGCCCTGTGCTTCATCGCTGCGCCCCTGACTGGCGCGCCGCCCGTGCCGGTTTGGGACAAGGGCTTCCGAAATCGCGCCGACAGGGAGGAATGAGCAGGGGACATGCCGGGGCCGGGAAAGGCGGCCGATTCGCGGCGGCAACCAGGCATTAAAGTTAATAAAAAGTTGCCGTTGGCGGTCGAATTGTATTGAGATACAGAAAACCACACAGGTGTGCTGTGTTCCGGCGCTACCCAATGGCGCCGGGGTGATTTCGGGGGGTGGGGGACGTGACCGCGCCGGTCAACCGGCGCTACATGGGTCCAACCGGACAAAGGGAGGGTTTCGGCCCTCCCTTTTTCTTTCGGCCGCTATCCTGCCGTTGTTTGGTTGCCGCCGCCTCGCCTGCGGCTTATCTGAGCTGGTGTCCGGTGCGCACGCCTGTGAAGCCTTCCGAGCCGATTTTCAATGTTCCGGCGGTCGTGGTCGCCACCATCGCGGTGCTGGCGCTGATCCATGGCATCCGGTCCTTCGTCCTCTCGCCGGCGGAAGACCTCGAGGTGCTGCTGCGCTTCGCATTCATCCCCGCCCGGTTCGGCAGCTCGCTGGCGCCGCCGGGGGAGTTTCCCGGCGGTTACGGCGCGGACGTCTGGAGCTTCGTCACCTACGCGCTCCTGCATAACGACTGGCTGCATTTCGGCGTCAACACGGTGTGGCTGCTGCCGTTCGGCGCTGCCGTGGCGCGCCGCATCGGCGCGCTGCGGTTCGTGCTCCTGTTCATGGTCACCGCCGCCGCCGGCGCGGCGTTCCATCTCGCGACGCATCTCGGCCAGGTGAAGGTCGTGAACGGCAACGATCTCGTCATCATGCTCGGCGCCTCCGGCTCCGTCTCGGGCTTCATGGCGGCGGCGCTGCGCTTCGCGTTCCAGCCCGGCGGTCCGCTGGAGAACTGGCGGCGCGCCAGCGACGAGTCCTATCGCCTGCCGGCCGTGCCGCTCATGACAGCGTTGCGCAACCCGCGCGTCATCATCTTCGCCGTGATGTGGTTCGCGCTCAATTTCCTGTTCGGCATCGGCGGCGCCATCGTCCCCGGCGCGCCGCAGGAAATCGCCTGGCAGACGCATGTCGGCGGCTTCCTCGCGGGGTTGCTGCTGTTCCCGCTGTTCGATCCTTTTCACGCACCGCAGCAAGCCGACGACGGCGGCGCACAAGCGCCCTGACGCCGCCGCTCCGTCACGCTTTGGCCGCGATCCGGGCAAACGCTCGGCCATCGCACCGGCACCGTGACCGAACATGGCATCGATGCGGCGTGTTGAAGTGTTGACGAGTCATGCGCGCCGGATATCCGGCGGCACAAAGGGAGGCGACCCCATGACTGTCAGGATGATACTGGCCCACAAGGGAAACGACGTTGTGACCATCGAGCCCGGCGCGCCGCTGTCCGCCGTGGTCGAGACGCTGGCGGCGCGGCGCATCGGGGCGCTGGTGGTGACCGGCGCGGAACGGCGCATCGTCGGCATCATTTCGGAGCGCGATGTGGTCTGCGCGCTCGCCGAGCACGGCGCGGCGGCGCTGGAGCGGCCGGTGGCGGAAATGATGACGCGCAAGGTGGTGACGTGCAGCGAATGCGACACCATCGCCGACCTGATGGAGCGCATGACCCGGAGCAAGTTCCGTCACGTGCCGGTGGTCGAGCAGGACCGTCTCGCCGGCATCGTCTCGATCGGCGACGTGGTGCGTCACCGCGTCGAGGAGATGGAGCGCGACGCCGCCGCGCTGCATAACTACATCCAGACGGCGTAGCTTACGCCAGCGCGCCGACCGACTCGCGGATGGCGTCCAGCGCCTTTTCGGTCGCCTCGACGCCGAGCTGGATGGTTTCGTCGGCTCGATGGAAATCGAAGAAGCCGGTGTTGCCGGTGCGCGGCCCGATCAGCACGTCCGGCGGATCGCCGGCGAGCCGGGCGCGCGTGATGCGGTCCTGCATCACGTTGAACGCCTCCACCATCACGGTGGAGAGGGCGGGACGGCCGGGCGTGCCGAGCAGTTGCCGGCGCATGAGGCGCTCGCTCCTGTCGCTGCGCTTGGCGGACTTGGGCTCCGGCTCCAGCATCGCTTCATCGCCGCTGGCGCCGTGGTTCTGGATCACGGTGCCGCGTCCGAAATTGTCCGAGTTGAGATTGACCGCGATCACGACGCGGGCGCCGAGCGCGCGCGCCGCCGACACCGGCACCGGGTTGACCAGCGCGCCGTCCATCAGCCAGCGGCTGCCGATCAGCGCCGGCGGGAAGATGCCGGGCAGGGCGTAGGACGCGCCGAGCGCCTCGGCGAGCCGCCCGTGCGTCAGCCAGATTTCATGGCCGGTGCCGATCTCGGTGGCGATGGCGGCGAAGCGCAGCGGCAGGTCCTCGATGCGGATGTCGGCCACTTCGCCGATCAGGCTGTCGGCAAGCCGCGCGCCGCCGATCAGGCCCGAGCCGGCGAGGTTGAAATCGAGATAGCCGAAGATGCGCCGCCGCGTCAGCGAGCGCGCCCAGTCCTCGAACCGGTCGAGCCGCCCGGCGGCATAGACGCCGCCGACCACGGCGCCGATCGAGGTGCCGGTGATGACGTCGGGCGTGATGCCGTTGGCGAGCAGCGTGCGCAGGACGCCGATGTGGGCGAAGCCCCGCGCCGATCCGCCGCCCAGCGCGAGCCCGATCAACGGACGTGGCGCTTCCGGCTCCTGGGGAGCGATGTCTCCCGCGTCGTCCTGGTGATTGCCCCGGACTCTTCGCTTGACGAACTCCAGCACGGCAGAATCCCCGCGTACCCGCCGCAACATCGGATCGCGCTCTTGGCGTTGCAAGCGTGGTGCGAATTAATGATGAAACCGCAACCCGGCGGACGGATTACGATCGCTTTGTGACCCTAACGAGACCTGCGCAGGAATGCCCGGGCTTGGCTCGTCAACGCCATTAACGGTAAATGGTTGCAACGCATCCGGGCGGCAAGGGGAGCGGGCCAGCCATGACCAACGCGATTCGCATTCACGCCAACGGCGGTCCCGAGGTTCTGCGCTGGGACGAGGTGGACCTGCCGCCGCCCGGCGAGGGCGAGGCGCGCGTACGCCACACCGCCATCGGCGTCAACTACTCGGACATCAACGTGCGGCGCGGCGGCTTCTACCTGGCGCACAAGGCCACCCTGCCGCTGATCCTCGGCAACGAGGCGGCCGGCATCGTCGAGGCAATCGGGCCCGGCGTGTCCGACGTCAAGGTCGGCGACCGCGTCGCCTATGCCGGCATGCGCGGCGAGTTCTACGAGACCACCGGCTCCTACGCCGAGGCGCGCAACGTCTATGCGGAGCGGCTCGTGCGGATTCCAGACGGCGTCTCCGACCGGCAGGCCGCGGCCATGCTGCTCAAGGGCTTCACCGCCTCGCTCATCATCAACAAGCTGTTCAAGCCGAAGCCGGGCGACAGCGTGCTCATCCACACCGCGGCGTCCGGCGTCGGCATCATTCTGGCGCAGTGGTCGAAGCACCTCGGCGCCACCGTGATCGGCACCGTCGGCTCCGCGGAGAAGGCGGCCATCGCGCGCGAGCACGGCTGCGATCATCCGATCCTCTATCGCGAGACGGATTTCGTCGCCGCGACCAGAGCGATCGTGCCGCAGGGCGTGTCGGTCGTGTTCGACGGCGTCGGCAAGGACACGTTCGTGCGCTCGCTCGGCTGCGTGCGTCCGTTCGGCCTGATGGTCAACTACGGCAATGCGTCGGGCCACGTGCCGCCCTTCGAGCTGCTGCTGCTGGCGCGCGGCTCGGTGTCGATCTGCCGGCCGGGCGTGAGCAGCTTCACCCGCGACGTGCCGACCATGCGGCAGGCGGCGGCGGAGCTGTTCGACCTCGTGCGCAGCGGCGCGCTGAGGATCGAGGTGGGCCGCACCTATCCGCTGAAGGACGCGGCGCAGGCCCACCGCGACGTGGAGAGCCGCGCGGTCACCGGCTCGGTCCTGCTGATCCCCTGAACGGCTCGTCC
>Ga0180221_1001318_pt1 | contig 17058 bp, 17 predicted proteins | sample eDN5th37CKraftMG_FD_151339 | JGI IMG/M metagenome (GOLD analysis project Ga0180221, IMG submission 151339) | Enriched Miracle-Growth compost microbial communities from Emeryville, California, USA - eDNA 5th pass 37_C Kraft MG (version 2) (version 2) ...
CGAACCGCTGGGTTTCGACCTGTCCGAGGCCAAGCTCAAGCGCGCCGGGCTGGACTACCACGACCTCGCCGTCATGGACGTGCACCCGACGTTCGACGCCGCGCTCGACGCCCTGCCCGGAGCGCGCGTCTTCGCGTTCACCGCGCACGCCGACACCACCTACACCGACGTCGTGTACCGCCCGGGCGACGTCCTGCTCTTCGGCCCCGAGCCGACCGGCCTGCCCGACGAGGCGATGGACCACCCGCGCGTCACCGACCGCGTGAAGATCCCCATGCTGCCCGGGCGGCGCTCGCTCAACCTCACCAACGCCGCGTCCATCGTCGTCTACGAGGCGTGGCGGCAGGCGGGCTTCCCCGGCGTGTCCTGACCCGACGACCCGGCCGGGCCACCCACCGCCCGGACGACCCGCGGTCATCCTCCTGGCGGATGTGCCGGTCTCGTGCGGGCACGAGGATGGCGGCATGCGCAGCAGCCTCTTCCACCACACCGAGCCGCAGGGCGAGCCGGGCAGCTTCCAGCTCGTGAACCCGCGGATGCTCAAGGTCGACCTCGCCGGCTCCGGCGGGTTCTTCTACGCCAAGCAGGGGTCGATGGTCGCCTACCAGGGCGACGTCGACTTCGCCTACGAGGGCGCGGGCGGCATGACCAAGCTCTTCAAGAAGGCGTTCACCGGCGAGGGCATGTCGCTGATGAAGGTGTCCGGCAGCGGCGACGTCTTCCTCGCCCAGGACGCCGACGAGGTGTTCGTGCTGTACCTGGAGAACGAGAGCGTCACCGTCTCGGGCAGCAACATCCTCGCGTTCGAGAGCTCGCTGACCTGGGACATCAATCGCGTGCAGGGTGCGTCGGTGCTCAGCGGCGGACTGTTCAACACCACGTTCACCGGCTCCGGCGCGCTCGCCGTCACCGCCTACGGCACCCCCGTGGTGCTCGAGGTCGACGAGCCCACCTACGTCGACATGCAGAGCGTGGTGCTCTGGTCCACGACGCTCACCAGCACGGTGCGCAAGACGGCGAAGCTCGGCGCCGCCATCGGCCGCGGCTCGGGCGAGGCGTACCAGCTCGGGCTCACCGGCCAGGGGATCGTCGTCGTGCAGGCGTCCGAGGGCCACCCGCTGCCGAACCAGGACTGAATCCGTCAGGCGGGGGCGAGCACCTCGACGCGGTTGCCCGCGCCGTCGCGGGTGTGGAACCGCAGGTACCCCGTGAAAGTCGTCCGCTCGGTGCGGTCGACGGCGAACCCGGCGGCCTCCAGCCGGTCCGCCGTCGCGTCGAGGGTGGCGACGTCGTCCACCACCAGGGCCGGGTGCGCCTTGCGTGCCGGCACGAACGGGTCCTCCACGCCGACGTGGATCTCCGCGACGACCGTGCCGCCGCCGTCATGGGCGCGGAACCAGCAGCCGCCGCGGCCCGCCAGCTCCGGCGGCTTCGCCACCTCGGTCAGCCCGAGCCCGACGCCGTAGAACGCGCGGGCGGCGTCCTCGCCGTCGCGGGGGCAGGCCACCTGGACGTGGTGCAGCCGCATGTCGACTCCTCGTCGTCAAAGTATCTCGACGTCAAGATACCTCGCGGTCGCGCCGTTCCCGACGACGCCGTTCCGCGGCGGCCCGGACGGCCAACCCGCCGCCCACGAAGATCGGCAGGTTGACCAGGAACCGGCCGAACGGCGAGATGTCGGGCGCGAGCGCCTCGATCACGTAGACCGACGCGCCCGCCACGGCCAGGAACAGCATCGCCACGCCGAGGACCCGCACCGGTCAGCCCTCCAGCAGCCAGGCGGCCGCGCGGCGCAGCAGCTCGGCGTGCGACGGGGAGTCGTAGGCGCGCGCGTCGTGCCCCAGCCCGGAGTACACGGTGCGGCCGCCGTGCGCGTCGGCGACCCAGACCGCGGGGTGGCGGTCGCCGTCGTCGTCGGTGACCCAGCCCAGCACCTGGGACGACGGCGCCACGCGCAGGTGGCAGTACCGCTCGTCGACCACGTCCACGGCGCCCAGGCCCTCGGTGATGGGGTGCGCGCCGGCCGCCAGCGGCACGGTGGTCGGTCCCAGCGGCGGATGCATCGAGATGCCCGGCACCCAGCGCCCGCCGAGCACCTCCTCCCACTCGGGGTGGTCGCCGAACGCGTTGGCCGCCTGGTGCACGGCCAGGACCCGGCCGTCGGCGCGGGCCCACGCGTCGAGGCGCGCGTGGAACGGCGCCCACGTCGCGTCGTCGGGCCCGATCCCGGCCTCCCGCAGCCCTGGCCACGGCGTGCCCGCGTTGACCACCAGCAGGTCGACGTCGTCCAGGTCGTCCAGGGCGTCGGGGAACGTCGAGCGCACGACGACGTCGGGGGCGCCGGCCGCCAGGTCCAGCCCCGAGAGCAGCAGCGCCAGCCGGTGGGAGGTGGCGGCGTGGTCGTGCCAGGGGTCCTCGTGGCGGCCGCGGCCGGCGAGGACCAGGATGCGGGGCGGTCGGGAGTCGTGCGTCGTCGTCACGACGCCCCATCCTGCCGGGAGGCGCCCGTCCGCAGCCACCGGGCGGTCGAGGACGTTCCCGTCGGGGACGCCGATGCACGGCGCGCCGCCCGTGTCGCTTGCATCCGGGTGTCGCTGTGGTGGGCTGTTCGGCGCACGGCCACTGTCGCCCGAGTCACTCGACGGCCCCGCCCGTCAGGAAGCCAGAGGACAACGATGCCTGCTCGCTCCGCCCCCACCCCGTCCCGCCGTCACCGCGCGCGTCGCGCGGCCGCGGCGCTCGTCGCCGCCGCGCTGACCGCCACCGGGCTGGGCGCTACCACCGCGGCCGCCGCCGGCGGCGGCCACCCGCAGCCCGGCGCCGAGGCGAAGGCCGCCCGCGCCGCGGCCGTGCTCATGGACGACTACGACCCCGAGAAGGCCTGGTGGCCGTCGAGCTGGTGGAACTCCGCCGTCGCGACGGAGACCGTGATCGAGTACATGCAGCGCACCGGCGACACCCGCTACCTGCCGCAGGTGGACCGGACGTTCGAGCGCAACAAGGCCCCCTTCCCCGCGGGCGAGATGTCCAGCGACGAGATCTGGGGCAACTTCACCAGCCGCGCGATCGACGACGCCGGGTGGTGGGGCCTGGCGTGGGTGCAGGCCTACGACCTCACCGGCGACGAGAAGTACCTCGACATGGCCGAGACGATCGGCGAGTTCATGCACGGGTACTGGGACACCTCCACCTGCGGCGGAGGCATCTGGTGGAACCACGAGCGCACCTACAAGAACGCCGTCACCAACGGCCTGTGGGTGCGGCTGTCGGCCGAGCTGCACAACCGCATCGACGGTGACACCCGGTGGCTGGACCGCGCCCGCACCGCCTGGGACTGGATGCAGGGCAGCGGCATGATCAACGCCGACGGCCTCGTCAACGACGGCCTCACCGACGACTGCGAGTCCAACGGCGACACCGTCTGGAGCTACAACCAGGGCCTCGCGATCGGCGGCGGCGTCGAGCTGTACCGGGCCACCGGCGACGCGGAGGTGCTCGCCGCGGCCCGCGAGCTCGCCGACGCCGGGACCACGTCCTCCGAGCTGGTCAACGACGGGATCCTCACCGAGACGTGCGACGTCGCCGGCACGTGCGACGACAACGCGAAGCAGTTCAAGGGGATCTTCATGCGGTACCTCGACGACCTGGACGACACCCTGGACGGCCACCCCTACCAGGGGTTCGTCGCCCGGCAGGCCGCGTCCGTGTGGGCGCACGACCGCACCGACGAGGACCGCCTCGGCCTCCGCTGGGCCGGGGGCAGCGGCACCGAGCAGGCGAACGTGTTCGACTGGCGCACCCAGGCCAGCGCGCTGAGCGCGCTGCTGGCGAACGTGCCGACGACCGGCCGCTGACGCCGCCCGTCACCGCCTGTGGAGGGCCGTCGTCCCCCGGGACGGCGGCCCTCGGCGCGCGCCGGGACCTCAGCCGGTGAGCACCTGCACGAGCGCCTCGACCCGCCCGCCGTCCTGACCCGGCGCGAGGCGGCCGGCCCGGTGCAGGGCGGCCAGGCCGTGCACGGAGCCCCAGAGCACCTCGGCCGCCGTCCCGACGTCCGCGGGGGGCGACTCCAGCCCCGACAGCACCGCCACGATCGCCTCGAACCCGGCGCGCACGACGGGCGGGGTCTCGTCGGACGCGAACGGGACGAGGACGGGGAGCAGGAACATCGCGTCGTACGTGGCGGGGTGCCGCGCGGCGAAGTCCAGGTAGGCGGTCACGAGCGCGCGGACCCGCGCGGCGTCCGACCCGGCGTCCGTGACGGCGGGCGAGGCGAGGGAGGCGGCCAGCTCCTCGAACCCGGCGAGGGCGACGGCCGTGACGATCTCGGTGCGCCCCTGCGGGAAGTGCCCGTAGAGCACGGGCTGGCTGTACTCGATCGCGTCCGCGAGACGGCGGGTGGTCACCGCCTCCCAGCCGTGCTCCTCGGCGAGGGAGCGGGCGGCCGCCACGATCCGGTCCCGACGCTCGGCCACCTGGCGGGCACGGCGTGCTGCGGCAGGAGTCGTCATGGCGGCGACTCTAGCACCGCTAGGAGATCGCTGATATGTTTGCTAGCACTGCTAGATTCAGCAGTGCTCACCCACGAATGGAGCAGCGTCATGGAGTGGTTGCCGATCGTCGCCGTGGTCGTCACCGGCCTGCTGGTGGGGGTGGAGCTGTCGGTCGCGTTCGTGATCAACCCGATCACCGACGCCCTGCCCGAGGACGCCCGGGTGCTCGCCCGCGCCCACGGCGCCCGGATGCTCGGCCGGCTCATGCCGTTCTGGTACATCGGCTCGACGCTGCTGGTCGCCGGCACCGCGCTGGTCGCCTCCGGCGCCGCCGCGGCGGCCTGGACCGCCGTCGGGCTGCTGCTCGCCAGCGTCGTCCTCTCCGTCACCGTGCTGGTGCCGATCAACGACCGGTCCAAGACCTGGACCGCCGAGACGGCCCCCGCCGACCACCGCGAGCAGTCCACGCGCTGGGACCGCGCGCACCTGGTCCGGCTCGCGCTGATCGTCGCCGCCTTCGTCCTGGTGACGGTGGCCGCGGCCGCCCGGTGACGGCCACCCCGGCCCGACGGTTCGGGGCCGGGGCGCGGGTCACGCCTCCAGCAGCACCGCCGATCCCTGGCCGCCGCCCCCGCACAGCGCGGCGGCGCCCACCGCCCCGGGGCCGAGCAGCTCGAGCCGCCGGGCCAGGTGCCCCACGACGCGGGCGCCCGACGCCCCGATGGGATGCCCCAGCGCGATGGCCCCGCCGTGCGCGTTCACCAGCTCCGGGTCGAGGCCCAGCTGGTCCACCGACGCGAGCACGACGGCGGCGAACGCCTCGTTGATCTCGACGGCGCCGAGGTCGCGCGGCGCGACGCCCGCTCGCTCGCAGGCGGCGGCGATCGCGTTCGCCGGCTGCTGGTGCAGGCCCACGTCGGGCCCCGCGACCAGCGCGTGGGAGCGCACGCGCACCCCGGTGAGCCCCCGCGCCTCCGCGACGTCGTCCGCCACGAGCACCAGGGCAGCCGCGCCGTCCGAGATCTGCGACGCGTTGCCCGCCGTGATGGTGCCGTCCTCGCGGAACGCCGGCCGCAGCCGCCCGAGCCCGTCGAGCGTCGAGTCCGGCCGCACGCCGTCGTCCGTGTCGACGCGCACGGACCCCCGCCGGCCGGGCACGTCGTAGGGCGCGATCTCCTCGGCCAGCAGCTCGGCCGCCTTGGCGGCCCGGGTGTGCGACGCCACCGCGAGCGCGTCCTGCGCCTCGCGCGTGTTCCAGGCCGCGGCGGCCATGGCCTCGCTGTGGCGCTCGGTGCTCAGGCCCATCGAGTCGTGCTCGAAGGCGTCCGTGAGCCCGTCGTGCGCCATCGTGTCGATGAGCTCGACGGGGCCGAACTTCTTCCCCGCGCGCGAGCCCACCCAGGCGTGCGGGGCCAGGGTCATCGACTCCATCCCCACCACCGCGACGACCTTCGCCTCCCCGCCCGCGATCAGGCGGTGCGCCTGCACCACGGCCTCCGCCCCGGACAGGCAGACGGCGTTGAGCGTGACGGCCGGCACCGTCATCGGCACCCCGGCCCCGACACCCGCCTGGCGGGCCGGGTTCTGGCCGGCGCCACCCTGCAGCACCTGCCCGCCGACGACGACGTCCACCTCCCCCGGCTCGATGCCCGCCGACGCGAGCGCCGCCTCCAGGGCGTGCGCGCCCAGCGCCGTCGCCGGCACGGTCGCGAACGCCCCGTTCGAGCGCACGAACGGCGTCCGGCGATACCCCACGATCACGGTCATGCCTCGATCCCCTCCTCCAGCTCCACGACCAGGTCCGCCTCGGTCGCCTCACGCACCTCGTCGACCGTGACGCCCGGCGCCAGACGGCGCAGCACGAACGTGCCGTCGGCGACGTCCAGCACCGCACGGTCGGTGACGACCCGGTCGACGACGCCCTGGCCCGTCAGCGGCAGCGTGCAGCGCCGGCGCAGCTTGGGCGACCCGTCGCGCGCGACGTGGTCCATGAGCGCGACGATGCGCTGCGCCCCGACCACGAGGTCCATCGCGCCGCCCATGCCCTTGACGAGCTTGCCGGGCACGGTCCAGCTCGCCAGGTCGCCCGTGGCGGACACCTGCAGCGCGCCCAGGATCGCGATGTCGATGTGGCCGCCGCGGATCATCGCGAACGACGCCGCGGCGTCGAAGTAGCTGGCGCCCGGCACCGCCGTGACGGTCTGCTTGCCCGCGTTGATGAGGTCGGCGTCCTCCTCCCCCTCCACGGGGAACGGGCCGATGCCGAGCAGGCCGTTCTCGCTCTGCAGCGTGATCCCGACGCCCGGCGGCAGGTGGTTGGCCACCAGCGTCGGGATGCCGATGCCCAGGTTGACGTAGTCGCCGTCGCGCAGCTCGGCCGCGGCGACGGCCGCCATCTCGTCGCGCGTCCAGCTCATGCCGCACCTCCCGCGGTCGTCGCGTCCGCCACGCCCGCCGGGGCGGGGCGGACCGTGCGCTGCTCGATGTCCTTGACCCGCTCGCGCGCCAGCACCAGGCGGTGCGTGTAGATGCCCGGCGTCACCACGACGTCCGGGTCGATCGGCTCGTCGGTGATCTCCTCCGCCTCGACGACGGTCACGCGCCCGGCCGTCGCGATCACGGGGTTGAAGTTGCGCGCCGTGTACCGGTAGACGAGGTTGCCGTACCGGTCCGCCCGGCGGGCGTGCACCAGGGACAGGTCCGCCACGATGGCCCGCTCCAGCACGTACGTGCGGCCGTCGATCTCGTCGACGGGCTTGCCCTCCGCGACCGGTGTGCCGACGCCGGTGGGCGTGTAGAACGCGGGGATGCCCGCGCCGCCCGCCCGCAGCCGTTCGGCCAGGGTGCCCTGCGGCACGAACTCCACCTCGAGCACGCCGTCCAGGTACTGCTGGGCGAACAGCTTGTTCTCGCCCACGTAGGAGGCGAGCACCCGCCGCACCTGGTCGTTCTCCAGCAGGATGCCGAGGCCCTTGCCGTCCACGCCCATGTTGTTGGACACGATCGTCAGGTCCTTCACGCCGGAGTCGCGCACCGCCTCGATAAGGTCGTTCGGGTTGCCGCTCAGGCCGAAGCCGCCGACGGCGATCGTCATGCCGTCGTGCAGCAGGCCCTCCAGCGCGGCGACGGCGTTCGGCTGGTGCCGGCTCGTCGTCCTCGTCATCGTCCCTCCCCGTTCTCCTCGACCGTACGTCTCTCGTCGGGCCCGCCGGGAGCCCCCGCCTGCTCGGCCCGGCGCAGCACCGCCTCCACGTGCCGCAGCAGCGGCGCGTCGACCATCTGCCCGCCCACGGTGAGCACGCCCGCGTCCGCGGAGCGTCCGGCGGGCAGGTCGGCGAGCGCCTCGGCCCGCCCGGAGGCCGCGGCGAGCACCTCGCGGGCCCGCTCCACCTCGGCCTCCGACGGCGCGAACGCGGCGCGCACGACGGCCACGTGGCTCGGGTGCACGCACAGGGACGCAGCGAATCCGCTGGCCGCGGCGTCCAGGGCCTCGGCGCGCAGCCCCTCGAGGTCGTCGAGCTCCAGGTGGACGGCGTCGATCGCCGCCTTGCCGGCGGCCCCCGCCGCGAGCAGCACCGCCGACCGGGCGTGCCGCGCGACGTCGCGGTACCGGCCGTCCGCCCCGCGGCTGGACGTGCCGCGCAGGGAGGCCACCAGGTCCTCCGCGCCCCACGCGAGGGCGACGACGTCCGGCCGGGCGGCCAGGGCGGGCGCGGCGAGCACGCCCGCGGCGGTCTCGCACAGGGCGACGACGGCGTACGGGCCGCCGTCGGGGGCGAGCAGCGGGCCGACGAACCGCCCATCCGCCTTGGGCAGCATCACCGTGCGGTACGGCGTGCGGGCGAGGGCGGCGAGGTCGGCGTCGTGCTCCGGGGTGCCGACGGCGTTGACCCGCACGATCACGCGCTCCGGGTCGAGCACCGTCTCGACGAGCGCGGCCCTCGCCGCGTCCTTGCGCCCGGGGGACACGGCGTCCTCCAGGTCCAGGATCGCCGCGTCGGCCCGGTCGAGGGCCTTGGCGAACCGGTCGGGACGGTCGGCGGGGCAGAACAGCAGCGCCGGCCCGAGCGTGAACGGTGCGGGGTTCACAGCACGCCTCCCCCGTGGGCGCTCTCGCGCCGGTGCTCGTGCTCCTCGTGCCCCTCCCGGGTCCACATCAGCATCGTCCGCCCGGCGCGGGCCACGACCTCGCCGTCCTGGTTGCGGCCCACGTGCTCCACCGTGACGACACCCGTGCCGGGGCGCGAGCGCGACAGCCGCCGGTCGGTCACCGTCGTCTCCCCGTACAGCGTGTCGCCGTGGAACATCGGGTGCGGGAACGCGACCTCGGTGAACCCGAGGTTCGCGACCAGGGTGCCGCGCGTCAGGTGCGCCACCGACAGCCCGACCAGCGTGGCCAGGGTGAGCATCGAGTTCACCAGCGGACGACCGAACGGCTGGGTCTCCGCCCACGCCGCGTCCAGGTGCAGCCCCTGCGGGTTCATCGTGACGGACGTGAACAGCGCGTTGTCCGCCTCGGTCATCGTGCGGCCCGGCCGGTGGACGTACCGCACGTCCGGTTCCAGCTCGTCGTAGTACAGCCCTCGCTGCACCTCGTCACGCATCCTGCGCTCCCCTCCCCCTGCCGAACAGGTGGTTCCGCCCGTTCTGAGACGTCAGAACGTGCGGAACCGCCTGCTCGGCGTCCGACGGCGTCATGACGCCAGCCCCAGGTCGCGGGCGATGATCATGAGCTGCACCTCCGTGGTGCCCTCGCCCACCTCGAGCACCTTGGAGTCCCGGTAGTGCCGTGCCACCGGGTTCTCGTTGAGGAAGCCGTAGCCGCCGAAGATCTGCGACGCGTCGCGGGCGTTGGCCATCGCGGCCTCCCCGCCCACGAGCTTCGCCACCGACGCCTCCGCCTTGAACGGCTTGCCGTGCACCTGCTTGAGGGCGGCGTCGAGCCAGCACAGCCGCGCCGAGTGCACGCGCGCCTGCATGCGCGCCAGCGTGAACGCGATGTGCTGGTTGCTGCCGATCGCGTGCCCGAAGACCTCGCGCTCGCGCGCGTAGCGCAGCGCCTCCTCCAGGCAGCCCTGGGCGGCGCCCGTCGCGAGCGCGGCGAAGGCGATGCGTCCCTCGTCGAGCGCGCGCAGGAAGTTCGCGTACCCGCGGCCCTGCTCGCCGAGCAGGTTCCCCGCGGGCACCCGGACGCCGTCGAGCGTCAGCGGGTGCGTGTCGGAGGTGTGCCAGCCGACCTTGTCGTAGCTCGGCCCGACGGTGAGGCCCGCGGTGCCCGCCGGCACGAGGAACGACGACAGCTCGGGCTGCGTCGCGCCGTCCGCGCCGGTGCGCCGGCCGGTCACCGCGGTGACCGTGATGACGCTCGTGATCGGCGTGCCGGAGTTGGTGATGAACTGCTTGGAGCCGTCGATGACCCACTCGCCGGTCGCCTCGTCGCGGCGGGCGGTCGTGCGCGTCGCCCCGGCGTCGGAGCCGGCCCTCGCCTCGGTGAGCCCGAAGGCGGCCAGCGCCCGGCCCGACATCAGGTCGGGCAGCCAGCGCTGCTTCTGCTCCTCGGTGCCGTGCCGGAAGATCGGCATGATCCCCAGCCCCACGCCGGCCTCGAGCGTCACCGCGATGGACTGGTCCACGCGGGCCAGCGCCTCGACCGCGAGGCACAGTGACACGTAGTCCTTGCCCTGGCCGCCGACGTCCACCGGGAACGGCAGCCCGAACAGTCCCAGCTCGCCCATCTGGGCGATGATCTCGAGCGGCAGACGGCGCTCCGTGTCGTACCGGTACGCGGCGGGCGCCACGACCTGGTCGGCGAACTCGCGCACCACGGCGCTCAGCTTGCGCTGCTCGTCGGTGAGCACGGTGGACTGGGTCTCGCTGATCATGACGCTCCTCGGGTGGCGGGGTCTGCCTGGGGCTGCGCTGCCGCCGCGGCGGGGTGTGCCGGGTCGGCAGCGGGGACTTCGTTCGTGTCGACGGCGGTGTCGGCGGGGGTGTCGACGGGTGGTTCGACGACGGCGACGACCTGGTCGAGGCGCACCTGGTCGCCCGCGCGCACGTCGAGGCGGACGACGCCGCCGGCGGGCGCGAGCAGCGGGTGCTCCATCTTCATCGCCTCGACCACGACGACCGGCTGGCCGGCGCGGACGACGTCGCCGTCGGTGACGGGCACGGCGGACACGGTGCCGGGCATGGCGACCCGCACCTGGGTCGCCCCGGCCGCGTCACCGGCGCCCGGGCGTGCCCGGCCGCCGCGGCGGCGCGCGGCCAGCGCCGCCCGGTCCAGCACGGTGAACGACGCCGTCCGCCCGTCCACGTGCACCCACACCGCCCGGGCGACGGTTGTGAGCGCGATTTCGGGGACTGTTCGGTCACGAATAGTCCCCGAAATCGCGCTCACAACAGTCCGGGTGACACCGTCGACGGCGAGCAGGTGTCGTCCGCCGGCCGAGTCGCCAAGAGCGCGCAGCGAAGCGCGCGCCGGCTCTCCCTCGTCGATCACGACGACGGCGTCGCGCGCCGTGCCGGTGACGGCCACGATGTGCTCCGCTCCGGCCGCGTCGACGAGCACCGTGCGGCGCGGGGCAGCCGGAGCGTTGAGGCGCCAGCCGTCGGCGGCGGCCCACGGACCGGTCTCCGCGGGCGCACCGGCGTCGACGGCGAGCAGCGCCGCCGCGACCAGTGACCTGTCGGGCGTGCGCGCCTCCGCCGCGCCCTGTGCGCCGGACCGCTCCGTCACGAACCGGTCGATGAGGCCCGTGTCGAGGCGGCCGGAGCGCACGTCGTCGTCGCCCAGCAGGTCGCGCAGGAACCCGGCGTTGGTCTCGACGCCCAGCACGACGACGTCCGCGAGCAGCCCGTCGAGCCGGGCGACCGCCTCGGCCCGCGTGGGCGCCCAGGCGACCGCCTTGGCCAGCATCGGGTCGTAGTCGCCCGTGACCTCGGCGCCGGGCAGCAGCCCGCTGTCCAGCCGCAGGGGCGTGGCCGCCGGCCCGGCCGGGACGCCGGCGTCGTCGTACCGCAGCACCCGCCCCGCGGCGGGCAGGAACCCGCGCGCCGGCGACTCCGCGTACAGGCGGGCCTCGACCGCGTGGCCCTCGAGGCGCACGTCGTCCTGCCGGACGCCGAGCGGCTCGCCGGCCGCGACGCGCAGCTGCTGCTCCACGAGGTCGAGGCCGGTCACCATCTCCGTGACCGGGTGCTCCACCTGCAGGCGGGTGTTCATCTCGATGAACCAGAACGTGCCCGGGTCGGCGTCCGGCACCAGGAACTCGACCGTGCCCACGCCCACGTACCCGACCGCCCGGGCGACCGCGCACGCGGCCTCCCCGAGCCGGGCCCGGGTCCCGTCGTCGACGGCGGGCGACGGCGCCTCCTCCACCACCTTCTGGTGGCGGCGCTGCAGCGTGCACTCGCGCTCGCCCAGGTGCACCACGGCCCCGTGGGCGTCGGCCAGCACCTGCATCTCGATGTGCCGCGGCCGTTCGACGAGCCGCTCGAGCAGCAGCCCGTCGTCGCCGAACGACGACGACGCGACGCGGCGGGCCGAGGCCAGAGCGCCGGGCAGGTCGTCCGCCGCGCGCACCACCTCCATGCCCTTGCCGCCGCCGCCCGCGACGGGCTTGACGAGCAGGGGGAAGCCGACGCCGCCCGCGGCCGCGACCAGCGCGACGTCGTCGAGGCCGTCGTCGAGCGTGCCGGGCAGCACGGGGACGTCGTGGGAGGCCACGAGCCGCTTGGCCGCGGCCTTGTCCGCCATCGTCTTCAGCGCGCTGACGGACGGGCCGACGAAGACGATCCCGGCCCGCTCGCACGCCCGCGCCAGGGCGGGGTTCTCCGAGAGGAAGCCGTACCCGGGGTGGATCGCCTCGGCGCCGGTGGCGACGGCCGCCGCGACCACGGCCTCGACGTCGAGGTAGCTCTGCGCCGCGGGCGCGGGCCCGAGCCGCACGGCGACGTCGGCCTCCCGCACGTGCCGGGCGTCGGCGTCCGCGTCGGAGTACACGGCCACCGACCGGACTCCGAGGCGGCGCAGCGTGCCGATCACGCGGCACGCGATCTCGCCGCGGTTGGCGACGAGCACGGTGCTGAACATCCCGCTGACCATCGCCCTCACATCCGGAAGAGCCCGAAGCGGGGCTCGGTCGGGTCGGGCGCGGGCAGCGGCGTGCGGGCGCAGACGCCGAGGGCGAGGCCGAGCACGCGGCGGGTGTCGGGCGGGTCGACGATGCCGTCGTCCCACAGGCGCGACGTCGCGTGGTACGGGTCGCCGGCGGTCTCGTAACCGTCGCGGATCTCGGCCCGGAACGCCTCCTCCTCGCCGGCGTCCCACTCCTCGCCCCGGCGGGCGAGCTGGTCGCGCTTCACGGTCGCGAGCACCGACGACGCCTGCGCGCCGCCCATCACGGAGATCCGCGAGCCGGGCCACGACCACAGGAAGCGCGGCGAGTACGCCCGCCCGCACATGGCGTAGTTCCCCGCGCCGAACGAGCCGCCCACGATGACGGTCAGCTTCGGCACGCGCGTCGTCGCCACGGCCGTGACCATCTTGGCGCCGTCCTTGGCGATGCCGCCCGCCTCGGCGTCGCGGCCCACCATGAACCCCGAGATGTTCTGCAGGAACAGCAGCGGGATCCCGCGCTGGTCGCACAGCTCCACGAAGTGCGCCCCCTTGAGCGCCGACTCGCGGAACAGCACCCCCGCGTTGGCCAGCACGCCCACCGGGTGGCCGTGGATGCGCGCGAACCCGGTGACGAGCGTGGTGCCGTACTCGGGCTTGAACTCGTGCAGCTCGCTGCCGTCGACGATCCGGGCGATCACCTCACGCGGGTCGTAGGGCTGCTGCACGTCCACGGGCACGGCGGCGTACAGACCCTGCGGGTCGACGACGGGCTCGCGCGACGGCGCGACGTCCCACGCCGGCTCCGGGTCGGGCGGCAGCGTCGCGACGATGTCGCGCACCAGGTCGAGCGCGTGCTCGTCGTCCTCGGCGAGGTGGTCGACCACCCCGGAGCGCTGGGCGTGCAGCTCGCCGCCGCCCAGCTCCTCGGCCGTGACGTCCTCGCCGATCGCGGCCTTCACCAGCGGCGGCCCGCCGAGGAAGATCGTGCCCTGGCCCCGCACGATGACGGTCTGGTCGCTCATGGCCGGCACGTACGCGCCGCCGGCGGTGCACGAGCCGAGCACCGCCGAGATCTGCGGGATCCGCGCCGCCGACAGCCTCGCCTGGTGGTAGAAGATCCGCCCGAAGTGGTCGCGGTCCGGGAACACCTCGTCCTGGCGCGGCAGGAACGCGCCGCCGGAGTCCACGAGGTACACGCAGGGCAGCCGGTTCTCCAGCGCGATCTCCTGCGCCCGCAGGTGCTTCTTCACGGTGAGCGGGTGGTAGGTGCCGCCCTTGACGGTCGCGTCGTTGCACACGACCATCACCTGCCGCCCGCTCACCAGCCCGATGCCGGCGATGACGCCGGCGCCCGGCCACGCGCCGTCGTCCACCCCGAAGGCGGCCAGCGGAGCGACCTCGAGGAACGGGCTGCCCTCGTCGAGCAGCCGCGCCACCCGGTCGCGCGGCAGCAGCTTGCCGCGCGACGTGTGCTGCTCGCGGGCGCGCGGCGTGCCGCCCAGCGCGGCGGTGGCGGTGCGCTCGCGCAGGCGGTCGGCGAGCGCCCGCTGCGCGTCCTCGTTGGCGCGGGCGGCGTCGGCGCGCGGGTCGACGGCGGAGGCGAGGACGGTCACGAGTCGCCCCCGTCCGACGCCGGCCCGTCGCCGCCGAGCAGGAGCGCGAGGCCCGGGTCGGCGAGCACCGCGCCGAGCTCGGCGAGGAAGCGGGCGCCCTGCTCGCCGTCGACCACCCGGTGGTCGAACGTCAGGCTGAGCGTCGTCACCTGCCGCAGCGCCAGCTCGCCGTCGTGCTCCCAGGGGCGGCGGGCCACCTGGCCGAGCCCGAGGATGGCGGGCTCGCCCGGGTTGAGGATCGGGGTGCCGGAGTCGACGCCGAAGACGCCCACGTTCGTGATCGTCAGCGTGCCGTTCGTCAGCCGCTCGGGCGTGGTCCGCCCGGCGCGCGCCGTCTGGGTCAGCTCGGTCAGCGCGGCCGCGAGCCCGGTGAGGGACAGCGTGTCCGCGGCCGGCACGTGCGGCACGACGAGCCCGCGGTCCGTGGCCACCGCGATGCCGAGGTTCACGTGCGCCGGGCGCACGATCTCCGCCTCGCCGCCCGGGAGGTCGACCCAGCGGCTGGTGAGCGCCGGGTGCCGCGGCAGCAGGGCGAGCATGGCACGCGCCACCAGCGCGAGCACCGTGATCCGCTGGCCGCCCGCCATCGGGTGGGCCCGCAGGCGCTCCAGGAGCTCCATGCTCGCGGTGACGTCCACCGTGAGGAACACCGACGCCTGGGGCGCCGCCGCGCTCGCGACCATCGCCGCCGCCGTCCGCTTGCGGACGCTGCGCACGGGGGTGCGGGTCTCGCCCGCCGTCGTGCGCGCGGGGGCCGCCGCCGGGGCCGCACCCGACGTCCCGCCGGACGAGGCCGCCTCGACGTCCTCCCGCGTGATCCGCCCGCGCGGGCCGGTCCCGGTGATCGTGGTGAGGTCGATGCCGCGCTGCCGCGCCAGCGCCCGGACCACCGGCGTCGAGCGCGGCCGCTCCCCGCGCCCGTCCGACGAGGAGGACGCGACGCCGTCCGCGGGGGCGGCGGGGGGCGCCGTCGTCGTCACTGTCGTCGTCGCCCCTGGCGGAGCGGCCGGACTGGCCGGGACGTCCCGTCGCCGTCGCCGCGCCGGGCGGCCCGTGCGCTCGGGCCGCGCGCCGTACCCGACGAGGTTGGGTTCCGGCCCCTCGTCCCCCGCCGAGCTGTCAGGACCTGCGCCCGGCGTACCGTTCGCGCGCCCTGACGACTCGGGAGGCCCGGAGCTGTCAGGGCCACCGCCGGGCATGTCCTGCGCCGGGCCTGACAGGTCGGCGGCCTCGGACAGGTCGAAGGTGACCAGCGGCTCGCCGACCTCCACGGTCTGGCCCTCCTCGGCGTGCAGCGCCCGGACCACGCCGGCGCACGGCGAGGGCAGCTCGACCATGGCCTTGGCGGTCTCCACCTCGGCGATCACCTGGTTGAGCTCGACGGCGTCGCCCACCGCGACACGCCACTCGACGACCTCGGACTCGGTCAGCCCCTCGCCCAGGTCGGGCAGCCGGAACTCGCGCGTGGCCATCACGCTCCCACCTCCACACCGGTCGCGCCGGACGGCACCCGGCCGAGCACCCGGTCCACGCCGACGAGGACGCGGTCGAGGTCCGGCACCTGGTTGCCCTCGAGCTTCGCGGGCGGGTACGGGATGTCGTACCCGGTGACGCGCACCGGCGGCGCCTCGAGGAAGTCGAAGCAGCGCTCGGTGACCGACGTCGCGATCTCGGCGCCGACCCCCGCCTGCCGGGGGCCCTCGTGCAGGACGACGAGCCGCCCCGTGCGGCGCACCGACGCGGCGATCGTGTCGTGGTCGATCGGGGACAGCGAGCGCAGGTCGATCACCTCGACCGAGACCCCCTCGTCGGACGCGGCGGTCGCGGCGTCGAGCGCCGTCGCGACGTGCGAGCCGAACGTCACGAGCGTGACGTCGTCGCCCCGGGCCACGACGCGCGCCGCGTCCATCGGGGCGGCGTCGGCGAGCGGCACGTCCGGGTCGACCTCGCCCTTGACGTGGTAGCGGCGCTTGGGCTCGAAGAAGACGACCGGGTCGTCGCAGGCGATCGCCTGACGCAGCACGGTCGCCGCGTCCTGCGGGTTCGACACCGACACGACGCGCAGCCCGGCCGTGTGCACGAAGTACGACTCCGGCGACTCGGAGTGGTGCTCCGCCGCGCCGATGCCGCCGGCCACCGGGATGCGGATGGTCACGGGCAGCTTCACCGCACCGTTGGTGCGTGCGTGCATCTTGGCGAGCTGGCTGACGATCTGGTCGAAAGCCACGTACACGAAGCCGTCGAACTGGATCTCCACGACCGGCCGGTACCCGCGGTACGCCAGCCCGATGGCGGTGCCGAGGATGCCGGACTCCGCGAGCGGCGTGTCCACCACGCGGCGCGGGCCGAACTCCGCCTGCAGCCCGTCGGTCACGCGGTACACGCCGCCGAGGCGGCCGATGTCCTCGCCGAGCACCATGACGCTCGGGTCGTCCGCCATCGCGCGGTGCAGGCCGGCGCCGAGCGCCTTGGCGAGGGTCAGGGTGCGGGTCGTCATCGGTCGGCCCCCTCGCCGCGCGTGCTGTCGATGTCACTGTCGGCGTCGGCGAAGCCCGCCAGGTACGCCGCGTGCTCCGCGCGCTCGGCCGCCACGGTCGGGTGGGGCTCCGCGTACACGTGGTCGAACACGCTCAGCGGGGGCGGGTCCTCGATGGCGACGACGCCGGCCCGCAGCTCCGCGGCGACCGCGTCGGCCGCCGCGCGCACGTGCGCGTCGTCGTCGTCCGTGAGCAGGCCGGCCGACCGCAGGTACGCCGCGAGGCGCGCGATCGGGTCGCGCTCGGCCCACGTGTCCAGCTCGGCGGGGTCGCGGTACCGCGTCGGGTCGTCGGCG
>Ga0180221_1001322_pt1 | contig 16978 bp, 16 predicted proteins | sample eDN5th37CKraftMG_FD_151339 | JGI IMG/M metagenome (GOLD analysis project Ga0180221, IMG submission 151339) | Enriched Miracle-Growth compost microbial communities from Emeryville, California, USA - eDNA 5th pass 37_C Kraft MG (version 2) (version 2) ...
AACGTCGCCGGCCTGGGTTTCGATGATCGGCAGCGCGGTCAGCGAGCCGGTCTTGCCCTTGACGGCGCCCTTGGTGAACTTCTCGACGTAGTCTTCGTTGACGCGGGCGGCGCGCTCGAGCAGGCGCGAGTGCAGGTAGAAGACGTCGCCGGGGTAGGCTTCGCGGCCCGGCGGGCGGCGCAGCAGCAGCGACACCTGGCGATAGGCCCAGGCCTGCTTGGTCAGGTCGTCATAGATGATCAGGGCGTCTTCGCCCCGGTCGCGGAAGTACTCGCCCATGGTGCAGCCGGCGTAGGCGGACAGGTACTGCATGGCAGCCGAATCCGACGCGGCGGCGGCGACCACGATGGTGTATTCCATGGCGCCGTGCTCTTCGAGCTTGCGCACCACGTTGTTGATGGTCGACGCCTTCTGGCCGATGGCGACGTACACGCAGGTGACGTCCTTGCCCTTCTGGCTGATGATGGTGTCGACGGCCACGGCGGTCTTGCCGGTCTGGCGGTCGCCGATGATCAGCTCGCGCTGGCCGCGACCGATCGGCACCATGGCGTCGATGGCCTTGATGCCAGTCTGCAGCGGCTGCGACACCGAGCGGCGGGCGATCACGCCGGGCGCGACCTTTTCGATGATGTCGGTGGCCTTGGCGTTGACCGGGCCCTTGCCGTCGATCGGCTCGCCCAGCGCGTTGACCACGCGGCCCTTGAGCTCGGGGCCGACGGGGACTTCGAGAATGCGGCCGGTGGTCTTGACCGGGTCGCCTTCGGAAATGCCGGTGTAGTCGCCCAGCACCACGGCGCCGACCGAGTCGCGCTCGAGGTTGAGCGCCAGGCCGAAGACGTTGTTGGGGAATTCGAGCATTTCGCCCTGCATCACGTCGGACAGGCCGTGGATGCGGGTAATGCCGTCGGTCACGGATACGACCGTGCCCTGGGTACGAATATCGGTCGAAGCGCCCAGGCCCTCGATGCGGCTCTTGAGCAGTTCGCTGATCTCTGACGGGTTGAGTTGCATGTTCAGACTCCTGGAATCCTGTGTTCTGGCTTTACGCCGCCAGCGTATCGCGCATGCGGGCCAATTGGGCTTGCACGGATGTATCGAGCACCTTGTCGCCCACCGCCACGCGCACGCCGCCGATCAGCGACGCGTCGACCGTGACGTGGGGTTCGAGCTTGAGGCCGAATTTCTTTTCGAGCCCGGCGATCAGGTCGGCCACCTGGCCGTCGTTCAGTTCGAAGGCGCTGATGATGTCCGCCCGGGCCGTGCCTTCGTGGCGGTTCTTGAGCGCGGCGAACTGCTCCGCGATCTCGGGCAGCAGCAGCAGCCGGTCGTTCTGGACCAGCAGGGAGATGAAATTGCGCGCCGCCGCGGGCAATTCCGATTTGACCAGGCCGCTGAAAAGCCCGACGCGCTGGTCGTCGTCCAGCCGCGGATCGGACAGCGCGGCCCGGACGTCGGGATGGCCGGCCACGCCGGCCAGTTCCTGGACGAGGGAAGCCCAGGCCGGCAAGCCGGCCCCGTCGTCGCACGCCGCGGCGAACAGCGCCTCGGCGTAGGGTCTGGCAACAGTCGAAAGTTCAGCCATGGCGTTCCCGGTTCAGAGCTGTGCCTTGAGCTGGTCGAGCAGCTCGGCGTGGGCGCGGGCATCGACCTCGCGCCGGAGGATCTGTTCGGCGCCCTTGATCGCCAGGCGGGCCACGTCGTCGCGCAGCTCGCCGCGGGCATGCTGCAGCGCCTGTTCGGCGTCCTGCTTGGCCTGGGCCAGGATGCGGGCGCGTTCGGCCTCCGCGTCGCGACGCGCCTGCTCGACCATGGCGGCGGCCTGCTTTTCGGCCTCGACGATGCGGGCATGGTTTTCGGACTTGGCAGAAGCTTCGATCAGACTGATGCGCGCCTGGGCCTGGGCCAGGTCGGCCTTGCCCTTCTCGGCCGCGGCCAGGCCGTCGGCGATTTTCTGGCGGCGCTCGTCCATCGCCTTCGTCAGGGGCGGCCACACGAATTTCATCGTGAACCAGCCCAGCACGAAGAACACGAGCATCTGGAAAAAGATCGTCGCGTTCAAATTCACGGTCGTTTCCCTCTAAAACCTAATGGCCCGGCCGTCCAAGGAACGGCCCAGGGCCTCAATGTCCGCCGGCGGCCGCCCTTGTCGTCGCGGCACCGGCGTCCGAGCCCGCCCGGAGGCGGGCACCAGCGATTAACCGAGGAAGGGGTTGGCGAACGCGAACAGCATCGCGATACCCACGCCGATCAGGAACGCCGCGTCGATCAGACCCGCCAGCAGGAACATCTTGGTCTGCAGCACGTTCATCAGTTCGGGCTGACGAGCCGACGCTTCCAGATATTTACCACCCATCAGGCCGATACCGATGCAAGCGCCGATGGCGCCCAGGCCGATGATAAGACCGCAAGCGAGAGCAACGAAAGCAACGTTGGTCATGACAACTCCTTGGTTAGAAATCCGAAAATAATCAAATAGTGGGTACAGCTCGAATGCAAGAAACTCTTGCGTACCCGCGCAGGCCCGGCCTGCGCGGGAAATCCGTCAGTGCGACTCGTGGGCCTGGCCGATATAGACCAGCGTCAGCATCATGAAAATGAAGGCTTGCAGCAGCACGATCAGAATGTGGAAGATGGCCCAGATCGAACCGGCCAGCACGTGGCCGATCCCCAGGCTGATGCTGGACGCATTGAAGCCCGTCCAGGCCCCGCCCAGCAGCGCGATCAGCATGAACAGCAGCTCGCCGGCGAACATGTTGCCGAACAGCCGCATCCCGAGCGAAACCGACTTGGCCAGATATTCGATGACGTTGAGCAGCAGGTTGAACGGGGTGAGGATCAGCCCTGTCAGGCCGTGCCCATGGAAAGGCGCCGTGAAGAGCCCCTTCACGAAGCCGACCGGATTGTGGATCTTGATGCCGTAGTAGAACATCAGCAGCAGCACGCCCAGCGACATGCCCATGGGCACGTTGAGGTCGGCGGTCGGCAGGATGCGGTGGTAATAGAGGACGTCGCCGTGATGGGCGCCCAGGCCGGTCCAGCGGAAGATCGCGGGCGCCAGGTCGACCGGAATCAGGTCCAGGGCGTTCATCAGCACGATCCAGAGGAACACCGTCAGCGCCAGCGGCGACACGAAGCGGCGCGAGACTTCGTTGTGGACGATGCCCTTGGCCTGCTCGTCGACCATGTCGACCACGGATTCCACGAAGGCCTGGAAGCGGCCGGGGACGCCGGAGGTGGCGCGGCGCGCGACGCGCCACAGCACGAAGACGATCAGCAGGCCGGTGGCGATGGACCAGAACAGCGAATCGTAATTTATGACATCGAACTGGGCGATGGCGGACTGCTTTTCCCCGAGGTTGTTGAAATGCACCAGGTGGTGCTGGATGTATTCAGCCTGGGGCGACACGTCGCTGGCAGCCATGTTTTTCCTACCCTGAATCTTCGATGATCACCGGAACCCGGGGGCACCGGACGAATTGGACAATCTTTGCCTGACTTCTATGACAACTTGCGGAACATCAATAACAACACGTAGCCCTTGAGCACGCACAGCAGTCCCAGGAGCAGCGCCGGCCAGACGATCGCGTCGTCCGCGTAGCGCACCACCAGGCCCAGGAGCGCGACCGCCGCCCCCAGTTTGCACGCCTGACCGAAGAAAAACGTAAGGGGACTGGCGCGCCCGGGCACCGCAAGCGACAGGCGCAGCGCGAACAAGGTATTGGGAATGAAATATGCCCCCGCCCCCGCAAGCGCCGACCAGCCAGCCGCCGACCCGGCCACCGCCCAGCACGCCACCGCCGCCGCCAGCCCCATGATGCCCTGCGCCGCCACGGCTCGAACGAGTCCGCGTCGCGCGCCGGCATCGAGCGCCGTCCGGTCCGCGTCCGTAAGCTTCAGGACGGCGTCATCGGACGGCTCGCTGGCCGCGTCATTGACGTCTGTTACCGGTAATCCGCGAGGCGTCCCGCGCTGGTCCACTCCCACGGCTTCTACCCCGTACCGCTTCTAGCCATGCACACGGCCGCTGCGTGGGCAGCCGCCGCGTGTTATTCCGCAAGCGTCAAACTCTTGGAGTATAGCGTGAATCGTTTTTGACTGGCAAATTGAAACCCGGCTTTTCGAAACGCCGCGCGCGCCCGGCCCGGCCCCCCGGGACAAGCGTCCGTTCGCCCCCTGCGGGAGGACGGAACGCAAAAAAAAGCGACGGCGGCCGTCGGCCGCCGTCGCGTCAAGGTCCGTCAGTCTTCACGGACCACCGGAGGCACCCAAGTACCGTCCAGCGCCTGGGCCTTGGGCCAGTACAGGCGCAGATTCAGGATGAACGCGCCGTCGCGCGGGGCAGGCAGCCAGTTGGCGCGCTTGTCGCCGGACGGCTCGTCGTGCTGCACATAGATATCGAGCGAGCCGTCGGCGTTGTAGCGCAGCGGGTCCTTGCTGCCCAGCGAATAGCGGCGCGCCGGGTTGTCGACGAAGCCGTGGCGCGTGTCGTACACGAGCAGGGACCAGAAGGCGTTGACCGGCGGCAACTGATCCTTGTCGAAATGCACCACATAGTCTTCGTCGCCCGTCAGCGGCTTGCCTTCCATATCGGTGCGCGCCAACGGATACATCGCGTCTTCCGGCGTGTTGGCGCCGAGGCCGGCGTAGGCCACGGCGGCGCGCCGCAGGTAGGCGGTCCCGTAGGTGCCGATGCCGTCGCGCACCGTATGCCAGCCGTTGGCCTCCCGGCTGGAGCGGTCCACGGCGTCCAGGATGCGGCGGTTGGCCTCGGGACCGGCCTGGATCAAGGCCTGCTGCACGGCGGGCTGCAACTGGCCGAACGAGAAGGGCCGGCCGGGCTCGATGCCCAGGCGGCGCATGCGGTCGAGGATGGGGTAGTCGTTGGCGTGCGCGGGATTGGCCTGCGCGGCCTGCGCGAAGGTCGTGAAGAAGGTCGCGGCATCCATGCGGGCCACCTGCACGGTCGGCGGCGTCTGGGTGTCCCACGCGCCCGAAGGCGCCGTCGCGGGCCCCGGCGGCAGGGGCACCGACACGCCGCCCATGGGCACGGGCGGCATGCCCGGACCCGGCGCCGGGGCGAGGGAGTGCTGGCGGTTCCAGACACTGAGCGGCGCGGTGGACATGCCGGCCTGGAACTGCCCCGCCTGCGCGATGTCGGCGGCATTGGCGACCTGGATGCGGCCGATGAGCCAGCCGACGCTGGTGGGGCTGCGCACGACGTCGACGCCGGCCGGCACGGCGCCGGTCCAGGTGGGGCCGACGATGGCGAAAGTCTGCGCGCCGTTGCCGGTGGTGCGCGATCCGCGCGACATGAAGACGTCGGTCCACATGTCCATGGCCGGCATGAAGTAATAGCGGCCGCCGGAATCGGGGATATGCACGACCAGCGGCTCGCGCGACACGTCGTACCAGAGATTCGAGTACAGCATGTCCGTGCCGGGCCACGAGACGCCGGCGGTCGAGGCGTCGGGCAGCGTCGTCTTGTGGCCGAACTGGTTCATCGGCGCCCTGCCGTCCATGGGCGAGCCGACCGAAGTCGATACGCGGCGCGCGATTTCCATCAGCACCATGGGATAGGCGTACAGGTAGGCGTCGACGGCGGTCTCGCGCAGTTCCTGCCCGGACAGCACGGCGGGCGGCGCGGCCATGGGCGCGCCGGGAGGCGGATACGCCGCGGGTTGCGGAGTCTCGGAAACCAGCCGCATCGAAGGACGGGGCTGTGCCCAGGCGGAGCCGGCGGCGAAGGCAATCGCGAGGGCGCCAGCCAGCAGTGCGGCGGGCAAGGGTCGGGACGCGGGGGAAATGCGCATGACGGGCTCCTTGTTGTTCGTCTTCAAGCGAGCCGCCGCCCTTGCGCGCCGTTGGCGCGCGGGGCGGCACCTCCAGTCTTACGCCCCAAGAATAGGGCCGGACCCTGCAACAAGGTTTACCGCAAACGTATCCAAGCGCTACGATCCGGGCCTCCGCGCCCAGGCCGCGCGTCAGCGATGCTTGAATTGCGGCTTGCGCTTTTCCACGAAGGCGGCCATGCCTTCCTTCTGGTCTTCCAGCGCGAACGTCGAATGAAAGACGCGGCGCTCGAACAGCACGCCCTCGGCCAGCCCCGACTCGTAGGCCCGGTTGACGCATTCCTTGGCCATGATGATGGTGGGCAGGGACATGGAGGCGATCACCGTCGCCGCTTCCAGGGCCTCGTCGAGCAGCCGCGCGGCAGGCACCACGCGCGAGACCAGGCCGGCGCGCTCGGCTTCCTCGGCATCCATCATGCGCGCGGTGAGCACCAGGTCCATGGCCTTGGCCTTGCCCACGGCGCGCGGCAGGCGCTGGGTGCCGCCGGCGCCGGGTATCGTCCCCAGCTTCACTTCCGGCTGGCCGAAGCGGGCGGTGTCGGCGGCGATCAGCATGTCGCACATCATCGCCAGTTCGCAGCCTCCGCCCAGCGCGTAGCCGGCAACCGCGGCGATCACCGGCTTGCGCACGCGCCGCAGGGTTTCCCAATTGCGGGTGATGTAGTCGCTGCGGTAGACGTCCATGTAGGACCAGCTCTGCATGGCCCCGATATCGGCGCCGGCGGCGAAGGCTTTCTCGCTGCCGGTGACGACGATGGCGCCTATTCCGTCGTCGGAGTCGAACGCCGTCAGCGCCGCCCCCAGTTCGTCGATCAGTTGGTCGTTCAGCGCGTTCAGGGCCTGGGGGCGGTTCAGCGTCAGCAAACCGACCCGGCCGCGGGTCTCGACTCGCACCACGGGTTCGCTCATGGGGGATCTCCTCTGTAGTTGAAAGTAAGATAAAGAAATGAAAGACGAACGCCATCTACTTTACCGCCTGGAGCCCGTGGATCCCGCGGGCCATCGCTATCGTGTCACGCTGACCGTGGCGCGGCCCGATCCGGCCGGCCAGCGCCTGTCGCTGCCCGCCTGGATCCCCGGCAGCTACCTGATCCGGGACTTCGCCCGCCAGATCGAGACCTTGTCCGCCCGCGGCGGCCGGCGGCCGGTGGCGGTCGCCAAGACCGGCAACCACAGCTGGCGGGCCGCGCCTTGCCGGGGACCGCTGGTGGTGGAATACGTCGTGTACGCCTGGGACCTGTCGGTGCGCGGCGCGCACCTGGACGAGACGCACGGGTTCTTCAACGGCGCCAGCGTCTTCCTGCGCGCCGAAGGGCTGGCCCACCTGCCCTGCGTCGTGGACCTGCGCCCGCCCGCGCGCCACCCGGACTGGACGGTGCACACCAGCATGCCCGAAGCCCGCGGCATGCCGTGCTGCGCGCGGCGCCACGGCTTCGGCCTGTACCGGGCGCCCGACTACGACGCGCTGATCGACCATCCCGTGGAGATGGGCCGCCCGCAGACGGTGCGGTTCGAAGCGGCCGGCGCGCCCCACGAAATGGTATTCACCGGCGTGGCGCCCAATCTCGACCTGGAGCGCATCGCCGCCGACGCGGCCCGCATCTGCGCGGCCCAGATCGCCTTGTTCGAGCCGCGCACGCGCCGCGCGCCGTTCCTGGACAGCGCCGACCGCTACGTATTCATGACCATGGTGACGGGCGATGGCTACGGCGGCCTGGAGCACCGCGCGTCCACCGCGCTGATGACTTCGCGCAAGGACCTGCCCGCCCTCGGCCAGAGCGGCCAGGGCGAAGGCTACCGCGCTTTCCTGGGGCTGCTCAGCCACGAGTATTTCCACACGTGGAATGTCAAGCGCATCAAGCCGGCCGCCTTCGCGCCCTATGACCTGACGCGCGAGAATCACACGCGCCTGCTGTGGGTGTTCGAGGGCTTCACGTCGTACTACGACGACCTGATGCTGCTGCGCTCGGGCGTCGTCGACCTCAACGCCTACTTGCGCACGCTGGCCCGCACCATCACCGGCACGCGGCGCGCGCCGGGCAGGCTCAAGCAGTCGGTGGCGCAGAGCTCATTCGATGCCTGGACGCGCTACTACAAGCAGGACGAGAACTCGCCCAACGCGCTGGTCAGCTACTACACCCAGGGTTCGCTGGTGGCGCTGGGGCTGGACCTGACGCTGCGGCAGGCCACCGGCGGGCGCCGCTCGCTGGACCACGTCATGCGCCGGCTGTGGCAGCGCTACGGCCGCGACTTCTACCGGGGCGGCGGCACCGGCATCGCCGAGGACGCCCTGCCGGCGGAAATCCACGCCGCCACGGGCGTGGACGTATCCGGCTTCCTGGCCCGGCACGTGGAAGGCACCGAAGACGTGCCGCTGGAAACGCTGCTCGCGGCCCACGGCTTCGAATTGCGCTGGAAGGCGTCCTCGCCCATTCCCGGGATGGACGCGCGCGCCCGCAGGCAGGACGGCAAATGGACGCTGGCGACAGTGTACGAGGGCGGCGCCGCCCACGCCGGCGGCTTGTCGGCGCACGATGCGCTGGTGGCCATCGACGGGTTGAGCGTGGAAGCGGCCGGCGGACCGGACGTGCTGCTGTCGAATTACCGCGTGGGCGACACCGTCGCCGTGCACGTGTTCCGCCGCGACGAATTGCGGGCGTTCCGCGTGCGGCTGGCGCCCGCGGCGCCGGAATGCGTGCTGGCGCCGCGAGCCTGACGCGGGGGAGGCTCGCCGGCGGCGGTGCGGATACGCAGGGGACGGCTCGTTTCGGCCGATCCCGGCGGTGCGCCAGCGCGGCAAGTTCGCCGGCGCGGCAATCGGACGCGCCCCGCCTGGGCGGGGACTCAGCCAGGCTGGCCGGCTTCGATGCGGGCCTGGATCGCCTTGGCCGCCACGATCCCGTCGGCCAGGGACGTGACTACGCAGGGGTGCATGCGGCCCGCGACTTCGCCGGCCGCATAGACGCCGGGCGCACTGGTCTCGGCGGTCGCGGGATCGGTCCAGATGTGGCCGCGGGCATCGCGCCTGAGATCCAGGCCGTCGGCGAAGGCCGCTTGCGGGACCCAGCCGTAGAACACCAGCATCAAGTCGTAGGCCTGGCCGTTCACGGTGCGGGCCCGGATGTCGGCCCGGTATGGCCCGGCCCGCACGTCGGCCGGCGGCACGCATTGGATCCATTGCCGCTGCGCGCGCACGGTCCGGGCATAGATGTGAGCCAGTCTCGCCCCCCTGCCCAGCACATAGCCGTGATTCTCGAACGCATTGTCGCCGCCGCCCAGGATGGCGACGGAACGGCCGGAAAAATCCTGGCCCGCTATGGCCACGCCCGGACCGACCAGCACGCCCGGGGGCGGAGCGGCAGGCTGGCGGCCCCGGCCTTCCCGGGCCCTGCAGGCGTCTTCGTCGGGGTACCGCGGACGGACCCCGCTGGCAATCACCAGCGTGCGGCCGCGCGCGATTTCACCCGTCTCCAGTTCCACTTCGAAACCCTCCGGCGCGGCGACGGCCCTGGCCGCCGCGACGCCCAGGCGCAGCTCCACGCCGGCCGCGCGCACGCTGCGGTCGATGTTGGCGGCCACCTGCTGGCCGGTCGCGCCGGGCAGCACGGCGATCCAGTCGTCGCGAAAGGGGTTGTCGTTGGCCAGGCCGCCGAGCAGGGAACCGGCTTCGACCAGAAGCGGCGCCAGCCCCAGGCGCCGCAGCCATACGGCGCAGGACGCGCCGGCCGGGCCGCCGCCTACAATGATCGCGTCGAAGCTTACTCGCATTGCACAGATTCCGTCTCTCCTGCGCGGATTTTAGCCAGCCGCGGCATCGGCGCGATCTTCCGCGCGCGGCGGGCATACAATTCCGACGATCGACTTCTATGGTTGCCCCCATGTCCACTCGCCGCATTTTCTTCAACCGGCTGGCGCTCGACGCCCACATCGGCATACTCGAACACGAACGCCGCGCCACGCAGCCGCTGCACGTGGACGCCGAGATCGACATCGACGTGACGCGCCGGGTCGACGACAACGATATCCACAGCGTGCTGGACTACCGGCGCCTGCGCGAGGCGATCGTGGAGGAATGCACGCAGGCGCATGTCCACTTGATCGAGACGCTGACCGAGCAGGTGGCGGCCCGGCTGCTGCGCGATTTCGCGGAGATCCGCTCGATCCGGCTGCGCATCAGCAAGCCGATGGCGTTCTCGGATTGCGCGGCGGTGGGCGTGGAAATCGCCGTGGACCGGCCGGAGTCGCGGTGAACCTTCCCGGCCAGGCCGAAGACGGCTTTCCCCGTGGAGACATGGCGCGCGGCGCAACGGAGGCTGCCTTGCGCGCCGACGCGGCCGAAACCGCCGGCGCGAAGGCGGCCGCGCCGGCGCGCGGCGACAGGCTGCGCCTGGAGCGGAACAAGCTGGCCAAGCGCCTGATGCGGGAGACCGGACGGGCGATCGCGGACTACACCATGATCGAGCCGGGCGACAAGGTGATGGTGTGCCTGTCGGGAGGCAAGGATTCGTACAGCCTGCTGGATATCCTGCTGGCGCTGCGGGCGCGGGCGCCGATCCACTTCGATATCGTGGCGGTCAACCTGGACCAGAAGCAGCCGGGCTTTCCCGCGGATGTGCTGCCGGGCTATCTGCGCCAGCGCGGCGCCGATTTCCACATCGAGACCCAGGACACGTATTCGATCGTCACACGGCTGGTTCCCGAGGGCAAGACGATGTGCTCGCTCTGTTCGCGGCTGCGGCGCGGGGTGCTGTACCGGGTGGCGGGAGAGCTGGGCGCGACCAAGATCGCGCTGGGGCATCATCGCGACGATATCCTGGGCACGTTCTTCCTGAACCTGTTCTACGGCGGCAGGATGAAAGGCATGCCGCCCAAGCTGGTGTCGGACGACGGCCGCCATACGGTGATCCGGCCGCTGGCCTATGTTCCCGAGCGCGATCTCGTCGCCTATGCGCAATGGAAGCAGTTTCCGATCATTCCCTGCAATCTGTGCGGCTCGCAGGAAAATCTCAAGCGCAAGGAAGTGGGCCGCATGATCCAGGAATGGGATCGGAAGCATCCCGGCCGGGCGTGGAATGTGTTCAATGCGCTGTCGCGCGTGGTGCCGTCGCATCTCATGGACCGGGAGTTGTTCGATTTCGCGGGGTTGCGGCCTACAGGGGCGCCGGTGGCCGATGGGGATACGGCGTTCGATCCGGTGGATTTCGAGCCGGGCGCCGGCGCCCCGGATGATCGCGACAGTCTGTCGGAACAAGCGGTGAGGTTCATGCGCCGCGCGTAGTCCGCTTTCTTTTGTTCGCCGAGCTGCGACAATGAGTCATAATTCATTATTGTGAAGGCTTCAGACAAAAGTGGCGGAACCTTGAAGACACGACGCACTCCGATAAAGGGCGCGCGCCCCCGGCCGGCTCCCCGAGAAAACACGCGTGCGGAAAAAGCGGAACGCACGCACCAGGCCCTGATCGATGCTGCGGTCAGGATCGTCGGCCGGCTGGGCTACGAAGGCGCCTCGATCGCGAACATCACCGCGCACGCCAAGGTGGCCCAGGGCACCTTCTACAACTATTTCAAGTCGCGCCAGGACATCCTCGACCAGCTGCTGCCCATCATGGGCGCGCAGATGACCGAATACATCCGGCCGCGCATGGATCCTGGGGCGCGTGGACCCGAACGGGAGAAGCTGCGCATTACCCTGTACTTCGAATTCCTGGCCAAGCATCCCTGGTTCCACCGGCTAGTCAACGAAGCCGAGACCATGGCGCCCAAGGCCCACAAGGTCTACTTCAAGCACGTGTCGGAAGGCTACATCCGCAGCCTACGGCGCAGCCTGGAGCGTGGCGAGCTCAAGGGGTATACCGAGGCCCAGCTCGAGCCCATCGCCTACATGCTGCTGTCCACACGCACATATCTGGCCCAGCGCTATGCCTTCACCAGCCGCGGCACCGTCAAGCCCGTTCCCGCCGAAGTCATCGACACCTATGTCGAGTTCGTGAGCCGGGCGCTGTTCAGCTGACCCCCTCCGGCCCGCCGGCGTCGACCGGTGGGCAAGCTGTCCCGCCGGCATCCGGACGCCATCCGGCCTCTCCCTTCCCCGTTACGTCCCCTCTTGCGCCGCCCCGCAGCGCCTTGCCGTCATGCCCCTCCCGGTTCCGCGCCGGCCGGCCCCACCTTGCGCCGGACCAGGAGTACGACCATGACCTTCGCATCAAATGATTAGTGAATCACAATTCATTTTTTGTTGACAGCCGATTGGCTTGACGCAATAATCGGCCGCAGGAGACACCTGGCCGCAAGGCCGCATACCAAGGCACAGCAGCGTCCATGACCATTCAGCCACTCGAAGGAATCAATGTCCTCGACTTTTCCACATTGCTTCCGGGACCGCTAGCCAGCCTCATTCTGGCCGAAGCTGGGGCAGAGGTCGTCAAGGTCGAGCGACCGGGCGGGGGCGACGACATGCGCCGGTTCGCGCCCGACTTCGGCGCCGACAGCGGGTGCTTCGTGCTGCTCAACCGCGGCAAGCGCAGCATTACCGTGGACCTCAAGGACAAGCGCGAGCAGGCCCGGATACTGGAAAGTGTCGCCAGCTACGACGTCGTCATCGAGCAGTTCCGGCCGGGAGTCATGGACCGCCTGGGCCTGGGCTACAACGCCATGCGGGCCATCCGGCCCGACCTGGTGTACTGCTCGATCACGGGCTACGGCCAGAACGGTCCGAAACGGCTGGTCGCCGGCCACGACCTGAACTATCTCGCGGAAACCGGCATGCTGGGGTTGTCGCGCGGCAGCGACGGCAAGCCCGGCCTGCCGCCCGGCCTGATCGCCGATATCGGCGGCGGCGCCCTGCCAGCCGTCCTCAACATTCTGCTGGCGCTGCGCCATGCGCAGGCCACCGGCCAGGGCGTCAGGCTGGACATCGCCATGGCCGACAACCTCTTCTCCTGGCAATACACGGCGCTGGCACTCGCCGCACTGGGCCGGCAGCCCAGGCCCGGCGGCGAACTCAACACCGGCGGCTCGCCGCGGTATCAGGTCTACCCCACCGCCGACGGCCGATTCATCGCCGCCGCCCCGATGGAACAACCGTTCTGGAACAACTTCTGCGATGTCATCGGCCTGGCGCCCAGCCTGCGCGACGACGACACGGTGCCGGAACGCACCCTGGCGGAAGTCGCCCGCCTCATCGGCATGCGCGACAGCACCCACTGGCGCGAGGCATTCAGGGACAAGGACGTTTGCTGCAGCGTCGTCGCCACCATGGACGAAGCGCTGGCCGATCCCCACTTCCGGGCGCGCGGCCTGTTCGAATCGACGGTGGCCAGCGGCGATGCCGCCATGCCGGCCCTGCCGGTGCCGCTGGCGCCCGCCTTCCGGCAGGCCCCGGCCCGCAAGTCCAGCCCGACCTACGCATGCCCCGGCACGGAGACGATCGAAGCGGGACCATGACACGTCCGGCCCCAATGACCCGTCGGCCGGACAACCGCCCGGCGACGGCCCCGCTTCTTTCCCGCATACCCAAAGAGGACAACCAAGATGCACAGCGATACACGCTACGACAAGTACCAGCGGCTGGTCCTGGACTGGCCCGCCGAACACGTGTTGCGGGTCACCATGAACCGGCCGGAGCGGCTCAATGCCGCCGACCGGACCATGCACCGCGAACTGGCGGAAATCTGGCGCGACATCGACACGGACCCGCGCGTCTGCGCCGTCATCCTGCGCGGCGCAGGAAAGGCGTTCTCGGCAGGCGGCGACATGGAAATGTGCGACGCCCTGACCCGCGAGGAAGACTACCATCTGGCGGGCTGGAAAGAAGCGCGCGACATTGTCTACAACGTCATCAACTGTTCCAAGCCCATCGTCTCGGCCATTCACGGCGCGGCCGTGGGGGCCGGCTTGGCCGCCGGCATCCTTGCCGATGTCTCCATCGCGGCCAGGAATGCCCGGATCATCGACGGCCACACCAAGCTGGGCGTGGCCGCCGGCGATCATTCCGCCATTATCTGGCCGCTGCTGTGCGGTATGGCCAAGACCAAGTACTACTTGCTCAGTTGCGACACGCTCTCGGGCGCCGAGGCCGAGCGCATTGGCTTGGTCTCGATGACCGTGGAGGAATCCGAACTGCAGGACAAGGCCGAGCAGGTCGCGGTGCACCTATCGCGCCTGGCACCGGGCGCGATCCGCTTCACGAAATATGCGCTGAACAACTGGCTGCGGCAGGCGGGTCCCATTTTCGATGCCTCCCTGGCCATGGAATGGATGGGCTGGAAAGGACCGGACGTACAGGAAGGAATCCGCAGCTTCCGCGAAAAGCGGCCCGCGCAGTTCGATCCGTCCTGCCCGCTGTAAGCAAGGAGAAAGCAATCATCATGAAAGGTTTGAAAGACAAGGTCGTCGCCGTCACCGGCGCGGCGGGCGGCATGGGCGCGGCGATCTGCCAGCGGTTCGTCGAGGAAGGCGCCCGCGTGGCCCTCCTCGACGTGGATGGGGACCGGGCCCGCCAGGTGGCAGCCAGGCTGGGCAATGACGCGGCCGTGCACGTGGAAGCGGTCGACATCACGGACCTGGCGGCGGTGGAAGCTGCGATCTCCCGTGTGGAGCAGACGCTGGGACCGATCAACGTGCTGGTCAACAACGCCGGCTGGGACCGCTTCCGCAGGTTCCTGGATACCGACGAGGCGCTGCGCGACAAGGTGATCTCCATCAATCTGCACGGCCCGCTGAACATGCATTTCGCCGTGCTGCGGCGCATGAGCGAGCGTGGCGGCGGCTGCGTGGTCACGGTGGCGTCCGACGCGGGCCGCGTCGGATCGTCGGGACAAGCTGTGTATTCCGCGTGCAAGGGGGGCGTGATCGCGTTCACTAAAACCATGGCGCGCGAAATGATGCGCAAGGGCGTGCGACTGAACTGCGTCTGCCCCGGTCCTACCGACACGCCCATGCTGCGCGCCTTCCTGGACGAAGGCGACCAGGGGCGGAAAGTCTTCGACGCGCTGCAGAAGGCCGTTCCCATGGGGCGGCTCGGCCGTCCCGAGGACGTGCCGGGCATCATCGCGTTCCTGGCCAGCGAGGACGCCGCCTTCATGACGGGACAGGTGATCAGCGTGTCTGGCGGCCTGACCATGCATGGATAGCCATGGACACCCAAGACAAGACCGTCCTCTATAGCCGGGAAGGCCCGGTCGGATGCCTGACGGTCAGCAACCCGGCCAAGCGCAACGCCATCGGCCAGTCCATGTGGCTTGCCGTCCCCGGCCTGGTCCGCCGGGCCGAGGCCGACCCCGACGTCCGGGTGCTGCTGGTCCGCGGCGCCGGCCAGGAGGCCTTCGCGGCCGGCGCGGACATCGGAGAATTCGATACCCGGTTCGCCTCGGCCCAGGGCTGCCGCGACTACCACGACGCCATCCGGCACGCCGAACAGACGCTCGGGCGCTGCGCCAAGCCGACGATCGCCATGATCCACGGCTACTGCATCGGCGGCGGAATGGAACTGGCCCTGGCCTGCGACCTGCGTTTCGCGAGCGAGGCTGCGCAATTCGGCGTCACCGCCTCCAAGCTGGGCGTCGTCTACAGCCTGACATCCACGTTGCGGCTGGTACAGCTCGCGGGGCCGTCGCGCACGCGCGACATGCTTTACAGCGGCCGGCTGTTCGGCGCGCGCGAAGCGGCATCCATGGGCCTGGTCGACCGGATGTTTCCCGCGGCGGACCTGGAGCGCGACACGCTCGACTACGCGCACACGCTGTGCCGGCGGGCGCCCAGGGCCATGGCGGCGTCCAAGCGCATCGTGGGACTGATCCTGGAGGGCGCCCGCGACGAGACGGTCGAGAGCGAGCGGCTCCGGCTGGACGCCTTCGCTGGGGACGAACTGGCCGAGGGCGTCCGCGCCTTCAAAGCGCGCCGTCAGCCGGAGTTCCCCGCGCATCCGTCCGGAGCCCGCCCATGAACATGGCCCACCTGCTGCTGTCTGTGTCGCGGCATGGCGCGCGGCCGATGTTCCGCTACCGCGGGTCGGACTATGCCTTCGAGACGATCCGAAACCAGGTCGATTCCGTGGCCGACGTCCTGCGCGCGCGGGGCGTGGCCGGGGGCCAGCGCGTGCTGCTGCTGGCCGGGAACAAGCCCGAATGGGTCGTGGCGATGCTGGGCGCGCTGGCTGCCGGGGCCATCGTGGTGCCCGTCAATCCGGCGCTGACCGCCGCGGAGGTCGGCTACATCGTCGAGCACAGCGAGCCCGCGCTGGTCTTCGTCGACGCCGAGCTGCAGGAGGCTATCGCGCCTTGCGTGCCCGAGCACCGGCGCGTGGTCTTCGGCGCCCCGGGCGCCGAGGGCTGGGACCGGCTGCTCGAGCGGGCGGCCGGCACGGCCGGCCACGCGGCCTGCGCGCCGCAGGATCCCGCGGTCATCTTCTACACCTCCGGCACCACCGGCCGGCCCAAGGGCGTGCTGCTCTCGCACGGGGCCCTGGCCGCCATCACGGAGATCGCGGGGGAGAACTTCCAGCTCGGGCCGCAGGACCGTTCGTTGATTTCCAATTCGCTGTCCTTCATCTATCCCCTGATGATCAACTGTTGCGCCTGCATCCGGGCCGGCGTGACGGTGGTTCTGCAGGACCGCTTTCATCCGGAGCATGCGCTGCGCGCCATCGAGTCCGAGCGCATCACCGTGTTCATGGGCGTGCCCACCATGTTCGCCATGATGCTCAACTGGGCCGAAGGCCAGTCAGTGGACGCTTCGTCGCTTCGGTTCTGCGTATCCGCGGGCTCGAGCATGCCCTGGAATATCGTGCAGCGCATGGATCAGCGCTTCGGCGCGACGCTCTACGACCTGTGGGGGCAAACCGAAGGCACGCCGATCACCAGCTACAAGCCGTCGGAAGAACCCCGTGGGCGGCCCGATTCCTGCGGCCGGGCGCTGGCCGGCTGCGCGGTGCGCGTCGTCGGCGACGACGGCCGCGACCTGCCTCCCGGCGAAGTGGGCGAAGTGCTCCTGACCGGGCCGAACATCATGCTGGGCTATTACCGCAATCCCGAGGCCACCGCCGAGACGCTGCGCGAGGGCTGGGTGCACACGGGCGACCTGGGCCGGCTCGACGCCGAGGGCTATCTGTATATCGCCGGGCGCAAGCGCGA
>Ga0180221_1001325_pt1 | contig 16926 bp, 14 predicted proteins | sample eDN5th37CKraftMG_FD_151339 | JGI IMG/M metagenome (GOLD analysis project Ga0180221, IMG submission 151339) | Enriched Miracle-Growth compost microbial communities from Emeryville, California, USA - eDNA 5th pass 37_C Kraft MG (version 2) (version 2) ...
GCGGAGCCCGCCACCAGGATGGCGAGCCCGCCCAGGGAGTTGCTGGCCGTCAGGTAGCCGATGGAACTGCCGCTCCAGCCGAATTCGGCGGACATGGCCGGGGCGACGATGGGAATGAGCCGACTCAAGAATGACGATGTGGTCTGCAGGGTAAAGATAGCCACGACAGGCATCAGCCAAGCGGGTGCAGCGCGGGTCATTGCGTCTCTTGAGTCGTTCTTGTGGGGGAAGGAGAAGTACCTGGCCGCTTGCCCTGCCAAGCCCGGTCTTGTCATTCATGATACCCCCGCGGCGCACGGGACTGCGGCGCCGTGCGTCAGAAGGCTTGCCAGATCATGTATAGGCTGGTCAGGGTCATCACGATCTTGAAGCCCAGGCGGAAGGTCGCTTCGGGCAAGTTGTCCAGCGTGCGGGTACCCACCCAGGTGCCGGCCACGCCGCTGGCGATCATCGCCGCGATGAGCGGGGCCCACTGCGCGTAAGCGAAACCCAGCGTGCCGAAGACCAGGATCTTCATGCCGTGCTGGATCACCATGCACGCCGCGTGGGTGGCCACCAGCGGCTGCTTGGTCAGGCCGGTGCGGGCCAGCAGTGCGGCCACCAGCGGGCCGGTGGCGCCCACCAGCATGGTGCAGAAACTGGATATCGCTCCGCCCAGCACGAAATAGGCCTTGCCGTGGCGGCGGGCCGCCGCGCTGGGCTTCTTGCGGTACACCGACCACAGGATGAACAGCGCCAGCGCCACCTTGGCCAGCACGTCGGGGATGCTGATGACCACCGAGGCGCCCAGCGCGATGCCGGCCAGGCTGCCCAGCGCGAACCACAACAGCACCGGGGCCACCAGGTGGCGGCGCTGGATAATGACGCGCCCGCTGTTCGAACCCAGCTGCACCACGCCATGCACCGGCAGCACGCTGGTCACCGGCAAACCCAGGCTCAGCATCGCCAGCATGGCCACGCCCCCGCCCAGGCCCATGGCGGCGGTCAGTGCCGAGGTGAGAAAGCTGGCAGCCACCAGCGCGGCGGCGAAAACGGGCGTGATCTCGGCGGGAACGAAGGACATGATGCTCTCGGCAAACGGACGGCAGTGTAGCGCGCTTCCAGCGAAGCACTGGTGAATGCCGTTCATAACTGATCTGACCTGGCGCCGATAGATACCCGCGCGCATCGCTCCTATCATCGACCCGTTAGAACCGCATGCCGGCGGGCAGGCCTGCACGTTTCAGCAAGGAGCAGCGAAGGTGGATGATCTGGAAACCTGGAAGAGGCTGGCGCGCGAGCATCGCGGCGTGACCCAGGAACTGGCGGCGTTCATCGCGGCGATCAAGCCCGGCGACATTCCGGGCAAAACCCGGGAGATCCTGGGCCACGCCCTGGTGGATGCACTCGGCTGCGGCCTGTACGGGCTGACCACTCCATGGGGCCGCATCATGGCCGAATTCGCCCGCGCGCAGCAAGGCCCGGCCGAGGCCGCCCTGTGGGGTGGTGGCGCGCGCGTCAGCGCGATCAACGCCGTGCTGGCCGGCGGCACCGCCGTTCACAGCTTCGACTTCGACGACCATAGCCGCGCCAAGATCCATCCGGGTGCGCTGGTGGTACCCGTCGTGCTGGCGCTGGCCGAGCGCCAGAATGCCGGCGGCGACCTGATGCTGGCGGGCATGGCGGCCGGCTACGAGGCAATGAACCGCGTCAGCCAGGCATGTAACCCGAGCCGTACGCGCATGCGCGGCTGGCACCTGACCGGCACCGCGGGCACCTTCGCCGCGGCCGCCGCCGCATGCGTGATGCTCGGGCTCGACGCCAGCACCACCGCCAGCGCGCTGGGCCTGGCCGGCACGCAGTCTGCCGGCACGTGGGCTTTCACCGCCGACGGCGGAATGAGCAAGCGCATGCATCCCGGCCGCTCGGCGCAGGCCGGCCTGATGGCCGCGCTGCTGGCGCAGCGCGGTTTCGTCGGCCCGCGCTATATCCTTGAAGCCGAGGACGGCGGGCTATTGTTCGGCATGTCCGACACACCGCGTCCGGCCATGCTGGTCGAAGGCCTGGGCCGCCGCTGGTATTCCGACGAAACCTGCTTCAAGCCGCATGCCTGCTGCGGCAGTAACCATGCCTGTGTCGACGCGGTGCTGGACCTGATGCGCGACAACCGGCTCGAGCCAGCCGATGTCGAGCGCGTGGTGGCCGGCGTGGCCAGCGTGGTCAACACGCAGACGGGTTTCGAATACCGGGCCGATTCCGTGCTGAACGCCCAGATGAGCCTGCGCTACAACATCGCCGTCGCCATGTTCGACGGCCAGGCCTACCTGGAGCAATTCACGCCCCAGCGCATCGTCGAGCCGCGGGTGGTGGCCTTGTGCCGGCGCGTGGAGATCGAGATCGATCCGGAAATCGACCGCGCCTATCCAGAGATCTACGGCGGCCGGGTTACGTTGGTCACCAGGCAGGGCCAGACGCTGACCCGCAAGGTCGATTATTCGCGCGGCATGCCGGAAAACCCTATGTCCCGTGGCGAGATCGACGGCAAGTTCATGTCGCTGGCTTCGGCCGCCGTGGGCACCGAAGCGGCCGCCGGCGTGCTGGAAGCCGCGCGCGGCCTGTTCCGCGCCGAGTCGGCCAGCCGCCTGGCCGACTTACTGGCGCGGGCGCGCTTGCACGATACCGCCGGCGCGCCCGTCACGGCATGATCTTGTCCCAGTCGGGATTGCCGGAGATTTCTTCCAGCAGGAAATTCACGAAAGTGCGTACCTTGGGTGAAAGGTTCCGGCTGGGCAGGTACACCACCGATACCGGCGGGCCTTCGCCGACGTAATCGGTCAGGATCGGGCGCAGCCGCCCGGAGCGGATGGCGTCGGCCGCGATGAAATTGCTGATCATGGCAATGCCCAGGCCGGATGACGCGGCCTCGAGCAGCGATTCGGCGTTGTTGACATTGAGCTGGCCCGACACGGTCTTGGGACACGGCATGCCGTTCTTGCTGAACGGCCAGTCCCGGTAGCGGCCGGTGTGCATCAGCACGTATGCCATGCAGTGGTGCTGGTCCAGCTCCTCGGGCGTGCGCGGCTCGCCGTGCTGCGCCAGATACTCCGGCGAGGCGCAGGCCATGAATCGCAGGTGGCAAAGTTTGCGGGCGATCAGCCGGGCATCGGCCAGTTCGCCGATTTGCACGGCGACGTCGATGCCTTCGTAGGCCAGATCCACGTTGCGGTCGCTCAGTTCGGCATCCAGCACGAGGTCGGGGTGCTGCTTCAGGAAGCGGGGCAGCATCGGCATGATGACGCGCCGCCCGAAGCCCACCGGCAGGTGCACGCGCAGCCTGCCGTGCGGGCTGGAAGTGGCCTGGCCCAGCAGATTCTCGGCGTCCTCGATCTGTCCGAGGATCTGCAGGCAGTGCTCGAAGAAGCTGGCGCCGTCATTGGTCAGGCCCACCGAACGGGTCGTGCGGTGCAGGAGCCGCACGTTGAGTTCCTGTTCGAGCCGGGTGATGGCCTTGCTGACGGCCGAGGATGTCAGCCCCAGCCGCTTGGCGGCCTGGGTGAAGCTGCGCGTTTCCGCTACGCGGACGAACACGCGCAGGGCGTTGAGGTTTTCCACGCCAAGTCTCCGGATGACTGTCGCGAACCAGTTTAGTGAAACTGGTTCACCAGTATTTTGAATTTCGAGTCATTTATCTATTTTTATAGCGTAATTAGACTGCCTGCATCAACTACATCACCAACACGTACCGCAGGCACGGTGCAAATCGGGAGACAACAATGCGCGCATCCGGACCCAAGGCTGCTGCCCGCCTGGCCTGGACGGGACGAACCCTTGCCGCCCTGGCCTCGCTGTTTCTGGCCGGCGCGGCCGCCCAGGCGGCGGGACAATCCGACGGGTCCTTTCCCGAACGTCCCGTCAAGCTGATCGTGCCGTTTCCGCCCGGCGGCGGCACCGACATCCTGGCGCGGCCGCTGGCGCAGCGGTTGAGCGAGTACTGGGGCCAGCCGGTGGTGATCGAGAACCGCGGCGGCGCGGGCGGCAACGTCGGCGCCGCGGCCACGGCGAAGTCCGCGCCCGACGGCTACACATTACTGTTCACCCCGGTCATCACGCTCGCGGCCAACCAGAGCCTGTACAAGTCGGCCGGCTACGACGCGGTGCGCGACTTCGCCGCGGTCACGATGCTGGTCAGCACCCCCAACATCCTGGCGGTGCCATCGGCCATGCCAGTGAAGACGGTGCAGGACTTCCTGGACTACGCCCGCGCCAAGCCCGGGCAGTTGAACTTCTCTTCGTCGGGCAACGGCACGCCGCCGCACCTGGGCATGGAAATCCTCAAGCGCATGACCGATGTGAAGATCACCCATGTGCCCTACAAGGGCACCGGCCCCGCGGTCACCGACCTGATCGCCGGCCGGGTGCAGGCAATGATGCTCAACGCGCCGGTGGCGCTGCCATATCTGGAGTCCGGCCAGTTGCGCGGCCTGGCCACCACCAGCGCCAAGCGGCCTTCGTCAGTGCGCGATCTGCCCACGCTGGACGAAAGCGGGCTGAAGGGCTACGAGGCCGACACCTGGTATGGCCTGTTCGTGCCGGCCGGCACGCCCCAGGCCGTGGTCGCCAAGCTCAACGCCGACGTGGCACGGGCGTTGAACTCGGCCGACATCAAGAAACTCTACGCCGGGCAGGGCGCCGAAGTCGTGGGGGACAGCCCCGAGTCGGCGGCCGCCCGGGTGCGTGCCGACGTGATCAAGTGGCGCGATGTCATCGATGACATCGGCCTGAAAATGGACTGACCGTGGACATGTTCCCCGCAATGCCCTCCCAGGCCGGTGCGCCGCCGCTGGCGGCCTGCCTGGGCCGGTTCGTCGCCGGCGCGCGGGCCGGGCGCCTGCCCGCGGACGTGACACAAGCCGCGACCCTGCGCGTGCTGGATACCCTGGCCGCCGCGGCCAGCGGCGTGCAGCAGGGCATGCACCGGGGCCTGCTGGCGCTGCTGCCCGGCGACGGGCCTGTCGCCATCTGGGGCACCGCGACCCGGCGTGGCCTACGTGACGCGGCCATCATCAACAGCGCGGTATCGCATTCCACATACTTCGAAGACGGTTGCCGCTACACCGGCGGGCATCCTTCATCGGCGCTGATCCCGGCCGCCTTCGCCCTGGCCTGCGAGCGCCGGGCTGGTGGCGCCGATCTGGTCGCCGCCATTGCCGCGGGGTACGAGGTCTTCCTGCGCCTGGGGCGGGCCATCTATCCGTCCACGGTGCGGCGCGGCTTCCAGAGCACGGCGATCCTGGCCGCGCCCGCTACGGCGGCGGCAGCCGCAGTGCTGCTGCGCCTGCCGGCCGAGCGGGCCGCGCACGCGATCGCCATCGCCTGCAGCCACGGCGCGGGGCTGAAAGAGGCGTTGAAGAATGCCGGCAGCCAGCCCCTGCAAGTGGGCCGCAGCAGCGAAGGCGGCCTATTGTCGGCACTGTACGCCGCCCAGGGAGCCGAAGGCGTGCCCGACGTGATCGAGCGGGGCTTCTTCAAGGCGTTTGCCGCACACACACGGGCTGACGTCGTTACCCACGGACTGGGCCGGCAGTGGGGCATGGCGCGCACCTATCTGAAGATGCACGGCGGCTGCCGCGGCAACCATGCGCCGGTGGATGCCGCGGCGGCCCTTGCGCATGAGCACGGGTTGACGCCCCGGGACATCGCATCCATGGACGTGCGCGTGGACACCGTGACGCTGGCCGCCGAGGTGGCCCGGCCAACCAATGCCGACCAGGCCAGGTTCTCCATCGCGTTTTCCATCGCGGTGAAGCTGCTCAAGGGCGACGCCATGCCGGCGCGCTACACAGACGCCGTGCTGGCCGAGCCCGAGGTGCGCGAGCTGATGTCGCGCATCCGGGTGGGTGGCGACACCGCGCTCGACGAAGGCTATCCCGACCGGCGGGGCGCCGTCGTCAATGTGCGCACCCACAGCGGACAGGAATTGGCCCATGCCCTGGACCGCGCCCTGGGCGAACCCGAGCAGCCCTTCACGCAGGCCGACATCGAGCGCAAGTTCGACCTGACCGCGGGCGCGTTGTATGGCGCGCAAGCGGGCCGGATAAAAGCGCTGGCGATGTCGCTGCCGTCGCTGCCGGACGTGAACGCGCTGAACGATTTGCTGCAAGCCACTCCCTCCTGACGAAGAGACAGATGAGCGATACGACACTGCCCAACTACGAGGTTTACGCCATCCGCTACGGCACGCGCGACGCCAGGCGTGCCAATCACTTCATCGGCGGCGATCCGCACGATGCGCCGATGCCAATGGACTACTACGTGTGGCTGGTGCGCGGCGACGGCCGCGAATTCGTGGTCGATACGGGCTTCGGCGCCGAAGTCGCGAAAAAGCGCGGCCGTACGCTGCTGCGCCATCCTTCCGAAGGCCTGGCCCTGCTGGGCGTGGACGTGAACAAGGTCGAAGAGGTCATCATCACTCACCTGCATTACGACCACGTCGGCACGTTCGACTGCTTTCCGGCCGCGCGCTTTCACTTGCAGGACGACGAGATGTCGTACGCCACCGGGCGGCACATGTGCTATCGGCAGTTCAACCACGGCTACGAGGTCGACGAGGTCATCGGCATGGTGCGCCTGGTCTACAAGAACCGGGTGCGTTTCCACAAAGGCAGCGCCGACCTGGCACCCGGCCTGAGCATCCACCGCATCGGCGGCCACACCCATGGCCTGCAGTGCGTGCGCGTACACACCAAGCGCGGCTGGGTCGTGCTGGCATCCGACTGCAGCCATTACTACGAGCATTTCGAGAAGAAGCGCGCCTTCACCACCGTGTTTCACGTGGGCGAGCTGATCGACGGATACAACAAGCTCGACATGCTGGCCGACAGCCCGAAGCACATCGTGCCTGGCCATGACCCGCTGGTGATGCAGCGCTATCCGGCCGCCTCGGCCGAGCTCGATGGCATCGCCGTCCGGCTGGATGAAGAGCCCGGCTACTGAGTTCGCACACTTGTTCAATCGGCAGAGACACCCTCATGAGTAGTTCGCAACCCCCGCTCTTGGAAAACGCCACCCGCGACCTCGCCCGCTTCGCCGCGCAATTCCGCTACGAGGACATTCCCGCCGAGGCCGTGGACCGCATGAAGACCAGCCTGCTCGACAGCATCGGCTGCTGCCTGTATGGCGCAACGCTGCCCTGGACCCGACGCGTACAGGACCTGGCCGAGGCCGAACAGGCCGCGCCCGTGGCCAGCCTGTGGGGCAGCGGCCGCAAGACCTCGATCGCCAACGCCGTGATGGTCAATGGCACGGCGGGGCACGCGTTCGAGCTGGACGACATCCACAAAGAATCCATCGTGCACGCGGGCTCGATCGCCGTGCCCGTCGCGCTCGCTTACGCCGAGCGCGACGGCGGCTGGAGCGGACGCGACCTGGTCGCCGCCCTGGTGGCCGGTTATGAGGTCGGGACGCGCGTGGGCAACGCGGCCACCATGAGCCTGTTCTACCGGGGCTTCCACCCGCAAGGCACGTCCGGGGCATTCGCGGCCGCGGCAACGGCGGGCAAGGCGCTGCGGCTCGACGCGGCCGGCATGCAGCACGCCCTGGGCATCGTTGGTTCCCAGGCCGGCGGCCTGATGGCCGCGCAAGAAGGCGCCATGGTCAAGCGTTTCCACGCCGGCCGCGCGGCGCAAAGCGGCGTGTACTCGGCGGAACTTGCCAGGCGCGGCTTCACCGGCATCGTCGATGTGCTGGAGGCAGGCTATGGCGGCTACCTCAGTTCGTACTCCGACAAACCCAATGCCGCGCGCCTGACCGACGGCCTGGGCACGGACTGGGAAACCGCCAAGGTGGGCTACAAGCCGCATGCCAGCGTGACCAGCATCCATGCCGCGCTCGACGCGCTTACGCACATCATGCGGTCCAACGGCTTGAAGGCGGCCGACATTGCCTCGATCCGGGCCGGAGTCAGCCACATGACCTATGTGCATTGCGCCTGGGAGTACAAGGCGCAGGGCGTGACGGCTGCCCAAATGAATTTGTACTACGGCCTGGCGGTGATCGCGCATGACGGCGTGGCCTTCGTCGATCAGTACGACGAAGCGCGCCTGGCCGATCCGGCGCTGCTCGGCCTGATCAAACGCACCGAGGCCTACGAAGATGCCGAGATCGAGGCCATGGGGCCCGCGTTCCGTCATGCCGCCACCGTCACGGTGCAGACCCACGACGGCCGCGAGCTGGCGCACCGCATCCTGAACCGGCGCGGTAGCCCCGAGAACCCGATCTCGGCCGACGACGTGGAATACAAGTTCCGCAACGTGGCCCGTTCCTGCCTGCCGGCGGACCAGCTCGATCGCCTGGTCGAGCTGTGCCGGCAGCTGGACACCCTGCCGAGCCTGGACGAACTGATTTCAATCGTCAGCGCGCCCCGCGCCTGATCTTCTTGCTTCCCGGCACTGCCTTTTCAACGGATTCACGGAACCAACATGGCAAAAACCATCGCCGAACAACTCGCTTCCCACTTTGTCAATTTCACCTACGACGCCTTGGCGCCGGAGACCCGCCAGGCCGTCAAGCGCCTGTTGCTGGACTATCTGGGCGTGGGCGTGGCCGGCAGCCAGACCGGCAGCGGCAAAGTCGCGCGCGAGTTCGCCACCTCGACCGGCGGCTTTGAGCAGGCTACCCTGATCGGCGACGGCCGGCGCGTGCCGGCGATGCAGGCCGCGCTGGCCAACGCCATTTCTTCCCACAGCGTCGAGCTGGATGATATCGACGTGCTGGCGCTGTTCCATTTCAGCCCGCCCGTGTATTCGGCGGCGCTGGCGACGGCCGAACAGCAGGGTCGGGACGGCCGGGCCCTGGTGGCGGCGCTGGCGGCCGGCTGCGAAATGATGGAGCGCCTGAGCAAGGCGGGCAATAACTCGCTGCGCGACCGCGCCTACCACACCACGCCCACCTGCGGCATCTTCGGCGCCGCCATCGCTGCGGGGCTGTTGCTGGGCAACACGGAAGAGCAGGTCGTGTCGTCGCTGGGGCTGGCCGGCGCGCAATCGGGCGGCCTGATGGAAATGTACGGCCCGTCGATGCAGAAGCGATTCAATCCCGGCCCCGCTGCGCGCGGCGGCGTGACCGCCGCCGCCATGGCCAACCTGGACTTTACCGGCGCGGCCACGATCTTCGAGGGCAAGCACGGCTGGCTGAAAGCCTTCACCGACCGTAACGACCCCGCCCAGCTAACCCTGGACCTGGACAAGCCCTACCGGCTGGACATCGAGTTCAAGCCTTACTCGTGCGCCCGCCCGATCCACAACGCCATCGATTGCGCGCTGGAAATCCGCCAGAAGCATGCGCCCGACCTGAACCGCATCAAGAGCATGACGATGGCGCGCCATCCGGACTGGGCGCTGTACCACCAGAACGCCCGGCCGCAGACCTACCACGAGGCGCAGGTCAGCCTGCCGTACTCGGTGGCGGTGGCTTTTACCGACGGCCAGGCACTGTTTCCGCAGTACAACAACGCGCGCCTGAAAGAGCCCATGCTGGCCAGGCTCGCGAAAATGCTGAAGATCACGGTGGACGACACCCTGCCGCGCGGCGTGTCGTGCAAACTGACCGTGGAAATGGACGATGGCGCGAAGTATGTGGCGCAAGTCGACTATCCCAAGGGTTCGATCCAGAACTCGATGTCCGACGACGAGCTGCGCGCCAAGTTCGACAGCCTGACGATTCCGGTGATCGGCGCGTCGCGCTCGGCCGAGGCCGCCGACATGGTGGCGGATATCGAGCAGTGCAAGGATATCGGCGTGTTGATGCGCCTGCTGTCGCCGGCGGGAAACTGACATGGCGGTGATCCATACGGCCGGCGAGCTGCCCGCTTACGAGGTGTACGCGCTGAAGTACGCGACGCGGGCGGCCCGGCGTGCCGCCAACTTCGTGGGCGGGGACCCCCATGACGCGCCCATGCCGCTGGATTACTACGTGTGGCTCGTCCGCCACCAGGACCGCCTGGTCCTGGTGGATACGGGCTTCGTCCAGGACATGGCCGACAAGCGCCACCGCACCTTGTTGCGCACGCCGGTGCAGGCCCTGGCGCTGATGGGCATCGAGGCTGCCGACGTGCGCGACATAGTCATCACCCACATGCATAACGATCATGTCGGCACGTTCGACGCCTGGCCCAATGCGCGCTTCCACTTGCAGGATGCCGAGATGGATTACGCGACCGGCCGGCACATGGCCTGCGAGGCGCACAGCCGGCCCTATGAGCCCGACCACGTCGCGGGCCTGATTCGACTGGCCTACGGCGGCCGCGTGACATTCCACGACGGCGACGGCGACATCGCGCCCGGCATCAGTGTGCACCGCGTGGGCGGCCACACGGCCGGAATGCAGGTGGTGCGGGTCCACACGGCGCGCGGCTGGGTGGTCCTGGCGTCCGACGCCAGCCATTTCTACGAGCATATCCGGGCGCGCCGCTGCTTCACGCTGGTGTTCCACCTCGGCGACGTATTCCAGGGCTATGCGCGGAGCGAGGCGCTGGCACAATCGCCCGACCACATTATCCCCGGCCATGATCCGCTGGTCCTGGAAAAGTATCCGCCGGCGCGGCGTGAACTGGCCGGGATCGTGGCAAGACTGGATGTGCCGCCGGCAGAGCCGTAGCCGCCACGCGCGAGGGGCAGCCAACGATACGAACAACAAGAGACATGATGGTCAGGAGACAAGAACAATGGGCAAGCATGCAGTGGTTACGGGGGCCGCCTCTGGTATCGGGGCGGATTGCAGTCGGGATCTGCTCCGGCGCGGCCATACGGTGTTCGGGCTGGATAGGGACGAGCAGCAGCTGAAGCAGATGGCAGCAGCCGCGAACGGCGCGCCGGGGAAGTTCGTGCCGATCGCCTGCGATGTTTCGAGCGCTGCCTCGGTGACCCAGGCTTTTGCGTGCATCCGCGCCGTGACGACTACGCTGGACTCGTTGGTATGTTCGGCCGGCGTATTCCGGACCGGTGCGCTGATAGAGCTCGCCGAAGCTGACTACGACGCGTTGTTCGACATCAACACCAAGGGATGCTGGCTGGCGGCAAAGGCTGCCTATCCCCTGCTCAAGTGCGCGGCGACCCCGGATGCTCCGGCCCGGATCGTATTCGTGGCGTCCGCCGCGGCACTGCGGCCCAAGACGGGCGGTGGCGCCTATGCGGCATCGAAGGTGGCGTTGACCACCCTCACCCGGGTGCTCGCGGTGGAACTGGCGAGTCAATCGATTCTGGTGAACGCGGTGGCTCCCGCGACCGTGGAGACCCCGCTGGTGCAACAACTGATGGCCGATGCCGCTGCCGGCGGCTATCGGGTGTCGGGCGTTTCGCCCTTGGGCCGCGTGGCACGGCCGCCCGACATTACCGCAGTCATCCGCTTCCTGCTTGGCGAGGATTCGCGTTACATGACAGGAACGGCCATTCCGGTCGATGGCGGGACGGTTGCGGCGGTTCTATCAACATAAGAAATGGCGGGCCATGCCTTATGGAACGCCATGCGCGGCAAAGGATGCCAATGCTGCCGCAACATAGCGGCGGCGGCCCTGGCCGACAAGATGGCACGCAAGGCCAGGGCAGTGCCGCCCCTGGCCACGCGTACCAGCCAGGACACACCCGTTTCGGCTTCGTGCCCGGCCGGCGCGCGGTGTGATTGAAGATCGACGACTACATCAAGGAGGTTGATCGTCGCCAGGCCGCAGGAGCAAACCCTTGCAGCCCCGAGACGGTCATATAGACAAATCATGTTGACCAAGAACTCTATCGTTTCACGCCGCGGCGTACTGGAAGCACTGGTTGCCTGCGCGCTCGCGGTCACCGCGATGCCGGCCCTGGCGGCCGACAGCTATCCATCCCGGCCTATCACCATGGTGGTGGGCTTCCCGCCGGGCGGCTCGAACGACATCGTGGCCCGCATCATCGCGCCCAAGCTGGGGGATGTCCTGGGCGTGCCGGTGGTGGTCGAGAACAAGCCCGGCGCCAACGCCACCATCGGCACCGAGTACGTGGCGCGCGCCAAGCCCGATGGCTACACGGTCACCCTGGGCAGCGTCAGCCCGCTGCTGCTCAGCTATTACGCTTATCCCAACCTGCCCTACGATCCCTACAAGGATCTGTCGGGCATCACCACGGTGGCCTCCACGCCGGAACTGCTGGCGGTCAACCCCGCCGTACCCGCCAAGAACCTGGCGGAGTTGATCGCGCTGTCGAAGACGCAGGACATTACGCTGGCCTCGGCCGGCAGCGGCGGCCTGCCGCACCTGGCGATCGAGCTTCTCAAGGCGGAATCGAAGGGCCGCGTCGTGCACGTACCATACAAGGGCGCCAGTCCCGGCATGGCGGACGCCGTGGGCGGCCACGTCAACGGCATCATCGTCGACCTGCCGGCGCTGCACAAGCTGGTGCTCGACGGGCGGCTGCGCCCGATCGCCGTAACCGACACCAAGCGCTCGCCCATCATGCCGGATGTGCCGACCACGGTCGAGGGCGGGCTGCCCTCGGTGATCGCGTTCAACTGGTTCGCGATCATGGGCCCGAGCGGTATGCCGATGGACATCCGCCAGAAGCTGCACGCAGCCCTGGTCGAGACGATGAACGATCCCGACACGCAGGGCAAGCTGGAGAAGCTGGGGATCGGGCCGTTTACGCAGGAATCGCCCGCCGCGTTCGACGCCTTCATGAAGCAAGAGGGTGAACGCTGGGGCAAGCTGATCAAGGACGCGGGCGTCAAGGCAGGCAGTTGATTCAGGAGCGATGACCATGTTGCTGGCACAGCCGGGGCAGGTGGGCAACCTGCGCCTGAAGAACCGCGTCGTGATGGCGCCCATGGGCACCAATTACAGCACCACCGACGGCCTATCGACGGACCGCGACAAGCGCTACTACGAAGCACGCGCCAAGGGCGGCGTAGGCATGATCATGACCGAAGCCATGGTCGTGACCGAGCACGCGCGGCCGCACCACAACTCGCTATGCTGTTATCACGACCGGTTCATCCCGGGCCTGGCCAGCATCGTCGAGGCGATCAAGCGGCATGACTGCCACGTGTTCGGCCAGCTCAACCATCGTGGCGGGCTGCTGCGCCGCGCCGTGCTCAACATGGAGCCGGTGGGGCCGTCGCCGTGGGTCAATCCGAATACGGGCGACAAGGTGCGGCCCCTGGCGGTGGACGAAATCGTCGAGATCCAGAAACTGTTCGTGGCCAGTGCGCGCCGCCTGTGGCTGGCCGGCTATGACGGGGTCGAAATCCACGCCGCCAACGGCTACCTGTTCCAGCAGTTCTTCAGCCCGCGCGTGAACCAGCGCACCGACGCCTACGGCGGTTCGCTGGAGAATCGCATGCGGCTGCTGCTGGAGACCATCGCCCGCATGCGCGACGCACTGCCGGACCTGTGCCTGGTGGTGCGGTTGTCGGCCAGCGAGTTCGCCGAGGGCGGCTACAGCCGCGAGGACATCATTGCACTGGCGCAGGCCGTGGAGCGCGCCGGAGTGGACGCCATCGATCTCTCCGGCGGCAGCAACGAAAGTCCGCAACTGTCGAAGTTCTGCATCCAGCCGCCGTCGTTCCCGCGCGGCTGCCTGGCGCCGCACGCCAGGCCGATCAAGCAGGCGGTCACCATTCCGGTGTTCGTGGCCGGCCGCATGGTTGAGCCCCAGGATGCCGAGGACATGCTGGCTTCGGGCAGCGCCGACTTCGTGTCGATCGGCCGTGCGCTGTACGCCGACCCGTACTGGTGCGACAAGGCGTTCGGCAAGATCCCGGCCCCCATCCGCCAGTGCATTGCATGCAATGTCTGCTTCGAGCGCCTGACGCTGGAGAAAGACGTTTCGTGCGTGCAGAACCCGATGATCGGCACTGAGTTCGAAGCCCTGGAGTACGCCGAACCGCAGTTGTTTGCCGCGCCCAGGAAGGAACGCCGGCGGGTGCTGGTGCTGGGAGCGGGCGTGGCGGGCGTGGAGGCCGCGCGCGTGCTCAAGGGGCGCGGCCATGAGGTCGAAATCTGGGAGAAGCGCGCCCAGCCGGGCGGCCAGATGCCGCTGGCGGTGACTTCGCCCGATAAGGCCGAGGTCGAGCCTGTCTGGACCAGCCGCTGGCAGACGGTGCAGGCGCTGGGCGTCCCGGTGCGCCTGGGCGTGCAAGCCGACGCCGCACGCATCCGCGCGTTCGCGCCGGACCACGTCATCGTCGCCACCGGTTCGCGTCCGGCCAAGCCGCCGCTGGACTTGTCGGCGCTGGACGCGGGCGTGCGCGTGCTGCACGCCTGGGATGTACTGGCCGACCTGGAAGCCGTCCGGCCCGGATTGCGGGTCACGATCGTGGGCGGCGGCATGGTGGGCGCGGAAACGGCCGATGCGCTGCGGGTGCGCGGCGCGCGGGTCACGATACTCGACCGCCTGCCTCTCATCGCCACGGGCATGGCGCGCAATAACCGGCACGAGCTGGTCGAGCGCCTGGCGGCCGACGGCGTCGTCATGGTCACCAGTTGCCACATCCTGGGCGTGCGGGGCGGCCAGGTCGAGATCCAGCGGGCCGACCGAACTGCCGAAACCGTGCCAGTCGGCGACTGGCTGGTCTTCGCCACTGGCCCACGGCCCGAGCTCGGAGTGCTGGACGCGGTCGAGGCCAGCGGCATTCCCTGGACCCGTATCGGCGACTGCAACGCGCCCGGCGATTTCCTGACCGCGATCCGCGACGGCTGGATGACGGCGCTGCTGATGGACCACATTACCCAGAACGACGGGCGAGGCATTCGCCGCGACCCGTCCATACAAAAGGAGACAACGCCATGAAATACCTGTTCAAGTCGCTGCGCGCCGTCATGCTGGCCGCGGCCGCGCTGGCGCCGGCGGCCCAGGCGGCCGACAAGTATCCCAGCCGGCCGATCCGGGTGGTGGTCATGTTCCCCGCCGGCGGCAGCGCCGATATCGTCGGCCGCCTCGTCACGCAGAAGGTCGGCGAAATGTCGGGCTACAACTTCGTCGTGGAGAATCGCCCCGGGGCGGGCGGCAATCTGGCCCTGGAAGCCACCGCCACTGCGCCCGCCGACGGCTACACGGTGGTTTTCGCCACGCCGGGCATCGCCATCAACCCCAGCCTGTACGCCAAGGTTCCGTACACGCTGTCGGATTTCAAGGCGATCTCGCTGGTCGGCGAGGCTCCTTTGATGCTGCTGGCGCGGCCTTCGCTGGGCGTGGAATCGATCGACGACCTGGTGCGGATGAGCAAGAAGGCGCCGGACGCCATCCGGTTCGGCAGTTCGGGCAATGGCAGCTCCTCGCATCTGGCCGCCGAAGTGCTGCGCACCATGACGGGCCTGCAGTATCTGCACGTGCCTTATAAGGGCGGCGGCCCCGCCATGACCGACGTGGTGGGCGGCCAGACGGACATCACCGTGCAGCCGATTGCGGAAAGCCTGCCGCTCATCCGCGACAAACGGCTGCAGGCCATGGGCCAGACCGGCCGCGTGCGCTCGCCCATCGCCCCGGCTATCCCCACCATCGAGGAAGGCGGCGTAAAGGGCTATGCTTCCACGACCTGGTACATGCTGGCGGCGCCGGCCAAGGTGCCCCAGGATGTGGTCGATACGCTGGCCGCGAAGTTCTCCGAAGCCTTGCGCCAGCCCGATCTGCAGAAAAAACTCGAAAGTATCGGCGTCACCACGATCAACGGCGGTCCCGGACAGGCCGGCGAGTTCCTGGCAAGCGAAGCCGCCCGCTGGGAAAAGCTGATCAAGGCCGCCAATATCCGGCTCGAATGACGCCGCGTGTCCGCATGTTCAAAGGAGACCTTGATGGGGCAGTCAACGAAGCAAATCCTGCGTGAAAAAGTAGCCCGCCGCAACGGCCTGATCGTGGCCGGCGCTTTCAATGCGATGAGCGCCAAGGTCGTCGCGGACCAGGGGTTCGAGGCCGTCTACCTGACGGGCGCCGGCCTGACCAATATGCACTACGGCGCGCCGGACCTGGGCATCATCGGCTTGCGCGATGTGGCCGACGCCGCCATGCGCATCCGCGAGGCGGTCGAAGACCTGCCGCTGATCGTCGATATCGACACGGGCTTCGGCAACGCGGTCAACGCCTGGCATACCGTGCGCGCGCTGGAGCGCGCCGGCGCTGATGCGGTCCAGATCGAGGACCAGGTCTTCCCGAAGCGATGTGGCCATTTTGCCGGCAAGGCAGTGGCGCCGCTGTCGGAAATGCTGGACAAGATCCGCGCGGCTACTGACGCGCGCAAAGATCCGGATTTTCAGATCATCGCGCGCACGGACGCCAGGGCGGTCGAGGGTTTCGAGGGGGCAATCGAGCGGGCGCGGAAGTTCGCCGAGGCCGGTGCCGACATTCTGTTTGTCGAAGCCATGACCAGCCTGGAGGAGATCCGCAAGATCCCAGCGCTGTTGAAAGAGCCCTTGTTGATCAACATCGTGGTCGGCGGCAAGACGCCCACGCTGACGGCGCGGGAACTGGGCGACATGGGCTACAGCCTGGTGCTGTATGCCAATGCGGCGTTGCAGGGCGCGGTGCTGGGCATGCAGCAGGCCCTGTCCGCGCTCAAGCGCGACGGCAAGCTGGATGAAGATCCCGCGTTGCTGGCGCCTTTCAACGAGCGCCAGCGCCTGGTGGACAAGCCTTTGTACGACGAACTGGAACAGCGCTATGCCGAGCGCTGACTGTCAGAACCCGTCGTTGGATACGGCGCCGGCCTTGCGCGGGGGGGCAGGTAGATAGGCTATCCAGCCCCAGGCACGCCGGATGCTGCGGCGCATTGATAAATCGGGGATAGGACCCTATCCTATATTTATCCCTGGCGGCTTCGGTGCGCCGATGGTTGCCGCAACCCTACGATGAGCGGGCGATTATGGAGTTCAAGGACTACTACAGCGCGCTGGGCGTCGAGCGCGACGCCTCGGAGGACGACATCCGCCGCGCT